>Ga0114951_10002444_pt1 | contig 21002 bp, 15 predicted proteins | sample AM7aDNAmetaG_FD_88677 | JGI IMG/M metagenome (GOLD analysis project Ga0114951, IMG submission 88677) | Freshwater microbial communities from Finland to study Microbial Dark Matter (Phase II) - AM7a DNA metaG | ecosystem: Environmental > Aquatic > Freshwater > Lake | place: Finland: Lake Alinen... | reverse complement strand
TCTGCCCGGCCTCTCCACCGCCGCGGCCGTCACCAACGTCAGCGGCCGCGGGGTGGGGATGGATGTGGTCCGCACCAACGTGGAAAAGATCGGCGGCAAGGTCGAAATCGAGTCTCGCTCCGGCAAGGGGACCACGCTGCGGCTGCGCATTCCGCTGACACTGGCAATTATTCCCGCGCTGATAGTGCATAGCGTGAATCAGAGCTTCGCGCTACCCCAGGGTGCCCTTTCAGAACTGGTGCATGTGCCGCCGGAGCAGGCGGCCCAGGCAATCGAATGGATGGAAGGCGTGCCGCTATACCGGTTGCGCGGCAAACTGCTGCCGCTGGTGTTTCTTGACCGCCTGCTGATGCCGGCGGGGGAGCACAAGATGGCGACGGAGCGGGACAACTTTATCGCCGTGCTGGATGCCGATGGACGGCGCTTCGGCCTGGTGGTGGATGGCCTGGCCGACCCGGAAGAAATCGTGGTCAAGCCGCTCTCCGCGGTGCTAAAGGATATTGGCCTCTACTCGGGCGCAACCGTGCTGGGCAACGCTGACCTGGCATTGATTCTTGATCCGAGCGCAATCGCCCTGAAAGCGGGTGTGACGATGAGCGTGCGGGAAGAAGCGGCGCACGGCGGGGAAGAAGACGCCGAAGCAGTGAAGGGTCTTGAGTATCTGCTGGTGGAGGCCGCCGGACGGCGTGCCGCAGTGCCACTGACTGAAGTGCTGCGGATTGAGCAGTTGCCGGTGTCGCGCATTGAATACATCGGCTACCGGCCGGTGCTCAACTTTGAGGGCCAGCTGCTGCCGATCGAGGATACGGGCGGCGTGCTGGCAGCCGCTGAAGGCGATCCCGATACGCAAATCATTGTGGTGGTCTGCCGCGAGGGCACTCGTCATGTTGGCATCGCGGTCTCACATGTTCTGGATGTGGCCGCGGGCGCCGATCTTTTTGAAGCCGGCACCAGCCAGCGCACCGGGGGCGTCACGCTGCTCAAGGAGCGCGTGACTGGAATTGTGGACCTGGGCGGTGTGCAGGCATTGCCGCCGGGCCTAAGCACGGTCGAGCAGCGGTGGAACCAGATTGCGGAGACGGTGGCATGAGCACAGCGACGGTAATGTATCCAAAGGCAAGCGCAGAGGCGGTCACACTGGTCGAGGTTTGCTCGGTGCGCCTTGCGCAGACGTGGTTCGGCGTGCCCATCACCCACATTCTTGAGATTGTGGGCTCGGCGCGGCCGCAACCGGTACCCCTGGCTCCGGCTTACGTGGGCGGCCTGGTCCACTATCGCGGCGACGTGCTCACCACGGTGAGTCTGCGCCAGTTGCTGGGGCTGCCGCCAAAAGAGGGCACGCAGGACATTCTTGTCCTCGAGTGTTCGAGCGGGTGCTTCGGTCTGCTAGTGGACTCGGTGGGTGAGGTGCTGACAGTCTCCTCGGTCGATCATGAGGCCAACCCATCCATTCTGGACGAGCGGCGGAAGACTCTGTTTGCCGGCGCCTACAAGCTCAAGGACAAGTTGCTGATCATGCTTGATCCGGAGCGTCTTGACCCCATGCGGCTGAGCGCGGCGCAGGCGGGTTAGGTTCTGAGGGCCACAACCTAATTTTGTCTGGAGGAAACCATGCGAGCACTGATTGTCGATGATTCCCGCTTCGTGAGGGGCTTTCTGCGCGGCCTGCTCGAAGGGAAAGGAATCGAGGTCGAAGAGGCAGGCGACGGTCAGGTTGGCCTGGATCAGTTGCATGGCGGACTGATCTTTGATCTTGCGCTGGTGGACTGGAACATGCCGGTGATGAACGGGCTCGATATGCTCAAGCAATTGCGCGCGGAAGGCTTCGACGAACTCAAAGTCATGATAGTCACTACCGAAGCCGAGAACGAATTCATCTTGCGCGCGCTTGGCGCAGGCGCGGACGAATACCTCATGAAGCCCTTTGGCGATGCGGCTCTCAATGAAAAACTGGCTATGCTCGGCTTGGTGGAGGCATGACGGCGGCCGCAAGCCGTACCCGTATTCTCATCGTCGACGACTCAGCCGTGATGAGGAGTCTGTTGCGCTCCATTATCTGTTCCGACACAAGTCTGGAAGTGGCCGGGACCGCTGCCGACGGCGCTTCGGCGCTGACTTGCATTCCGGGAGCGCGCCCCGACCTGATTCTGCTGGATGTAGAGATGCCGGTGATGGACGGGCTGGTTACGCTGAGGGAGTTGCGGAAACGAGGTCACAGAATGCCGGTGATTATGTGCAGTTCGCTCACGCAGCGCGGCGCCAAGGTGACCATTGAAGCTCTGGCTGGCGGCGCATCGGATTATGTGACCAAGCCGGCCGGTCAAGCGGGACGCGAGGCGGCGCTTCGAGCGCTGGGCCAGGAACTGATCCCCAAAATTCATGCGCTTACCAGCGCCGTGTCGCCCGGCGCAATGACGAATTCATTCTCCGGGCAAACTGGACCGCTGGCGGTATTTCCCGGTGCGGCCCGCATTCCGTTAACTTTTCCCGTCAGCCTGCCTCTGTCACCGCAGCTTCGCTTGCAGCCCATGTCGTCGAATCCCCTGGTGGTGGTGATTGGCGTGTCCACCGGCGGTCCCGCTGCGCTGGATGTTCTGCTCCCCGCGCTGCCGGGCAACTTTCCGCTTCCGGTGCTGATTGTGCAGCACATGCCGGAACTGTTTACGCACATGTTTGCCGAACGACTGAACGACCGTTGCAAACTGCGCGTGCGCGAAGCCGCGGAGGGCGATGCTGTACGTGCCGGAACGATTTTGATTGCACGCGGCAACTGGCACATGGAGGCGGTTCCCGGCGCGCTTCCCGGAGTTCCGGCGACGGTGCGCCTGAATCAGGGCCCGCTTGAGAACCACTGCCGCCCAGCGGTGGACGTGCTGTTTCGTTCCGCGGCCAGGGCCTATGGCGCGGGTGTACTGGCCGTGGTGCTCACCGGCATGGGTTCGGATGGAATGGTTGGCGCCCGCGTCGTTCGCGAGCAGGGCGGAAGCGTGATAGCCCAGGACCAGGCGTCAAGCACGGTGTGGGGCATGCCCGGCGCGGTAACGAATGCGGGTCTGGCGCATAAAGTCCTGCCTCTCGATGCCATAGCCCCCGAAATCCTCCGGATTGCAGGCCGGACGTACAGTGAAGCCCGCGAACTTCCCCGTGATATTTATCGCCAGGTGGTGTCCTAATGGAACAAGCCACCAGCGCCGACTACGGCTATCTTCGTCAGCTTGTATTCGGCCTGTCGCAGAACGTGCTCGATCCATCGCGCGACTATCTGTTCGATACGCGACTCACCAAAATTCTGCGTAACCAGGGCATGGCTCACCTCGACGAACTTGTGCTGCATCTCCGCATGAGGAAAGACCCGCTTCTGGAGCGCGCCATTGCCGAGGCCATGACCATCAATGAAACCAGCTTTTTCCGCGACAGTCGGCCCTTCGAGTTGCTGCGCACGGAACTTCTGCCAAAGCTGATCGAGACGCGGAAGCACGCACGCGGACTGCGTTTCTGGAGCGCCGCCTGCTCTACCGGGCAGGAGGCTTACAGCCTGGGCATGCTGCTGACCGAGCACTTCCCGCTACTGGTGGGATGGAGTCTGCGCATTGAGGGCACCGACATCTGCGGCGAGGTGGTGGAGCGCGCCCAGTCCGGCTGCTATCACCGCATCGAGATCAATCGAGGCCTTCCGGCGCGCTTTGTGGTTCGCTACTTTGATCATGTGGGCGAAGACTGGTCAGTGAAGCCGGAGATTCGCAAGCTCACCCACTTCCGCCAGGGCAACCTGTGTTTGCCAACGCTGCCCTTCAACCGGGCCGGCGACCGCTTCGACGTGATTTTTCTGCGCAACGTGATGCTGTACTTTTCTCAGGAGACGCGCAAAACGCTATTAGCCGGAATACACCGCCTGCTTGCGCCCGATGGCATTCTCTTTCTGGGTTCAAGCGAGCAGCCCGCGGATCCATCGATCTGGACCTCAGTTCTGTCTGGCGGGACGTGCTACTTCAAGCCGAGACAGCCAAGCTGATGAGACAGTGAATAGTGGACATTGAACAAAAAGCACAGCCCCCGCGCCTCAATCGTTCAGGAGCCGTTCCACTTCGGCTTGCAGACGCGTGGTGATGGAAGCCTCGGTATCGGCGGACGTAAACCGGAGGGGCTGTCCGACGCACACCTCAATCAGTCCAGACCGGAACCAGCGGCTTCGTCCCGACTTCAGTTCGCCCAATCCACGCAGGGCAATCGGCAGCACCGCCGCCCCGCACTGCCTGGCCAGCAGGCCGATTCCAGGACGGAACCGCGCCAGTTCTCCTTCCGCGGACCGCGTGCCTTCAGGAAACACAAGCACGTTGAAGCGGCGATCCAGGGCCTTGCCCGCATGCGCAAAGCTGGGCTGGAAGTCGCGCAGCCGCGGCAGCGGAAACACGTTGAACAGCGCAGTGATAAGCCAATAGATTAAACGTCCCGGCAGGTAGAAGCGGCCATTGGCCTGCGCACCAACGGGGTTGCGGAATTGCCGGAAGTCCTCCAGCATCTCGCCCGACATAGCCACCGCCATCCGCCGCCGTATCGAGCCTGGCAGACTGTACAGAACCAGCGGCGCGTCGAATGCGGTCACGTGATTTGCCACAATCAGCATGGGTGCAGCATCAGTCAGCGTCTTCCCACTCAACCCGGCCGACGCAACGATCCGCGGGCCAGCCAGCAGCCACACCAGCGGCTGCATCACTGCCTCAACAAACGCCACCCGCAGCCACTGGAAGGGCTTGAGCCACGGCCAGCGCGGGTAGACATATCGCGTGAGCACCGGCTCGACCTGCATCTTCACTGGCGTTGCCTCTGGTTGCAGCGAGTACTCGCTTCTGGCTTCCGGCGTGCCCGACCCCTCCGTTACCAACCGGCGCAATTCACCGAGCGTTTCCACTTGGTCCAGCACTCCGCTCTCAGACACGATGCCCAGCCGATCTTCAATTGCTGCCGCCAACTGCACACGTCCCAAGCTGTCCAAGCGCAGCTCTTCGGACAGGCGTAGCTCGTCTCCCACGCCACAAGGCGTTTCGCCGGAGATCTGCGCAATCAGCGCCAGCAGCCAATCTGAGGAGGCTCCGAAAGCGCCCTGGCCAACAGGCTCGGTCGTGCCGGGCATGGTCGCCGCCGCCTGAATCTTATCGAGCCACGCCTCTACGGCCTTGCGTCGTACTTTGCCAGTGGAGGTCCGGGGCAGGTCCGGCTCCGGCCACAGTACCCAGCGCCTCACCTTTTGAAACTCCGCCAGCCTCGCATTGGCGCGCTCAATGGCTCCCGCCGCCAACTCTCCTGACCCTTTGCAGGCCAGCACCGCACAGGGCTCCGGTCCTTCCGCGGTTTCGATCGCCACCACTGCGCATGCGGTTACGCCTGGTTGTTCTTCGATCGCTTCTTCCATGTCCTCCGGGTGCAGATTCACCCCTGCCGCCGTGACGATGACCTCGCTCTTGCGGCCCATAAAACGCAATTCGCCCGACTCCTGGGTCTGGGCCAGATCGCCCGTTGCCAGCCACTCGTTCTCGCGGGGATGCAAGGCGCCGCCCGACCAGGTTGCTCCCGAAATCGACGCGCCGCGCACCAGCACTTCGCCGTCCGGACCCAGCTTTACCTCGCGTCCCGCCATCGGCTTACCAAGCGTTCCCCTGGCCACATGGAAGGGGTGGTTTAGCGTAATCAGCGCAGTGGTTTCCGTCATGCCGTAGCCCTGCACGAGCACAAAGCCCAGGGCGTTCCAGAATTGCTCCAGCGGCCCGGCCAGCGCGCCGCCGCCAGAGATCAGCGCCCAGAACTTGAGTCCGAAAGTCCGATGAATCTTGCGGAACCGAATCCAACGCCGCAAGGCTCCGATCTTTTGCGATTTGGCAACACGCGCCGCCAGCTTTGGGTCGGCGCTCTCCAGATGGGTCTTGAGCAGCGCCAGCACGCGGGGCACCGCGGCCAGCACGCTTATGCGCTCGCGGCGAATGGTCTCAATCAGCCTTGGCGCCACCAGCCTGCTCTCGAAGTGCAGCTCGCCGGCAAAGATAGGCGGAACCCACAGGCCCATGGTCTGGCCGAAAACATGACTCAGGGGCAGCGTGTGCAGAATGCGCAGCGGATGTACCAGCTTTTCCCAGCGCATGTACCGCTGCGCGCCATCCTCAATGGGGCCGATGCTGGCCAGTACGTTGCCATGGGTGAGCACAATGCCCTTGGGGTCGCCGGTGGTGCCTGAAGTGAAGAGAATTTGCAGCGGTGTTTCACGCCGGAGACCCGGAACCGGGCCCGCTTCTTCGGCAGGCAGTGCTTCGAGCCAGTTCTCAAACGCCAGGCTCTGCACATCGGCGGGTAACAGCTGCAATAGCACCGCATCGCCCACGGCCAGTTTGGGGCTTACATCGGCTGCCACACGACCGGCAAAATCCGCGGTTCCGGCGGCATCCAGCGGAACGGCAAGCACCCCGCGGAGCATGCATCCATAGAATGCGGCAATCCACTCCGCGCTGTTCTCGGCCCACAGCATCACGCGGTCGCCCGGACCGATGTCCCACCTGGCCAACAGCGCTGCAAAACGGCCCGCTAGCCGCGCCAATTCGCCATAAGTTGTTGCTCTGCGGCGGTTTCCCTGGTACCGAACCACACCGATCTGGTGGTCGTAGCGGCGGAAGTCGTCCAGCAGTGTTACTAAATTATCTCGCATGATTGTGTTGGCAAGTCCATGGTAGCAGCGTCAAGCGCCGTGCTAGGATGGTTCCACTCTTGATGAGATTGGCCTGCAGGTAAGGTACGAATGAAAGCATTGATTCTATTCATTCTTAGTTTCGGCGCGGCAGGTGCTTTGCAGGCGCGGGTGCCCTTGTCAAGCCTCGACGCGCGCTCAAATGTCGAGCCTTGCTATTCCCTATTCCCGACTCCCTTTTCCGCGTACTTTCGCTCCCTCTTCGCTGCCGTCCGCGCTATGCTGAAGAGCAAGCGTGAAAGCTGAACCTCCCATCCCGGCCTCCCCCTCTGCGTCCCTGGCCGCCGATCCCTTCGCCTGTTTTCATCCCGTTACGGCGGAGTGGTTTCGCGCTGTCTTTGACGCTCCTACGGCCCCTCAGCGCCTGGGCTGGCCGGTGATTGCGCGTGGAGAAAGCGCGCTGATTCTGGCCCCGACCGGCACTGGGAAAACCCTGGCCGCCTTCCTCTGGTGCCTGGACAAGCTGATGCTGCAGCCACAGCCGGCCAGCCACGCGGAGGGCTGTCGTATTCTCTACGTTTCGCCGCTCAAGGCCTTGGCCGTGGATGTGGAGCGCAATTTGCGCTCGCCCCTGGCTGGAATGGCCAACATGGCGCGGCGCAGGGGCGTTGCCTTCCGAGAGCCCACCATCAGCGTCCGCACCGGCGACACGCCACAGCGGGAACGCGCCCGCTTCTCCCGGCATCCGTCCGATATTCTCATCACTACACCCGAGTCGCTCTACCTGTTGCTCACCTCGCAGGCAGCCGAGGCGCTGCGGACCGTAGAGACAGTCATCATCGACGAGATCCATGCGCTGGTTCCCACCAAGCGCGGGGCGCATCTGGCTCTTTCGATGGAGCGGCTGCAGGCGCTGACACGGCGTCCCCTGCAGCGCATCGGCCTTTCCGCCACCCAGCGCCCGCTGGAAGAGGTGGCGCGTTTCCTGGGGGGCGTCGAATCTTCGGAGGCTGCAAAAGATCCTAAAAGCGTCCAGCAAACACCGGGTACCCCATCCTGGCGTCATCTTTCCGTCGCAAGGGTGGGAGAGCACGAAGCCAAGCCGGAACCCGTGGAACAGGAGCCCGCCTGGTCCTCCGACGCCTTGGACGCCGTTCCCCTGCGCTATCGCCCGGTCACGATCATCAACGCCAGCGCATCCAAGCAGCTCAAACTGCGCATCGAGGTTCCGGTCGAAGACATGGCCCGCCTGGGCGAGATGGAAGAGATTCCCTCCGGTCCCGCCTCGCAGATGCCCCGCCGCGTGTCCATCTGGAACGCGATTCACCCGCGCCTGCTTGAGATCATCCGCGAACGCAACTCGACCATTCTCTTCGTCAACAGCCGCCAGGTCGCCGAACGGCTGGCCGGAGCGCTCAACGAACTGGCCGGCGAGCCCATTGCCCGCGCCCACCACGGCTCGCTTGCCGCCGCCCAGCGCTCCATCATCGAGGAGCAGTTGAAGGCCGGGCAGATTCGCGCTCTCTGCGCCACTTCCACGCTCGAACTCGGCATCGATATGGGCGCGGTGGACCTGGTGATTCAGATTGAAGCTCCGCCGTCTGTAGCCAGCGGCATGCAGCGCATTGGCCGCGCCGGGCACCACGTGGATGCCGTCAGCGAAGGCATTCTCTTCCCCAAGTACCGCGCCGATCTTGTTGCCTGCGCCGCTGTGACCCGTGCCATGCACGAGGGCCACATCGAGTCCACGCGCTTCCCGCGCAACCCGCTCGACGTGCTGGCGCAGCAGTTGGTGGCGATTGTCGCCCATCCGCCCAACACACCCAAACCTGCTCGCACAAAGAAGTCGAGCGCAAAGATGCTTCGTGCCCCATCCTTGCGTCTTTTTCCTGGGGCAAGGGTGGGAGAGGACGAAGCCCAAGCAGACTCCGTTCTGCAGAGAGCCACCGCCGAAGCGCCCAAGCCTGAAGTCAGCGTAGACGCGCTCTTCGAGCTGATCCGGCACGCCGCCCCGTTTGGTGGCCTCACCCGCGCCGCCTTCGAGGGCGTGCTGGACCTGCTGAGCGGCCGGTACCCCTCCGACGAGTTCGCCGAACTCCGCCCGCGCCTCACCTGGGACCGCATCCGCAACGTGGTGACCGCCCGCGATGGAGCGGCGCGGCTGGCCATTCTCAACGCCGGAACCATTCCCGACCGCGGCCTCTACGGCGTGTTTCTGGCTCACAGCGAGGGCAAGTCCGTGCGCGTGGGCGAACTTGACGAGGAGATGGTCTTCGAGTCCCATCCCGGCGAGACCTTCATCCTGGGTGCGTCGACGTGGCGCATCGTCGAAATCACGCATGACCGCGTGCTGGTGACCCCCGCACCCGGCGAGCCGGGCAAGATGCCTTTCTGGAAAGGTGACGGTCCGGGGCGGCCACTTGAGTTTGGCCGCCGCATCGGCGCGCTGGTCCGCGAACTGCGCGCCCTGCCCAAACCCGCAGCCCTCACCCGCCTGGTTACCGACCACGATCTCGACCCCGGCGCGGCCGAAAACCTGCTTGAATTTCTTGCCGATCAGGAGGCCTCGACCGGCCAGGTGCCTGACGACCGCACTGTTGTGATTGAGCGCTGTCGCGACGAACTGGGCGATTGGCGCGTCTGTGTGCTCACCCCCTTCGGCAGCCGCATTCACATTCCCTGGGCCATGGCCGTGAGCGCGCGCATCCGCGCCGCGGGCGGACCTGAAGTGGAAACTCTCTGGGGCGACGACGGCTTTGTGCTGCGTTTTCCCGACACCGACGAGCCGCCCGATCCTGACTGGTTTCTGGTCGAGTCGGCTGAGGCCATGCAACTGGTGCTGCGCCAGCTTGGCTCCACGGCGCTGTTTGCCGGACGCTTTCGCGAGGCCGCCGGACGCGCGCTGCTGTTGCCCCGCCGCCGCGCAGATGCCCGCTCGCCGCTCTGGCAGTTGCGCAAACGGTCTTACGATTTGCTCAGCGTGGCTTCGCGCTATCCGTCGTTTCCGCTGCTGCTTGAGGCCTATCGCGAGTGCCTGCGCGACGTCTTCGACATGCCCGCGCTGATTGAAACTCTGCGCGCCATCGAGCAGCGGCAGTTGCGCGTTCACGTTGTCGAAACCCGCAAGCCATCGCCCTTTGCCGCATCACTGTTATTCAGCTATGTGGCTAATTTTCTGTATGACGGCGACGCGCCACTGGCAGAGCGCCGCGCCCAGGCCCTCACCATCGATCAGGACCAGTTGCGTGAACTGCTGGGCGAGGCCGATCTGCGCGAACTGCTCGACGCCAACGCCATCGCCGAAGTAGAGGAAGCCGCGCAGTGCCTGCCTGAAACCCATCGCGCCCGCTCGGCCGACGGCATCCACGACCTCTGCCTGCGGCTGGGCGATCTCTCCCGTGAAGAACTCGCCCGTCGCGTAGTTTCGCTCGACCTGCTGGCGCATGTCGATCGCCTGGTGCGCTCGCGCCGCCTGTTGGAACTGCGCATCGCCGGCGAGCGCCGCCTGATTGCCGCTGAAGATGCGGCACGCTATCGCGACGGCCTGGGAATTCCGCTGCCGCCGGGCCTAGCTGTGGCGCTGCTCGAACCAGTGGCGCATCCTGTGCTTGAACTTGTCCGCCGCTTTGCCCGCACCCATGGGCCGTTCACGCTGCGCGAGCCTGCGGATCGGTTCGCGCTGGACTCGGCAGTCGTCGAGAACGCGCTGCGCCATCTTGCCGCCGAGGGCCGCGTGCTCGAAGGCGGTTTCCGCCCGGGTGGCCTCCATCGCGAGTGGTGCGACGCTGAAATTCTGCGCCAGATACGCCGCAAATCGCTGGCCAAACTGCGCAAGGAAGTGGAACCAGTCGAGCAGCACACCCTGGCCCGCTTCCTGACCCATTGGCAGGGACTGCTCGCGCCGCGGCGTACCGGTCATGCCAATCTCGACGGGCTGCTGGATGCGATCGAGAACTTGCAGGGCGCGCCCCTGCCCGCATCACTGGTTGAAAGCACCATCCTGCCCGCGCGCATTGCCGACTACGCGCCTTCCGGCCTCGACACGCTTATTGCCGCAGGCGAAGTGGCCTGGGCCGGCGTCGAACCCATCGGCGAACGCGACGGCCGCATCGCACTCTTTCTTGCCGACAAGCTGCCGTTGCTGGCGCAGACTCGCCCGCTCACCGAGCCACTGAGCGAGAACGAAGCCAAGCTTCTTGCCGTGCTTGAATCCACCGGCGCCAGCTTCTTTGATGCGCTGCATCAGGCGCTGGGCGGCGGCTATCCGGGGGAGACTATCGAGGCCCTGTGGAGCCTGGTGTGGCGCGGTCTCATCACCAACGATTCGCTTCATGCGCTGCGCGCCTACATCGCCCGCCCGGAGAACGCGCGCACCCCGAGGCGATTGCAGACGGGCGTGGTATTTCGTTCGCGCCGCACCACCCCGCCGACCGCGCAAGGCCGCTGGTCTTTGCTGCCACTGCGGTCAACCCAGGGCAGGGAAGCGACAGGTCCTTCCGCTACCGAGGCCAGCCATGCTCTGGCATTGCAACTGCTCAATCGATACGGTGTGCTGATGCGCGAGGCGGTGGCGGCGGAGAATGTTCCCGGCGGTTTCAGCGCGGTCTACGACGTGCTCAAGGCGCTGGAAGAGAGCGGCCGCATTCGCCGTGGCTACTTTGTCGCGGGCCTGGGCGCAACGCAGTTCGCTCTCCCGGCAGCCGTCGATCTGCTGCGTCAGTTGCGCACCGCACCGCCGGATGAGAAACCAGAGTTTGTGCAGTTGGCCGCGACTGACCCCGCCAACCCGTACGGTTCGGTCTTGCGCTGGCCCGATTTGCCCGTTGCCGAGGCAGACGCGGAATCCGGGGCCCCCGCAGACAGGTTTTCGTCTGCGGGGTGGAAATCCGCACCGCGCATTCTTACCCGCGCCGCCTATGCTGAAGTGATTCTGCGCAACGGGCAGTTGGTTGCGTGGCTGCGTCGCGGCAATCCCAACCTGCTTGTTTTTTTGCCCGCCGAGGAGCCGGAGCGCTCCCAAGCCGCTTCCGGGCTGGCGCATTTTCTATGCGCGCGAGGACAGGAACGCATGCGCGCCAGCAGCCATCAGGGCATTCTCATCACGACTATCAACGGACAGCCTGTGGCCGCGCATCCCATGGCGCGTTTCCTGATGGATGCGGGCTTTCATCCCGGCCCGCTTGGCATGCACCTGCGCCGTATTTTGCTGCCGGTTGGGCAGCACGCGCACGCAACCCACACCGGCGAGATCCAGTAGCCATGCCTGAAGGGGATACCATCTTTCGCACTGCGCGCGCCTTGGGCCGTGCTCTCATAGGCAAGCCGGTCACGGTCTTCCGCTCCACCTATCCGCTGCTCATGCGCTTCAACGACGACACGCCGCTTGCCGGCCAGCTTGTGGAGCGAGTGGAGCCGCGCGGCAAATGGCTGTTGATTCATTTTTCCGGCGGCGGAACGCTGGTTACTCATATGCTCATGAGCGGCAGTTGGCACATCTACCGGCACGGCGAACGATGGCAGCAGCCGCGCACCAACATGCGCATCGTGATTGAAAACAGCGAGTACATCGCGATTGGATTCCGTGTACCTGTGGCGGAGATGCACACGGCGCAGTCGCTGGCCCGGCATCCGAGAATTCCCCAGGTGGAGATCGATGTGCTCAGCCCAGAATTTAACCCCGGCGAGGCAGAGCGTCGCGTGCGCGCGCATGGCGGCGAAGAGATTGCCGATGTGCTGCTCCATCAGGAAGTGCTGGCAGGCGTGGGCAATGTGTTCAAGTCCGAGGTCTGCTTTGTGACCGGCGTCAATCCGTTTTGCAAGGTCCATGCAATCGACGACGCGAAACTCGCGGAAGTGATTGCCGTTGCGCGCAAGCTCGTGAAGGCCAATGTGCTTGAAGATTCAGGCGACGCGATTGTGACCTATGGCGGTCGCAAGCGCCGCACGACGCACGAGTCGGACCCCGGTGCCAGCCTGTGGGTCTATGGGCGCAGTGGCGAACCATGCCGCCGCTGCGGCGAGCCGATTCACAGGCGCATTCAGGGACCGGATGCGCGCGTTACCTTCTGGTGTCCCCGTTGCCAACCCACGGCGGACGGTTCGGATATCGACGGATAAAACGCCAGCGCCTTTTCTGACTCAACCAGAGAATCAAGCCCTAGTCCCCGCTCTTGCCCAACCCGAATATCTTTTGCAGAATATTGCGATGCTCTCCGGGGTGGTCGCAGGTGACAATCGGCGCGGTGCCGGCGAGGAAGGCCGCATCGTAGCTGTCCGGGCAGGTTTCATCGCTCAACAGGTTGCTGATGTTGTCGATCTTGACGATCTCGACGCCCTCGGGAGGGTTGAATTCGTTGGTGTCGGAATACTGCGGCAGCAGCACGGCCTTCTTCATGAACTCGGCCCAGATGGGCGCGGCGGCATCCGCACCCTGGAGTTTGATGTCGGTGTAGTCGTCGTTGCCGACCCAAACAACGCAAAGCAAGTTGGAAGTGAACCCGGCGAACCATGCATCGTGACTGGTGCCGGTCTTGCCGGCGGCGGGCGATATAAAACCACGGTTGCGAACTCCCGCGCCGGTTCCATGGCCACGCAAAACATTTTCCATCATGTTCAGCGTCAGGTAGGCCACGCGCGCATCCAACACCTGTTTCGAGGTGGGCGCATAGTCGCTGATCACGTCGCCCGTTGGCGTGCGCACACTGGCCAGCATCCAGGGATCCAGGTGGAGCCCGTGGTTGGCGAAGATGGTGTAGGCGCCCGCCATATCCAGAGGCGTTGCGTCGTAGGAACCGATGGCCACCGAAGGGGTTCCGCGCGCGCTTTTCACGCCGGCATCGCGGGCCAATGCGGCCACGCGATCAAAGCCCACCATGGCAGCCAGCCCGATTGTCGCGTTGTTCAGCGAGCGCATCAGGGCGTAGCGCGCTGTTACCTGGTCGTGATACTCGCCTTCGAAGTTGCGGGGCGTATACTCCTGGCCGCCTACGTCATAAGTAGTCTGCTGATCGCTCAACATGGTGACGGGCGAGAACAGCTTGGTCTGCCCCGGCAGCATGGTGCCTTCGGCGGCTGTGTCGAACGCAGTGGCGTAGACAAACGGCTTGAAGATGGAACCGGTGGGCCGCTTGGCCACAGCGTGGTTCAACTGCGACAAGCCATAGCTGCGACCGCCCACCAGCGCCAGCACCTGACCCGTGTGTGGATTAAGGGCCACCAGCGCCACCTGCGGATAGACGTAGGCCTGGCCCAGTTTCTTTTGACGCGAGTGCAGCTTATCCACCTGCTCATCAATGACGTGTACGGTGGATTCGACCGCCGCCGTGGCGGTGCGTTGCAGGTCGGGATCGAGCGAGGTGTAGATCCGCAGGCCTTCGCGATTGAAATCGCGTTCGCCGAGCTTTTGCATCAACTGTTCATGCACCAGGTCAACAAAGTAAGGCGCTTCACTGGCGTCCACGCTGGCGGCGGACAGGTGAAGCGGCTCTGCTTTGGCGTGTTCGGCCTGGTCTTTGGTAATTGAGCCGGTCTCAACCATCGAGTCGAGCACCAGGTTGCGGCGCTCGATGACACGTTCGGGATGACGGAAGGGATTGAAGTAGTTGGGCCGTTGAATGATGCCCGCCAGCATCGCGCACTCGGCCAGGTCGAGTTGCGGCACATCTTTGCCGAAGTAGACCTGCGACGCCTCTCCAAAGCCGTTGATCGCGAAGCTGCCGCGCTGGCCCAGGGGGATCTCGTTGGCGTACATCTCGAAGATCTGCTTCTTGGTGAAGCGATGTTCAAGCTGAAACGTGATGACTATTTCGATCAGCTTGCGCTTGATGCGTTTCTCCGGCGTGAGGAAGAAGCCGCGCGCCAGTTGCATGGTCAGCGTTGAGCCGCCCTGCTGCTTCTGGCCGGAAGTCACATCGTGCATTATCGCATCGATGAGGCGCCAATAGTTGACGCCGCTGTGCTCGAAGAAGCGGCGGTCTTCAATGGCGAGTACGGCCTGCACAAGAGTCTGCGGCATCTCGTCGTAGGTAACCAGGCGGCGTTTGGTTCGGTTGACGTCCTCGCTCAGTCCGGTTATGAGCATCGGTTCCAGCTCGTAACTGGACAGTGCCTGGCCGTGGTCGTCGGTGATCGATTCCACCTGGCCGCCGCTGATATGGATGTTCGCGGCGTCAGGCGCGTGGTAAGACTGCGGGCCGGGGCGGATGGTGATGGTCTGCGCGCCTTCGCTATAGGTGCCCAGTTGCGAAAGCTGCGATGCGCCGTCGGCGGAGTAGCCCGCATCCCGCAGTTCGTTGGCGATCAGGCGGACAGTGAGCCTTTGCCCAGGGCGCACCTCGCGCGGCGCGGCAAAGATCTTTGCGGTGTTGGCAAAGATGGGCTGGCTGAGCCGCGCGTCCACTATGCCCTTGTATTTGAAGTAGTAAAAGCCGGTGACAGCAAAGAAGATCAGTGCCAGGGCGGCAATCGCAACTAGTGCGATGCGCAGCACAAGCGATGCCACGGGATTCTGGCCCATAGGTCTTGTCAGCCTGATTTTCAACGCCATCGCAGCTCCTTAAGTACAGTTCACAGCTCACAGTTCAAAGTGGTCAGTTCGCGGCTCTCCGTTTTCGAGTGGTCTTCCTTCGAACTGGCGCTTCGCCTTGATCTGTGTATGAGATACGCAAAAGGCCAAGAGTTAGTTGCTGGAGGCCACAAGGTTCTCTTCGTCGACAAGCTGTTTTACGAGCGTGACGGCTTCGTTGGTTGCGACATCGACGCTGGTTGAGGTGGCGCGGGTCACCAGTTCCACCTGGCCATCGGCGGCCTTCTTGCCCACGTTGATGCGGTAGGGAATGCCAATCAGATCCGCATCCTTGAATTTGACGCCCGCGCGTTCCTTACGGTCATCCAAAAGCACATCAATGCCCGCGGATGCGAGCGCAGTCGCCAGCTTTTCGCCGGTTTTCACCAGCAGCTCGTCGCGCATGTCGGTGATCGCCACAACCACGGTGAAGGGGGCGATCGAGGCCGGCAGCCAGAAGCCGTTCGCGTCGTTCGACTGCTCGACGGCCGCCGTCAAAATACGCTCGATGCCGATGCCGTAGCTGCCCATGATCGGCGTTACTTCCTTGCCGTTCACATCCAGCACCCTGGCGCCCATGGCCTCGGTGTACTTGTAGCCAAGCTTGAAGATGTGGCCGATTTCAACGGCCTTGCCGACTACGAGTTTGCCCGCGCAGCCTTCTCCCGTCTTTCCAGTCTGGGGGCAGCCTTCTCCCTCGTTTACGCTGCGGATGTCGGCGGTGAGGGTCCACTGGAAATCGCGGCCCGGCACAACATTGCGCAGGTGGTAGTCGAGCTTGTTGGCTCCGGCGACAAGGTTCTTGCGGCCTTCAAGAGACTTGTCCACAACCACCGTCAGGCCCTCTTCAAGCGGCTTGGCGTCCGGCTTCAGTCCAACCGGTCCCAGGAAGCCCGCCGGTCCGTTGAAGTACTTCTCAAGCTCCTCGGCCTGCATGGTGCGCAGTTCGCCCGTGCCCACCGCGCCTTGCAACTTGGTTTCGTTTACCTGGTGGTCGCCGCGCAGGAAAGCCGCCACGCCGTGCCATGTGTCGGGCTTGCCGGCCACGCCGCGCTTCAGAGCCATGTAGGCAACGCACTTGATGTCGGAGGATTCAGCCATCTTGAGAAAGGCTGCGATATCGGCGATAGCGCCCATGCCGGGCGTATGAATCAACTCCGGCGCGCCGTCTCCTGTAGGCGCAAGCTCCACCAGAGGATCAAGCAAAGAAGTGCCCTTTTCCAAATTCGCCGCATAGCCGCACACCGGGCAGCTTGCGATCAGGTCTTCGCCGGCGTCGGTGTAAACCATGAACTCCTGTGACTGCGAACCGCCCATCGAACCCGAGTCCGCCTCGACGGCCACAAACTTCAAGCCGCAGCGCGTAAAGATCTTGCGATAGACAGAGTCGTGCAGCTCGAAGCTCTTGTCCAGGCCGGCCTTGTCAATGTCGAACGAATAGGCGTCCTTCATGGTGAACTGGCGCACGCGCAGCAGGCCCGACTTGGGCCTCGGCTCGTCGCGGAACTTGGTCTGAATCTGGTACCAGATCTGCGGCAACTGCTTGTAGCTGCGCAACTCGTTGCGCGCGATCGTGGTCATGATCTCTTCGTGCGTCATGCCCAGGCACAGCTCCGCGCCCTTGCGGTCCTTGAGGCGGAACATATTGTCGCCCATGCCCGTCCAGCGCCCGCTCTGCTCCCACGGCTCTTTAGGCAGCAGGGCCGGCAGGAAGAACTCCTGGCCGATCTGGTCCATCTCCTCGCGCACAATGCCGATGATCTTGTTCAGCGTGCGCTGTCCGAGAAAGAGGTAGTTATAGATGCCTGCGCCCAACTGCCGGATGTAGCCGGAGCGGACGAGAAACCTGTGGCTGGCCACTTCGGCGTCTGCCGGGGCCTCGCGAAGAGTGGGAATAAAGAGCTTTGACCAGCGTTGCATAGCGATGAGGGTTCAAGCTTTCCCGCCGGTCCTCCGGCGCAAGGCAATTTTTCGACAGTAACCATTCTAAATGGGCGGGGGAGCGGGCCGTTTTAGCGCGTCTATTCATCGACTTCTGGAGGTTTAGGCGATCGAAGAAAGGCGTTACGGAGGAGGCGCATTGAAACCAGGAGCGCGAGCAAGGCCAAGAAGAAATCGATACTCCAACCATCTTCGAAGTTCTTCTGAAAGGGGATGGATGCAAGGGCTACAGCAAGAAGCAGAAATTGGAGCGCGAACACAACCAAGCCAACTCGTAGTATCAGTTTCGCTTTCGGGTCGCCCTTCCAGAGGAATGCGTCGACGCTTCTCCCGCCTTTCCGCGCATCTTCCCAGAGAATTGCTCTCTGTCTTGCGTCGACATCTTCCCGAATCTGGTCAAAGCTGTGCTCGTCCATCAGATCAACTCCACGCCCCACATATCATGCAGATGCAGCACGCCTTCCACCTTATCTTCAGCGTCAACCACGACCAGCGAAGTAATCTTGCGCTCCTCCAGAACCGCCAGCGCCTTTGCCGCCAATTCCGCACCGCCGATCGTCCGGGGCTGCGCGTTCATCGCTTCGCCCGCCGTACGGCTCAGCGCCGCGCCGCCTTCGCGTTCCAGCAGTCTTCGCAAATCGCCGTCGCTGATCACGCCGCGCAGCTTGCCTGCCTCCTGCACTGTGGTCATGCCCAGCTTCTTCGAAGACATCTCGTAGATCACGTCGGTCATCGCAGTCGCTGGCGCCACCACCGGCACGTCGTCGCCCGCGTGCATCAGGTCGCGCACCTTGGCCAGGCGCTTGCCCAGCTTGCCGCCGGGGTGCAACTCCGCAAAGTCCTCTGCCCGGAAGCCCTTGCGCAGGCTTACCGCGATGGCCAGCGCGTCGCCCAGGGCCAGCATGGTGGTGGTGGAGGCAGTGGGGGCCAGATTCAGCCCGCAAGCCTCGCGCTCCACGCCACAATCCAGGGCCACGTCGCTGGCCTGCGCCAGGGTCGAGGCCAGGTTGCAGCAGAAACTGACCAGCGCGTCGCCCTTTCGCTTGAGCGTGGCCAGCAGGCGCAAAATCTCTTCCGTCTCACCGCTCGCCGAGAGCGCAATCACCACGTCGCCCGCCATCAGCACGCCCAGGTCGCCGTGGACGGCCTCGGCCGGATGCAGGAACAGCGCTGGAGAGCCGGTGGAACTGAGCGTCGCCGCGATCTTCTGCGCGATAATGCCGCTTTTGCCCATGCCCGTAACCACCACGCGGCCATTGGCTTCGGCGCAGTGCAGGATCAGTTCGACGGCGCGGGCAAACGGTTCAGCCATCGGCCCGTCCAGGCGCGTGGCCAAGGCTTCAAGCGCCGCCGCCTCCGTACGAACCAAGTCGGACGGCTGGCAGAGAGCAGCTTGGCGATTTTCCTGAGTTGACTCGTTCATCGGCCTTTGATGGTAACAGTTTTCAGGGCCACTCTTCAGTTCGCCGGGTTGCGCAAAGGCAGTTTCGGAGTGGCGCCGCTGCCCGTACAATTGAGCTGGAGAGGTCAATCCCCGTGAAACGCAACACTCTGGTTCTAACCGTAGTTCTGTTCCTACTGGCCACCTTTGCCTGGGCAGGGTGGGCCAACTGGAAGTACCGCCAGCAGGCCGCTGAGCGCATGCTGGCCTCGGCCGCCAAGGGCGAACTGGTGCCCGATCCGGCTGGCGGCATGGCGCAGTATAATTCGCCGCTCAAGGGCAAGCCCGCGCCCGCCTTTGCACTGGAAGACCTGAGCGGCAAAAAGGTTACGCTGGCCAGTTACAAGGGCAAGGCGGTGCTCATCAACTTCTGGGCTACCTGGTGCGGCCCCTGCAAGCTTGAAACCCCCTGGCTGGTCGAGCTGCGCAACAAGTACGCCGGGCAGGGGTTTGAAATTCTAGGCGTCTCCACCGAAGGCGAAGACCTGAAGAAGGACGACAAGGCCGGATGGGACAAGGACCGCGCCGCCATCGGCAAGTTCGTCGAACAGATGAAGGTGCCTTATCCCATGCTGGTGGGCGGCGACAGCATCAGTCAGGACTATGGCGGCCTGGACGCCATGCCGACGTCTTTTTTTGTGGACCGCAAGGGAAATGTGGTGGCGGCGCAGATGGGCCTCACCTCCCAGAGCGATATCGAGTCCAATATCAAGAAGGCGCTGGAAAACTAGCGTGTCAGTAAGTCAGCCAGGTGCCCCAGGTCTCGATCTTGAAACCTGGGAGTGCATAAGCCCGATAACTTGAGAGATAGGTAGCAATGACAATTGCGAGTTTGAAGATCGGTCTTTCGGCGGCATTTGCGTTGGGCTTGGCCTGCCTGCCGGTTCACGCGCAAAACTTTAACGTGGGCCGGTCGCTGATCAAGGGCAACGCCGTGCAATATCTTTATCCCGAACAGGTAACCGTGGCCGCCGGCAAGCCAAGCGCCGTCACGCTGCACTTTCGCATTGCGCCCGGCCTGCACATCAACTCCCACACGCCCAGCGAAGACTATCTGATTCCGACGGTATTCTCCATTCCCGACGGCGCGGGCGCGCGGCTGGACAAGGCCACTTATCCCTCCGGCACCGACATCACACTGCCCATCGATCCCAAGACCAAACTCAGCGTCTACACCGGCGACTTCACCATCGAGGCGCGCATCGTAGCCGTGGCCGGCAATCATCTTGTCGAAGCCAAACTTCACTACCAGGCCTGCGATAACAACGAATGCATGCCGCCCAAGACGATTCCCGTGGCGATTGATGTGATTGGGAAATAAAGAACAGAGATCAGGGGTCAGGACTTTCGATCCAACGGAGTTCTCTCATGCCAAACGGAGGGAGCAGGGGCCTTCAGGCCCCTGAAACTGGCCTTCGATAAACACTGGCTTTAGCCGCGGGCCTTTCGTTTATGCTGCTCAGATGCGACTCGCGCCACAAGAAACTCGCACGTATCTTGTTACTGCTGTAACTGCTGGACGCCGCAGCCTCTTCCAGGTCACGGCCACAGCCGAACTGTTTCAGCGAACCATTCTCGACTATCATGGGCAAGGAAAGTTTCTATTGCACGCGTTCGTCATCATGCCTGACCATTTCCATGTTCTGATTACGCCCGCTCCGGATGTCTCGCTGGAAAAAGCCATGCAGTTCATCAAGGGCGGCTTCTCCTTCCGCCTGAAAAGCAGTTTCGAAGTGTGGGAGCGCAGCTTCAACGAGAGCCAGATTCCAACGGAGGAGAAGTTCGTAAGCTGTGCGAAGTATATTGAGGACAACCCCGTACGCCGAGGGCTCGCGACGGCACCGGAAGCCTATCCCTTCAGTTCAGCCGCTCGTGGACGGCTGGACGTTATGCCTGTTCATTTGCAAGGAAACAAGGCCCGGGCCTAAAGGCCTCGCGTTGAAAGCCCTCATTCATGGGCCTGAAGGCCCATGCTCCCTCCGTTACTATTTACGGCCTGAAGCCCTCTGCTCCACCGCAGGCATCTATGCTCCCGCCTTCTTCTGCTCCTTCGCCCAGGAGTCTTTCAGCGCCAGCGTGCGGTTGAACACCAGCTTGCCCTCTGCGGAATCCGGATCGAGGCAGAAGTAGCCGACGCGCTCGAATTGGAAGCGGTCTTCCAGCTTCGCATTCGCCAGCGACGGCTCCAGCTTGGCGCCCAATAGAATCTCAACGGAGTTGGGATTGAGATTGTCGAGCACGTCCTGACCTTCTTCCAGATCGTAAGGATCGGCCTTGGCGAAGAGGTTGCCGTAGAGACGAATTTCGGCAGAGATGGCGTGGGCGGCCGAGACCCAGTGCATGGTGGACTTGACCTTGCGGCCGTCGGGCGAGTTGCCGCCGCGGCT
>Ga0114951_10002442_pt1 | contig 21018 bp, 16 predicted proteins | sample AM7aDNAmetaG_FD_88677 | JGI IMG/M metagenome (GOLD analysis project Ga0114951, IMG submission 88677) | Freshwater microbial communities from Finland to study Microbial Dark Matter (Phase II) - AM7a DNA metaG | ecosystem: Environmental > Aquatic > Freshwater > Lake | place: Finland: Lake Alinen... | reverse complement strand
GAGTCACTCCAGATAAAACAGAGTGACGTGGATTTCTGCCATGCGTTTGAGCTTTCAGTGAGTGAAGCCTTTACGAACTCAGCTTCTTATGCGGATCGATCAAAAGAGGATAACATGATCACCATAAGTTTCAGTTCGGAGAACAATAAGCTTACAGCAAGCATCAGTGACTGCAACCCTCCCTTCAACCCTGATCCGACACCGGTTGATATATCGAGTTATCCTGAAAAAGGATTTGGACTTATACTGATTCGCCAACTTATGGATAGTGTGACCTATACGAGGGATAATGGTACAAACCGGATTTTTTTGACAAAAGAGGCTGATAAAGCACAGAAACAGAGCCTGTAACATTATGAAGAATAAAAAGTTAAAGGTACTCCTGATTATTGAGCAGTGTAATCCTGAGTGGGTTTCAGTCCCTTTGGTAGGCTATTGTTTCTATGAAAATATCAGCCGGCTCGTTGACACGACTCTGGTAACGCATGAAAGAAACAGGCCTGCCCTGGAAAAAGCTCATCCTGACAGAGATATTACCTACATTTGTGAAAGTGCTTTCATCAAGAAATACTACTCTATTGCTGAAAAATTAAGCAGGCTGGGAGAGAGAGTCATATGGCCTTTGTACCATACGCTTACCTACCCGGTTTACGGTGAGTTCAATCATCAGGTGTACACTAAGTTCAAGGAGTCGATTCTTGAAGGCAAATATGATATTGTTCACGCCATGACGCCGATGATGCCCCGATATCCTGTAGAGGCGATAAAGGCATGTACCCATACGCCTTTCATTCTCGGACCGGTAAACGGCGGTGTTCCTTTTCCGAAAGGTTTTCAAAAAGTAGCGCGGCAGGAGTTCTCTGATTTTAACTTTCTTCGATCAATCGGTCGATTCATTATTCCCGGCTACAGGGAAACCTATACCAAGGCTGACTACATTCTTGCCGGTTCCACATATACTCTGAATCTGGTTAAAGAGCTCTTTGATATTAAAAATGAGAAGATTGAGTTATTTTATGAGAACGGAATCGGAAGCTCATTTTTGAAAAATGAGGCGAGCGTTGCTGAAAGGACAACGATAGGTGGTTCAGTGATAAACCTTCTCTTTGTCGGGCGACTGGTGCCTTATAAAGGGGCGGATATTCTGATTGATGCAATAAGCAGAGTGAAACCATCCATCCGGAACAACCTCCGTCTTACGATCGTTGGTGACGGGTCGGAACGAAAAGTTCTGGAACAACTGGTTCAAAAGCTTAATCTTACAGAAATAATTGCATTTACAGGGTGGGTTGACCAGAAGGATACGCTGCAATACTACTGCGATTCCGATATTTTCTGCTTTCCCTCCGTCCGTGAATTCGGCGGAGCAGTAGTTTTAGAGGCTATGGCCAATGGTCTGCCTTGTATTGTGGTTAATAACGGTGGCATCGGCGAGTATGTTACGGAAGAAACCGGCTTTAGAATCAATCCGGATTCCAGGGAATATGTTGTTCAGGAAGTAACGGTATGTATAGAGAAATTAGTCACTAATCCAAAGCTGCGCCAGGCTATGTCGATCAAAGCTGTTCAGCGGGTGAAAGAGTTTACCTGGAGTGCCAAAGCTGAAGCGATTGTTGGTATTTACAATAAACTGTCAGCAAACAGGACTTGACCCGGTTCAGGTTCAATGAGCTATTCACATATCCAGTAAACCCTCGTTAACCTCCCAAGGGAACCTTATGGTATCTGTTGTCATTGTAAGCTATAACACACGTGACATTCTTCGCAACTGTCTCGACGCACTGTTTGAACACAGTCGTGGAATTGAAATTGAGGTTTTTGTCGTGGACAACAATTCTCATGATGGTTCTGCTGATATGGTTAAAGCCGACTTCCCTTCCGTTATTCTGATGGCAAACGATCAGAATCTCGGGTTTGCTGCAGCAAACAATCAGGCGTTTCCGCTTGCCAAGGGGGAGTATATCATCCTCCTCAATCCAGACGCCTATATCAGGCCGTTATCTATTCAGAACTGCGTCAAATTCATGGATGCCACACCGAAATGCGGACTTTGCGGTGGAAAAATCATCTCTCCGGCAGGGCAGCTTGAACCTTCAGCAAGGCGGTTTCCGTCAGCTCTTTCAAAGCTCATAACTCTTTCGGGGCTACGCGGTAAATTTCCGAAGTCTCCAATTTTCAATTATCATGAATTCGGCGGTTTTGCTCATGACAAACCTCTGGAGGTGGACTGGGTGCCGGGAACGTACACCATCGTCCGAAAAAAGATGCTTGATGAAATAGGGCCTTTTGATGAAAGGTTTTATATCTATTACGAAGAGACCGATCTGTGCATGAGGGCAAAGAAGGCGGGATGGACTATCTATTTTATCCCTGATGCAGAAGTCACGCATATAGGGGGGGCCAGCAGCAAAACAAGAAAAGATAAATCGTTTGACGATAAAGCTTCACAAGTGCTTATCTTCCGCATGCGCGGCGAATGGCTCTATTATCGCAAAAACAAGGGGGTTACCGGACTATTTTTCAGTGCCGGAATTGAACTGCTCTGGTATGCAGTGCGATACACAAAAAACCTTCTTCTGCCAACGGGCGAGGCCAAAAACAAGCGTTCTTCATCAGTTTTGATCATCAAACAGATTATTTCATCACTTCAGGACACAAAGTTCGGACGCGTGTCGCCTCCAACTCCGTGGTGAAGTATTGTGATCGGGTTTACCATCATAAAGAACGCTGAGAGTTTTTAACTCTTTATAACAACAAGAGAAAAAATGATTTCAAGCGACTTACAGATTCATCGAACGTTTCACAATCACAGCATGGTTAAAGCCATGGCGGTTGTATTCTTCGCGTTGCTGACAGCGTGCAGCGGCATCAGTCCAAAGCCGTCACGAACACTGACAACACCTGAAAAGGAATTTAAGACCGAACTCCCGAAGAAGACGCAGGAATTTGCAACCCCTGAAAAAATTGATGCGATCACTTCTCATGAAGCTTACCAATACAGACTTGGACCGGGTGATTTGGTCAGCGTTCTGGTGTGGCACAGACCTGAACTTTCGCAGGAGAACGTGGTGGTATCGCCTGACGGATTCATTGCAATTCCGAGAATCGGGCGTCTGAACATTATGAACCGCACGTTGGATGAAGTCCAGGGCATGGTGACCAAAAAGCTTGAAGAGCTCTATATAAAGCCGGAAGTTACCATCAGAGTTCAAGAGTTTCATAATAATAAGGCGTTTGTTCTTGGACGGGTAAGTAAACCGGGGGTTATCAATTTTCCCGGCAAAGGAACCCTTCTCGAAGCACTTGCTCTTGCCGGCGGCCTTCCAGATCAAGGCAAAGAGAATGCTCTAACCAAGTGCGCCATTATCAGGGGTAATGACACGGTCATCTGGATAGATCTTCAGGATTTACTCAAAAACGGGAATATGGCTTTGAACTCCTCTATCAGAAACAATGATGTCATTTACATTCCTGAAGCTACCGATGAACTGATTTATGTCATGGGCGAAGTGCTCTCTCCCGGTGCTTTTCAAGTCAGAGGCGGGATGAGTGTACTCAAAGCTATCATGCTGGCCGGCGGAATGAACAAGCAGGCTAATCCGGAAAAGGTATTTGTGATCAGGCAGCAGAGTCTTAAAGGCGATGTGATCAAGGTTGATCTGAAAAACCTGCTTGAACGCGGTGATTTCACCCAGAACTTTGCGCTTTTACCTAATGACATTGTCTATATCAGTCCGAGTGGAATGGCAAAATTCAACTATGCACTCGAAAAGATTCTGCCATCTCTCAATGTGCTCAGCGTCGGAACCACCACTGCGGAATCGTTTGGCATCATGGCCAAGCTGCGAAACCAGCTCTGGGGTCAGACAGGATTTGTGAACACCACTACGACTACAGGTTCAACCATATCAACAGGAACAACTACGACCACAGGCTCAGGAACAGCTACAGGAAACGCTGGACAATAAGGACGATGGACAGGGAAAGTTGAGATCATTATGAAACGTTTACAATGACTATGAAAAGCATTCTGCCTCTTGCCAACATCAAAAAAATGCGGCATATCCTTTTGCCAGAAGAAAGACGCAATGCTGTTGTTCTTTTCCTTTTTATGATTATCGGTGTCGGACTGGAAACGCTTGGCATAGGCCTTATCATACCGGCGCTATCTCTTTTTACCCAAAAGAATTTTGTTGCAAAATATCCCTCCCTTCTTCCAATACTCAATTTTTTTGGAAACCCGGACCAGCACGCTCTGGTTGTAGGGGGATTATTTATCCTGCTCTGTGTCTATTTCGTGAAAGCTGTTTTTTTAGCCTTTCTCGCCTGGAGTCAAAACAGGTTCACGTTCACGTTACGGGCGAGACTCTCGTTGAGGCTCTATACAGTCTACCTGCATCAGCCTTATGTCTTTCATTTGCAGCGTAACTCGGCACAGTTGATCCGTAACGTCACCAATGAAGTTGATATATTCACCTCCAGTGTGTTGAATCCCATTATGGAGTTTTTTTCGGAATCATTAATTATTGTCACTCTCTGCGTTATGCTTCTCTCGGTTGAACCCATTGGAAGCATCTCCATTATATTTGTTCTTGCTCTTGCCGGCTGGAGCTTCATTCGCCTTACAAAAGCAAGCATCTTACGCTGGGGTGAAGCACGACAATATCATGACGGGTTACGTGTCCAGCAGTTGCAGCAGGGTCTTGGAGGAGCTAAAGATGTTAAATTGCTTGGGCGGGAAAGCGATTTTTTAACCCAGTACAATATTCATAATCTCGAAAGCACCAGGGTCAGCCGTTTAAACGCCACAATAGAACAGCTTCCACGCATCTGGCTTGAGTTACTTGCTCTAAGCGGACTTCTGGCACTGGTTCTTACTATGCTTGCACAGGGAGGAGCGCTTGAAACCATCATCCCGAAACTTGGCCTTTTTGCTCTTGTTGCATTCCGCCTGATACCCTCTGTAAACCGCTTACTCAGGGTAAAACAAATGCTGGGATGGTGCCTGCCTGTGATTGATATACTTGAAAAAGATCTCAGCTTATCTGTGCCCGAAGAAGTTGCACAACCTGCCACTCAGCACTCTTTTCTTGATAAAATTGAGTTGCAGCATATTACCTACAGTTATCCGGGCACGTCCACTCCATCGCTTAACAATGTTTCCCTTTCCATAAAACACGGTGAATCAGTTGGCTTTATAGGAACCAGCGGAGCCGGAAAAAGCACACTGGTTGATATCCTCTTGGGGTTGTTGAGTCCAGACCAGGGGGAGGTCAAGGTGGATGGAAATGATATCAGGCAAAATCTGCGTGGGTGGCAAAATCAGATAGGGTATGTACCTCAGTCCATTTTTCTCAGTGATGACACACTGCTTCGCAATATCGCCTTTGGCCTTTCCCTGGATAAAATCAATGAAGATGCAGCCTGGAGAGCAATTCGGTCTGCTCATCTTGAAGAATTTATCCACAGCCTGCCTGAAGGACTGAACACGATTGTGGGAGAGAGAGGCGTCAGGCTTTCCGGGGGGCAGCGCCAGAGAATCGGCATTGCACGTGCACTATACCATAACCCGGCAGTACTGGTGCTGGATGAAGCGACAAGTGCACTTGATACCGCAACAGAGAAAGGCGTTATGGATGCCGTACGAGAGCTCCAGGGGTCTAAAACCATTATTATTGTGGCCCACCGTCTCAGCACCGTCGAACACTGTAACCAACTTTTCCGTCTTGAAAAAGGTCACATAGAGTCTGCTGGAACCCCGGATAAAGTTTTACATTGAAAATCTGGCAATCCTCCAATGTGGATTAGTTTTGGGATTTATAGCCATTGTTGAGACCTAAAAAAATGACGTATGATCAATGAAAATACAGTAAGGGACCCTCTTCCTTACGGAAAGCCATCAAAATCTTTTGATCTTTTTGGATTTATCAAACGATATGGCCTTTTTATTTTGATTGCAGGCTCTTTTCTTTTCACCATAAGCGTCCCCATCGTCATTCTGCTGAGCAAACCAAATTATGAGGTCAAAGCTCTCTTCAGGGTTGAACCTGTTCTCCCATCATTGATCACAACAAGTGAAGACCCTTCAATCATCAACTATTATCAGGATTATGCACGCACCCAGGCGTTGAGGATGATGTCTTTTGATGTCATGAAAAAAACTGTTGAAAAGCTGACCCCTCATGACAGGGCATCACTCTTTTCAAAAAATATGCCTCTGGATCAATGCGCAACAAGACTTGCTGCTGTCATCAAAACAAATCCTCTAATTGGAACGCACCTTATTGAAATCAGTGCATCGAGTCCCCAAAAAGAGGGTCTCGCTCCGGTTGTCAACAATTTTATGACTGTATTTATTGAAAAGGTTCGCCATCAAGCCGAAATGCAGGATAATGTAAGACTGACGTTCCTGAGAAATAAAAAAGAGACCCTCACAGCTGAGATCAGCACTCTCGAAAATAAGCTTATCCTACTTTCAAAGGATATCAATACAGCAACTTTCGAAGAGGTTTATAATCTGGCAGGCAAGAAAACAGAGCAACTGCAGAAACTTTATGTTCAAAGTCTCAATGATCAAATAACTGCTAAAACCCAGCTTGATGAAAAAGTCAAATTAAACAGCCAGTTAAAAAGCCTTTCTCTTGAACCAATGGTTGACGAGATGGTTATTAAAAGCAACTCTCTTGATCTTACCAGTTCCTGGACCTATCAGCAACTGCAGCAGATGAGAAGTTCCACCGATGGACTCACTAAAACCAATCCTGACCGTATCTATATCGAACAGCGAATGAACGCGATGCAGGACTATGAAAAAAAACAGAGAAACGAACTCAATAAAAACGCCCATAAAATTCTTTATGGAAAACGGGACTTCGATCTTTCCAAAGATCTGATAACTGCAAAAAATGATCTGGAACGAGCAAATACTTTTGAAAAACAAATCAATGAAGAACTTAAAAAAAGCAATGTAGACGCATTAAAAACTTCAACAGGGATTCATCAGGGAGAGTGGCTTGAGGCAGAACTGAAACACAAGCGTGAACTGCTCAACCATATCGACACAAGAATCACTGAACTTGAAGTGGAAGGCAAAGCCCCACTTCGTCTCTCCGTTGAGTCCCTGGCCCGTAAACCTGACCAGGCTGAGGGATCAAATATTAAAAAGCTGTTTTTTATCTTCTTCGGCCTTTCATTCGGAAGTGTCGGAGGTGTATTTTTTGCCTATGAGTTCTTTGATAACCGAATACGCGGGACCAAAGACATTTTCCATGCGCTCGGTTATCCCCCTGCGTGTAGTGTTCCGAAAGTGTCAGAGGAAATTCCGTTTCATCACCTGTTGTCGAAGGGTCATGATCAGGAAGCGGCAAAAGCGATCCGCAGCTTTGCTATACGGCTTGATCGTGAAAAAACGGACAACAATGCCTCTGTTATTCTTTTCACCGGGGTAGACATCGGCACCGGGAGTACTTCAATGGCATTGAACACAGCTCATGCACTCGGTACTCTGATGAAAAAGGTTCTTCTGATAGAGGGCAACTTTTCAACACCGGCACTCAGCAAACTTAACGGTCTGTCATCTGAGCCAGAAGGTCTGTGTGAATTTCTCAGTTTTACAAAACCTTGGAACAATTACATCGTCAACTCACCACTCTATAATATTGACATACTTTATGCAGGAAACACTCTGACAGGCAATATACCGCAACATCGTATCCAGGAACTCCTTCGGTTGTCAAATAAAGAGTATGACTTTATCTGTGTCGACTCCTCACCAATTCTACAAAGTGATCTGACTGAACATTTCGCCCTTTTTGCCGACATCATTGTCCTGATTTCCCTTGGGGCAAGTACTTACTACAAGGACATGAGAAAAGCAGCCGAACTTCTCGTACGCCTCAAAGTTCCGGCTATTGCTCCTCTTCTGAATTGGGGTGGCACCAAGCGCAGCATAAGTATTGACAAACTCCTTGAAAAACAGCCTCAAATCCTTCATGAAATAAACATTAAAAGGCTCGAAGAAATTATTAGGAATCTTCCCCCAATCAAGGATGTGGTAAAAAAAATAAACAGTGTTGTCAACAACACTCTGAATAAAACATTGAAACAGAAACGGAACGACAAAAAATGAACATCCTGAAACAAGAGTGAGGAAAATCAACCATGGGTAGTGGCCCCGGAAATATCCTGGTACCAATCGCGTTCCTAGCGTTCCCTCTATTGGTCATGGCTCTGTTCAAGAAGTTTGAATCACCCCAGGCTTCAGCAACAGCTTTTGTTTTCGGATGGATGTTTCTGCCCGTTGCAAACTATGATATATTTCTTCTTCACAACACCAAAACAGTTGTTATCTGCCTCAGTATTCTGCTAAATGCCTATCTCTTCGATAAGGAACAACTCTCTTCATTCAAATTCAATATCGTTGATATCCCGATGCTGCTATGGTGCAGTGCTCCCTTTTTTTCATCGATTACCAATGGCCTCGGCGCTTATGACGGCCTAGCATCAGCCCTTTACCACAGCGAAAAATGGGGAATGCCCTACTACATTGCAAGAGTATATTTCAGCGATGAAGCGAGCGTAAAAATGCTCGCTTTTATCATTTTCATCGGCACTCTTGTCTACATCCCTTTCTGCTGGTTTGAAATGATCATGAGCCCGCAGCTGCACCGCCTGACGTACGGTTTTTTTCAACATGACTTTATTCAGACACTCAGGGAAGGTGGCGGTTACAGACCAATGGTCTTTATGGAACACGGCCTGATGACCTCCATGTGGATGGTTCTCGGTGTATTCTTTGGAATCTGGATGCTGCTAACGGGTATCATGCCGAAAAAGATCATGCACATACCTTCAAACTACCTGCTCCTTCTTCTCATATTCACGACCATCATGATGCGCTCGGCAGGAGCTATATCCCTGCTTATCATCGCAATCTTCTCCCTGTATATCTCGAATAAAACAAAAACAATCTGGCTGCTTCTGACCCTGCTGATTGTTCCTCATCTTTATATTGTCACCCGAACAACAGGCTTCTGGGATGGCCGGAATCTTTCAGATTTTGTATCTGCAAAATTCAGTTCAAACCGCTCAGAATCTTTGCAGTACCGTTTTGACAATGAAAACATTCTGATTCAAAAAGCATTGCAAGGGTCCTTTTTCGGATGGGGAGGTTTCGGACGTTCACGAGTTTACGACGAATCAGGAAAAGATATCAGTGTCAGTGACGGGCTTTGGATTATCACGTTTGGACAATATGGAATCTATGGGATCAGCATGTTGTTAATCGCCATTCAGTGGCCGATCATTCTCTTTCTTAAGCGCATTAAACCGGAACGATGGAAAAACCCCTCCTGGGGAGCATCTGCCGTTATGGCACATTTTCTCGGCATTTTTATGATCGACAATCTGCTTAATGCCATGATCAACCCCATTTATATGCTCTTCAGCGGCTCCCTGATCAGCGTCTATCTCAACTCCTCAAAAACAGTCTCCCCTGCTATTGACAGAGGCATGCTTCGGACTGAAGCGGAGCACAAAAGAACAACATCTCAAACCCGTTATATTTCATCACCAAACATTAACCCGTCTCGATTTATTGGATAACATTCTTTTAAAAGATGAACCATGGACGTTCCTGATGGAAATATCATAGTCCACATTGCCATGTTAGGCTGGATACCAACCGTCATCATGCTTTTCAAAAAGCTTGAGGCGTCTGTAGCCGTTGCAGCAGCCTTTGTGGGGGGATGGATGTTTCTGCCTGTAGCTTCCTACCATGTATCGGGTCTGCCTTCCTATACCAAATTGACCGCGACCTGCGCAGGGATCCTTGCAGTATCTTATTTTTATAACCGGGATCGATACACAAAGTTTCATTTCAATGCTGCAGATATCCCGATGCTGCTCTGGTGCACGGCTCCTTTCTTTTCCTCTATTGCCAACAATATCGGTATCCATAACGCATTTTCAGAAATTCTTTATCAGAGCATTACCTGGGGTGTACCCTACTTCATCGCAAGAATCTATTTTAACGATTACCATTCCGTTAAAATCCTTGCTCTTTCAATTTTTATCGGGAGTATTGTGTACATTCCGTTCTGCTGGTTTGAAATATTCATGAGCCCCCAATTACACCGGCTGACCTATGGCTATCATCAAAGTGACTTTATTCAGACACTCAGGGAGGGAGGAGGATTCAGACCTATGGTTTATATGGATCATGGCCTTATGACCTCCATGTGGATGGCTCTCGGGGTATTTCTGGGCAGCTGGCTTCTCTACACCGGGGAAATGCCTGAAAAAATCTCCTCAATTCCTTCACGATACCTGCTTATCATGCTTGTTGCCACAACTATCATGATGAAGTCGTTTGGAACAATAATTCTCCTCTTGATAGGGATAACAACTTTGTATCTTTCTACAAGAACAAAATCGACCATTCTTGTTATACTCATGCTATTTGCCCCCCAACTCTATATTATCACAAGGACAACCAGTGCCTGGGACGGGAAAAACCTCTCTGCTTTTATTGCTCAAAAGTTCAGTACAAGCCGTTCACAATCACTCCAGTTCCGATTTGACAACGAAAAAATTCTGATCAATAAAGCTCTGCATAGAACTTTTTTCGGTTGGGGCGGATTCGGCCGTTCAAGAGTTTATGACGAATCAGGAGAAGATATCAGTATTACTGACGGTCTGTGGATCATTACCTTCGGGCAAAACGGGATCTACGGTGTAGCCATGATGTTAATGGCCATTCAATGGCCTATCCTGCTTTTTGTTTTGCGAGTCAAACCTGAATTGTGGAAAACAACCCCATGGAGCGCTTCAGCAGTTATGGCAATCTTTCTCGGAATTTTTATGATTGACAATTTGCTTAACGCCATGATCAATCCTGTTTATATACTTTTCAGCGGATCACTGATCAGCATGCTTCTGCTTAAAGCAGATGGAAATCGAACACCACTTAAAACCCGTTTTATTCCGTCACCAGGCATGAATCCATCAAGATTTATCGGATAATACTTATAGCGCTTCACTTCATAAAAAACATGATTACAAAAAGAAATCTTCTAAAATCAGAGTGGAATTCCAACCGTGTTCTTCTGAGCTATTGGATGCTGGTTCTGTTTATGCTGTTCATCGGGAGTTTCATTCCCTTGCCCGCAATTATTCACCATTATTTTTTGCTTGATACCTTAGCACACCTGATTCTCTATACAATGCTCTCATTTATCCCGATGATTCTCTTTCAGTGCCGAAAAACCGCTTTTCTGCTTGCTATTGCCATGACTTCGATAGGTTACGTTCTTGAAACATTTCACATTATGGTGACAGATGAAAGCTTCAGCGCAATCAATGTTCTTGCCAACAATATCGGGGTTCTTGCCGGGATTGCTGTCGGATTTATTGTGCGCCTTAAAAATCACTATTCCCAGGAATGAACATGCTTAACGATATCGAAGGAAGCATTTACTCTTCACTGAATAACATTACATCAACCTTTAGATGATACACGGAGACCAGGACATTTTAACGCAACAAGGGCTACCGGATATTGACTGCGTCATTATCGGCGTGAATTCTGAAAAAACGCTTGAACGTTGCCTCCGTTCAATTTTCTCAGGAAGCTATCCGGAACAGAAAATGCATGTAATTTATTCTGATGGCGGATCAACTGACAAAAGTGTGGCGATTGCCCGCAACTTCAGTCAGGTAAAAGTGGTTGAACTGCACCCGGAATACCCCACTCCGGGTCTTGGAAGAAATGCCGGGTGGAAAGCAGGCTCCTCGCCTTATGTCCAGTTTCTCGACTCGGATACAATCATGGACCCGGAGTGGCTGATAAGCTCTATACAAGCGATGGAGAACCCTGCAGTAGGAGCTGTAAGAGGCTATATAAGAGAACTGCACCCCGAACGTTCTGTTTTTAACTGGATCGGTGATCTGGAATGGAATATAAACCCTGGAGAGTGTGACAGTTTCGGTGGCAACGTACTGATCAGACGTACAGCACTGGATGCAACCGGCGGATATGATGAGGAACTTGTCGGTGGTGAAGATCCTGAGCTAAGCTGGCGAATCGGTCAGAAAAAGTGGATCATTATTATGCTTGATGCGCTTTTGGCCCATCATGACCTGGCTATGTTTACAACCACTCAATATTTTCGGCGTTCTTTACGATCAGGCTACGCTTTTGCTGCAGTTCAGAGCCGGGTTTCCAATACCGGCAGCACTTTCTGGAAAACTGAACAGCAAAGAATCATGCTTAAAGGCGGAGGTTTTTTCACTTTTCTGCTTGCAGGGACAGCTTTGCTTTTATTGAATCAAAGTGTCTTTGTGTTCTCTGTTTCCATGCTGAGCATTGCTGCAGGATTCATCATGCTGCTGAGGCCAAGACTATTGAAGATTGATGACTTTATGCGTGAAAAAAAACTGAACAGAAAAGACGCCCAAAAATATGCATGGCACTGTTCACTGGTGGTTATCCCTCAGCTGTTCGGAATCATACGCTTTTATACAGGCCAGTTATTCAACAAACCCCTGAAAAACAAGCGAAGATCTCTTAAAACAAGACTTTCAACCCCTCCATGACCAGAAGAGCGATAGCCTATCTCTGCAGCGAGTACCCGGCGATTTCCCATACGTTTATCTATAGGGAAATCGAGTCACTGCGCAACGCTGGAATGACTGTTCATACTGCATCAATCCGCAGGTCAACCAATCTTCAGGTGATGACTTCACCTGAACAGCTGGAAGCCGAAAACACGTTAATGGTACTGGATCAACCGTTACCATTGATTGTCAGCGCACATATGCACTGTTTGAAAACAAATCCGAAAGGCTATCTGCGCATGGCCAGAGCAGCACTCAAGCTATTGATAAAAGGCCCTAAAAGCACTGTAAAAGCATTTGGTTACCTTGCTGAAGCAGGCATTCTCCTGCAATGGATGCAACGGCTTGATATTACCCACATTCACGAACATTTTGCCAATCCCACCGCCATTGTAGCCATGCTTATGAAAACCTACGGAGGAGTGAGCTACAGCCTCTCGGTACACGGACCTGATATCTTTTATGTCGTCGACTCTGCGATGCTTTCCGACAAAGTCCGTGAAGCCGCTTTTGTTCGCTGCATAAGCCACTACTGCTTAAGCCAGATCATGCGAATAAGCGAACCCGCAACTTGGAACAAACTGCACATCGTCCGCTGCGGGGTCAATCCTGATCTCTACACCGTCAGAAAGGATCCCAGGAATGCCATACCAAACATTTTATGCGTCGGCAGGCTGGTCCCGGCCAAAGGGCAGCATATCCTGCTTGAAGCCTGCCGGCTGCTTAAAGAGGAAGGTCTTGCCTTTCATGTCACCATTATCGGCGAAGGCCCTGACTCTACATCGCTTGAAGAGTTCACCCGACGTAACGAGCTCAACGATATCGTAACCTTCACCGGAGTTCTCGGGCAGAATACTGTCCGTGACTATTATGACAAGGCTGATATTTTTGTACTGGCAAGTTTTGCTGAAGGGGTACCGGTAGTACTGATGGAAGCCATGGCTAAAGAGATTTCAGTTATTTCAACCCGGATAACAGGCATTCCTGAACTGATTGATCATGAACATGACGGTCTGCTTGCTACTCCCGGAGATACCAATGATCTTGCTCAACAGATAAAGAGACTGCTCGTCGACTCTGATTTACGACGTCAATACGGCAAGGCAGGACGAAATAAAGTCATTTCACTGTACAATCAGCACATCAACAACCTGGAAATGGTCAATCTTTTCAATGAAGAATGCCTAAGGTCATGATCATTTTTGACGTTATTGTGAAAGGCCTGCTCATCATACTGGCCTTTCCTGCAGGATATCTTCTTTTGAATACCATTTCAGCATACTTTTTTCAAAAAGATCTCCCTGCTGAAAACCGGTTGCTGACTATTGCGGTGCTTATCCCTGCTCATAATGAAGAAGATGGAATTGTTCACACTATCAAGGATATCCTTGCCTGCGATTACCCGAAAGGACTTATAAACATCTTTGTTGTTGCCGATAACTGCACTGACTCGACCGCACAACAGGCCGGAAATGCAGGTGCTCTTGTTTTTGAACGATTCGACAACATCAACAGAGGTAAAGGTCAGGCCCTCGACTGGTTCCTGAAAAACTCCATGGAATCTTACAATGACAGCGATATAATCACCATTATCGACGCTGACAGCTCTCCTGACAGGAACTACTTCCGCGAAATAAGCGCTACACTCAGCAACAATGACATTTATGCCCTGCAAGGCTTCCATGGCGTCAATAATCCAACTGCCGGATGGCGACCGGCACTGAGTGAAGCTGCTTTCAATGTTTTCAACCATCTGCGTATGGCTGGGGCGGTCTCATTGTCAAAAACCTGCGTCCTGAGGGGAAACGGCATGGCATTCCGGACAGAACTGCTTAAAAAGTATGGGTGGCCCTGCCACTCTATTGTTGAAGACATTGAGTTTACAATCCGTCTCCTTGTTGACGGCATTACCGTGCACTACAACCCTGATGCCATTGTGCGAAGTGAGATGGTCACCTCTGCAAAAAGCGCTTCAACTCAGAGAAACCGCTGGGAAGGTGGACGTTTTATGCTTGTAAGGAGTATGACCGGCCCGCTGTTGAACCTTTTCCGTTCAACAGGTCAGGTGCATTATCTCTATGCACTGGCTGAACTTGCTGTGCCCCCGCTATCACTGCTGGTCATGCTTTTCAGCCTTGCTACGGGCGGTGCTCTTTTGCTGAATCTGGAACCATGGTTTTTCCTTGCCATCTCCTTCTGGGTAATCATACTCTTCTACGTCATCTCCGGACAAATTCAACGTCGCGCTCCTCTCTCCACATGGCTCTATCTTGCAGCAGCTCCTCTCTATGTGCTTTGGAAAATCCCGCTCTATGGAGCGATGATCGTACAAAAAAACATTTCGCCCTGGATCAGAACATCAAGAGAATCGGAACATAAAAAGTGATACTTATTAATACGTTAATGGCATGATCATGACTATCATTGATTACTTCGAGAGAACAGAGATAATCAATCTATCGGAACGAGCAGACAGAAGGGCGGAAACCAGAAAAGAATTCAATCGGGCAGGATGGCCTATAGAGACAAAAAAAGCCGATTTTTTTACAGCCATTCGACCTGAAACCGCTACCGGATTTCCCAGCGCAAGCGTAAAAGGCTCTTTTTTAAGCCATATGGAGGCCATAAAAAAAGCAAGGCATGATAACCTTGCCAATATTTTGATAATGGAGGACGATATTGCTTTTGTAAGTGAGATCAATAGCATTGGGGAAGAGGTGTTACAAGAACTTGATCAGGTAGATTGGGATTTTTTATACCTCGGGCATCAATATAGATCAGATGATTCTCCTGAAAAGAGGCTCGAAATGGTAACTGAACCGTTAGGACTTAAACATTTTTATGCGGTGAATGGAACTGTTTTTGACCGATTTATTGCGTTTTTAGAAGAGGTACTCGAGCGTCCACCAGGACATCCTGATGGCGGACCAATGTATTATGATGGTGCGATATCGACTTTCCGCATGCAAAACCATGATATCAATACTTTTGTTGTCAATCCAAGTCTCGGGTATCAACGAAGTTCCCGATCGGACCTGCACCCGATCTCTTTATTGGATCAATGGGCATTACTAAATCCTGTAACTTCATGGCTCCGCAGATTGAAAAATACAATAAAAAGGGCGGGCAGGTAAATTACTATTCGCCGAAAGGAATCTCTTGGTTCTTCTTAAACAGGCTGGTTGGCTGGTTTAATGCCAATACGTTCAGCTGTTTTTTCACCGAAGTTCATGAGGAGGTCAAGCGTTGATGCGGCAGGAATGAAGCCATTCATTCCTTTATACACCGGTGGTGTGAACTCATGAAAAACAACCTGCACACTTTCCTCTTTAAACCGGCCAAGGTCCATATAATTTGCTCCATCCGGTCCGGATAAATATGTAGTACCTCCCGCTGCTTTTATAATAGAGAGCAACAGCTCCGTGCCTTTACCGGACACTGGCAAATCAGATGCCCAAACAAGCCTGGTGGATACCGAAAGCTCAGCCCGGAAAAAATCAATCAAATCCCTGTTGATCTCATAGAGCCAGATATGGTTGCGATTCAGAATCTCCTGCAGTTGTTCAGAGTAGCGCTTAAAATAGGGGTGCCTGCAATAACTGTCTTTTATACGCCCCCAATAGGTCCGACGCCAATCAGTCTGATTATTGATTTCTATATGGCGGATAGTTGTTTGCATGTGACCTGTATGTCTGACCGGGACGGTTAACCATTGCACATTACCCTGACGGTCGATAATCCGGTTACGATTCTGCCAGTTGTTTGTTTTAAACTGAACATTGTCCAATAAAACATAAAGATCCGCTTGAGCCATTTTGTGGAAATAACCGCTCCACGGCATATGCTCAGGCTGATGTATAGTGACAATCATGCGGGCTTCGCTTATATTTTTCTCAAGTAGGTCTGAAAAGCCTCGGCATATTCGCATCTTGCTTCCATCCCTCGATAGCGTGCCCAGCTTTTTATACCTTCGCTGGAGAGATAGTTTTTTTTTTTCACATCGAATCTGCGAAGGAAAACAGGAGCGGAAACACTCAAGCTTCGCCTCTATCTGTTCACGAGTTAAGATAACATAGGTATCAGGATGAAACTGAGTCATCGGGTTTGTGGCATGAACATAGGTGGGGTTTTCAAGAATGTACATTTCCAATGGGCAAAAACGTGCAGTAGGCCGGGTGGCAGCTATGACCGATTCATAGACCGCAGTGTGGTCATGATGGAATGAAGGTCCTGCAAACAATATAATATCAGGCTTTATCTCTTCAATTGCTGTTTCTACAAGTCGTACGAGATGACGGCGTGGATAGAGGTCAAGTTGGGAATCCATATCGAGAGGCAGCTCAGTATCTTTATCAGTACCGTGATACCAGTGCCCATTAAAAAAATTCATATAACTTTCATATTCATCCAACCTCTCTTTTCGAGTCATTTTCAGATTATGATGAAGAGGAATATCAGAAGCAGCAATCAATACAAAATGGTATTCGTAATGGTTTCTGTATTTCTGCATAAACCCTCCAGCGCTTATTATGCCATCATCACTATGAGGCTCAATAAGCATTACTTTCTTTTTATTTTCTATTAACATATTGAGTTAAAAGGATGTTAGAGAATACTTTGCTTCATGTTGGCATTACAGAAGTGAGAGCAAGTGCTTTATTCTATTTTGGAATGTTGTCTCAAAATCATGAGGACGCGAAAATCTCACAGCATTTCTTGACATCTCGGAAATCTGACCCCTATTTTCATCCAGATACTGGATAGTTTCGGCTATACTTTCGAGATCGTTTATTCCGGCACCCCATCCAATATCCGCAAGAGTCAAGAGGCCGGCAAAAGCTCTGTTGTTGTATCCTACAATTGGAACGCCGCAGGATAGGGTTTCTAAATAGGTACATGACGGGTCACTCTGGCGATGCAGACATACAAAAAGGTCAGTTTTATTCTGCAAAGCCGGTATGAGCGTTGTGTGAAAATCAACTGCCCCAGGAAGAAATACGTATTTTTCAAGCTGATTTTCTTTTATAAAGAGATTTATTTCGTCTTTCAATTCACCAGCTCCGTATATGAACAAAGAAAATTGAATCTTTCTTTGTTTTAACAGTAATGCAAGCTTAACAAGATGATCGGCTCCTTTGATACGAATCAACCGACCTGAAAATGCAAGTCGCAGAGGCTTTTTATCATATAGAGCAGTAAGTCTGGATTCCAGGACACCGTCTTTGATATAATTGCCTTTATCAACACGAGTATCGAAATACAATAAATTATTTTTATACTTTTTGTACTCAAAATAAGCAGGAGTCCCATTAGACTGCAAACCATCAGAAATAGTGAATGCTGATTTTCTCTTTTCTTCCTGCTGCCATATGTATATATATCTTCGTAAAAGCACAAAAGGATTACAAGTACTTAATAATGCCATCTGATATCGTGTCTCCGGTATGTATTCAATTACATAGACACATTTGATTTTACTTTTTTGGCATAATGCACTTATATGCAGCTGATTATCCGCATCAGCTGAAGCAAGAACAATGGATGCTCCGAATAGATGGTCTGCTGTTACAGGTTCGTCTTTTTCTAAAATAATAGACTGAAAAGGAGCATCGCTTCTTTTTTTATTGACCACTCCGAAATCGGGAAGAGAGGAGTCGCTTTTGGATAATACACAACTCACCTTCCCCGGCCACTCTCTGGCATACAACAACATGCCATCATAGAATTTTCTATCAAAGGAGAGTATATCGCCATTTTCCCAAACAGGAACAGATGGAATAATAAGTAAATGTTTATTTTGCAATGTAATACGGATATTGTAATTCTGATTGATTTCAGATCAGCCCGATATCACGCATATAACACGCCACACAGGGAACGTAATTTATTCAAAGAAAACTCAGGGGCGATCCAGAAAAGAGATCACTGCGTAACGGGCAAATTTCGTGAAGCTATAGAAGAACCGGCTTCTCTTTTGTAATATACAAATGTATCGGCTACTGTACGTCATTTAACGTAGTTAAAGCTTATTCTTTTTTTCTCCTCCAACGGCTTCATTTACTTTTACAATACATCTCCGGCGAATTATTTGTCTGGTGAACAACAAACTAACGTATCACATAAGCTTGAACGGCGATGAAAAGATTCTCTATTAACACCCCCATGCTCTCCAGATACTTCTGGCGACTCTACGAAAATAAGAGATATGAAGAGATGTGTGAACGGGAGTGGATCATTTCCCCTGCATGCGCGTCACTTTCGCCGACAGCAATTCGTCTGCCTGGACAGATCGAAAAGGTTACAGCAGTTACGGATGCCACAACAATGGAATATGAACTGCTTCGAATAAATGGCGGTCGCCGTGAACACGCGGCTACGATTGCCAGGGTTTTACGAGATGCGGAAATAATTGACGGATACATATACAAACGAGCGGCCAAAATTCAGATCAGTGTCCGACCGGAAAGTTTTCTAAGTCATAACCGGTCAGATGAAGTCAAGGAGAGTGCCGCTCTTACCTGCTCATTGAATGACAGTATGTACTTTGGCCACTGGGTTACCGATGGCATTCCGTTGCTTATGGCGGGACGCGTACTGGCACCACCAATTCGCAACTCTGAACCGCTGACTCAACATCAGCAACAGTACCTTTCCATTCTTGACTTGAGTTATGACGGGTTTACAAATGGAACTGTTCGCGAACTGATCATCCTTGAGGATTACTCACAAAATCGCTACAAACGCGAACGATACGAAATAATCAGAGCCCGTTTTCTTCAATCAGGATCAGGCTTTACGCATCCCGGAGCGATGATTTTACGTGGAGGATCAGGTACTACCCCACGCTATCTTATGAACGAAAAACAAATAGCTGACTATTTACAATCCATAGGATATAAGGTCGTGGACCAGGAACGGCAGAGCGCAGGAGAAATTATTGAAGCGATCAGCGGCGCACGTGTTATAGTCGGTATAGAGGGCAGTCAGTTAGCTCATGGTTTATATTCAATAGCAGATACAGGAACATTACTTGTACTCCAGCCTCCTTATCTCTTCACTAACGTTCACAAAGACTACATGGATTGTCTGGATTTAAACTATGCCTTTGTGGTCGGGGATGCGTGTGAGGGGGGATTCAGAATTTCAATGGATGACCTTAAAATGACTCTTGACTTAATAGCGGCCAAGCAATCGTGAAGCACATCATGGAAAGTCACATTCCTTTCAATTTTTTTCGCAAATCCAACATCTTTTTTACCATAAGATTATTTTTTATTTTTTGTTCAAAACCAACCAATCTTTTGTATTCATCTCTCATATCAACATGATCAAATAAAACATCAACTGTTTCAAATGGCAAAGCAGGCATACCGGCAAGTTGTGGACAGTTTTCCAAATATAAACCGTATAAATAAGAACCAGCAGGAGGTATAAAATTCTTGGGAATTTTATACACTTTTATATATTCATTCCAAAGATGTAATGTATATGAGTTTGCGCTTACTGCTTTACACCATTCAAGCGAAGAGGGATCATACATTCGTCTTAAATCATCATAATGTATGGAATAAAAGAACCCGGCAGGGTCGACAAATTCATTTAATTTCAATTCGTCTATAACGCGAGTTATTAGCCTTGGGCCAATTGCACCCCACCCAAATTCAGTACCTGCATTTTCCAGTTCAAGAATTATTTTATTTAATAACTGTTCATCATCAAAATATAATACCGCATTATTGATATAATTAAGACTTTCAAACCCTACTGAAATATTTCTGGATTTGTTTTTTATAATTTCGGAGAATTTATCAGCATTCGCCAAACAAAAAACATCTGCATCAAACCACCATCCACCATTTCTTTTTAATAGATTATACCTGAATGCATCTGAAAAAGCAGTAATATTTGCCGGCATTCCGGCATGAGTATACTTGCCCAAATCTGTATTCGGCAATATTTCGGCCGCATCGGCAAGTACTGCACCTTCTGGAAGGTCTAATTCACCATACGAGTATACCCGAACCTTAAATCCTTTTTGCACAAATGAAGCAATACAAACATACTCTTGAAGACTAAGAGATGCTCCATACCAAAAGAAATTAGCGCTATCTATACTCATACTTGACTATCTGATTTATTTTGCTTTAAGACAAGCATATGTTATGTACAAATAATCGCAATTCATTAAGAAAGCCAGGGAATTGTCGCTATTTTTTATGGCGAAATAATCCCAGTATAGAAATATGTAATCCACGAAAGAACTGACCCTTGACGTTCGTGCTTTGCATCAGGGATTTCCATTGCTTTCCAGGGCAATCCAATGAACCTGCGCAATTGCAAAATGCTATATATATCTTACGAAGTAAAATATCCCTCCCTTCTGCATGATAACGTTCCAGCAGT
>Ga0114951_10002441_pt1 | contig 21019 bp, 17 predicted proteins | sample AM7aDNAmetaG_FD_88677 | JGI IMG/M metagenome (GOLD analysis project Ga0114951, IMG submission 88677) | Freshwater microbial communities from Finland to study Microbial Dark Matter (Phase II) - AM7a DNA metaG | ecosystem: Environmental > Aquatic > Freshwater > Lake | place: Finland: Lake Alinen... | reverse complement strand
AGCGGGCTTTTTTCAAGGGCGATCCTGACGAGCCCATCATCCTGCATCGGAAGGAAATCATGGGGCGGAGCGGGATCTTTAGCGTGCTCGAAGATGACGCTCGCCGCGCGGGGTTTGATGCGGCGTTTCTGGAAATCCTCGGTGCGACGCCGTTCGTCGGCCTGATTGTAGTTGTGGACAAGGGGGCGTGGATGGGTGGTTCCGCCGACCGGCCGAATCCGTATCATTACTGTCTGGTGGCGCTGCTCCAGCGCTATTGCCATTTGCTGGGTGAGCGGCGGGGCGATGTAATGGGGGAGTCCCGCGGGAAAGTGGAGGACCAGCAGTTGAAAGCCGCCTATGAGGCGCTCTACGATGGCGGCGATTTGCATCACCGCGCTGAGTTTTACCAGGCACGATTGACCAGCCGGGAAATCAAGTTGAAGCCGAAGTCGAAGAACGTTGCCGGGCTGCAACTGGCCGACCTTTTGGCGCACCCGGCCAAACAACGCTGCCTGGTTCGCCAGGGGGTGACGGAAGTTCAGGAGAGCGTGTTTGGCCGGCGCGTCGCCGACGTGTTTTGGCAAAAACTTAGGCAGAGCAAGGAGAGAGAAACCAAAGGCTATGGCGAAATATTCCTCGTTTGAAAATGGAAAAGCCCTCGGAAACCGAGGGCCCTTTCACGATAGCCCGTGCGGGCCATCCACCTGCCATCAGGCATTGACGTTAGGGTACTGCCGGATGATGAATTTGCAACTGAAAAATTCGTTTTATTCGTGGGCAATCCTCTTATGACCGACAAACCCAGATTGATTGAAGTCGCCTTTCCGCTGAAGCAGGCGTCGTTGACGAGCGTGCATGAAAAGAATGTGCGGCACGGGCATATTTCCACCCTGCACATCTGGCCGGCCCGGCGGCCATTGGCAGCGTGTCGGGCGGCACTGCTCTGCACGCTGCTGCCTGATCCGGGCGATGCGAAGAAACGGCAGGAACTGCTCGACCTGATTGGCGGGACGGTGGTGAAACGCACTGTCAGGACGGAAGACGAAGACGGCAACACGGTTTCCGAGGAAAAGGAAACCGTGGAAGGCGGCGTGCTGGTTTGGGGCAATGAGAACGCGCCGGAAATGGACACGCTACGCGCGGCGATTAAAAAGTTTTACGGCGGCAATGCACCGAAGGTGCTCGACCCGTTTGCCGGCGGCGGCGCGATTCCATTGGAAGCGATGCGGCTGGGTTGCGACGTGACCTCGGCGGACTTGAATCCGGTGGCATGGTTTATTCAGAAATGCACGCTGGAGTATCCACAACAATTTGCGGGCAAGAAATGGCCGCTGCCGGATTTTGTGCGCGAGTGGCCGGATTTCGTCGAGGATTTTATCGGTGGCAAAATTAAGAAACGGAAGGGTGACCAGAAACCACACTTCACCGATCCCCGCCAGTTATTCTTGGCAAAACAGGAAAAGCCCACGAATCACACGAATCTCACGAATGAAGAAAAAGATTCGTGTGGATTCGTGAAATTCGTGGGCAACAAGTCGGTCGGAGACTTGCCGGATGCGGATTTGGCGTGGCATGTGCGCGCATGGGGACGCTGGGTGTTGGAGCGGGCACGACAAAATCTAGCGGCGCGTTACCCAATGGCGGACGGTGAGCCAACGGTGGCATACTTGTGGGCGCGCACTGCGCGCGATCCGCAGACGACTGGACGCATTCCATTGCTCAAGACTTTTTGGCTCGGAAAGAAAAAAGGGAAGCGCTCCGCATTACTGCCAGTGCCGAATGCCGATGGTACGGGCGTGACGTTCAAGCTCCTTTGTGAAGCAGATTTGGCGCAACCAGAGCGCGTGATTGAACAAAATGATTTCTTGCAACGTTGGGAAGTGGCCGGAGAAAAACTCGAAGATTTCTTTAATAACGGAACAATGAACCGTGCCGGTGTGTGGAGTCCTTGCAATGGACGCCCAGGGATAATTGCACTCACGATGGATGATCTGCGCCGCCAAGGCACTCAACGTTTGTTAGGCACGCAAATGGTTGCCGTTGTCGTCGAGCGGAAAGATCCAAAGCACAAGAGACCGTCAAAAGTTTATAGATTGCCCAATGAGCAAGAGATCGCTGCGGCAATGGTAGAAATTGAAGACCTAACTGCTGCATTCGAGGGACTGCCGTATGGCCTGTTGAATGAACCGATTCCGAAGGGTGGTGGAAGTGGTGCATGTCGCGCATTCTCGCTCCACAGGTGGGGTATGCGAACATGGGGAGATGTTTTCACGCCTCGCCAAACTCTGGCGCTTGCCACATTCGCAAAGCATAGTCGGGAAGCTGTTGAAGTTCTTAGAGCAGATCATGCGGACCTGGCAGAAGCAGTTGGAGCTTACCTGGCGGTCGCGCTTGATCGTTTGGCTGACAGAAGTAGCGGCATTTGCACATGGACGCTTGATTATGACCAGATTAGAAACACATTCGCGCGTTTTGCTCTACCAATGACTTGGGACTTGGCTGAATGTGTTCCGCTTGCAGAAGTATCTGGAGGGTATCCGGGACAAATTGAACTTGTGGCAAAATATGTCGCATCCGCAACAGCAACTACTGGTAGCCCAAGTTCGCCTAAAATTGTTCGCGAGTCTGCACTTCATGCCTCAACGACCTTTGTTAATTTGGACGCTGTCGTTACTGACCCGCCATATTACGACGCAATTCCTTACTCGGACTTGATGGACTTTTTCTACATTTGGTTAAGACGGACGCTTTCGGGTGTAAACTCGGAACTGGATAACGCCTTTGCCGAACCTCTATCTCCAAAATGGAATCACGAACAGGCCGATGGTGAGTTAATTGACGACGATTCGCGTTTTGACGGCGACCGCGAAGCCAGTAAACGCAATTATACTAATGGCATGGCAAAGGCGTTTCAACGGGCTTGCGAGCAACTGAAGGACTCAGGCCGCTTGGTGATCGTTTTTGCGAATAAGTCGGTTGTCGCTTGGGAAACATTGGTGGAGGCGCTTATTCGTGGCGGCGCGGAAGTTACTGCCAGTTGGCCGATTCAAACTGAGCGTGAAGCGCGTTCGCGCGGTCAGGCATCGGCTGCATTGTCTAGTTCGGTTTGGATAGTCTCCCGCAAGCGGGCTGCCACCTCTGCGCCCGGCTGGGAAGAACCGGTGCTGGAACGGATGAAGCAGGTTCTTTTCGGTCGGCGGGAGGAACTCGGCGGCATCAACATCCTGCAATACTATTTCGACCTCGGCATCCGTGGGCCGGACTTTATCTGGGCGGCGCTTGGGCCAGCATTGCAAGCCTACAGCGAACATCCGTTCGTGAAGAAAACCGGCGGCGGCATGTTGACGGTGCGCGAGTTTCTGGATGAAGTGCGCAAGTTGGTGCTGCAATTCTCGCTCGGCGAATTGCCGGGCTTCCGCGAATTGCAACGCGAGACGCAGGGCCGTGGCGAATCGGTGGCGCTTGATCCGGTGACCCAATACTATCTCCTGCACCGCGCCTATTTCGGTCCTGAACCCGCGCCCGCCGGGGCGTGCATTCTCTATGCGAACGCGTGCGGGAAAAACGAGACGGAACTGAAAGTGGTCTGGAACATCCTGGAACAGGGCGGCAAATCCGGGCCGGGGAAGAAGGGGCGGCCGCGGAAGGATGCGGAAGAAGTGCCCACGAATAGCACGAATGACACGAATGAGGTGGAGGAGGAAAGCAGCGGGAGCGAATACCGGCTGCTGGACTGGTCGGAGCGGGTCGCGAGCGACGACCTCGGTGCGAGCCGTGGTGGTCTGCCGTCACCGTTGATCGACAAATTGCACCGGTTGATGGCACTCTTCCAGCGCAACCAGGCGGGTGAAGTGCAATCGCTTTACGAGAGCTGGGGGCTGGCGAGCGAGCGGGCCTTCCCGCCGTTGCTGCAAGCCATCCGCGAACTGGCATTCCAGGACGGGAACGAAACGGAACGGCGGCTGGTGGAAGCGCTGGCGACGCAGTTGAAACTCTCCCGCCAGCAAGTGGTGGAAGATGGCCTGGTGAAAGACGGGCCGTTCTTCCCGGCGCTGGACAACGTTACGCGGGCGAAGGTCAGTTACCGGAAAACGAAGAAATAAGACTGCCCACGAATGGCACGAATAGCACGAATAGATTATGAGTGAGATTATCTACAAGGACGAAAGTTTTCGGATTGTGGGGGCATGTTTCGAGGTCTATAACGACAAGGGATGCGGGTTCACCGAGCCGATTTATCAGGAATGTCTGGAGCTTGAACTGGGGATGCAGCAGATCCCATTCGAGGCGCAGGCGCATCTGCCACTGAGCTACAAAGGCCGGCCGCTCCGGCAGCGGTTTCAGCCGGACTTCGTCTGCCACGGGAAAATCATTTTTGAAATCAAAGCGGTGTCGGCACTGACGGATGAGCATCGTTCCCAAGTGCTAAATTATCTGAACGCCACCGGTTACAAACTGGGCTTGCTCGTGAATTTCGGGCATCACGGCCAATTGGAACGGGAACGAATTGTAAAATGAAACCAGCCCACGAATTGCACGAATGGAAAATCCCAAGCAGGATTCGTGTTTATTCGTGTGATTCGTGGGCAACCAAAGCAGGATTCGTGTTTATTCGTGTGATTCGTGGGCAACCAAAGCAGGATTCGTGTTTATTCGTGTGATTCGTGGGCAACCCATTAGGAATTTATGGCAAAAAGCATACTAAAACCGTGGAAAGATGTCTGCACACTGCGGGAAGAGATCAAAACGAAGACGCTGACGACGGCGGATTTCGCGGTGGACTTGCACCGTGTCATTTTCGAGCCCAACAGCGGCAAACATTACACCAACCCAGACGCCTTTTTTGCCACGACGTACGCCACGCCGAACCTGCGGCGGTTCTGCCGCGACGTATTGCGTCGGCTTGCGGGCGAAGATGGCGGCGAGCCAGTCATCAATGTGGCGCAGACGTTCGGCGGCGGGAAATCGCACACGCTGACGACACTCTATTACCTGACCACGCTCGGCAAGAAACTGCCGATGAAGGCGACCTCCGTGCAACACATCCTCGCCGAAGCGAAATTGGAGCTGCCGCCGGAAGCCATCGTGGCGGCGGTGTCCTTCGACAAGGTGGACTGGAAAAAAGGCGGGGACGCCAGGTCTCCTGACGGCAAAATCCGTTCGTTCCGGATGCCCTGGAATTTGATTGCGTGGCAACTGCTGGGCGAGCAGGGACTGAAAATCATCGGGCGCGCCGAAACAGAGCCGGACTATGACACGCCGCCCGCCGACGCGCTGTGGAGCAAGCTGCTGGCGGAAGTCGAGAAGAGCGGCAAGGGCGCGCTGATCCTGGTGGATGAATTTCTGATGTGGGCGCACGACGCGGCCTCGCCCGACCCGACGGGTTTGAGCAAGGAACGCGGGCCGGTATGGAATGACCGGCTGAAGAATTTTTTCCAAAAGCTGGCGCAAGCGGTGGAAGCATCGCAGCGGTCGGCACTGGTCGTGTCGCTGCTGGCGACCGAGCCATCGAAGAATGACGAGGTTGGTAAAGGGATTCTGGATGCTTGTAACCAGGGATTGAACCGGCAGGCGTCGGTGCAATCGCCAGTGGAAAAAGGCGATCTGGCGGAACTGCTGCGCCGGCGGATGTTTGAAAAGTTCCCGGAGAATCCGGCGGACCGACATCCGTATGTGACGGCGTTCTGGGATCGGATGAAGGCGATTGATCCGGCGCAAGCCAAGCTGCCGAACGCGGAAGAAAAACTGCGGGACGCCTATCCATTCCATCCCGACCTGTTGGCGCGGTTCTTCGGCAAGTGGACGGAGCTGCATCAATTCCAGCAGACACGCGGTGTGCTGCAAACCTTTGCGGCGGCATTGCGCGAGGCGGAAAAGTGGGACACGTCGCCCATCATCGGTCCCCAGGTATTTCTCAACACGCCGGGCAATGACGATTTGAGTCCCGCGCTGCAAAAGCTGGCGGAAGTGGCGAAGGATTCGCAGGCGGAAAAGAATCCGCAATGGCCGTCCAACCTGAAAACGGAACTACCCCGCGTGGTGGATGCGCAGAAGGCGTACGCCGGGACTTTGCTGGGACGCGAACTGGAAGCCGCGTGCGTGGCGACCTTCATTTATTCGCAGCCGATCGGCGAGCAGGCGGAAGTCAGTGACTTGCGCTGGCTGGTGGGGGCGACATGCGATTTGCCGGCGGTGTTGAACAATGGACTCATCGGCTGGGCGAAGTCGTCCTGGTATCTGGAGGAAACGGACGCCACCGAGCCGACGACGAACGTGCCGAAGTTCTGGCGGCTCGGCCCGAAGCCGAACCTGAACCAGGTCCATTCCAGTTACAAGATCAAGGCGCTGAGTTTTGCGAAAGTAAAATTCGACGAACTCGCCAAAAAGTGCGGGCCGTTGAAAGAGGGCTGCGACCAGGAGGGCATCAAATTTCACAACCTGCCCAACCTGCCGGCGGACGTGGATGATGACGGCGTGTTTCGCCTGATCGTGCTGGGCGCGGATTACGCCGGCCAGCCGAACACGAAGCCGCAGGCCGGCGCGGAAGCCTTTTTGCGGACCCATTCGTCCCCCACGGATAACCGGATCTGCCAAAACGTGGTGCTGGTGGTGACGCCGAGCGTCGGCGGACTGCAACAGGCGGAGCAACAGATTGCCGACTGGCTGGCATGGCAGGAAATCAAAGGCGGGAAAGATTACAAGGATTTTGAGTCGCACGTCAAAGAAGCGGTGAACAAGCGCGAGCGCGAGTCCAAGCAGGCGGCGGAGACGGCGGTGAAGAACGCCTTTGAACTGGTGCTGCATGCGGACAAGGCGGGCGCGTTGCAAGTGAAGAAATTCACGATGGGCGCGCAGGCGTTGTTCCCGACGCTGCTGCAAGAAAAAGAACTGCGGCTGTTCAAAGAAAAAATTGACGCTTCGTCCATCATGCCGGGCGGCCCGTTTGCCGTCTGGCCGGCAACGGACAGCAGCGTGCAAGTCAGCGCGCTTTACCAACAATTCGCTCGGCAGCCGAATTTGCCGAAGCTGCTAAATCCGCAGACAGTGTCGAACACGATTGCCGATGCGGTGCAACGGGGCGTGCTGGCGCTGCGCCATGTCCGCCCGGACGGTTCGGAACAATGGTTTTGGCGGTCGAAAATTGACGTGACAGATTGGGACAAGAACGGCGAAGCATGGCTGCCGACCAAGGCGGTGCTGAACAGCCTGAGCGCGCGGGCGGTGCTGCCGGAGTCGTTGCCGGGACTCTGGCCTGACGAACCAGCGGGCGTGGAACTGACGACGCTCTGCTCCTGGTTTGACGGGACGCACGCCTTTCAAGAAGTGACGCAGCCGGGTTATCCCCCCGAATCCCGCGCCATCCCGAAAGTGGCGGTGGCGGAGATCCACAAGGCAGTCGCGCAAGCGGTGAAAGCGGGCGACTTGTGGCTCGTGTTCGGCAACGACAGCGTATGGCAGGACGAACCGACGGCGCTGCAACTGGACGCGACGGCGAAGATTTACCGTCAACCGGCGGCGCTCAATTCATTTGAGCTTTTACCGAACGCGCTGCTCAAGGACGCTTGGAGCAAGGATGCCGAACCGAAAACGACGGTGGAGAAACTCTACACCGAATTGAAAAAGGTGAAGGGCAATCCGTGGCCGCCCAAGTTATTCATTAACACATTGAGCGATGCGACTGGCCGGGGGCTGATGGTCCGGGTCAGCGGCAGCGGCCCGCTGGTGTCCTTGGCAACGGATGGCAAGGTGGAACTGGCGGTCAAATCCTCCGCGCCTCTGCCACTGCCTGCGCTTCCGTCCTCCGGTCGGAAATTATCCGAGCGCGTTTCCCTGTCGCCCGGCGAGTTTCAAAACCTGGCCGACGATGTGGCGACGCTGTCGAAGTCGCTGGCCGGCTGTGATGTGCAATTTGAAGTGGCCGTCTCCATCAAAACCAAGCCGGGAATGGATTTGAAGATCGCCAACGATGTTCTGGGCAAAATCAAAGACGGCTGGAAATTATGAAGAACTTCGCAGGATCCGGTCTGCACCTGCAACAATTGAATCGATTGTTTTGGTAGATCGAAGCGGGGAACCCATTGATTGCGTGATTTGAAAAGCACGAACACCCTGTCGGGCGAGTAGCCATATTATGATGGTTTGACATCACATATAATTAATGATGGGATGATGCTTAGACTTCTCGAAGTTTTCCGAACTTCGGTGGCGGAATCCACTTACCGGATCTGAATTCTGCAATCGGGTATTGCGCACAAGGTTGGTGCGTATTACTATTTCAGCATGAATACGATTTCGCTCAAGCTGCCGGATCATCTGCTCGAGCTGCTCGAACGGGAGTCGCGGACCCGGCGCACGACCAAGTCATCACTGGTGCGGGAATGTCTGGAAAAACAGCTCCCGGTGGGATCGACACTGGCGAAATTGCCCAAGCTTCCGCCCGGCGAGTCGGTTTACGACCATGCGCTGCCCATCTTGAAGAAAGCGTGGGCGCGACGTGGACGCGGAGCGCGTGACCTCGCCACCAATCCCAAATACATGGACGGCTTCGGGAAATGACGATTCTTGCGGACACCGGTCCGCTGGTGGCGCTCATCGATCCGGACACTCGGGAACACGATTGGGCGCGCGACTGCACGATGGCTCTGCCCAGACCGCTGTTGACGAGCGAACCTGTGCTGACGGAAGCGGCATTCTTGCTCGCCCGGGACGGCTTCGATGCCGATGAATTGTTCGCGCTGGTGGATGCCGGAGTTATCGCGGTTGCGATTGAGTTCAATCGCGAGCGCGCCGCCTTGCGGTCGCTCCTGCGCAAGTATCGCAATGTTCCCATGTCCCTCGCCGATGCCACGCTCGTCCGTTTGAGTGAATTGCATCGCGACAGCCAGGTCTTCACCCTCGATGCGGATTTCCGCATCTATCGCCGCCACGGCAACAAGGTCATTCCCGCACTGATGCCGGAGGAATGATGCGATGAATCCCGAACAGGCCCGCACGACCATCGGCGAAACTTTCCGGCAGAAATTCGCCGACGACCAGTTTCTGTATTTCATCCGCAACCTCGTCAACCTCCTCGACGAATCCAAAAAACAGACCTGGACCCGCCAATATATCAAGACTGCGTTCGCAGACTTCGTGAACCATTACACCCGCCTCGGCACGTACACCGATCCGGAGGGAGAAAAACTCGACGTGCTCGTGATTCATCTGCGCAAGGACACCACGCTGGCCCGCGGGCGCGTGACCCTGCGCAACTTTGTGGCCGACTACCTCGCCACCGGCCATGGTCAGGGCAAAGCGACCGTCATGGCGGCGTTCGTTTCCCCGTTGGACGCGGACGACTGGCGGTTGCTGACCAGTATCTGATCAAGATCGAATCTTCGGAAAACAAAGACCACCCTTGGTCGGGCCAACGCCAAAAGGAAGCCGAGGAAATCTTTGCCAAGACTTATCCGGCAATCCATACACGATTTCAGGAGTTTCGTTTGGCTCTCAATAAACGCGAAGACCAAGGCAAATATTTTTGGGAATTACGGTCATGCGCTTACTGGAAGGAATTCGAGCAGCCGAAGATTGCATATCCAAATATTTGCAAACGCAACGAATTCGGATGGGATGAAGAAAAAATTCTGACAAACCAGAAGGCGTTCATCATTGCAGGTGCTTCAAAATTCTTGCTCGGTGTTTTGAACTCATCGGTGGTGATGTGGCTCTTCGCGAAACTGATTGCACGACTTCAAGGTGATTTCTACGAACCAAGTGCAATTTTTCTTGAGAAATTTCCCATTCCCGCAGCGTCGGCGGAACACCAAAAGGTAGTGGAGCGGTTGGTGGAGCGGATCCTCGCGGCCAAGGCGCAAGACGCGCGCGCGGACGTGAGCGCGGTGGAGCGGGAGATTGATGCGTTGGTGTATGCGCTCTACGACTTGACTCCCGCTGAAATCAAGCTGGTGGAGGAAACCGCACAGAAACCGGTGAAAGACGAATCAGAGAAGGCGCCGTTTTTGTTTGCGGCAAATGAATTGTGAGCCGTATCTCGCGATCAGCTTAGAATGGATTCGAGCGGGCGGTGCGGGTCAAGTTTCTGGGACGCGAGCCACTCGGCATTAAACAGCTTCGACTGATATTTATGCCCGGAGTCGCAGAGAATGGTGACAATCGTCTGGCCGGGGCCGCGTTCGCGGGCAAGGCGCACTGCGCCGCCGATATTAATCCCGGACGATAAGCCCAGGAACAGACCTTCTTCGCGAAGGAGTTGATTGATGATGGTCAGTGCGGTCTGGTCGTCAATCCGATAGGCGCGATCCACCTGGATGCCTTCCAGATTTTTCGTCACCCGGCCCTGACCGATCCCTTCGGCGATGGAATCACCGTCATCGGTTTCGGTGTTGCCGTTGGTGAACCACGACCACATCGCGGCGCCGTACGGATCAGCGCAAACGACCGCGACTTGTGAGTTGTGTTCTTTTAACGCCAGCGCCGTGCCGGCCAGCGTCCCGCCGGTGCCAACGGCCGCAACGAACGCGGTAACCTGACCGTTGGTCTGGTTCCAAATCTCCGGGCCGGTGGTGCGGTAGTGGGCGAGGCGGTTGGCGGTGTTGTCGAATTGGTTGGCCCAGAACCAGCCGTTCTCCTCCGCCAGCCGGCGCGCAATGTGATTGTAGTTGCCGGGATCTTTGTACGGTTTCTGGGGCACCGTTTGGACAGTGGCGCCCAGCGTGCGGAGTAATTGGATTTTCTCCGGTGCCTGGGTCTCGGGAATGACGATGTAACTCTGGTAGCCTTTGGCATGGCCGATCACGGTCAGGCCGATGCCGGTATTGCCGGCCGTCCCTTCAATAATGGTGGCGCCGGGCTGCAAGCGGCCCGCGGCTTCCGCGTCGGCAATAATTCCGAGCGCCGCGCGGTCCTTGACGGACCCGCCCGGATTCATGAACTCAGCTTTGCCGAGAATCTCGCAGCCGGTCAACTCCGACAGTCGGCGCAGGCGGATCAACGGTGTGTTGCCAACGTGCCGGTCAATTCCATGATAACGGGATGTACTCATATCGTAATGGGTCCTTGATTTTGCAGCGTATTCCATTACCCATGTTTTCGTAGCAAAGCGGGCTACCGCGTCGCGGCTTTGATGCGCGGGTTTGGAAAACGCCAACCGCGGACGCACGATACTTACATAACCGTGTCGGCGCAAGTTCGCCCGGGTAGATTTGTGGTAGACCAGCGGATTGGTGGTACGGTGGACTGATTGGCCAATGTTTCGGATATTTCTTTTTTGCATGGGCTTAGATGTTCTCGCCGAGAAAGACCGCAGCCTGGACGAGGTTGACCAAGGGGCTCGCTGGCAATCCGCCGGTCCGGTTTTGATGTTCGGCCAGCTTGCGAATCGGGAGTTGTGTCAGTTCATATTCAGCCTGAAGCCAGTCATCAATTTCATGTCCCGGCCGGCCGCCTCGGTCGCGATACAATTGGTACGCCCGGCGCCGGATTTTATCCGCGGTGGGGCGCGGCGCAGTCATGCGGGGACTCCCGCGGCGACCACGAAGGGAATCGGATGGGACCGAGGTCGGGGAGTACGACCCCGGTCCCCAGATGGAGCACGCCGGCCACTCATTCGCGCATTTCGCGTGGGAGGACGCAACCAGGGAAGCCGGCTTCGGACCGGGGCCTCCCTGGACAAACAAACCGCTGCGTGAATTTTGTAGCTGGAGTGCATCCGCTGCCGATTTCTTCGTTACCCTTGGGAGACTTTCAGCGCCTGATCGAGGTCAGCAATGATGTCGCGCACGTCTTCGATGCCGACCGACAACCGGACGTATTCCGGCGTAACGCCGGTCCGGACCTGTTCTTCCGGAGTGAGTTGGGAATGCGTTGTCGTGGCCGGGTGAATGATCAGGGACTTGGCGTCGCCGATATTGGCAAGGTGGCTGAATAGTTTGACGCTGTTGATCAGCTTCGCGCCGGCTTTGGCGCCACCCTTGATGCCGAAGCCGACAATGGCGCCCTGGCCGTCCGGGAAATACTTTTTCGCATTGGCATGGTCGGGATGACTGGCCAGGCCGGGGTAATTGACCCAGAGCACAGCCGGATGTTTTTCGAGGAACTGCGCCACGGCGAGTGCGTTTTGGGCGTGGCGTTCGAGACGGAGGTGCAGCGTCTCCAAGCCGAGCAAGGTCAGGAACGCGCCAAAGGGACTTTGGGCCGCGCCCGTGTCGCGGAGCCAATGGGTCCGGATGTGAATGATGTAGGCGATGTTGCCCAGTGGCCGCAAGGCCTCCTCGAAGATGAGGCCATGGTAGGAGGGCGAAGGGGCGGTGAATTCCGGCCATTTCGCCGGCTCTTTGGCCCAGGGGAATTTGCCGCTGTCCACAATGGCACCGCCGAGGTGGACGCCGTGACCGCCGATAAACTTCGTCGTGGAATACACGACGATGTCGTACCCGTGCTCAATGGGCCGGAACAGCGCGGCAGTGAGCGCAGTGTTGTCGACGATGGCCGGCAAGCCGTGGCGGTGCGCAATCTCGGTGATCTGGCGATGGTCGGGGACATCGTTCTTCGGATTACCGGGCGTTTCGATGTAGACCGCCCGGGTATTCTTGTCCACGAGCTTGCTCAGGCTCTCGGGATTCTTGGGGTCAAAGAATCGGACTTCAATTCCGAGCTTGGTGAACGTCTGGGTGAACAATGTCCAGGTGCCGCCGTACAGGCTGGTCGCAGAAATGAAGTTCTGCCCGGCATGGACTATCGTGAGCAAGGCTGCGGTTATCGCCGCCTGGCCGCTGGAGAAAGCCAGCGCCGCTGCCCCGCCATCGAGTGCCGCCAGCCGTTTTTCGAGGACGTCCGTCGTCGGATTCATCAGGCGGGTGTAGATGTTGCCGAATTCACGCAGGCCAAACAAATTGGCAGCGTGGTCGGTGTCTTTGAACACGTAGCTGGTCGTCGCGTAGATCGGGACGGCGCGCGCTGTGGTTGTCGGGTCGGGCACTTGGCCGGCGTGGAGCGCCTGGGTGGCGAGATGGGGGGTGGACATGGGGATGATTTCCTTGGTTGCTTAGTTCCAGTTTTCGAACAGGACGGTGGACAGGTAGCGCTCGCCGGCATCCGGCAAGACGACCACAATGGTTTTGCCGGCATACTCCGGCAGCTTCGCGAGGCGAACAGCAGCGGCCACCGCGGCCCCGGAGGAGATTCCGCTGAGGAGGCCTTCCTCGCGGGCTAGCCGCCGGGCGAATTCCACGGCTTCGGTGCTGTTGACCTGTTCGACCCGGTCCACGAGGCCCAAGTCGAGGTTGCCGGGAATAAATCCGGCGCCGATCCCCTGGATCTTGTGGGGGGAAGGTTTCAACGGTTGGCCGGCCCGGTGCTGTGAAATGACCGGGCTTTCCTGCGGCTCGACTGCCACGGAGGTGATTTTTTTGTTTTTGGTATTCTTGATGTAGCGGGAGACGCCGGTAATGGTGCCGCCGGTGCCGACTCCGGACACGAGCACGTCAATGGATCCGCCGGATTGTTCCCAGATTTCCGGGCCGGTGGTCTGTTCGTGAATGGCTGGGTTGGCTGGATTCTGGAACTGCTGCGGCAAGAAGTAGCCGGGATTCTCGGCGTGGAGCTGCTGCGCCCTGGCAATTGCGCCGGGCATGCCTTTGGGCCCCTCGGTAAGCACCAGCTCTGCGCCGAAGGCGGTGAGGACTTTGCGCCGCTCGATGCTCATCGTTTCCGGCATGGTGAGGATGACCTTGTAGCCGCGCGCGGCGCCGACAAAGGCCAGGGCAATGCCGGTGTTGCCGCTGGTCGGCTCGACGATGGTGCCGCCCGGTTTCAAGGCGCCGCGTTTTTCGGCGTCCCAGATCAGCGCCGCGCCAATGCGGCATTTCACGGAGTAGGCTGGGTTGCGGCCTTCGATTTTGGCCAGGATCGTGGCGGGTGCGCCGCCGCTGATCCGATTCAGTTTGACCAGTGGGGTGTGCCCAATGGATTGGGCGTTATCAGTATAAAATGTGGGGGTGCTCATTGTAGTTTTTCTCGGGGTGGGTGCGGGCGGTGGTGACCACCGCCCGCACACAGTTCGCTGCGGTTGTTTATGTTTGAATTAGAATTCCCATTTGGTCGTAACGCCCCAGACGCCGTTCGCCTGGTGATTTAAGACATTGCCGAAGTGGCCATACCCGGCAGCCAAGGTGAGGTGATTATTGACGACGTAGGCGGCATCAATGGTCCACCAATCGCTTTCGGCTTTCACGAGATTGCCGATGGGTTTGTAGTCGTTCGGTTGCTGCCGGTATTCCGCAGCCAACGCGAGCTGTTTGGTAAGAAAGACCACCACGTTGCCTTCAAACAGAAAGCTGTAGTGCGCGGTGAATCCGCCCAAACCGTTCCAAACGCCGTCGGTGGCACGTCCACCCAACTCGACCAGGACCGGTCGCGGCAATTGGGTGAACAGCTTCGACGCATATAGCGTGAAGTCGGCGCCAGCATCATGGGTAATCCCAGCACCCCCTAAGGCATCTGATCCCGCCGCCGCTGTCACGGCCTTTCGCACGTCGGCAATACCATCATTGTATTTGTAATGGACACCCAGCGTCAGCGCGGGAATCCATTTCTGGTCAAACTCGCCTTCCTTCAACAGTTGGCCGCGGACGTTGAAGTTATGCAATTGGACTTCGTCCGGTCCTTTGTAACTGCCGAGCGCACTTTGCAAAGCCGCCGGCAGGTCGCCCAAGCCCAGGCGATCCCAGCCGTAGCCAAGCTCAATGCGCTTCCACGGTGACTCGGTGATCGTCAACGCCTCCAAATTCACATCGTGGCCGATGTTGACGTAGGAAAAACCGACGCTCGGTCGTCCTAGGATTTCGCCATTGCGTGGCGGATTAACGATATAGGCCGACAGCGTCGAAAAGATGCCACCATTGCCTTCAATTTGATGCAGCGGCAGGGGCGGACCTTTTTCCGGGTTGGCGACAGTGGCGGTAGCGGGCTGCGGGGCTGGGTCGGCCGCTTGGGCGGCCGGCAACAAGAGCCGGCTGGCCAGCAATGCGGCAATGAATAGTTTATAGTTTCGAATCATGACTGGGTTCCTCCACGACTGGCCGCCAGTCTTCTGGTAGGTGCCGTTTTGCAATAGCTGGTTCATTGGCCTCCATGGGTATGGTCGGCAGTTAAAGGGTTGGCTCAACTCCGTCGCCGGTGGTCTTGTCGTTGAGGCGGACTTTTTCGGTCCACTCGACCTGGACGACGCGGTCGTTGTGCACGACGATTTGCACAACACCGAAATGGAGCGCCTTGACCTGCCGTTTGACGATGGCGAGCCAGGCGGCTTCATCATCCGTTGGACGACGGATGGTGGCGACGGATTCGAGAGTGCGGGTTTCGCTCATGATAATTTTCTAGATGTTTTGGGCTGTGGCCTGAAGCGCGCGATACTCGGCAATAATGCATTTCAATGCCGCCACGGACGCTTTGACTTGCAGGTGGACGGGGGCGGCTTGCGGAGTTTCAAAGGTAATGTCGAACGGTGCCTGCCGGGCTTCGGTAGGCGCTGACAGCACGCCGCGATATCCTTGCTGGACCAATCCGCGATTGGCAGGAAACCCGTCAATGATCCGCTGTTCATTGCGCGGCAGGATTTTTTCCGCGGCCCAGAGCGCTGGCAGGAGGAGCTCCATGCTGATATCGGGACCTTGGATGAACCCATACAATCCGGTCGTGGTGTCATCGCTGTGCAATGAAATCAATCCGTTGAACTGGTGCCGCCATAATTCATCCTCGAGATACAGCACTTCCGGCTCGGCGGACGATTGCCAGAACTCGCGGTTTAAATCCTTGCCTCCACGCGAGTGGCGCGTGTTGTCCTCATAGCCGGTCGGGTTGCACAGCGGATAAGCGTAAATTTGAAAGCCGGACGCCAGCGATGGCTGGCGGACCAGTTCCCGAAAAAATTCTGTCAACGCCAGCGCGCCTTCGGGTTCATCCCCATGAAGGGTGGCGAAGATGGCGAGCCGGATCGGGTCGGTACTCCCCAGTCCCTGCTCGCTGAAGATGAAGCTTGGCAAGGAGTAACGGTCGCCGTGAATTTGGAACGAACCATACCGGCAGACCCGCACAAGCTCCGAGCGGACCGCGAGTTCTTCCAGCGGTGCCAGGAACGCGGCGATGGACCGGCGCGTGGTCGTTACGGATTTGTCGAGGGTCGTGGTCATGGTTCTTCGGGGGTGATGGGTGTTATTTCTGGTAGATCTGGTCGAAGATGCCGCCATCCTCAAAGTGCGTTTTTTGGGCCTTTTGCCAGCCGCCAAAAACCTCATCAATGGTGGCCAGATTCACTTTTTGGAAAACACTCAGGTACTTCGGGTCCACTTTTTCCGACCGGGGCCGGTAATAGTTTTTCGCGGCAATTGTTTGGCCTTCAATCGAATAGAGATACTCGATGTAGGCTTGGGCGACTTTGCGGGTGCCATGGCGATCGGCAAACACGTCCACCACTGCAACCGTTGGTTCGGCCAGGATGCTCACCGTGGGAACCACGATCTCCACCTTGTCTTTGCCGAGTTCATTGAGCGCGAGATAGGCCTCGTTTTCCCATGCCAGCAAGACGTCACCGATGCCGCGTTGGACAAACGTGGTGGTGGAGCCGCGGGCACCGGAGTCGAGCACCGGGACATGTTGATAGAGTTGGGCGACGAAGGCGCGCGCCTTGGCATTGTCGTGGTTCCATTTCTGGAGGGCCCACGCCCAGGCGGCGAGGTAATTCCAGCGAGCCCCGCCGGAAGTCTTCGGATTTGGGGTAATCACGCTGACGCCTTCCTTGATCAGGTCATCCCAGTCTTTCACGCCCTTGGGATTGCCTTTGCGGACCAGAAACACGATCGTCGAAGTGTACGGCGCGCTGTTGTTGGGCAGGCGTTGTTGCCAGTTCTTGGGCAATAATTGAACCTTGTTGGCAATCGCATCCACATCGTACGCCAACGCCAGAGTCACGACATCAGCTTCCAGCCCATCAATGACCGCGCGGGCCTGCTTGCCGGAGCCGCCGTGGGATTGTTCGATCTCGACAACCTCACCGGTTTCTTTCTGCCAATGTTTGGCAAACGCTGTATTGAATTCCTGGTAGAGCTCGCGTGTCGGGTCGTAGGAGACGTTGAGCAGTTTGATCGGTTTCTCGGCGTGCGTCCAGCTGATGGCGGCGAACACGAATGCGAGCAGAGTTAATATAGTGCGTTTTGATTTCATAACGGGTGAATATCTTTCTGGGTTGATGGGGTTGTGGCTAGCTGTTGGTGCAAATAAATAGGTGAGGTGAAGCGGTTGAAATTAGATACGATTCGATTGGTCGTTATTGACGGCATAAAAAAAGATTCTCCAGATCGCCGATGGTTGGCGGCGGTGGATCCATTTACATCTGTTAAATAGTTGCGATTCATATAACACGACTTATATGGTCGTATATTAGGACAAAACTGATTTCTTGTCAACAATTTATTTTTAGATACCGTCGCCTTCGACGAATTCGGGAGAAAAAACCTCGGCTCGGCGAACCGGCTCGCGGGTGTAAACCTCGGCCAGGGTGGCGCGATCCATCACGCCGGCGACATAATTCCGGGCATCAAGAAAAACGCGACGGAAGTGGCAGACAGATTCTTGTGTGCAACGGTTGTAGCCGGTAACCGAGACACAACCGATTGGCGCGAGAATTCCATCAAAATGTCGGACGACCTCGCCCATCGTAATTTTCGAAGGGTCTTTGGCTAGGGCGTAGCCGCCCCGGATGCCAGCCACGCTGCGGACCCATCCCTGCGATTTCAGGTCAAGCATGATGTGTTCGAGGAAGCGTTTCGGAGCGTCATTCCGGCGGGCAAGTTCCCGAATTGGAATAGGCGCACTTTTGTAGTGTTCGACCAACGTGAATAAGGCTCGCAAAGCATAGTCAGTCTTCTTGGAAATTTTCATTTCACAACCACGATAACAAAGGTCGTGATATTCGTCAACCTGTCCGCCAAAGCTGTTTCACGGCAGGAGTGCATCGGGCACATCCGCCATGAATGTAGGGCACGCTATTGCGTGCCGATTTCTCTATCCAACAGACAAAGGACGCGCCCCATTCAAAGGAGAACTAAGTATCTAAATGGACAAAGACAACCAGATCGTTGAAAATCAAGCCGTGGGTCGAATGGGGTAACGCTTTACAATTCACATTTGGCTGGAGGAACGCGCTGTGCGCGATCAAGTTTTGCGCCGAACACCAGACCGGCTCCGCAGGAAGGTAGTCTGTGAATTGTAGATTCTGCTGAAAAACCCGCGGACACACTAAAGCGTGGACACCGAACGCTCGGCTTCTTTGAGATTCCGCGCGTTTGGTGTCCAGCCTTTAGGCTGCGTCGATGGGTAGTCGGGGTTTTTCAGCAGAATAATTGGAAAGCGGTGACCCTCCGCCCCGCCTGGATGACTTTCACCGTGACATCAATCGCTGGATTTAGGAGTATCGCCGCCATGAAAAACAAGGACCAAATCATTCCGACCCCGCTTCCCCGGATTGCGCGTTTTGAAAAACTTGGCTACGGCATGTTTATGCATTGGGGGCTTTATTCACAACTTGGCAAAGGCGAGTGGTTCCGCCTGTTGGGTGCCAAGGATAAATCTGAATACGACCGGCTGATCGATACGTTTACTGCCGAAGATTTTGATGCCCCTGCCTGGGCAAAACTGGCCCGTGAAAGCGGGATGCGTTACATCACGCTCACGACGCGGCACCATGACGGGTTTTCGTTGTATGATACGCGTGGCCTTTCGAAGCATGATGCGCCCCATTCCCCGGCGAAACGCGACCTGATCGCCGAATTTGTCGCCGCCTGCCGGGACGAGAAGATCGTGCCGTTTTTCTATCACACCACGTTGGATTGGCGCTGGAACTCCGACCATTGTACGCCTGCGGAATTCGACAAATATCTTGGCTATCTGAATGATTCCGTGGAAGTGCTCTGTTCCCATTATGGCCCGATTGGCGGTCTCTGGTTTGATGGCAACTGGTCCCGGCAAGGGGATTGGAAGGAAAATAAATTGTATGCCACCATTCGCAAGCATCAGCCGGAGGCCATGATCATCAATAACACCGGTCTGGGTGCGGGTGGCAAGCTGGGACATCCCGAACTCGACAGCACGACCTTTGAACAGGCGATTCCGGTGCTGCCGAATCGTCAGGGATGGCCGAAATATGTGGCGGGCGAAATGTGCCAAACCATGAATTCGCATTGGGGGATGGGTAAAGACGATCTCAGCTTCCTGTCTCCGGGCCAAATTGTTGAGAATTTGTGTCTTTCCCGTAAAGCCGGCGCCAATTATCTCCTGAATGTCGGGCCGACCGCGCAGGGTGGCATACCGGATTATGAAGGGGCGGCGCTGCGCTGTGCGGGCCGGTGGGTGGCAAAGTTTGATGACCTGATCCGCAACGCCAAGCCGCTGCCCTGTGCGTGTAGCGGGCGGGATTACATTTTGAAGCAAGGCAGGCAGCATTATTACGTCGCCTTTGACCTGCACGTATCGGGACATGCCAATGTCACCGTGGCGGGCGGGAAGGGCGGGCCTGGCCCCCGTACGATCGTCGGCTTGCCTGCAAAAATCAAAGCGGCACACTGGCTTGATAATGGCGAAAAGCTCACCGTTGCCCAAAATACGAAAACCGGTGATGCGCTGATTAACCTGACCGGATATCCCTATGGGACGAATCTCGTCGTGCGGGTAGCTGAACTTGATGGCTGAACATTGCTTGTTTATCTCAATGGGGTAACACGGGTCACCATCGGGTCACGTCTCAACATTCAACAATTGACATTGAGTCAACGTTTGCAACATGAATGTTTGTGTGCGCGGCGCCGAAATACTGAAGAGTTGCGGGCCGCACACATAATTCTGGCGACCAACCAGATTCGCCGTCACCAATCACCGCTCAGCCCGTTTAGAACGGCAACCGTCTTGTCCAACTCGGCTCCGCCGCTCCGGCACTTCGGCTCACCAACCTGGGAATCCTTCTGACTCGGTTCATTCCCACTATGTGACTGCCCAACGGACAGGCGAGACGCCCTGTCCTACTATGGAGGACTGCATCGTTCCGGTGGTGAAGTTATCGCGCGGCCGGCTGCCACCAGGGAACGGCGCAATAGTAGATATAAATTGACCGGCCGATTTTTGCGACGGGAGTTTGCGCCAGGAGCGGTGCGTACACTCGCCGGAGTTGCTCGGGGAAATAAACCCCGCGCAAATCGGTGGCGCTGATCGCGACGTAGCCGGGGAGTTTGGGTTGCTGCCCCGGGTTCATCAACCCGCTTCCAGGCAACAGCGGCCCAGCAATTCCGTAATAGGACGGATCGGCCGTGCCGAAATAACACAAGTTGATCCACGGCACTTGATGATCGTCCATCCAGACTTTTACGCCTTTCAAATCCTGGCCCCAGTCCAGATTGGAATCCACCAGATACTCATCGCCATGCGCCGGCCCGCCCACCGCTGCATTGAAAAATGCGAGTGGGTCAGGATAGGCTTGGGCAAACTCGATGGCGGTCAGCATGCTGACGGCGGCCAAGCCGAGCACGGTTTGGCGTTTTGGGCGACGCAGCAGCCAGGCCAGCGCGACGGCGGCCACCAGCAGGGCAAGCGGGTAGATCGGCAGGATGTGGCGGACGCCAATGTTGAGCCGTTGCGTCATGGCGATGCCGAGGTACAGCAGGGCCGGCAGGATGATAAAGATCGGCGTCTCGAGGAATTTGCGCCAGAGTTTGGCGGTAATGGCCAGGCCGCCGGCCAGCAGCAGTAACACCGCAATGGGCGTCTTAATGGCAAAGGCAACCGGGAAATAATACCACCAGCCGGTCGAGTTGATTACCCCGGCCAGATAGGCGCCCCGCATTTGCGCTTTGATCTGGCTGAGGAGGAACCCTTGCGAGAAGGCGTTGGGGAACAGTCGGTGCGCATCGGCCCAGACGGCCAGCCGGGCGACCAGCGGGACTTGATCGCCGAAGGGGGAGCCGGCCTCGAAGTGAAAGAGCCAGGTGGGATT
>Ga0114951_10002440_pt1 | contig 21021 bp, 18 predicted proteins | sample AM7aDNAmetaG_FD_88677 | JGI IMG/M metagenome (GOLD analysis project Ga0114951, IMG submission 88677) | Freshwater microbial communities from Finland to study Microbial Dark Matter (Phase II) - AM7a DNA metaG | ecosystem: Environmental > Aquatic > Freshwater > Lake | place: Finland: Lake Alinen... | reverse complement strand
GTCGATTTACAAGCTGATCTGGGGGCGCAATCAGACGCAGGAGGTGCTCAACACGCTTTCGCGGTTGTGGTGGGCGGAGTTGTTTGTCTGCGGTCATCAGTCGCAGGATGGGGGGCAGGGGACCATCGGGGATCGCATGTTGATCATTGATTCGTGCCATAATCACGGGGTGTTTTTGCCGATCGATCTGGCGCGACAGTACACACTTCCGGATCTTGCGGCGGCGTGCCGTCCGCTGGCGTCGCTGGCTTGATGTTTGTTCTTAAGACGCAGGGCTGCTGGCGGGGGGAAAACGATGAATGATGAACGATGAACGATGAATGGGGGGCCAGGCGTGTATTGAATGCAAGCCGTATCATTTCCCATGGCCATGAATTTGATGATAATTTCATCGGCTGATGGAAGGTCGTTCTTGTCGGAGGCCTGGCATGTCCGCACAACGTGGTCTGGAAGTTTTGCAGCCGGGGTATTGCGGGGTGCGGATTCCGGTGATGGAGCACTGCCGGGGGGCTTCGCGGGAGGTGATCCGGCATTTCAGCGGGATCGATCCGCTGGCAGAGCCCGAACGAATCAACGAGGCTTTTCGCAAGCTTTCCGAGGCGCTGGAGATCGACCTGCTTTGGGGCGGGGGTCTTCCGGAGCGTGCATCCCGTTCCGGGGACACGCAGAGTGCCCTGGGTGGCGAAGAGATTTTTGACTGGTCGGATGGCGAGCGTGCCAAGAAGACACGCGGGGGGCAGGACGTCGTTCAATGGGGCATCTTCGGCGCGACGCATCAGGAGGATGGGCGGCATTTCGTGGATATACCCAAGCCGGCATCGATTGATGAGGCGCTTGATTTTGATCCGCTGCGTTATTTTCCCAGAACGGTCGCACAGTATCGAGAGGAATTTACGGCATCGTATGCTTCGATGCTGCAGTCTTGCGGCGATACGTGCCTGCCGATTCCGCATCACTACACGACGTGCTTTCACTGGCCGCTGGCGATTTTCGGATTTGAGTTGCTGTGCGAGGCGGGGATGGAGGAGGAGCGATTCCACAAACTGATGGAGCGGTTCGCGGAGGTTTCGCGGCGCGTGGCGACGGCGTGGAGCGAGGTGCCGAGTCTGAGCGGGTTTATTTTGCACGATGATTTGACGATGAGTTCCGGGCCGCTGTTTGCGCCGGCGTGGTATCGGGAGCACATTTTCTGTCATTACCCGGCGATATTCGCGCCGTTCAAACGGGCGGGCATTCCGCTGATCTTCACCAGCGACGGCGATTGCACGGCTTTCGTGGAGGACATTTTCAAGGCGGGGGCGGACGGGCTCAATTTTGAGTACCTGGTGGATCTGGAAAAACTGGTGGAACGCCACGGGGACAAGATTCTGATCGGGAATATCAACTCGGGAGTGGTGGGGCATGGGTCGACGCGGGAGATAGAGGAGGCGACGAGGCGGTGCGTGGAGATCGGGTCGCGTGCGCCGCGTTTCGTGGCGAATATCGGCGGGGGGATTACGCATGATATGACGCCGGCGGCGCTGGAGACGTATTTGGGCGTGCGTAAGGCTTTGTGCAGGTCGTTGCGGAAATAGCCTAATCCTTAGGGATGGACGACGAGAATAAATTAGCCAGCGTTGCGTTGCCATTTTGCCACTTCAGGGTGAAGACAACACTAACAGCCAGTAGCAACAAGAGTTACAACACAATCAGCCGGAATATGAGCCCTGAAACAGTGGCTCTTGGCAAGCGATTACGGCAGCGACGATTGGAACTGCACATTCATGATCTGGAGCTTGCCCGGCGTTTCAAAATCGGCCGATCGACGCTCCGAAACTGGGGGCTTGGTCTGTTCTCTCCTGAACAAGGCAACCTCGGCAAAATCCAGGAGTTTCTGGAGGGCAATCCGGATGCCGATCTACGAAAGATACCGCCAACTTCGAGCGAAGGGTAGCAAGCGATGATTTCGCATACATGATGAACCAGATCAGCCATCGAATATTGCGGGTAAATGTGTCACTTTGCCATTGGCGAGTCAAGACGCACGTAACTCCTATTACAAATGTTCCGTACAAAACAAGCGCCAACATGCCGACCCGGGCGGTGACGCTCGGCGATAATCTATGGAAACGGCGGCAGGAACTGGGCCTTGGTCAAATGGGCGCAACTAAAGTCTTCCGAGTCGGGAAAGCTTCCTACCAGAAATGGGAAGAAGACGTATTCTGGCCCCGTGCAGGACACTTGAAACAAGTGATTGAGTTCCTAGGGTATGGTAGGTGAGCCAATCGCGTCGGACTTCGAGGTAAAGGCGTTTGGGTGAAAAGGCCCCGCCTTCGGGGAATTCTACGTGCATGAGGGAGATATCGGGCACTTTGCGGGCTTCGAGACTCTGTTCGAGGGTGTTATAGAACTCGGTGGGGGAAACGGGAATGTCTTCAAAGAATTGATGCCAATGGGCATATTGCCGCGATTGCATGGCGAACTCCGAGGTAAAGAAGGCAGACTGTTTGCAATAACAAACAACTTTCGCGCCCGGGGACGGCACGAAAGGCATGGGCATGCGCGCACCATATATGTCAACACACACTTATCTATACGCAAGGAGGTAGAAAATTCTGCGCGGGACAATACGCGGAGCGTCAAATACGGGTTTGGCCTATTGTTACCATTTGCCGAGAGGCATTTTTCGGGGGTGACGGTGGTTTTAGGGCCGATGAAGCATGTGCAGACGAGGCAGCGACTGGTGGCAGTGAGGTGGTTTTGCCGAGACCGCGGTGGCCTACAAAGGCGATCAAGTGCGGATGAGCATTACAGAAATGATCTGTGGCGCACGGAAGCCTTCCAGCAATTCTTGGAATTCGTCCCTACCTAAAGTGCGTTAATTGCCGTCTGAAGCAATCGACGACTCTTGGCGGAGGTCCTGATGAGCTGACATTCCTCGCTTAGATTGTGTCCGCCATCACGACCTTGAACTGGGCGTCATTCGCGACTGCTGCCAACAACGTGGAATAGAGCGAACCGCCGCTGTACGGGTTGCCGGTCTTGAAGCGGAGAACCTGGTTGGCCGCAAAGAGGAGGTAGTAGGTTTTGGTGGGATCGATGGAATAGTTGGCGAAACTAAAAATTCTTGAATAAGTGTTGGCGCCGAAGGTGCCGGTGTCATCAGCGTAAGAAATACTCTTATAAATGCTTCCGGAGCCGTTGTTATTGAGATCCACCAATGTTGGCAATGTGTCATAGACATAGATGACAGTTTGGCGATTGGTTGTGTCCGACGTGGGATACCCAATACTCACGGTTTGCAGATAGACGGTGGAGGCACTGCCGGGACTTCCGCTGCCATCAGGCCCAGCGACGTTCGGAGTGAAACTTTGGCCCCGATTGTTACCACTGGCATTGCCAGCAAAGCTTGCCACAGAAAATGTTGCCATGATTGGTTCCTTCATAAAAATATGATGATCCCCATGTCGCACGAAAGGTCACTGACGACCAATGGCGATTCCTATGGTCTTATACGCATGCACGTTGGATATCCTGCGCGAACGAAGCAATTTCTTTCGTGGTTTCCGCCGATTGAAGGCACGACATATCGGAAGATGTCATTTCGAATCGCCATTCTCAATCGAATGAAACCATAATTTTTCCACCAAAGTTCGATCGCTTGCTGGAGTCTTAGCGGCACGGAGCTCTTGTTTGACGCGTTTAGTATCACCAGCCGCCGCGAAACAGCGAGCAAGCGTAAGAGGACTAACTGCGGCACCCGAGTGTTGTGCCCGATGATACGCTTCGGCTGCCAGGCCCTGCGTTCCACAGAAATTGAACCACTTGCCCATGATGAGCAGATCTGCGGCGGTCGCTTTCCCAGTCTGCGCGGCATGAAAGGCGTCTGGCACCGTTTTCATGAGATTGCGTTCCTGGACAGGACGATCAAAGCGCCAAAGTCGAATCGTACCATTCTCCCTACCGGCGGCAATTGTGTATCCGTCCGGTGTTGAGGCAATGGTTGTAGAAAATGGTGGTGTATCATCAAACTGGCGGATTTCAGACCTATTACTTATATCCCAGATGCGCAACTCGCCGTTTTGTCCTGCCGATGCAACTGAAAAGTTGCCGACAAAGCGTGTCAATGACATGACGGGGCCCGTGTGTGCAGGGAATGTCTGAAGAACGGTATTGGAGACGGTATTCCAGATGCGGATGCTGGAATCTTCGCTCGCCGTTACCATTCGCTCGGTGCCTGGAATCAAGACCATTCCCGTAACGTTGGACGCGTGGCGCAGCATGGCTGTGGGAGAAGTGTTCTCGTCGTGCCACAACTGGATAGAGCCATCATCATTTCCCGAGAAGATTGATCCGTCTGACTGAAGTGCCAGACATTGAACTGGAGCGAGTCCGTTTGTGTAATGGCCAATCGCCCTGTGGTCTGAAATGCTCCAAATTTTGATGTCTGTCGATGAATTGCTTCCCGCCAGCAGAGTCTTACCGTCCGGAAGCGGAAGCAGGTAACTCACAAGTCCAGGGGAATTGTTCAGCACGCCGACTTGTTGGTGCGTCAAGAGACTCCAAATGATGATTGACCCGTCAGTAAGTCCGGCATAGGCCTCATCGCCGCTTGGAGAAAATGCCACGCTGCTGACTTCCGAGGAGACTTCGTGGGAATCTAACTTATAGCCGGTCTGAGTATCCCATAGGCAGACTCTTCGGTCGTTTCCGCCGCTGAGGAAAATGTGGCCATCCGGGGAAATAGCCACAGCGCTCGTCAGTTTGTCGTGACCTGAAAACTGAACGCGACCCAATGGGGGGGCTACATTCCAGAGCGCAAGTATTCCATCTTTACGGCCTTCAAGAATTCCATGGCCATCCGGTGACGAGGCAATCACATCCGCCTCGTGCATCGATATATGCTCGTGGATTTTTCCCGTTGAAATATCAAGTATGCTCAGCAATCCTGATCCGTTAATACTCAGTAGTGAATTGGGATCGCTGAAAATTAGCTGATTTGCAGGGCTCGAATTGAATGTGCGAATCATTTCGCCCTTGGTGTCTCTTAAGCAAAGATGACCTGATGAATCCATAGTGGCATAGTTCCTCCCATCAGATGTAAACGCAATATTCGAAATCGCTGTATCTTGCTTGGGAATCGTTTGTAGAAGCGTACCTGAAGAACTCCAAATTCGCACTGCGGAGTCACTGCCCCAGGTCGCTATATCACCTTGAGTGGAGAACGCCAAGCCGGAGATGCCTAGATGTGCTCCGATCTTTTGCGGGGGGGCACCAGGAGCCAAAATGTTCTGCAATGCCATTGTCCCGTCTGACTCATTCCATGCCAGCACATGATCATCTGGCGAGAATGCCAGAGTGATTATGGTACTTTCCGAATCTTTGTGCCATAACTCCTTGCCCGTCGCAAAACCCCAGACCGTGATGGTGCCGTCCACAGCGCCGAACGCACCGTATTTTCCGTCGTGTGAGAGCGCAACGCTCCAGACGCTCTTTCCATGAGAGAGGTGATAGAGTTCTCTTCCCGTGACCAAATCCCAGACACGGACAATGCCGTCCTCCCCCGCACTTGCCGCACTGAGGCCGTCCGGAGCATAAGCGATCGCATGTATGCTTCCTTCGTGGGCTTTCCATTCCACGATTGGCCGCCGCAGGCGCTGGTCCACATCCCATACGCCCAACTCCGCTGGCAGCGTCGATTCGTGAAGGGCGGAAAAACGATCCCATGCTTCAAGATACAACTTGCGCGCATCCTCATGACGGGCCGCAACCAGGAACGCATCCGCCTGTGAAATCTGCGACTGGGCCAGGCGAAGTTCTGCTTCGCGTGCCTTGGCCGTGGCAACCGCCGCCTCATAGCTGGTCGCGATCAAACCGATGATCAAAGCCACTATGACCGCCAGTGTGCCGCTGACGATTGCCTTGTGCCGCAAAATAAATTTACTGGACTGATACCAAACACTGGCGGGACGGGCCCGAATCGGCTCGTTGCTCAGATACCGTCGAATGTCGGCAGCGAATTCGGCCACCGTCTGGTAGCGCCGCAACGTCTGCTTTTCCAGCGCCTTGGCAATGATCGTATCGACATCACCGCGGAAACGATGATCGATAGAGCTCAGCGGCGTTGCATCTTCATGACAGATGATGCGGATGGCCTCAAGAGGCATTCCTGCCGGCGGCTCATAAGGACGTTTCCCAGCCAGGAGTTCATACGCGATGACACCGAGCGCGTAGACATCCGCGCGAACATCGGGACGTTCTTTCGTCGACGCCTGTTCCGGACTCATGTAAGCGAACGTGCCGAGCACCTGTCCCGTTTCGGTCAACATCGACGCGTCTTCTTCATCATCGCTGAAAATCTGCGAGAGCCCGAAGTCGAGAATTTTCGGCTCGCCCTTGGCGTCAACGAGGATGTTGGAAGGTTTGAGGTCGCGGTGAATCACCCCGCGCTCGTGCGCGTAGGCGACGGCATCGCTCACCTTGAGAAACAGTTCGAGGCGCTGGCGGATGGTCAGCTTTTCGTGCGAAGCATATACCGTGAGCGGTCGGCCTTCCACGAGTTCCAACGCCAGAAAAGGCGTGTTGCCCGCGAGGCCCTTGGTTTCACCGGCGGTGTAGATCTGAGCGATGCCGCGATGCTGGAGCCGCGCAAGAGTCTGAGCTTCTCTCTTAAATCGATGGAGTGTCTTGATGCGGTTCGACTTGAGTACCTTCAGGGCCACTAATCGGCGCGGGTAATCCTGTTCGGCGCAATAAACGACGCCCGAACTGCCCTCGCCGAGGATGTAGCGGATTTTGAAGGTCGCGACTTGTTGCGGAGTTTCCGTACTGGAATCGACCGGAGAGGAGTCGGGAATGTTTTCGAAGACCGTATCGATCGACAGCACAGGCGGAGCCGCTTCGACGCGGTATTTCTGCAGAGGCGATTCATCGTCGGTACGTTCGCTTTTCAGTCGTGATCTCCCGGAGAATATCGCGGTATCATTCAATCTCAGCGCTTATCGCACACTGGTCAGGGCCTTGCCGGAACCATGATGATGTCGAACGGCCCGACTTGCGGCAATGTTGGAACGGTATTGAATCCGGTGCCACCTGCGGATACATAGTCGGTGTCGTTCTGCGCCGTGAAGATGTTGTCGCCTGATTGCCCGACCCGATTGGTCTTCAAAAAGTCGATGTGCCCGTCTGCGAACAGGACATTCTGTCCCAATCCGCCGCTATGGTTCTTGGAGTTGCTGATGCTCTGGCCCGGCGGCCCGGTCGGATCATTGGCCGCGTCCACGCCTGATGGAGCCATATCCGATCCGATCGGAAGACTGGCATCCATTGTGCTCTTCCACCATTTCCCGGGATCTGTGAGCTCCGCATACCACGGATAGGCAAAACTGTAACTGAGTGTGTTGGCGTAATTGCCGACCAACGCACCCGCGTCGGCAGCGCCAAAATTGTCGTTGTAAACGACGTTTGGACTCAATGGCGGACCAAAACTCACTACCGAAACCCGAGGAATTGTTGAATCGGACGGGCAGATGAATTGCTTTGGACCGACATTCCCACGCAGCACCAGCAGCCAAAGATTGGCTGCCGGATCTCCCATCTGTGGAAACCATCCCCCGCTCGACGTATCGAAATCATTGCGAATGGCTTCATCTACGGTGTCGGGCCATTGAAAAGGATTTGGCGGGTTATTCCAGAGTCCGATCCCAAGCGAAATTGAGCTGTCTGGTGGCGGTTGCGCAGGAAACATATCCGATTCGGACGCAGCATAGAGCGTCAAAGCTCTGCCGATGGCATGGAGATTAGTACCACATTTTGATCGATTGGCATTTTCACGGGCCCGATTCAGGCTAGGTAAGAGTACGGCAATCAGTAGTGCAATGATTCCTACCACCACCAACAATTCAAGAAGGGTGAATGCCTGCCTCCTCGACGGTAGGGCGTGGATTAACATCACGCGACACCCTCGTCAGATGACCTTGCAACCAAGTGGTAGTCAGGGCCAGTGGACAAATTGAGGCCGGCCTCGAACGCTTCGGGGCACAAACAACCGTACCATCTCCCTTTATAAACGGACAGATGAGCGGATACCAGACTAAATTTCGGCAGGGCGGCCCTCAATTCAGACCTACCCTCAAGAAGCGATGATATACATATTAAAAGTCTTATTACATTGCGACATTCAGTCACGATGCCAGAATGTCATAGCTTGCATCGGAAGACCGTCACGACTTTTCAATGCACCTCAACCGCGCACTTTCCAATAGGTTGCGAGTCTGGGCGTCCAGGAAACCTTGCTCCAAAGCCCATTCGAAACCGATCTTCAAGGCTTCCCGCGTGAGTTTTGTGGGACGCGGGTATGCGAGCCGAAGGCCGACCGCAATCGTGACATAGTAAAGAACGCCCGCGATGGGTCCTACGCCGGTGCCCTCTGGCGCGGCAGCGCGAATTTTAGTCCACCGACGCACGGCATCCAGAAGATGAGGTGGTGCCGACGGATGATTCAACAACTCACGAAAGGTGGCAATGGGGGGTACGGCGTCAGAACACAAACTCTTGAATTGAAGTGTATCGCCGGCCACGTTCAAGGAAAGGTCCGCAATGATTGACGCATCCAGTTGCTGTTGCCACAACGCGGTCAGATCGGATAGATCCCAAACGAACTCAACCGACTCTGCCTGCCACAAGACGGTGAGTTCCTCGGTGCTCAGATCCTCCAACTGCAGTTTGAAATCGGTGCGGGGCGTATCATTGCTTTGTTGTGTCACGATTCACTGTCCTTTGTGTGCAGATCCATTTGGAGGTGCTATTCGCCGCCTGCGTTCCGGAGGATGTTGCGTAATTCCGTGATTTCTTCCTCGACGCTGGACTGGTCGGGCACATATTCAGCGATTACCGCTCGCAATGACCGTGCAAACATCCGCTTGGCGGTGATCAGCAAATTCGCCGCTTGATTGGGCGAAGTCAGTCCATATTCCACAGAAAGTGCGGAGTAGGGCGTGGCGGTTCCACCGAAAATCGAAGAAAGAAGTCGTGCGTTGAAGATGCCCCAGACATCCTGCCGATTGCTCACCTCGCACTCAAGGCGCATACGGCGCAAGGTTTCGGCCACGGTGGCGCGAGCCCACTCGATCTCAATAATATCCTTGGCTTCAGGTTCTCGGCCTTGTACGTCGAAAGCATTTTCAACATTCACGTTCAAGCGGCGGTCACGCTTCTGGGCATAGTCGTAACGCACGCGGCTGACGAGGAATCGATCCAGGCTCGTGATGAGAAGCGACCGAAATCTGCCCTGCGTTCGGTCCGCTTTCGTAACCAGTTCGTTCTTCAAGAAGTTGTCCGCCAAAAAACTTTGCAGGAGATCCTCAGCTTCTTGCGGGTGGATTCGATGCACGCGTTTTAAATAGGTTTGCAACACGGGAAGATAGCGGGTCAACACTTCCTCCAAGGCGCGCCGTCCCTCATCATTGGGTACGCCGGCCTTGGTAATCAGGCTCCAGGCGGTGCTGGGGAAGCTGGTGTTAGACGCATCCATCATGCCAGTATTATAAGGGCATCCCTACCTCGCTGCCGAGAGTTCCAATCGCCATAGTTAAATACGCAGGATGGGTGCGTGCTATGCGCTTCATTCTCACGTCTAGCAAAGTTACCTATATATTCTCCAGTTCATCAGCGATAGGCTGGGCCGGCATTCGATTTGATCGGTCGTCTCAAGGGATTCCAAGTAGAACAACGGCGGCGTAAAGCTCGTGGGGGGGGATAATTCGCGACACCTTGAAGATGACGCCATGTTGCCGTGCCCATGATTCACCCCCCCCCAAAAAAAAGCAATGTGTTTTGCGCAGGATTTGGCCTGGCATGACGTAGGTATGAGTGGGGGGAGGGAGAAACCCCTCAAGCAACGGCAGCAGGTGTGCGAATACTTGCGAAGAAGTTGCAGCCCAGGAGCAACTGGGGAAGGAGAAGGAAACCGCATCTGCTTCGTTCGGGTTTGCGGGCGCCGGAAGCTCCTTCGCCATGATTCGGTTGCGAGGCGAATCATTGGGCCGAGATTCACATGGTCCGGCAAACTGGAGAGATGCGATTCAAATAAAGTGCCCCGGGGACACGCATGGCATAGGTAGTAGCTCGACGACGAAATAATCCACATCCGTGCTCAAGAGTCGCGCCTTTGGTACCCTCCTAAACCTCTGCCTTCCCCGGGGTGCTTTTTTAATAATTCCCCTCTACGAAAACTCAGCCGGGTGATCTTCGAACCCAATTCAACCTCTTCCCTGTACACAACCCGCTCAGCTCATGACGCCATTCTCGCTTCTGCCAAATTCTGTTCAGCCGCTCCCGTGATAACAATTCTGTACAGGACGGGCCGCATCCTTTTCGAGTGCAGCCATGGAAGTCCTCACTGCAACAACTTCTCTCGGTTCTCCCTCACCTAGGCATCGTTTCTTCTCGCGCCACGCGGCGACGACGGCGGCTCAGCAGACCGATGAGCCCAGGGCCAACAGACCCAGGAATGTGCTTAAGTGGATTCCTGGTGTGTCTATTCACCGGCCAATATCTTGCAATCCAGCAGGTGTTTTGCAGCCACTGAAGATCGTCGGCCCGGACTTTCTCGCATCGTCGAAGATCCAGTTGGCGGAGCTTGGCGCATTGGGCGAGGGGTGCGATATCTACGAGCTCTGTGCAGTCGGCAAGATTCAGCGTCGTCAGCTTCGGCAAGGATTTCAGTGGCGTTACGTCGGTGATGCCGATGCAGCCAGCACAGCCCAATGTGGTCAATTCCCGCAGGTCCACCAAGGATTTCAATTCCGATACCTTGGGACAGCCAGTCAGCGTCAGACCTTTGAGCGCGGTCAATGACCGCAGGGGAGATATATCAGAGACTTCACCAGAACCGCTCAAGTCCAGCGTGGTCAGATGCGAGAGTGTGGATAATGGTCCAAGATTCTTGGTTCGCACACCTGCTAATGTCAGCTTCGTCAGGCCGGTCAGTTTGCCCAGCACTGTAATATCCGACAGCCCCGAAGCATCTGAAAGTTCCAACACGGATAGCGCCGGCAAGTGGAACAATGAACGCAGGTCTTTGAGCAATGCCGTGTTGGGTAGCTCTTTGCTGGTGAGCTTGGTCAGTTTCGGATTGGCTGCGATGAATTCTGTCAAACGCAGATCGGTCAGGGGTTCGTCTGGCGAGATGTTTTGGCGGATCAGCCAGGGGCCATTGCTTTCTTCCGCGACCGGCGTTTTCTTGATGCCCAGCGTCTTGACGACCTGGGACTGGGTCTGGGCCACGTTGATTTCCACAAAGCCGATGCCTTGTGGATCGCTGGAGAGCGTCTCGACGAGGCTAGCCGGTACCACCCATTGGAAGAGCGTCTCAAGCAACTGGACGAAGAGATACCCCGGCTGCAAGCCGAAGTGGACCTTCTGAAGATCTCCTACCACTCCAAGGATCAGGTGGTCACCAACGCCCGCGACCTATACAGTCGATGGCCAACACTGGAATATCAAGAAAAACGAAAAGTCACGGAATCACTGACGGAGCGCATCACCATAGGCCATGGTGAAATCTCCATCGACCTCTGCTACCTCCCCTCATCCCCCTCTCCTGAGATGATGGCAAAAGGGCAACAAATAGCCACAAATGAACATGAATGGACAGGCTTTGTTGAAACCCTCATCCACTCAAGAGCAGCAGATCATGAGTAAGCACGCGAAGATGGATTTCATGGCACTGGGTCACGCGGCTTCGGCCGCGCAACGAACTGGTCAAGCGGCGCTTGAGCCGCGAGATGGCGCTTTCGATCTGCACCCGCTGACGGTACACGACGCGTTGGAACTGCTGGTACATCTGGCGGCGATACTTGGTCTTGGCCCAGCGCTTGCCACCCCGTCGGTTGAGGTCAATGACGCTGCTGCGAATGCCCAGATTTTCGCGTGCATACGCATGGTTATGCTCCGTATCGTAGCCGGCATCGGCCAGCACACGGTCCAGCGGCAGGCGGGCATGAGCCTTCTCCAGAATGGGGCGGAAGAACGGCGCATCCTGGCTCGGGCCGTCCGAGACCACCACGTCGATCAGCAGATGCGAGGCATTGTGGCAGGCCAGCGTCAGCTTGGGCCAGCAGCGGAGTTGGTAGCGTTTTTGCCCGGTCCGCCAGGCATAGTGCGACGAACGCGAACCGGCGTCGAAGCCGGTCGAGTCGATGCTGGCTTCCGGGCGTGCTTCGATAAGCTGGCGGCTTCGTGCTTCGCCAAATACCGCGTCCATAAGTCGCTGGTAAGGACTTTTTTAAGAGGCGCTGCTGCGCCTTGTAGAGGGCCGAATAATGCGGAACCCTGGTCAGTCCCAAGGCCGCGCGCAGATCCGACCATTCGGCGACGATCGCCACGATGCCGCGGTGGTCGGTCTTGAGAAAGGTCATCAAGACCAGCAGGGCGAACATCTGCTGCTGGGTAAAATCGCGGCGGCTGAACCGGCTGGAATAGGCAGGAAAGGCTCTTTGGGAGATCTCCAAGGCCTTCCTGGCCAACGCCACCGGCGACCGCGTCATGGGTCGTGTGGTATCCATCACGAGTATATCGAATCGTTACTTTCATAAGCTTTAACGAGGGTTTCAACAAAGCCTAATGAACACAAATGAGTGAGAATAAAGATGTAGGGCAGCGCGCATGCTGACGGCTATCTCGCGGGCGATGTGTTGCGTTGTTAGACGCCGCCCTTGAAGGTGCCGATGCGGTAGAAGCCGTCGGAGTCGCGGGAGAGGCGGCCGCGTTTGACGAGTTCATCCCAGATTTCCTGAGAGAATTCGCGCGGGGGGATGATGGATTCGACGCCGGTGGCGCCGCCGGTGAGGGGGCTGCGGCCGAGGCGGGATTCATCGTCGAGGCGGGTGAGTTTGAGGCGCTTTTTGAAGGCTTTGTACGCGTGTTTCAATTCTTCATCGGTGGGCATGGCGGGGACCTCTTTTGAGTGGAGTTTTAGTTCATTGGGGTATTGTAGCGATTTGGCAGGAAGTAGGCAGCAGGGGGCGGGATATGAGTTATGGGTTATGGGTTATGAGCCTTGGTGGCGGGGTTGCAGAGGGTGACGAGTTCGTGGACGCGGGTGGTGACGAGGTCGACGGCGCCGGTGGAGGCGGCGGAGTGGAGGTTTTGGGCGGCGGAGGAGAACGCGAGGAGGCCGCAGGCGTAGGCGCCGGTTTTCAGTTGGTCGGCGAGATTGGCGACGTGGCGGATCTGGCCTTGGTGGAAAGCCATTTGAAGATCATGGAGGCGGGTTTCGACCTGGGTGAGGAATTCGTGGACGTCCTGAATGGCTTTGCCGCCGCGATCATCGATTTTGAGAGCGGGGGGGGAGACGGCCAGGGGTGTGACGAATGTGCCGTCGATTTCGGGAGTGTCGGCGGGATTTTCGGTGGGGGTGATGGAATCGGTGCTCGCCAGGGATTCGAGATCGGGTAGCGTGGGTTTGCAAGGGGTGTTGGCGGGGAGGACGACGTTGGGGAGGCGATCGGAATCCATGAGGCGGTCGGTGAGGTCTGAGCCGACGCAGACGATGCAGGGGGATTCGTTGGCGGAGGTGACGACGAAGCGGGTCCAGGCGATGGTGCGTTCCTGGCCGCGCTTGGTGCGAATGACCATGGGGATGTCGCGGAGGAGGGGGCTGGGGTGAACGGCGGAGACGAAGCGGGGGACCTGGGCGAAGAGGCGGCCGGGGAAGAGGAGGGCCCAGAAATTTTTGCCTTCGAGATCGGCGGGGGAGTAGCCGGTGATGCGGGTGAATTCGGGGTTGGAGCGGAGGACGTGGCCGTCGAAGGTGAGCTGGGCCACCATGACGGGGAGGTGTTCATAAAGTGACAGGAGGAAGCGGACCTGGGCGTCTGAAGGGGCTTCGGGGAGCGCGTGATGAGCCAGGGGGGAGGCGATTTCGATGGGGGAGTTGGCGGTATTGGGAATGGCCGGATCTTGCATGAGGGGGCTGTTGTCGTGTGAGCTGGGGGTGGCGGAGGGGTCGAACAGGGGCGCGAAGCGGTTGTGGCGCTTGGGGTCAGAGGGTTGGGATGGTGAGTTATGGGGTGTGGAATTCACGAGTACTCTCTCCCGGCGATGCAGTTGGTGTGCGGCGCTGTTTGTGTTGTGAGAAGTATTGCTCCAATTTGCGGAGAGGCAAATCATTTTTTCGATGTAAGCAGCGATCATTCAGGGGGTTACTTATGGGGCGGCGGCTGTCCGATAAGAGGGGCAGTGGGGGGCGCGGAGTGCTTTTGCGGGGGGCGACGACGGTAAATTAGCCACAAATGAACACAAATTGGGTGTGAAATAGGGCGGGAATAACTGGGGGTCGGAATTTCGCGGGAATGTAGAGATGGGGTGGGGGCGGGGGGGGAATGTTAGGGCGGCGCTAAACTTCCTTCTAGTTGTGAATGAATGCTTTACGTTGGGCCGAGGGGAGGCTTACATAGAGGGAAGACTGCACGTTGAGCAGCATGTGGGATGGCGGTCTGCGGGAGTCTCGACCTTCCTGGAAGTTGTATCGATGGAAAGGATTGTGACATGACGATGATCGAAACTGAAATAGAGACCCAACCGGCGGCGGCGTCGCCGACCAGCCAGGCGCTGATCACACCATCGGTGAAGGCTCCGCAAGTGATGACGGCACCCGTGCCGGCAGGCCGGAGCGAGGCAAAGGCTGCGGCACCGATTGCGGTAAGTGTCAGCGGATTGAATCTGCATTACGGCAAGACGCAGGCTTTGCACGGGATTCATCTGGAGATTCCGGAGAAGCAGGTGACGGCGTTCATTGGGCCGTCGGGGTGCGGGAAGTCGACGCTGCTGCGGTGCATCAATCGCTTGAATGATTTGATCGACGTCTGCCACATTGAGGGATCGATCAAGATTCATGGGCGCGAGATTTATGCGCCGGGGACGGATGTGATCAGTTTGCGGAAGCGGATTGGGATGGTGTTTCAGAAGCCGAACCCGTTTCCGAAGAGCATTTATGAAAACGTGATTTATCCGTTGCGGATCGATGGGATTCATAAGCGGGCAATATTGGATGAGACGGTGGAGCGGTCGCTGCACCGGGCGGGGTTGTGGGATGAAGTGAAGGACCGGCTGCACGGTTCGGCCAATGCGCTGTCGGGAGGGCAGCAGCAGCGGTTGTGCATCGCGCGGGCGATTGCGGCGGAGCCGGAAGTGCTGCTGATGGATGAGCCGTGCTCAGCGCTGGATCCGATCGCGACGAACAAGATCGAGCAGTTGATGGAGACGCTGCGGAAGCATGTGACGATTGTGATCGTGACGCACAACATGCATCAGGCGGCGCGGGTGGCGGACATCACGGCGTTCTTTTACCTGGGGAGGTTGGTAGAGGTTGGCGCGACGGAGAAGATTTTCTCGACGCCGACGAACAAGCAGACGGAGGATTATGTGACGGGGCGGTTTGGATAAGAGAGGAATTCAGAATTCAGAGTTCGGAATTCAGAGTGTGGGGGAGGGAGAGACGCGTTAAGGGGAATGCAGGCGGTCGCAGCAGTTCTCTAGAGGCAGCAGCTCCGTGCGATTGAGGTTGAGGAGCGTCGCGACTTGCCAGGTCTCACGAAGCTCGAAGCCGAGATAGAAGCCCCAGTAGGTCGGGGGATTAATCGGGATGTAACCCATAAGGCTTCCGCGGCCGTTGGTTTGAGAATTGCCGCTGTACCAGTAGAGGGCCGCACCGGGCGCGATGATTTTCGCAGCACGCTGAAGATTGTCTCCGGAGCTGCCTTGGTGATGGATTTCCGGCCCGTCGCCGGCATATTCATAGGTGGCACTTTCCTGGCGGTACGTGAACCAACTTCGTGCCGTGAGACGGTTGCGGACGAATGGGGGGATGATGGGGCGAGTGCGGCCCCAGACGCCAAGAGCGCCCAACGTCTTGCCGGCAAAGCCAAACCATTTGGCGTCGAACCAGTTGTCGATCCGGAAGACGCGCAATTCTGGGGGATGATAGCGCTGGGCCGTCGCCGTGACGATGGCGTTGATGCGATCGAGGAACTCGGGGTTGTCGGTAGTGTCGGTAGGGGTTAACGGCATGCTGGCGATTATAGCGATATGCGCGGTGAATACTGGGAAGTGTGCCGGTCCGCCGGGCATTATTAATGTCAGTGGGATCTGGTGATGGTCGGGCGGTGGTGGGGGCGGGGGAGGGCCTCAAACCCAGTCGAGACACCTACAACAACAACAAAGCCCTGGAACTTCCAGGGCTTTGTGAATTTATGGATATGAGTGCGGGTATCTGAGGCGGCATCGTTATTCGGCGTCGGAGACGAATTCTTTGTCTTTGTTGGCCATCTGGGCTTTGAGACGCATGATGATGGAGGAGTGCATCTGGGAGACGCGGGACTCGGAGAGGTCGAGGGTGGCGCCGATTTCCTTCATGGTCATTTCTTCGTAGTAGTAGAGGATGAGGATGAGGCGTTCGGCGCGGGTGAGGCCTTTGGTGATGAGGCCTTTGAGGTCGCGGCGCTGGATTTCATCGGTGGGGTCGGTGGTGCGGCGATCTTCGAGGACGTCGATTTCGCGGACGTCTTTGTTGCCGTCGGTTTCGAACCATTTGCGCGAGAGGGAGACCTGGGTGACGGCGGTGGCGTCTTTCATGAGTTTGTCGTACTCGCCGGTGGGGAGGCCGAGGCGTTTGGAGATTTCATCTTCGCTGGGTGTGCGTCCGAGTTCCATTTCGAGTTGCTTGGTGATCTGGTCGAGTTTGTGGGAGCGGGAGCGGACGAGGCGCGGGACCCAGTCCATGGAGCGGAGTTCGTCGAGGATGGCGCCGCGGATGCGGGGGGCGCAGTAGGTCTCGAACTTGACGCCGCGTTCGAGGTCGAAGGACTCGATGGCGTCTTTGAGGCCGAAGATGCCAGCCTGCATGAGGTCGTCGAGTTCGACTTCGTCGGGGAGTTTCTGGAAGATGCGCTCGGCGTTGTACTTGACCATGGGAAGATATTCCAGCATGAGCAAGTTGCGCAGTTCTTCTGACTTGTGCTTTTTGAAGGCACGCCAGACGTCGTTAATATCTTGTATAACAGCTGATGTAGTGGTATGCGTTTTCGCCATGGGTCGCTCCTTGACCTTTAAGCTGCCGCGGGTTTGTCCCACTCACGGCAGCGGCTCGTCCTTGAGAGGCCAATCCTTGGCCTGCGTTATCGGACAACCACTTGTAGTATTCTGCTCCAACTGTGCCCATTTGAAAAGGGCTAAGTCGAAATTTTTTCTGACAATTTCAAAAAAAGTTCAAGTCAGACATGTTGACGTGCAAAAACTGTGATGATTATGGGCGGGGTGTGGCGACTTCGCCGATGACGACCTCCCCGGATTGGGCCACTGCAGCGGCCTCGGCGGCTTGCTTGGCCATTTCTTCCTGGGCTTTGAGTTCATCAGCGGCGTCGGCCTCGGCGACTTTCTTGGCGATGCGCTGGGCGTGCTCGGTGGAAACCTGGGCGGCGATCATGCCGACGATGTAACCGACGATGTAGCAGACGATGGCGGCGAGCATGGCCTTCAGGAGGATGCTCTCAAAGGAGTTGTCGGCGATGAGGCCGGCGAGTACGGAAAGAACAAAGCCCACGACACCGAAGGCACCGGCGATAAAGGGGCTGAGTTTCATGGCCACTCCAAGGAGTCAGGGGTGAAAGCCAGCGGCCGACAATGCGGTCGACTGCTTTCAAGTTAAGTATTTCACTTCCACCAGGATGACAGACGGGTGAAGAAACTGGGGCGTGTGGTGGCTGCGGTGACGTCGACGTGGTGATCGATGCGGTTGGCCCAGGCCTGCATGCATTGGGCGGCGCCGCAGTTGGGATATTGGAGGACGAAGGGGGCGCGTTTGCGGACGGCCTGCTGCACGGCGACGTCGGTGACGACATATCCGGCGAAAGCGATATCGGTTTTGAGGAATTGGCGGGCGACGGAGGCGATGCGTTCGTGGACTTGTTTGGCCTCATCGCGGTTCTTGGCCATGTTGACCATGATGGAGATTTTGCCGGCGGTGCCGCAGCGGACGAGGACTTTGAGGACGGCGTAGGCGTCAGTGATGGCGGTGGGTTCGGGGGTGGTGACGATGAAGACGTGATCGGCGGAGCTGGTGAAGGAGAGGACGTTGCGGCCGATGCCGGCGCCGGTGTCGATGATGAGCAGGTCGGTGTTGTCGGCGATGGATTCGAGGTCGGCGACGATGCGTGTGCGGTCGGATTCGGCGAGGTCGGCCATTTTGGCCAGGCCCGAGGCGCCGGGAATCAAGGAAAAGCCCGCGGGGACGGGCATGAGCACTTCGGAAAGCTGGCGCTGACCGGCGACGACATGGGCGAGATTGAAGCGCGGCTGAACGTTGCAAAGGATGTCGGCGTTGGCGAGGCCGAGGTCGGCATCCATGAGGACGACGCGGCGTTTCATGGCGGCCAGGACGGTGGAGAGGTTGACGGAGAGGTTGGTCTTTCCGACGCCACCCTTGCCGGAAGTGATGGCGATGGTCTGGGCGCGGGAGGAGGCGCGGCGGGCGATTTGGCGGAGTTGGGTGGCCTGGTCCATGACCGTCATGTGCAATCCTTTTATTTTTTCCGATCTTCCACTGGCCCCGGTTTGAGCGGGGCGAAGGGGGAGACGGGTTAGAGTTTCTCACCCAGAATGAGTTTTGCGAGCCTACGGGGTTGCCCCACTTCGATGTTGTCGGGCACATCCTGCCCGGTGGTGATGTACGAGAGGGCCTTGCTGGCCTTGCGAGCGACGTTGAGCAATACGCCGAAGGATACCGCTTCGTCGAGCTTTGTAAAGATGATCTGGTCAACACGGACGCGGCCGAACTCTTCGAGGGCGGCTTCCATGGCTTCGGGGTGCGTGGTGGAGGAGAGGACGAGGTGGACTTCGGAGGGCTGGGCGGCGTGGACGAAGTGGGAGAGTTCGTTGAGTTTGGGTTGATCGGACTGAGCGCGGCCGGCGGTGTCGATGAGGATGACGTCGCAGTCGGACATTTCCTTCATGGCGGTGACGAGTTCGGCGGGGGTGAGGACGACTTTGAGGGGCACGCCGATGATGTTGGCGTAGGTGCGGAGCTGATCGACGGCGGCGATGCGGTAGGTATCGATGGTGATGAGGCCGACCTTTTTGCGTTGGCGGAGTTTGAAGGCGGCGGCGAGCTTGGCGATGGTGGTGGTCTTTCCGACGCCGGTGGGGCCGATGAGGCAGATGCTGCGGCAGCCGGCGCCGGTGTTGGGGCGGGCGGCGGAGGTGGCGAGGTTGGCGGGGATGAGCTGTTCGATTTTCTGGAGGAGGCGTTCGCGGACGGCGTTGGCGTTGGAAAGCTGTTCGGGTGCGAGTTCCGCCTTGACGTCGTCGATGACGCGGATGGCGATTTCGTCGGAGACCTGTTGTTCGATGAGCTGGGCGTAGAGTTTGCCGAGCTGTTCGGGGAGGTCGGAGCGCTGACCGGCGACGCGGCTGGTGCGTTGGAGCAGGCTTTCGACCATGGTGCGAAGCGAGGAGAGTTCATTGCGGAGTTCGAAGACGGGTTCTTTGAGGAGGGTGGTGGCGAGGTCACGGGTGGAAGGGGCAGGGGTGGAGGCAGATGATGCTGCGGGCCGGGTGGAGCTGTAGGCATTGCGGAGGACGTGGCGTTCGGCGACGGCGGTGGCGGCGCCGGCATTGGCGAAGACGCCGCTGTCGCCGTTACGGGATTTTGCCGCAGCGGCAACGGGGCGTTTCTTTTGTGCGGCGCCGGTGCCGGCGGTGATTTCGACGATGGTGCGGGCGCCGAGGCCCATGATGCCGCCGCGTTTGAAGCTGCGGGTGTGCAGGATGACGGCGGATGAGCCGAGCTCCTGTTTGACCTTGGCGAGTGCTTCAGCGATCGACGGTCCATGAAAGGTTTTTACGTTCATCCATTTACTCCCACGATGCCAACGGATTCCACATTGATGCCCTTGACGATTTCATTGAACGAAAGCACGGCGACGGCGGGTAGCGACTGCTCGATGAGTTTGCGTACGAACGCACGCACCTGCGGCGAGCAGAGGACGACGCCGGTGAATCCCTGCTGCATGAGTTTGTTGACGTTGGCGGCGATGCTCTCGGCGACCTGGCGTGCGAGCTGGGGCGGAAGCGTGAGGAAGCTGCCGCGTTCATTGCGTTCGATGTAGCTGTTGATGGTGTCTTCGAGCTGGGGATCGACGGTGACGCAGTGGATGACGCTGCTTTCGTCGCGGTACTGATTGCAGATGGTGCGTGCGAGGCCGTGGCGGACGGCTTCGGTGAGGACGTCGATGTCTTTGGTTTTGCCGGCCCATTCGCCGAGGGTTTCGAGGATGGTTTCGAGGTCGCGGACGGGGACGCGTTCGCGGAGGAGGTTCTGGAGGATCTTCTGGAGTTCGCCGGGCTTGATCTGGGTGGGGATGACTTCTTCGACGAGGGACGGGGATTTTTCCTTGAGCTGTTTGATGAGTGCGGCGACTTCTTCGCGGGTGACGAGTTCGGCGGAGTGGGACTTGACGACTTCGGTGATGTGCGTGGCGAGGACGCCGCTGGCTTCGACGACGGTGTAGTTCATCATTTCGGCCTGGGAGCGCTGGCTTTCCTGGATCCACCAGGCGGGGAGGCCGAAGGCGGGTTCGCGGGTTTCGATGCCGGCGATCTTTCCGGAGGCGGTGCCCGAGTCCATGGCGAGGTATTGACCCGGGTAGACGTGGCCGTTGGCCAGCGGGTTGCCGCGGAGTTTGACGATGTAGGCGGTGGGTTCGATCTGCATGTTGTCGCGGATGCGGATGGGGGGCACGACGACGCCGAACTCGATGGCGATCTGGCGGCGGATGAGGCTGATGCGTTCGAGGAGATCGCCGCCCTTGGTGGTATCGATGAGTTGGACGAGTTGGTAACCGACTTCGAGTTCCATGGGGTCGACGGAAAGGAGGCTCTCGATTTTTTCGGGTTTCTTTTGGGCGGCGGTAGCGGCGGCGCGATCGTGGCGGGTGGCGGCATCGGCCACGGCTTTCTGGTTGCGCGACATGATCCAGGCGATGC
>Ga0114951_10002437_pt1 | contig 21039 bp, 12 predicted proteins | sample AM7aDNAmetaG_FD_88677 | JGI IMG/M metagenome (GOLD analysis project Ga0114951, IMG submission 88677) | Freshwater microbial communities from Finland to study Microbial Dark Matter (Phase II) - AM7a DNA metaG | ecosystem: Environmental > Aquatic > Freshwater > Lake | place: Finland: Lake Alinen... | reverse complement strand
TTGTTTAAATAAACCGATTTCTGATTATACCTTTAAAACCTCTTTGTAACAATTTATTTTTACAATAATTACATCAAAAAAATGAACGAATAAAGTGTTTATAATTAAGAAAAATAATAAATTGTTGGGAAATTAAAAAAAAATGCTTTCAAAAAAAAAATATTATATATCTTTACCGACTTCAAAAACTTGAAATTTAGTTAATGAGAATTTAACATAAACTAATAAATTATGATTAAAAAATTACTTTTTGCAATTATTTGTGTATTGACTTATGGCTCGATGGCATATTCACAATCACAAGGTTCTCTTCAGGGAAAGTTGACAGATGCTCAAACGAAGGAACCAATTCCATTTGCCAATGTTGTTCTGGAATCAGGAGGCAAACAAGTTGGTGGAACAAGTACTGATATTGATGGTAAATTCAGAATTTCTCCAATTGCCGCAGGGAGGTATGATTTAAAAGCTTCTTCGGTAGGATTTAAGCCTATAATGGTTACTGGCGTTATTATCAGCCCTGATCAGATCACTTTTAAAAACGCAACTATGGAGTCAACAACTGAAGCGCTGCCGGAAGTTGTTATTACAGAATATGCTGTGCCATTGATTTCAAAAGACCAAACATCTACAGGAGGCACTATGACTTCCGAAGAAATTAAAAAGATGCCTGGTCGTACAGCCGAATCAGTTGCAATTACTGTAGGTGGTGTTTTTTCTGCCGATGGTGAAATGGGAAGTATCAGAGGTGCAAGAACAGAAGGAACTGTAACTTATATTGATGGTGTTAGGGTAAGAGGTTCTTCAAGTATCCCTCAGTCAGCTATAGACCAGGTAACTGTATTAACAGGCGGTCTGCCTGCTCAATATGGTGATGCAACTGGTGGTGTTGTTAACATCACTACCAAAGGTCCTGCAAAAAAATTCGGCGGTGGCTTGGAATATGTAACTTCTGAATTATTAGATAAATTTGGCTATAACCTATTAGGATTTAATGTAGAAGGTCCGCTCATCAAAGGTAAGGACAGTACTGCAGCCGGCTCATTATTGGGGTTTTTCATTTCAGGTGAATTATCAACTTCCATTGATGGCAGACCATCCGCTACTGGCAACTGGAAATTAAATGATGAAACGCTCAGTTATCTCGAAAAAAATCCGCTACGTCCTACAGGTACTGGCTATGGTTCTTATCTGAATTCCGAATTCGTAAGAAAAAGCGATATGGAGAAAATTAAAGCAAGCCAGAATGTTCGTAACAATGGTATTAACTTATCCGGTAAAATAGATGTCAGGACTGCTCCAAACACTACTTTAACCTTTGGAGGCTCTATCGATTATAGTTTTGGAAATTCATTTATTTATAACTATTCTTTGTTTAATAGTAAAAATAATCCACAGGTTATTGATAATACATGGCGTGTTTATGGACGTTTTACCCAAAGATTTCCCGCTGAAAAAGAATCTACTAATTTAATAAAGAACATTTCTTATTCTATACAAGCCGACTATTCAAAGTTTACACAGACAGTTCAAAATGAAAACCATAAGGATAATCTTTTTGATTATGGCTATGTCGGAAAATTTAAAACATATAAAATTAAATCTTACGAACTCGGTCAGGATACAATACTCGGTTTCAAAAATGTTTATATTCATAATGGCTTTGCCGATACATTATATTCTTTTCAAAGAAGCGAGATTAATCCGGAGCTTTCTAATTATGATTCACAATACTATAGTTTATATAGCAGTACTTATCCTAATTATTATAATTCAACATTAGCTCAAAATGGAGGTGCTTTATTAAACGGACAACAACCGGGGTCTGTTTACGGTCTTTGGGCAAATACAGGTACGCAGTATGACAATTATTCAGTTCTCAATGAGACTCAGATTGGTATTAACGCTTCTGCAACAGCTGATATTAAAAACAACAATATTCAATTCGGATTTCAATATGAACAACGTATTGACAGGTCGTTTAGCTATTCTCCTGTTGAATTATGGACTTTGATGAGAGATGAGACTAACAGACATATTGCACAGTTAGATAAACTAAATCCTCATGCAGTTTATGATGCATACGGCGTATTTCAGGATACAGTATATTATGACAGGCTTTATGATGCTAATTCACAATCCTTTTTTGATTATAATTTAAGAAAGAAATTAAATCTTCCCGTAAATGGCACTGATTGGATTGATATTGATAATTATGATCCTTCAACTTTTTCAATTAATATGTTTAGTGCTGATGAATTATTCAATCAGGGGAAAAGCTTAGTTTCCTATTATGGATATGATCATACAGGGAAGTTATTGTCTAAAAAACCAAGTTTTGACGATTTCTTCACTGCTAAAGATGAAAATGGCAACTATACGCGTTTTATTGCTCCTTTTGAACCTATTTATATGGCAGGTTATCTCTCTGATAAATTTGCTTTCGAAGATTTGATTTTCAATATTGGTGTACGTGTTGATAGATTTGATGCCAATCAATCTGTTTTGAAAGATCCATTCTTGTTCTATGAAGCCAAAACTGTAAAAGAAGTTAATGATTTAGGTACTCATCCATCAAATATGGGACAAGATTATTATGTATATGTTAATGATTTAAAAAATCCTTCGTCTATAGTTGGCTACAGAAATGGATTTACATGGTATAATGCCCAGGGTACTGAAATTTCTGATCCTTCTACGCTCGAAACACCATCAGGTATTGCTCCCTATTTATTAAATACTGAACAACAGCAAATCAGTTCTAAAGCATTTAAAGATTATGAAGCTCAGATATCTGTTATGCCCCGTATCTCATTTTCTTTTCCAATTTCCGATGAAGCATTGTTCTTTGCTCATTACGACGTGTTAACTAAAAGACCAACGACAGGTTTAAGAATGGATTTGATAAGTTATTATTTTATCAGAACATTGGGTCAGAGCTTTGTAAGTAATCCATCATTAAAACCTGAAAAAACTATTGATTATGAATTAGGTTTCAATCAAAAACTTGGCAATTCATCCGCTCTTAAATTCTCGGCATTTTATCGTGAGATGAGAGATTTGGTAGAAGCTTACAGGTTTGGACAAGCATATCCAAATACATATTTTTCGTTTAATAATATAGATTTTGGAACAGTAAAGGGAACAACAATATCATACGATTTAAGAAAGACAGAAAACCTGTGGGTAAAAGCCAGCTATACTTTACAATTTGCTGATGGAACAGGTTCATCTGCTACTGACGGCGTGAGCTTGGTTCAGTCAGGTCAGCCAAATTTAAGAACAACCAACCCACTATCTTTTGATAGGAGACATGCAATTACAACTGTAGTGGACTACAGATTTGGTAGCGGTCGCAGCTACAACGGACCTGTGATAAGCAGAGCTGTTAAAGGCTCCGACAGAGTTAAAACAATTGCATTGCTCGAAAATACAGGAATTAATTTTCAGGTAACAGGAGGTTCTGGTACTCCTTACAGCCGTCAGAGTAACATAACGGCAGAAGCTTTAGGTGGTGGCAGAACAGTTCTTAAAGGTTCTGTAAACAGTTCACGATTGCCATGGCAGTTCAGAATTGATGCCAAAATAGATAAAGATATTGAACTAAAATTTAATGAAGGGAAAGATGGTAAAAAAGCTAAAGCAGTTTACCTTAATGTTTATTTCCAGGTTCTTAATGTGCTTAATACTAAAAATGTTATGGGCGTTTACAGAGCCACAGGTGTTCCTAATGATGATGGTTATTTAGCAGCAGCTGAATACCAAACGGGTATAGCTTCTCAGATTAACCCTGCTTCATTCAGAGATCTTTATTCCATAGCAATCGACAATCCCTACAATTACAGTTTGCCGAGATTAATCAGACTTGGTGTATCTCTTAGCTTTTAGTGAACTTAAATTTATAATATATAAAAACCAAAAATATGAAAAGTTCAGTTCGACAATTATTTTTAATCCTTATTTGTGGAATGCTTAGCATAACTTTATTTGCATATAAAGTTCCTGATGCAAATTTAAAGAAAAGCTCATCAAATCAACCAGGGTCAAAAGCTGCAGGATGTGTGCCTGCAACAGGTAAAATGGATCTTGATTTAAATAATGTAAAAGCAAGGATTAATACAGGTGGTGATATGTGGTGGGATTTACAGGGCAATGCCCGTTACGAAGTACCTAAAGGCTCTGGGAAAATGTCAATGTACTCTGCTTCTTTGTGGATTGGCGGTGTTGACGTTAACGGACAGCTTAAGTTAGCTGCATTAAGATACAGACAAATTGGAAACGATTTCTGGCCCGGACCATTAACTACTGATGGAGCAGCCTCTGTTACACCAGACGTATGCTTGAAATACGATAAACTTTTCCCTATTACCAGAATGGAAGTAAATATGCATATTGCATGGCATCAAAACCCATCTTTATATCCTAACTATGAAATTCCCAGATCTATTAAAGAATGGCCTGCTCATGGTGATGTGTCTGTAGGACAAAGCTTTTATCTGGCTCCATTTTATTCACCTAACGGTAACGCTGTATATAATCCTGAAGATGGAGACTATCCTTATTATGACATTTCAAATGCATTGTGTAAAAGCCAGGTAACTACTCCTGAAGGTAATGGTATTTTGGCTGACCAGGTTATTAAAGGTGATCAGACCTTATGGTGGGTTTTTAATGATAAAGGTAATATTCATACTGAAACACAAGGAGAAGCTATTGGTATGGAAATAAGAGCTCAGGCTTTTGCATTCTCAACCAATGATGAAATTAACAATATGACCTTTTATAGTTATGAATTAATTAACAGATCAACCTATAGACTTACTGAAACATACTTCAGCCAGTGGGTTGACCCAGATTTGGGTTATCATCTTGATGATTATGTGGGTTGTGATGTAAAAAGAGGGTTAGGATATTGTTATAATGGTAAAGCTATTGACGGCTCCGGCGCACCTGGTCAATATGGTGCACAGCCCCCTGCTATTGGCGTTGACTTCTTTCAGGGACCTTATATGGACCCTGATGGCTTAGATAATGCCAAAACTGATAATTTAGGCAACCAAATATGCGATGTGAGCATTAATGGGGTTAACTTTGGCGATGGCATTATTGATAATGAGAGGTTTGGGATGAGACGTTTTGTTTATCACAACAATTCAACTGCAGGTGCTCCACCTTATATGCAAGACCCTGATGTTGCTATACAATATTATAATTATTTAAAAGGTATATGGAAAGATAATACTAAGATGCTTTATGGTGGTAATGCCCATGCTAGTGCTGGGGCTTATGGACCGGAATGTGATTTTATGTTTCCCGGCGATTCTGACCCTTGTAATTGGGGAACCGGTGGTGTACCACCTAACGGACCTGTTTACTGGACAGAAGAAACAGCTCACAACCAACCCAACGACAGACGTTTTATGCAATCAGCCGGTCCTTTCACACTTGAACCGGGTGCTGTAAACTATATTACTGTTGGTATTGTATGGGCAAGAGCAAGTACAGGCGGACCTTTTGCTTCTGTTGAACTTCTTAGATTAGTTGACGACAAATCACAGAGACTTTTTGACAATTGCTTTAAAGTACTTGATGGTCCTGATGCTCCAGATTTAACTGTTAGAGAATTGGACAGAGAGGTTATATTATATTTGTCAAATCCTATTATGTCAAATAATTATAAAGAAAAATATCATGAATGGGATCCAAGTATTATAGCTCCCGAAACAATGCATCTTACTACTCCATGGGACTCCATTTACAGATTTGAAGGTTATCAGATTTTTCAACTTAAAGATGCTACTGTTTCAGTATCAGAAATTCAGGATGCTGATAAAGCCCGTTTGGTGGCACAATGTGATATTAAAAACTTTACTTCAACCGGACAACCCATCGGACAACTGGTTAACTGGTATTATTCAGATAAACATGGTGGCAATGTGCCGGTAGAAGAAGTAAATGGTGCTAATGATGGAATTTCACATTCTTTTACAATTTATAATGATGAGTTTGCAACAGGCGACAACAGATTAGTAAATCACAAACAATATTATTATATTGCTATTGCTTATGGTTATAATTGCTATATGCAGTATTCTCAGGATGCAGCTGTTCTTAACGGACTTTATGGACAAAAATTACCCTACATCTCAGGCCGTTTGTCATCTGTTGGAGGTCCCATTAAACCTGTAACTGCTATTCCTCATATTACATCTCCCGGTGGAAAAGTTATTAATGCTGACTATGGTGTAGGTCCAAAAATTACACGCATCGAAGGACAGGGTAATGGCGGCAATGTTCTTGAACTAACCGATGAATCGTATAACCAGATAATGTCAGGATCCCCTTGGAAGTGCATAACGCCTACTTATAAGAATAACCATGGGCCTGTGGATATTAAAGTTATTGATCCTCTTAAAGTTCAGAAAGGTAATTATACTTTAAGATTTGATGTTACAAACAATAATGTTGATAAATCATGGTGGACTTTGATTGACAATACCACATTGCATGAATATCATTCTGATACATCTATTGTTATTTCTAACGAACAAATGTTCTTAGATTTGGGGATATCTGTTACAATAAATCAAAAGAAGGACCCAGGTTATAATAAAGAAGTTGATAATGGGTTGCTGGAAAGCTCAATAACATATGCCGATAGTTCAAGGAGATGGCTTGGTGGTGTTCCGGATATTGATGGCTATGGAGATTTCAACTGGATACGGTCAGGTACACTAACAGATGCTACTGTGCCAGCCAACAACGATTATGATTTGATTGCTGCTGATACATCCGGAAAAGCTTTAGATGCTGATTCTCATTATGAGAAGATGATAGGTGGCACCATTGCACCCTATAGGTTATCATCAAAATTTGGTAATGGACCTATGATGGCATCAACTATGTCATCAAATAAAATTGTAAACATTGCCAGTGTTGATTTAGTTTTAACTAGTGATAAAAGTAAATGGACACGCTGTGTGGTTCTTGAAATGGGAAGTGAAACTACTCTTAATGAAGGGTTAGCTAAGAGATTTGAGGTGCGACAAGGAGCTTCTGTTAACAAAGAAGGTGTTCCTGATGGAACTGGCAAAGGTATGGGTTGGTTTCCCGGATATGCTATCAATATTGAGACAGGAGAACGTCTGAACATTATGTTTGGTGAAGATTCAAGATTAACAAGTTACAATGGTAGAGATATGAAGTTTAATCCAACTTCTGATTATTTAACTGAAGTTGGTCAGATGATGTATGCCTCACAACAATATGATGCTGCAGCAAAAGAAGTTATTTTTGGCGGGAAACATTATGTATATATAATGGGATCTAATGGTACCGGTGATAATTTCTGCCCCTCTTATGATGAAGGACAGTGGATATACAACAAGTTATATACTGTTCCACCTGCAAGCCCGACAATACCTAACAGATTAGCTGTATTTAAAGAAGCTATGTATGTTGCTATACCTTTATCTATACCCGGTGAGGAGTTTTTGAGTAATGATGTAAAAATTAAAATCAGAGTAGCTAAACCTTACAGAAAAAATTACTCAACGTATGGTTCAACAACACCTGTTAATGACAATAATCCTTTGTATACTTTCAGCTTAGACGATTTAGCCCCTGAACTTAACGATCCACAGGTTGCTAAAGATGCTCTTGCTTTGATTAATGTAGTTCCAAATCCTTATTATGCTTACAGCGGCTACGAAAAAAACCAGTTAGATAACCGTATAAAAATTACCAATTTGCCTCAGAAATGTACAATATCAATTTATACTGTAAGTGGCATTCTGGTAAGAAGATATACAAAAGACGAGGATAAGACATCTATTGATTGGGATTTGAAAAATCAGGCAGGTATTCCTATTGCCGGTGGTGTATATCTTATTCATGTGAAAGCCGATGGTATAGGGGAAAAAGTTATAAAATGGTTTGGCATATTAAGACCTACAGACTTACAATCGTTCTAAAATATTTTTTAATTGAAAAATTTCACAATATGAAAAAACATATAAAATTAATTTCAGTTATTTGTTTAGCATTATCAATTAATTTTGGTATGGCGGGAAACCCTGATAGGTCTGGACAGGCTGGAGCGTCAGAGCTATTGATTAATCCTTTTGCAAGAAGTGCGGGTTGGGCGGGCGCAAATGTTGGAAATGCCAGAGGTTTAGAAAGTCAGTATCTCAATGTTGCAGGGCTTGCTTTTACAAATAAAACAGAATTATCCCTCACAAGAACTAACTGGCTGCAAGGGTCAGGGGTTTTTATTAATTCTTTTGGAATAGCACAGCGTATCAGCCAAACTGGTGTTCTTGGAATAGGTGTTATGTCGATGTCTTTTGGTGATATTCCAATAACTACTGTTGACCAACCTGATGCACAAGGAGAGATTGGACTCTTTTCTCCCAGCTATATGAATATATCTTTTTCTTATGCAAAAGCATTTTCTAATGCAATCTACGGAGGTATTAACTTCAAGCTTATTTCTGAAGCTATCCCAGATGCTGCTGCTCAGGGACTAGCAATTGATGCCGGAATACAATATGTTACAGGAGCCGATGACCAAATTAAATTTGGTATTTCTTTAAAAAATATTGGCTCAACAATGAAATTTACCGGTGATGGCTTGTCCTTCAGAGGATTTGTTTCACAAGATGCAGATCAAATGACTGTTGAACAAAGGTCTGCACAGTTTGAGTTACCTTCTTTATTAAATATTGGGGGTTCTTATGACTTTAATATTGTTAAGGATGTACACAGATTGACTGTTGCCGGAACTTTTACTTCCAACTCATTTACTAAAGACCAGTTTTTGATTGGTCTGGAATATGGTCTTAAGAATTATCTGATGATTAGAGCAGGTTACGCCTATGAAAAGGGTATAACAACTACTGAAAGAACAACAGCACTTACCGGTCCTGCTGCAGGTTTTTCTGTACAGATACCTCTGAAGAAGGAAAGCCAGTCAATAATAGCGATTGATTATTCATACAGAGTGTCAAATCCTTTTAAGGGTTCACATAGTTTAGGTATAAGAATAGGTATTTAGTTTTTTTATTAAAAAATATTGTTTAAAGGAATCCCGTTAACGCGGGATTCTTTTATGTTTTTATAAGCCAGAATTAATTAAAATATTTAATTATGAGTACTCAATACTTCACACAAGAAGGTTTAAACAGACTTAAAAAAGAGCTAATGCAATTAATTTCTGTTGAAAGGCCATCAATATCACAGCAAATAGCTGAAGCAAGAGATAAAGGTGATTTGTCTGAAAATGCTGAATATGATGCTGCTAAAAATGCTCAGGGAATGCTTGAATTAAAAATTTCTCAGTTGGAAGAAACGATAAGAAATGCACGTATCATTGATGAGTCGAAAATAGATGTTTCTAAAGTTTCTCTTTTATCAATTGTTGAACTTAAAAATATTAAAACAAATACCACTGTTATTTATTCGATAGTTCCTGAAAACGAGACAGATATAAAGAAAGGTAAGATTTCTGTTAACTCACCTATTGCTAAAGGTTTATTGGGTAAATCAAAGGGCGAAATTGCCGAAATAAAAGTACCATCGGGAACTATTGGCTTTGAAGTAATTAATATCACAAGATAAACAAATCCCATGAGTAATATTTTTACAAAAATCATTGAAGGGTCAATACCATGTTTCAAAATTGCAGAAAATGATAATTTTTTGGCTTTTTTAGATATAAACCCTTTGGCAAAAGGTCATACATTGGTGATTCCAAAGAAGGAAACTGACTATATTTTTGATATTGAAGACAAAGAATATCAAGCTTATTTTTTATTTGCAAAAAAAGTAGCAAAAGCTATTAAGAAAGTTATTGAGTGTAAAAAGATTGGAATTGCTGTTATTGGATTAGAAGTACCTCATGCTCATATTCACTTAGTGCCTATAAATGCAGTATATGATATAGATTTTAAAAAGCCAAAACTTAATTTATCAAAAGAAGAGTTTCAGCAAATTGCACTTGATATTAACAAGGCGTTTGTTGGATAAGATTTAATGGCTAAGTTGCCTGCCTTACCGGACAGGCAGGCTGCAATTGTTAAATTGTTATTAAATACAACAAATGTAAGCAGTTAGGGCAGAATTGGATTTCAACAACAATTTAACAATATAACAATTTGACAATGTCAGTTCGGTAAAAGACTAAAATGTATAAGTTCGCAATATTAAATTTTAGCGAACAATCCTGTCAGGATTTTTTGATAAAAACGAACTCCAATCTTTGAAGTTATTTTCCCCTTTTAAAGCTCCATTTTGATAATGATGACATAAGGCAACAGCCAGTCCATCAGTTGCATCAAGAAGTTTGGGCATTTTTTCAATAGAAAATATGCTTTTAAGCATGCCTGCAACCTGCTCTTTCGATGCATTGCCATTTCCACAGATAGACTGTTTTATTTTTCTGGGTGAGTATTCATATATAGGGATAGTCCTGTACAATGCGGCAGCTATTGCTACACCCTGAGCTCTTCCCAGCTTAAGCATTGACTGAATGTTTTTTCCAAAAAACTGTGCTTCGATAGCTAGTTCATCAGGATGAAATTTATCAATAATTGCTAAAGTAGTCTCAAATATTTTCTTTAATTTAAGTGGATGATTTTTTATTTTATCTAAATTTACAACGTCTAACTCTAATAACTCAATTTTTTTTTGACGAACAGAAATGATACCGTATCCCATAATCTTAGTTCCAGGGTCTATTCCAATGATAATTTTATCGTCTTTTGTCAATTTTATATAAATTATGAATAACACAAAAATATATAAAAATGCCGGTATCGCCTTAAAATTGGGTATTATTATTTTGGCATTTGGCTATATTGTAAATGAAATATTTTTTAAAAAAGACTTAGATAAAATATATTATTTTTTTATTGATATATTAAATAAACATAATGGTGTAATTTTTCTATATGTATTTATACTTATGCTCTTCAACTGGACTCTTGAGATTCAGAAATGGCGTTTTTTAATTAATAGAATTGAAAAAGTAATTTTTTTTAAAGCTATAGTAGGCGTGTTTTCAGGTATAACCGTGAGCACTTTTACCCCAAACCGAATAGGTGAGTTCGCTGGGCGGGTTTTTGTTCTGAGAACAGAAAATCGCTGGCAAGGTGTTGTTTTAACTATTGTAGGTAGCATAAGCCAGTTAGTTACTACAATTTGTATGGGTATCGCTTCTTTGCTCTTATTCTACCCCCAGTTCAACTTTTCCGATTCTTTTGAGTTTGTCCTTGTATTTATTGCTGTTCTTAGCTTCTTTTTACTGCTTACTTTTTACTTTAATGTATCAGTTCTCTTAAATTTAATTATTAAAATTAAGTGGTTAGAAAAGATTGTTAAATATGTTTCTGTATTAAAATCAATAAATAAAAAAGAACTTATTATAGTTTTATTATTTAGTGTTCTAAGGCATATTATCTTTTCGTTTCAATTTTATCTTTTATTAAAGATATGTGGCTTGGGTATTGATTTCCAGCAAAGTTTCATTTTAACATCAATAATATTTTTTATTCTGGCTGCCATCCCCACAATAGCCTTGAGTGATTTTGGTGTAAGAGGCTCTGTTTCTCTTTTTATTTTTGGGCTATATTATAAGGGTTCTCAGTGCAATATAGATATAATTAATATTGGTGTTATATCAGCAGCTTTTTTCCTCTGGTTTATTAATCTGGCTATTCCCGCTATCATTGGAGCTTTCTTTGTTCTTAAACTGAAGTTTTTTAAACCCTGATGATGGAAATACTAATTCAAATATTTATTGTATTTATTTGCTTCTCGGGTTTGATGTATTTTTTAATGGCATCAATTTTCTTTTATGGGTGGATAAAAATACCGGAATTTAAAATTAATAAAGAAGAAGAAATACTTACATCTGTGTCAATTGTTGTAGCAGCCCGAAATGAGGAGAACAATATCATTGCCTGTCTTAATGATCTTGCAAAGCAGGATTACCCTTTAGCATTATTTGAGATAATTATTGTTGATGATAATTCAGAAGACGACACCTGTGAAATGTGTAATGACTTTATTCAAAAAACAGGTATTCACAATTTAAGGTTGATTAAGCTGGCAGATATTAATAAAATATCTAAGAAAGAAGCCATTAAATGTGGTGTGGAGAATGCTACAGGGCAGCTTATTATTACAACTGATGCTGATTGTAGTGTGGGTAATAAGTGGGTGAGAAGCATGGTTTCTTTTTATGAAAAGAAAAATTTTAAACTTATTTGTGGACCTGTTACTTATGATAAGTCCAAAGGGTTGTTTCAGCAATTCCAGCTGCTTGATTTTTTAAGTATGATAATAAGTGGCGCAGGAGCAATAGGCGCAAATAGTGCATTTATGGGTAATGCCGCCAACATGGCTTTTGAAAAGAAAGTTTATTTAGATGTTAATTCAAAAATATATGATGCAGCTTTTGCTTCCGGTGATGATGTTTTCTTAATGCATAAGGTTAAGGGAGAGTATAAAAAAAGTATTGGTTTTATCAAATGTAAAGAGACCACAGTTATAGCAAAAGCAAAAAATACATTGAAAGAGCTTGTTTTGCAGCGTGTAAGATGGGCATCAAAAAGCAAGGGCTATAAGGATATACATTCTTTGTTTTTTACTTTAACTGTATTGGTATTTAATTTTTCGATGGTTTTTGCTTTATTTGCTGGCATTCTCAATACTTATTATATTCATATATATCTTTTACTTTTAGCATTAAAAGTTATTGTAGATTTTCCTCTGATTTACAGCATCATAAGTTTTAACAAAAGGAAGGATCTTTTATTACATTATTGGTGGATTCAGTTGGTTTATCCCTTTTATATTGTTGTCTCAGCAACACTTTCTGCTTTAAAAAAGCATTATGTGTGGAAAGGAAGAATATTAAAATAGAAAATGATAACTATTTGCAATAAAGTTTTATAATATCATCAACAGTGGTACTTCCCAGTTGTTTTGCTTTCAGAAAATGTGTACAGGCATTTGAGTAATCATTTCTTTTGACATATATTATACCTCTGTTACGGTGTGATTCGGCATTTTCGGGCTCAATCTGAAGTGCTTTTTCAATGTAATAGGTTGACTCTTCAATTTTATTTTGTGCACCTAATGTAGCTCCTAAATTATTATAAGCTTCAACATAATCAGGCTTTATTTCAATGGCTATTTTAAAATTATTTATAGCTTTATTATAGTCACCTGTATTATAGTATGCAGCACCTAAATAATTATTCAGTTGGGCATTTCTCAACCCTAAAGAGTTTGCCTTTTCCAAATCTTCTATAACGCCCTTATAGTCCTGAAGCTTATTTTTTAAAATACCCCGGTTGAAATATGTAATTCTTTCAGAGGGATCGAGAAGTATTGCTGTATTGTAGTCCTTCAGAGCTTCATTTGGCTTCTGAAGCCGGTTAAAATTATAGTTAGCCCTGATACCAAACGCTCTTGCAATATACGGTACTTCAGGATTTTTATTTATGATGTCGGAAGTTAATGTGACATCATTTGCCCATACTTTGTTTCTCTCCCATGTAATAAGTGAAAAAATTAAACCTGTAATAATAATTGCTACAGTAAAAATATTTTTTACAAAAGGCTTTTCAATAGTGTTGTAAAAATAACCAAGAATAATAAAGAGACCTATATATGGCAAATAGGTATAACGGTCAGTAACGATAAATAAACGCGAAGGTATTATCTGAAGTGTTAATGAAATAATTGCCAGAAAGAACAGGCTGCCAAACAGTATAAACTTCTTTGTTTTTCTATATTTGTAAATAATAAATATCAATAAAATCAGAAAAAATGGTGCGGCATAATATTCGAGAGGTAACATGCCATCTGTCTTTACAGGGTAAACATATACGGCACACAAATGCGATGGAATAAAAAGCCTGTACAAGTAGAATGATAAAGAATAAGATAACAGGAAAAAATTATCGAAAATGGAATATTTCTCAAGTTGTCCCATTATATTGCTTGTTGTGCCCTTGTCTGAGATTGCAATGATGCCGAAAATCAGAGACAATATAAAAAAAGGTATTTTATCTAAAATTATCTTTTTATCAAACTTCCTTTTAAGAAAAATATCAATGATAACCAACACCACAGGAAGGGTTACAGCATGTGCCTTTGAGAAAAGAGACAAAACAAAAAATAAAATTGTTAAAAGAAGGTGTTTTGTTTTGCATCCCATCTTAAGATATGAAATGTAAAAAATAAGAGAAGCGAGATAAAAAAAGGCAAAGATAGAACTGCTTCGAGCAGAGATCCATGAGACGGCTTCAACATTCATAGGATGAACAGCAAAAAGAAGTGCAGCTATTAAGCCAATTTCCCTTTTTTCTGTCAGTTTCTTTGCAAAGATGTAAACGAGTACGATATTAAGTAAATGAAAAAAAAGATTTATAACATGATGAGGTACAGGTGTGAGCCCAAAGAACTTATAGGTAAGGGCAAAGGTTAATATGGGAATAGGCTGATACATAAGCACATAATAATTGCTAAAGTATGCTTTGATGTTGGCAAAATTGAAATTAATTACCTCCGGATAATTGGCAAAATATTCATTATCGTCGAAATTTAATATTTCGTGATTAAATGAATTCGAGTAGGCAAATACTGTTAATACCAAAATTAATAACAACAGCCACTCAGGTTTCACTGATGGACTTTTGGAGATGGTAGCAGTATTTTTCTTTTTAATAGGGGTTTGCTTTTTAGGTTTCATTTTTTGCAATATTTATTAATCCACTCATTAGCATTGTTATTGCCCAAATTTAATGATTTTTGCCAGTTTATACAAGCTTCAGCAGTATTGCCTAAATTTAATAAAGCAATTCCTTTATTTGTATAAGATTCAGGCATTCTGGAGTTAAGATTAATGGCTTGGTTAAAATCAGCCAAAGCATTAGAGTAATTTTGAAATTTCCCGTAAAGTATTCCCCTGTTGTTATATAAATCTGCATTTTTAGGGTCATTATTGATTAAAAAACTAACATCTTCTATAGCCCCTTTAAAATCATTTAGTGCCTCCTTTGCATTTATTCTGTTGTTGAAAGCGTCTTTATATTTTGGGTCAATTCCTATAGCTTTGTTGTAATCATCTACAGCGTCTTTATAATTTCCAAGCAAGCTTTTAGCCAGCCCCCTGTTATTATATAATTTACTGACGTCTGGTTTCCTTTTTATGGCTTCATTAAGGTCGCTAACCACACAGTTATAATCTTTAATCTTGAAGCATGCAGTAGCTCTGTTGTTGAAAACATCTTTGTAGTCGGGATTTATTTCTATCAACCTGTTAAAATCACTAAATGCTTCCTTTACCATTCCTTTCTCCGAGCGGTAAAGCCCTCTGTTGTTGTAAGCAATTTGATTATCAGGATATACGTTAAGCACTTTTGTCCATAATATTTCGCTGTTTTCCCAGGTCTTTGTTTGCTGCCATGTGGTAGCCACAAAGAAAATAATATATATTATTCCTGTTGATAAAAGTATGTTCTTGGATATGTTTTTTTGAAGGTACACATATCCATGAGCAATAATGAAAGATAGTCCTATGTAAGGTACATAAGTATATCTTTCTGCTACAACTGCTTGCCCTAGAGGTATTATCTGTATAACAAGGATTAATGAAACAAGGAAAAACAAGAAGCCGAATAATAAATGATGTCTGAGGCCTCTTTTAATAAAGAAAAATAATGACACAATAATTAACATAACAACAGGAGCTATGTAATATTCTAGGGGTAGAAACCCATTATTAAGTGGAGGGAATCCATGCAGCGCAGTTAAATTGAACGGTAAAAAGAACCTTATAATATAGTAATAGATGGTATAGGGAACTATCAAAATCCTGTTTATACCTGGATATAAAGTAAAGAGATTACCAATAGCTTCTACCTGAGTATTAATGGCAATAATACCAAAAATAAATGATAAAATAAAAAAGGGTATAAGATGCAAAAAATCTTTAATAACAATTTTTTTCTTATAATAATAAGCTGTGAGCAACATAATTACGGGTAAAGTAACAGCTGCTGATTTGGACAATAATGAACAAATAAAAAATATAAAAACAATAAATAAATATTTAATCCCTGATTTCTCTTTCAAGTATTTTAAATAGAATATGAGGGAAGCTAAAAAAAACAGGGTGTATAAAACATCTTTACGTTCAGCAATCCATGCAACTGATTCTACATGTAAGGGATGCAAAGCGAATAGTAATGCTGTGATAATTGGTATTTCAACACGCTCTGTCAGGCTTTTGATGAAAAGAAATACCAAAAATATATTTATAAGGTGAAGTAAAAGGTTATTTAAATGAAAAATGCGTGGATTAAGTCCAAAGAAATTAAATTCTAATGCATAAGATAATGTTGTTAAAGGATGGTAGTTGCCAAAATAATTGCTTGAGAATATTTTTACAATACCATTTGAGCTCAAATCTTTAATAAAAGGATTTTCGTGTAAGTATGTTTTGTCGTCCCAGTTTGTGAAATCGTAATTAAGCGTTTTAAAATAAACAATTGCCGTAATTATTAAAATAATGAAAATGTATAAATTATTATTGCTTTTGGCAACTTTACGCGTGGGTTTGGTTATTGTTTTTTTTGCGCTGGGCGAGGTAGAAGGGCGTTTCTTTATTTCTTTAGGCATCATATTATTATTTCTGGTTACAATACAAGTTAATCATATTAATAGCATCATCATCACCTTTTTGTCGTGCCGTTTCAAATTGAATGCAGGCTTCAGAAGTATTGTTCATGTCTATATAAATATTTCCTTTGGTTAAGTATGCATCAGCATAATCTTTATCGATAGCAATAGCACTATTTATATCACGTAAAGCTAAGTCGAAATTCTTCATTATAGAATGAGCAATACCCCTGCAATTATAAGCATTTGTATAATTGGGGTTAACTTTTAAAGCATAGTTGAAATCTTCGATGGCTCCTGTTAAATCGCCAAGTTGAATTTTAGCAGTTCCTCTTCCGGTAATAGCTTTCTCAGATTTAGGGTCATTTTCAATGGCTTTATTATAATCTGCTATGGCCCCCTTGAAGTCTCCTGTTAATCCTTTGGCATTACCTCTGTAATAATATACTCCCTCATATTTAGGATCAATATTTATGGTTCTGGTGTAATCGGTTATTGCCCCTTCGTAATCGCCAAGTTCTTTTTTCGAAATACCTCTGTTATAGTATGCCATAGCATTCTGAGGGTTAATATTGATTACATTATTGAAATCGTTTATAGCACCTGCAACATTTCCAAGCTTATCTTCAGCTAATCCTCTGTTATTATAAGCAATTTCGGAGTGAGGGTTATTTTCAATAATATTAGACCATAAAGTCTCGCTGCTTCTCCAGATAGTATTTTGAAAATGTGTTTTTATTCCAAGAAAAATAAACCAAATAACAACGACACCGGTCACAATATTTTTTGAATATTTTTTAGAGAGCTTAATGTATAAAACCGCTATTATAAATGCCATTCCAATATAAGGAATATAAGTGTAGCGCTCTGCCAGATAGGCTGGTCCTATAGGGAATTTTATAAGAATGATAAGCATCGTTGATATAAAAAATAACAGAGAAAAAATAATTTCCTTTCGTATGGATTTTAATTTATAAATAAGAAATCCAAAAAGCGGAATTATTAAAAAAGAAATATAGAATTTAAAGGGTAATAATTCTCCGATTTTTACAGGAAATTCAACAAGTGGCGATTGATGGATTGGAATAAAAAATTTGACAAAATAAAAAGTGGTGGCGTAAGTTATGAGAAAAATTTTGTCTATAATAGGATAGGCATTCTGAGGTGCAGCACTTTGAGCAAAGATAGCTATAATTCCAATTAACAATGAAATCAAGAAAAATGGTATTTTTTCGATTATCAGGGTTTTATAGTTTTTTCTGTTGTAGTAATAATCGAATAAAAGAAGAACTATTGGCAATGAAACTGCCATAGCTTTAGCTAATAATGAAAGCAAAGCAAACAGCAATGTTAACCAATAATATTTTTTCAGATAGTTAGTTGTTATATATTTTAAGTAAGTGAATAGAGCCAAAAGGTAGAAAAAAGCGTATAACACGTCTTTACGTTCCGAAATCCACACGACAGATTCCACTCTCATAGGATGAATGGCAAATAAAAGTGCAATAATCAACGCCATTTCCGTCTTCTTGGTAAATCGGATAAATATCAAGAAGACCAGAACTGTATTGAGTATATGAAAAATGATATTTCCTAAAATAAACCCCTTTGGATTCATTCCCCAGAAATGATAATCAACAGCAAGTGATAATAAGGTAAGAGGATGATAGTGAAAAGAAACTATGGCTGTGAAGATATTTTGAATGCCATTTATTGAAAGATCTTTAATAAAAGTGTTTTCTGTTACATAATCAGTGTCATCCCAGTTTGTAAATCCGTTATTTAAAGCGTTTGAAAATAAAATTAAAGTTATTATAATTAGGAATAAAATATAAAAATTTTGTTTTCTGAATATAGTTGTATGCTTAGGTTGATGAACCTTAGTTAGTGTTTTTCTTTTATTTTTATAAAACTTACTATTCATAAAAAACTATCTCCCATAAATATCTGATATAAAATATTCATTTTACTTTTTACAACGTTCTTGAAATATTGCTTTAGCGGCTTCATTATTTAAACTTGCCGATTTTGAAAAGTCAGTGCATGCCTTTTCGATATCAATTTGCAAATATGCAAATCCCCGGTTGAAATAAAAAGAAGAATTGTTTGGTTTTAGCCGTAAAGCTTCATTAAAAGCTAGTACGGCTTTGGGGAAATCATTCTTCTCAGCACAGAGGATGCCTTTTTGATTATAATGGTCAGCATCTTCTTTTTCAATAGACATAATGTAGCTAAGGTCATCTATTGCTTTGTCATATTCTTTGATTGCTATATAACAATTCATCCTGCTTTTGTAAGGTTCGAGATTTTTTTTATTTAATGTAATAGCTTTATTAAAGTCTGGAATAGCTTCATTAAATTTGTCAAGATGAAAATAGGCTAATCCTCGGTTGTTATACATATCTGCAATCTTTGGATTGTCAGGGCTAAGCTTAATAGAAGTATTTAAATCGTTCAGAACAGATTTATAATCTTTAAGTGCGAAGAGAGATGTGGCTCTGTTGTTATAAGCTTCTGCGAAATCGGGTTTGTATTTAATAGCTAAATTATAATCTTCTAATGCTTGTGCATGTTTGTTTTGTAAGGCTAAAGCGTTGGCTCTGTTGTTGAGCGCAAATGAATACGTAGGGTTTTTGGAAATTACATCTGAAAATAGAGTGTAACTATCTTTCCAGACGGTGTTACGGTCAATAGTTTTAATAATTAAAAATAAACAATAGAAAACAAGTATAACAAAGAAATTATTTTTAAAACTGTTGTCGAGTTTATGGGTGGATTTATACTTATAGTACATAAATCCAACAAGATAGCCGAGTCCGATATAAGGCAGATAGGTATATCTCTCAGCAAGATAAGCCGGGCCTATCGGAAATTTTATCAACACCATGATGAGGGTTAATAAAAAGAGTGTCAGGGCAAAAACAATTTCTTTTCTGATGTTTCTAAATTTATAAATAATAAATCCTAAAGAAGGAATGATTAAAATAGAAACGTAATATTTAAGTGGCAATAGGTCCTTAACACTTTCAGGAAATGGAATTACTGCCGATTGTAAAAAAGGTGCAATAAATTTAAGTAAGTAAAATGTAAAAGCGTATGTGACAAGAAATATTCTGTCAATAAAGGGCGGGTTATTTGGTGGCGCGAGACTTTGTGCCTTAATTGCTACTATTCCAAATATCAGAGATAAAATCAGAAATGGGATTTTTTCAAGAATTATTTTCTTAATGTCCTTTCTGCAAAGGAAATAGTCGAATAAGAATAAAAGCAGTGGGAGAGAGGTTGCAGATGCTTTAGATAAAAGAGAAAAGACAAATAAAGAAAATGTAAAAAAGTAATGTTTTATTTTAAACCCGGATTTAATGTACCTTATGTAGAAAAGCACAGATAATAAATAAAAAAAAGAAAAAAGAACATCTTTTCTCTCAGCTATCCATACAACAGATTCTACTTTCATAGGGTGAACAGCAAATATTAAAGCTGTGATAAAAGCTATCTCAAATTTGTTGGTGAGTTTATAAAAAATCAATAAAACCAAAACGGTATTGAGAATGTGAAGAAGAATATTAGTTAAAATAAAACCGCTTGAATTATTTCCCCATAAACTGTAATCAATAGCAAGGGATAGTAATGTTAAGGGATGGTAGTGGCAAGAAACAAAGACAGTAAACATAGTTTCAATACCGGATGGAGAAAAATCTTTGATGTATTGATTTTCTGTTACGTAATCTTTATCGTCCCAGGTAAGAAACTCATTTCTTATGGTGTTGGCGAAAGCTGTTATTGTTATTAAAATTAAAACAAAAAGTAATATCTTTAATCTTCTGCTTCTCTCTGCATCTTTATGAACAGACGTTTCTTCAGCCTTTTTATTAGAAATTTTACGTATATCTTTTTTATTATTATTTGACATGCTGTTCAATAAAGTAAATCAATGTTAATGATAATTTTAGTAACTATTTAGGTATAAAGGTATAGGTCTTATTCCTCTATACCCTATCCCTTTATTTTCAATAAAATATGTTTTATTTCTAACTGTTACAAATTTAACTTTTAAATTTTAGTTTAAAAAAAACATGTTGTTAATTTTTATTTGATATGCTTCATTGTATTTAATATTAGCCTGGTTAATTCATAAATTGGACTAAAGTCCAGATAATGTGTTGTTTAATATAGCCCCGACTTGGTGTCTGAGTTTATCGGAGACAAGGTCGGGGCTATTAGAAACCTTGATAATAAAGGGTTTCCTGCCTGCCGGTAGCTACCGTGTACCCACATCTTTTACTAGTTTAACGCCATCCATTATATAGCCAAGTCTTTCTAGTCCACGTTTTAGAACTATGACACCTG
>Ga0114951_10002436_pt1 | contig 21043 bp, 16 predicted proteins | sample AM7aDNAmetaG_FD_88677 | JGI IMG/M metagenome (GOLD analysis project Ga0114951, IMG submission 88677) | Freshwater microbial communities from Finland to study Microbial Dark Matter (Phase II) - AM7a DNA metaG | ecosystem: Environmental > Aquatic > Freshwater > Lake | place: Finland: Lake Alinen... | reverse complement strand
TGCCGCTGAAGTATTTGCCCATGGGAATGATTGGTTCGGCAACCGGATTTATTAATTTCATGCAACAAGTAGCGGGAATCATCGCTCCTACTGTTATGGGATTTCTGCTCACCCGGTTTGCAGGTTCTTATGTGCCGGTATTTTATTTTGTCATTGGATCGGTTTTGTTTTCAGCTGTTATAGCATTGTTGATCAAGACAAAGGCCGGTGTTCAGAATGCATAGTAGATGACATTGCCCGCAATAATCAGCAATGTCCTTTTTTAGCAAGGTTAAAGAATGGGGCGGAGGGATTAGCCTGAAGCTCCTTTCTTTTTTTAGGCTTTGGCAGGCGACAGACTTACGCTGATGTTCTGCAGCTTCTATAAAGGAGGTATTTTATGTTCGAAAAGAAACCATGGCTAAAGTTTTACAATGGTGCTCCGGAGACGATTGATTATCCGCGTGTAACCATGTACGAAGCCCTGATGCAGACAGTCGATCAGTATCCCGATCGCATTGCCTACGAATTTTTTGATTACACATCAACCTATAAGCAGTTCGGCCGCGATATCGATATCTGCGCCAATGCCCTTGCCGCCCTCGGCATGAAGAAAGGGGACAGGATCACCATCTCCATGCCAACATCTCCTCAGGGCATCATCTGTTTTTACGCCGCAAATAAGCTGGGGGTTGTGGCCAGCATGATACATCCCCTCTCTACACCAAAAGAAATTGTCTACTACCTGAATATCAGCAAGAGCCGGGTTGCCCTGACGCTTGATCTTTTTTACGACAAGTTCAAGGAAATTAAGGGCGAAACGCAATTGGAAACGCTTATCCTGACAGAGATCTTTGATCAGATGACACCGCGGGAGCAAGGTGCCGATAAAACCCACGCAGACCCGATGGTCAAATGGTGGAAGCCTCTGATAATGTCATCTTGTCCCGATATGCCCAAGGCTGGTATGCACACGGATGATCTGGCCGTTATCCTTTACAGCGGCGGCACAACCGGATTTCCCAAAGGGATCATGCTTTCCAACTACAATTTTATCAGTGAGGGATTGATGGTTGCTAAGGGAATAGAATCTTTTTCGAATGAGGATGCCTCCATCCTGGCCATTCTTCCCATCTTTCACGGTTTCGGTCTCGGTATCTGCTGCAATGCAGCCTTTATGGCTGGTGCCAAGAGCATTCTCGTACCCCAGTTTACCCCGGAGATTGTCGCCGATCTCGTAAAGAAAAAGAAGCCAACCCTCCTCACCGGTGTGCCGACCCTCTACGATGCCTTAACCCGGAACCCTGATTTTCAAAGCGCCGATCTGAGTTGCCTTCAGTATACATCCTGCGGTGCCGATTCTCTGCCCCGGCAGGTCAAGGATCGGTTTGAGGAACTTGTGAAGAGACAGGGCGGAAACGTACAGCTTCTGGAAGGCTACGGATTGACAGAGGCAGTTACAGGCATCATGTCCACGCCCCGCGACGGTTACCGCGAAGGAAGTGTAGGGATCCCCATGGCGGACATGCTGGCGAAGGTTGTCGGTATCGGCACGTCCGAAGAAGTACCCGTGGGTGCGGAAGGCGAACTCTGCGTAAGCGGGCCGGCGGTGATGCTGGGCTACCTGGAGCACCCCGAGGAGACAGCGGAGGTTCTGAAAAAGCACAAAGATGGCCGCGTCTGGCTTCATACGGGGGATATCTTCACCATGGACAAGGACGGCTATTTTTATTATAAGCTGAGGCTCAAACGCATGATTAAATCCTCCGGGATGAATGTTTATCCCGTTCAGGTGGAAGCAGTTCTGCACAAACACCCCGACGTGCAGGGCGCCTGCGTGATCGGTGTTCCTGATGAAGCGCAAGTGGAAAGGGTCAAGGCTTTCGTCGTTCTGAAGGATGCCGGGAAGGCGTCTCCGGAGATGGAAAAGATACTTATTGAACATTGTCGGGAAAATATTATAAAGTGGTCATGTCCGCGGGAAGTCGAGTTTATCGATAGTCTGCCCTTAACGCGGGTGGGGAAAATCGCCTATACAGAACTGGAAAAGCAGGAGATAGAGAAATTACGCAAGGAAGGAAAATACACAGGGGGCAAATAAATGAAGCATCTTGAAGAATTTCGTCAGGCTGTCAGGCAAACTTTTAACTACGCCAGGCGACTAAAAAAGGATTCCGGGAAAAAGATTGTGGGATATGTCTGTTCCTACACGCCGGAGGAAGTTATTCTGGCCGCTGGTGCCCATCCCATAAGGCTTTTTGGCACCAAGGAAAACATTCATCTTGCCGATTCCCATCTGCAATCATATTGCTGTTCACTCGCCCGGGGAATTCTGGAAGAAGGCATGTCCGGAAGGCTCGATTTTCTGGACGGGATGATTTTTCCGCACACCTGCGATTCCATTCAAAGGCTCTCCGATATCTGGCGTATGAATATCCCCTTCGGATTTCATCTGGACATTGTTTTGCCTGTCAAGCTCAACACGCCTAGTGCCCAGGATTATATGGTCGATGTCCTGAAGAAATTCAGAACTGATCTGGGTCACGCGCTTAAGGTTGACATTAACGATGAGTCTTTACGAAAAGCGATACTGACGACAAATGCCATAAGGCAATCGATACGCGATATTTACGAGATGCGGAGCCAAAATCCCGGGCTGATGTCCGGAGACGATTTATATACCGTGGTTCGGGCGTCCATGATTATGGATAGGGAACGTCTGGTTGCGCTACTTACCGAAACGGTCTCAGAGCTGAAAGCAAAAGCAGGTAAGCAGAAGGACGATGCATCACTGAAACGCATTATCCTCGCTGGCAGCATTTGCAACCATCCCGACATCTATCCCATGATTGAAGACCACGGTGGCGCAATCGTCTGGGATGATTTCTGCACCGGAGCAAGATTTTTTGCCGAGCTGATCGATGATGGGGCGGACCCCATAGCCAGTATTGGTGGCAGGCTTCTCCATCGCGTTGTCTGTCCGGCAAAGCATGTTGATCTTGACGGGCGCGCCAAACATATCATCCGTCTGGTAAAGGAGAAAAATGCCAGGGGTGTCGTCTTTTTATTGCTTAAATTCTGTGATCCCCATGCGTTCGACTTCCCCTACATCAAAAATAGCCTGGATGAGGCAGGGATACCTGTCATGCTGCTGGAAATCGATGATCCCCTTCCCGCCGAAGGGCAGTTGAAAACCCGTTTTGAAGCCTTCTTAGAGATGCTGTGAAAGGAGCCCCATGTCTGATACAAACCTGGAAAAAGAAAAGTACAAGGTCAAATCCGTCAAGAAAATGAGAGAGATTATGACCGCTTATTATATCGATGCCAAAATGGCCCGATCCAACAATAAGAAGGTAGCCTGGATAACAAGCGGCGGCCCGGTGGAACCGCTGATTGCCATGGATATCATTCCCGTTTATCCGGAGAATCACGGGGCCATGATCGGTGCCAGCAAGATGGGCGTCGATTTATGTGAAAAAGCTGAGACCATGGGCTACTCGAGTGATCTGTGTTCCTATGCCCGGGCGGACATTGCTTGCGCAACCGTCAATGGCGGTCCTATCGGCGGATTGCCCGAACCGGATATGCTGATTTGCTGCAATAATATCTGCGGAACTGTTCTCAAGTGGTATGAGGTGCAGGCGCGTTACTTCAAGGTGCCCTTATTCATCCTGGATACGCCTTTCTGTCACACTGAATTCTCCGCTGAAGCAAAAAAGTACGTAAAACGACAAAGTGAAGAATACGTAGTCTTTCTGGAAGAAGCTTGCGGCCGGAAGTTGAATCATGACCGGATGATGGAAGTCGGCCATCTGTCCATGGAGGGTCAGCGAACCTGGCAGGAAGTTCTGGATACGGCGATGAATAAACCATCACCCTTGACCGCCTTCGATGCTTTTTTTCATCTGGCCTTAATCGTGACCCTCCGGGGCACCCAGCAGGCCGTCGATTATTATAAAGGATTGCTGGTGGAGATGAAGGAGCGCGTCAAGGAGAAGATCGGTGCTGTTCCCAACGAGAAATACCGCCTCCTCTGGGATAATCTTCCCGTCTGGTACCGGATGAAATGGCTTTCAGAAAAATTTGCCAAACATGGGGCCTGCCTGGTGGCTGATACTTACACATCTGCCTGGTGTGGCTCATTGAAGTACATGGATGAAAACAATTTCCTCGATTTTATGGCGGAAGGCTACTCACGGATATATTTGAATATCGGCGTTGATGAAATGGCGCGTACGGTCACGACAATGATCGATAAGTATGATGTTGACGGTATCGTCATGCATTCCAACCGCAGTTGCAAGCCCTATTCATTTGGTCAGTTAGACATTCAAAAGATTGTGGAAAAGGAAAGAGGCATTCCATCGCTCATGATCGAGGCCGACATGGTCGATGAGCGCAGCTTTTCTGAGAGCCAAATCGAGACACGTATCGATGCCTTCATAGAAATGATCCGGGAGAAGAAGGAAGGTCAAAGATAGGCGTCAATAGTTTTATGAATTTGGACATTAAGGAGACGAAAAAATGGAGAAGATAGTAAACCTCTCGCCAATTCCGAAAGAGTTTCTCATTGAATTTTTTAAAATGCATGGTGTTGTGGATATTAACGTGGTTGATGCCGGCAATTTTTCTGCAGAGCAGGTAATTTATGAAGTCAAGGATGCCGGATTTATTATCGGTGATTATACATTCAAACAACGCATAACACGTGAAGTGGCAATGGCCGCAAAAAATGTCAAGCTGATCCAACAGCCCAGTGTCGGCTACCAGCACATTGATATCGGTGCTTGTACCGAGGCGGGGATCAAGGTTGCCAATACTGCCGGAGCAAACACAATTGCCGCTGCCGAACATACCATCATGACAGCACTATGCCTGATCAAGAATTTATTCTATGCTATCAGAACAACAGCAGCAGGTGAATGGCGGCAGATGGAGGTAAAACCGGGCGAGCTCTTCAATAAAACCTGGGGATTCATCGGATTCGGGCGGATGGGAAAAGCTGTGGCCGAAAGGTTAATCGCTTTTGGCATTCGCATGCTCTATTACGATGTTATCCGCATCCCCGCCGATGAGGAAAAACGCTTACAGGTCACCTTTGCCAATTTGTCCGATGTACTCAAAAGCTCCGATATTCTCAGTTTGCATTGTCCTCTCACGGAGGAGACAACCGGGCTTATCAACCGCGGCAATATCGCCCTGATGAAACAAGGCGCGATCATCATTAATGTGTCTCGTGGCGAAGTTGTTGATGAGCAGGCACTGGCGGAAGCATTACGAGATGGAAAACTCGGCGGTGCGGCATTGGATGTCTTTAGTGCCGAACCAATTGCTTCAACAAACCCCTTGCTTGCAGTTGCAGGTGACAAGGTCATTCTCTCGCCTCACGTGGCTGGTGTTTCCCAGGAAGCCCAGGGACGAATCCTTACTGCAACTATAACCAATATCGTCAAGGTGATGAAAGGCGAGATTCCGGAAAGCCTTGTGAAGTGAGTTAAGATATTTGTAACGACAACAATGTCCGGACGAACGAGGAAGTGAAAAATGAATGAAAATGAGACGATCAGTCAAACTCTAATTCAGATAGCGGAAGCCATCGTGAACACCTTCCCCCGCAATTTCGAAGTTGTTGTGCACGACCTCTCCCAGCCGAAGGCATCCATAAAATACATTGCAGGCGATGTTACCAGTCGGAAACCCGGTGCACCGGTCACCGATCTGGTGGTAAAAGCCCTGCACCGGGAAGGCCGCGATATTAGGGACAGGTATAACTACAAAACGAACACTAAGGATGGCCGAACCTTAAAATCAACGACCATGTTTATTCGGAACAGCGACGGAGATGTCGTCAACGCCTTTTGCATTAACTTTGACATGACGGACTATCTGAACGCTACCCACGCCTTGGATATTTTCACTTCCACTGGTAAGGAATTCAATGGGCAGGAACAGCCGGAAACTTTTGCCACGAATATTCAAGAAACCCTGAACGCGCTTTTTGAGCAAGCAGTCTCTAAGATCGGCAAGCAGCCGGTGTCCTTATCGACTGAGGAAAAGGTGCAATTTGTTGCGGAGCTGGAAGCAACCGGTGCATTTCAGTTCAAGGGTGCGGTTGACCAGATAGCCCTGATGATCGGGGTTTCCAAGTATACGATTTACAACTATCTGAAAAAAGTGCACGCTGAGAAAAGCGTTAACAAATTTTAAATTATCAATTTCAAGAAAGTAGGAGGTATTATTATGAATTTGGCTAAGTTTGCCAGAAGGCGCTATACAGAGGGCTACACGCCTCTGGAGTATCTGCCGCGTTTCACACAGGCTGTGGGCGGCCCGAACATTTACATTAAACGCGATGATCTACTGGGATTGACCGCAGGCGGTAACAAAACTCGCAAGCTTGAGTTTTTGGTCGCCGATGCACTCAGTCAGGGCGCGGATACGCTCATCACTTGTGGCGCGGTTCAGTCTAACCACTGCCGGCTGACTCTGGCGGCTGCTGTTAAAGAAGGGTTAAAGTGCAGATTGATTCTGGAGGAAAGAGTCGCAGGCAGTTACAACCCTCAGTCCAGCGGAAACAATTTTTTGTTCAGACTTCTGGGTGTCGAGAAAATTCAAGTTGTACCGGGTGGATCTGACATGATGGCGGCCATGAGTAAAACTGCCGAAGATTTGTCCAAGGAAGGCCGCAAGGGATACATCATTCCCGGAGGTGGCTCCAACCCAATCGGGGCAACAGGTTACGTAGCCTGTGCCCAGGAAATCCAGGATCAGCTTTTCTCTAAAGGGATAAGTATTAATAGAATTGTAACTCCCAGCGGAAGTGCAGGTACGCACGCCGGACTGGTTACCGGATTTTACGGCTGCAATATGAACATACCTGTCGTTGGTGTGTCTGTCAGCAGGGATAATGAAGAACAGGAAACTCTGGTTTACAAACTGGTTGAAAATACCGCTGCGCGTCTGGGCATTAACACTTCAATCCCCCGAGAGGCAGTGGTAAGCAATGGTGACTATTGGCGACCGAAATATTCCGTGCCGAATAAGAAAATGGTGGAAGCAGTCAATATGCTGGCCAAAACCGAAGGAATTTTGCTTGACCCTGTCTATACAGGCAAGGCTATGGCCGGTCTGATTGACCTCAGCCGCAAAGCCTTTTTTAAGAAGGGTGAAAATGTGCTTTTCGTGCATACCGGCGGTTCTCCGGCGCTCTATGCCTACATGAAGGCAATTCTTGGTGAAGATGAAGTAGCGGAGTAAGAGATTGTGGTTGATTGCGATTTTAAGGCGCAGAGAGAGCTAAAGTGAAAGAAAAAATTGTAGGAATTATCGGGGGCATGGGCCCGGAAGCTACGGTTGACCTGATGCAGCGCATAATCAGGGCCACGCCGGCATCGGACGATGTCGATCATCTTCGTATGATTGTGGATAACAACCCAAAGATACCATCCCGTATAAAAGCTCTGCTTGAAAACATCGGCGAAAGTCCTGGTCCATGCATGGCTGAGATGGGCAGGAAGCTCGCCGATTGGGGTGCAGATTTTTTGGTCATTCCCTGCAACACTGCTCACTACTACTATCCGGAAGTTCAATCCGCAGTCCAAATTCCCGTTCTGCACATGATTGAGCTTACAACTTCACTAGTGTCAAAAGATAACCCGGGTATTAAGACAGTTGGCATCATGGCTACCACAGCGACACTAAAGACAGGATTGTATTCAAAGGCTTTAGGTCGCCACGGGATTAGCGTCGTCTATCCGCCGGAGGATTTGCAAAATCGTTTGATGGATGCCATCAAAACGATTAAGGCAGGTAAGTACGGGAAGCCGGAAGTAGAAACGCTAAAAGCGGTAGCGACAGCTCTTGTTGCTGGAAAGGCGCAGGCCCTGATTCTGGCCTGCACGGAGCTATCGATAATCGGCGGTGCCTTGACCCCCGGTCCCGGGATAGCACTTTACGATGCTTTACAAGTGTTGACGGAAGAAATTGTGAAGACGGCCAAATCTCAATAATTTGCTTTTGTCTTATTTCGGCGGCACACTGATCAGTAAAGACATCCAGTTGTTCCGGTTTTTCTGTAATCCAGGCAAATATAAAAATAGGAGGATTAGTCATGGCAGCATCAATTGATGAACAAAAGAAAAAAGCTTGTATGGATATTGACGCGCTTGCTGAGGAGATGAGAGGCATAGCCAGCTTCATCGGCGCTCACCCGGAACTGGGATATCAAGAGCAGGAAGCGGCACGCGTTTTGGTAGAATTCCTCGTTAAAAACGGTATCAAAGTAGAATCGGGTATCGCGGGCATGCCTACAGCCTTTCGGGGCAAATATAAAAAAGCTGCGGGGCCGACTATCGCCCTCTTTGTGGAATACGATGCTTTGCCTGAGATCGGCCATGGCTGCGGTCACAACATTTCCGGAGTGGCGGCTGTTGCCGCAGGCATCGTGGTAGCTAAGCACATGACTCAAGGCACTATCCATGTGCTTGGGTCTCCAGCGGAAGAGGGAAATGTGCCGGACGCCGGTGGGAAAGTAAGGCTGATTGAAAAAGGATTTCTTGATGGTGTGGATGCGGCCTTTTCCACCCACGCCGCCGGGATAAATCTTCTCAAACTTGACTGGCTTGCCCGCATGATTATCGAGATGGAATTCTATGGGAAGGGTGCTCATGCTGCAGCATCGCCGGATCAGGGTATCAACGCCCTGGACGCAGCCGTGCTGACTATTAACGGGATTAATGCTTTGCGCCAGCACATCAAATCAGACATCCGCATCCACGGCTACATGTCTGAAGGTGGCACGATGATTAATACCATTCCGGATTTTGCACGGCTACGATACGGTATGCGGGCACAAAGTGGTGCCGCCCTCGATCAGGTGCTGGAGAGAGTGCTCAACTGTGGCCGGGGTGGTGCGCTGGCTACCGGCTGCCGCTTTGAATGGCGGCATACAGCGAGGCCCTATAGCAATCTTACTAATAATACCCCGCTGATGGATGCCTTTTCCTCCAATCTGGAAGCGTTAGGGGAGACCTACATCAAGTACTACCCCGTTTCTGCCTCTACGGATATGGGTAATGTAAGCCAAGTGGTTCCAACGATTCACCCGCTTATAGGCTACGGTAATCCAAAGCTCTTAGGGCATACTAAGGAATTTGCCGAGGCTTCCTGCAGTGCGCCGGGTTTCCGCAGCATGGTTCTGGCGGCAAAGTCCATGGCCATGACCTGCCTGGATCTGTTGCACAACAGCGAACTAATCGAAAGCGTCAAGGCCGATTTTGACAAGACTAGGAACGCCCAATAAAAGGAAGCTATGCATAGGTAATATTTTTTCTATAAAATTTTAGCGTGAGGTTTGCTAATGACAACAAAACAAGTGCCAGAAGGATATCTCTTTTCCAAGGGGTATACTTATTACGTATTCGCCCTGCTCTGTCTGCTAATGATGACGGATTTTGCCGACCGGATGATCATCTCTTCACTATTGCCATTGATCAAAGCTGAATGGGGCTTGACCGATGCCCAGAGCGGCCAATTAGTGTCTGCTGTGTTTTTTTCTATGTTCCTTTTTGTCATACCGGTCTCCATCTTGGTGGATCGTTGGAGCAGGCGCAAATCAATATTTATTATGTCCACATTGTGGAGCGTTGCCTGTGCAGCGGGTGCCTTTGTCACCGGTTATAGTCATCTCTTGACAGCCCGCGCATTTATCGGCATCGGTGAAGCCGCTTATAATCCCGCAGCAATGGCCACGATTTCTGCTATTTTCCCGGAAAAAAGGCGTGCGGTTATGATTGGCGTCTTCAACGCCTTCATCTCTATCGGTATGGTTGTCGGCATGATGGTCGGCGCTTATGTAGCCGTGCGCTGGGGTTGGCGAACCGCTTTTGGTGTTGTGGCCCTGCCTGGTTTTATCTTAGCCATCCTGATATATTTTACTAAAGAATATAAGACCGTGCCCCTGGAGCAGACTGTTGCTGCCGTCGCTACCGGAAGTACGGCAGAAGTGCACAAAAGCAAAATGACCAAAGCACAGATTATCAAAGATTTTTTCCGGAAACCTTCGCTGGTTGCCGTCTATATAGTGTTTGCCGCAGCGTCTTACGTATATGTGTCCATGATTACTTTTTTGCCCACTTATTATGTGCGCGTTCAGGGAGTAACTTTACAAGTTGCGACAGCTATGACGAGCGGCCCCATTTTTTTGATGATCTTTGCCGGCGCGATTGGTGGCTGGATGGTTGACCGGTGGATGTTAAAAGACCTTCGCGCCAGATTGTACTTTCCCAGTATATGCTATTGCTTGTCTTCTTTAGCTTTGATGTGTGCCTTTGGTCTGTTTTCCGGAGGAGCAATAGTATATCAATATATATTGCTGTTAATCGGATTCTTCCTGCATATCGCCGCCGGCCCCGCGTGCATTTCAATTACTCAGGAAGTTATTCATCCGGGTGTACGGGCAATGGCTTATGGTGTTGGGCTTGTTTTCCAGCATATGCTCGGCAGCGCCCCCGGGCCCATAATTACCGGTGCGCTTTCGGATAAATTCGGACTTCCCTTTGCCCTAACCGTCGCCGGGGGAGTAAATCTTATCGCAGCGGCAGCTTTGCTGATTGGTTCATTTTACTATAAGAAGGATAGAGATAGTGCTGAAAAAGTAACTCTGCGCCCGGAAGAATAATCGCGCAAGGCAATAAGTCATTCAGTCCGAAGGTGATTAGACAATGATGGAAGAAGGATTACATCCGGATGTTGTATATATAAACGGAGATATTGTTACGCTGGATAAATCCAAAGCGCAAGCTGAGGCCGTGGCTACCTGGCGCGATAATATTTTAGCCGTCGGTTCAACAGCCCAATTGCAAAAGATGGTAGGGCCTCGCACGCAAGTGATAGATATTAGGGGTAAAACTCTGGTGCCGGGTCTGATTGAACCACATAATCATTTCAGCGCCTACGGGCCCAAGGCCTTAATGAGAGTTAATCTTAGCTCTCCTCCCATGGGACAAATCAGGAATATCAAGGAATTGTTGGAAGCCCTCAAAGAGAGAGCCAGTATAACCGAGAAAGGAGGTTGGGTTTCAGGATTTGGGTATGATGATACCCTGCTTGAAGAAAAAAGGCATCCTACCCGGTACGATCTGGATAAAGTTTCGGCAGATCATCCCATTTTCATCTCTCATATTTCCGGCCATTTTTTAGCAGCAAACAGCCAGGCACTGCTCTTGGCCGGCATCAATAAGGATACTCCCCAACTACCCGGGGGCGTTATTCGTAAAGATCCCAAAAGCGGTGAGCCGGATGGTGTTCTGGAAGAAGTAGCCCTGTGGATCATGATGCAAATCGTGCCGAATATTACCATGGATCAAAGGATGGATTTGTTAATTAAAAGTGAACTTGCGTATTTGAAAACTGGTATCACTTCCTTGAGTGATGCCGGCGTTGCCTACCCGGGATCAACGGGCGCACAGGATATACCACTTTATCAAAAAGCCATTGGTGATGGTTCTTTGAAAATTCGCATCAACATGATGATTGAAGCCAATTATTTATTGAAACAAAGTGGCGGGTTCCTGAGCGGTTTCGGAGACGACAGACTCAAAATCGGTCCTGCCAAAATAATCGGGGATGGATCAATTCAGGGCTACACCGGATGGCTGACTAAACCTTATCATGTGCCCTTTAAGGGAGATAAGGCTTATTGCGGTTATCCTTTTACGCAACCGGAGCAGCTGAATCCACTTGTGGCCGAACTTCATAAAGCAGGGTACCAGATCGCCATTCATACCAATGGTGATGCTGCCATTGACGCCGCAATCGAGGCCTTCCGTCTGGCGCAGGCAGCTTATCCACGAGAAAATACACGTCACCGCCTCGAACATTGTCAAACGGTCCGGGAAGATCAGCTTGATGCCATAGCCGAGATGGGGATCAGTCCATCCTTCTTTGTTTCTCACACCTATTACTGGGGAGATCGTCACAAGGAAATCTTCTTAGGTCCCGAAAGAGCCGCGCGCATCAGCCCTTTAAAATCTGCCCTCAAACGTGGCATCCGCTTCAGTATTCATTCTGATTGTCCGGTAACTCCGGTTTCTCCGCTTTTCTGTGTTGCTGCCGCGGTGAATCGCCTGACCAGCGCAGGCCATATATTAGGACCTGAATTTCGGCTGACACCGGAAGAAGCTCTGCGGTCGGTAACCATAGATGCGGCCTGGCAGACATTTGAAGAAGATATCAAAGGCAGTATTGAAGTAGGCAAGCTCGCCGATTTTACTATCCTTGACCAGAACCCGCTGAAGATTGCTCCGGAGCAAATCAGAAACATCAAGGTGGAGGAAGTGATTATTGGAGGCAAGCAGGTGTATAGATTATAAAGGGTTGTTTTCGCCCAATGCAAAATAGTTTACCCTTTGCATTAACAATAATTTTCAAAAGTAAAAGGAGCATTTTATGACAACGTTTAACCTTATTCTTAAAAACGCACATGTTGAAGATCCGGCCAACGGGATCTCCGGTATTCGCGATGTTGGCATAACGGAAGGCCGTATCACTGCGGTTGAGGCTGATCTCTCGGCAGCAAAAGCAAAAGAATCATTGGATCTCTCGGGCTTAACGGTTTTTCCCGGCTTGATCGATATGCACGTGCACGTAAGCGGTATTTTCGGACAAAGTATCGGTTTCCCCATGCTGGTGCGGGCGGGAATCTGCACTGCTCTGAACATGGCCGGCCCTACTTCTCAACTGGTGAAGTCCATGGAACAAGCTTGCGGTCTGAACATTGCCACTCTGGAAGATGCAAGCCCAGGCATTACACTTCCTAATGCCGATCCAAGCCAAGCCGAAATAGAGGCTCTCGTTGAGCGCTCGCTTAAGGAAGGAGCAATCGGCATCAAGATATTGGGGGGACATTTTCCTCTGTCTCCTGACGCGTCGGCAAAAATTGTGGCGCTGGTTAAGCAGAAGGACGCCTATATGGCCTGGCATGCAGGGACCACTTCCAAAGGATCAACAATTGAAGGGTTGATTGAATCCGTTGAGCTATGTGCTGGGAATGTTGTTCATATGGCTCACATCAATTCTTATTGTCGTGGTCTGATTAAGGGTGAAATAGCAGAGGTGCAAGAGGCAATAGAATTACTGGAATCTCATCAAAACATATTCAGCGAATCCTATCTGGCTGCCATGAATGGCATTATGCTCTCCATCGGCAAAGATGGCAAGACCGCCAGCAAGGCCGTTGGTTTACAATTAAAACATCTCGGATTTGATGATTCGCGTCAGGGTATGGGTGAGGCTATCCGCGCTCAGGTTGTTTATGCCCTTACAGAACGCGAGGGACAGGTTATTCGTGTAACTGGTGAAGAAGGTTTTAAACTTTGGACAAAAGCGGATTCCAATGTTCCAGGTTCGATTGATATCAATCCGCCTATTTCCCGACTTGCTCTTTTTCTAGCGAAAAGAAAAAGCGGTGATTTTGCCGTTGACGCTCTGGCTACTGATGGCGGCACTATTCCCCGAAACGTTATGCTTTCATCGGGACTAGCTTTGGTGGCCGCCGGTGCCATGTCTTTAGCGGATTTTGTGCGTAAAGCCAGCTACAATCCATCCCGGCTTCTTTGCCTTAAGAACAAAGGGCATATAGGGATTGGGGCGGATGCGGATATCACGGTTGTTGACCAATTACGGCGTGAAGCGGTCTACACCATCATCGGTGGTCAGGTCTGCCTGCGGCGCAAGGAAATTGGCGGCAAGGGGGGCTGTCTGCTGACTAGTGACCGGGGGGCCGCTGCGGCAAAAGCAAACGGCATCCAGTATGAGATTGTGGAATCCGCACATCCATTACCATTGAGCGGCAGACGGAAATGGGACAAAACATAAAAAATATCCACGACATTAGGGAAAAGAAATTATGAAAGCACTCGTCACCAAATGGAACAATATCTCCGGAGGGTTAAGCCCCATATTAAAAGGCCTGCTTTTGGCAATTGGTGTTGCCGTCATCGCCAGGATTCTGCATCAGCTAATTCCTGGGCCGACCATGAGCAAGGCGGTAAGCGACATCTTGATTGCGATTCTCCTTGGATTATTTATCCGAAATGCAGTCGGTGTTTCGGAGAGCTTTGAGGCCGGGGTCAAGTTCGCCTTGGAACGTGTGCTTCGTTTGGGGATTATTCTGCTCGGTTTGCGCCTTAGCCTGCAGGATGTTGCAGCCACAGGCGGTGCGGCAATGCTGCTGGTTTTCGCATGCATCGGGGTTGCGCTATCCACAGCATACATTATCGGCCGTCTGTTTCAAATTCCACCGCGCCTTACAGCGCTAATCGGTGTCGGAACTTCGATATGCGGTAATACAGCTATTGTTGCAACTGCTCCGGCCATCGGGGCAAAGGAGGAGGAAGTCAGTTTCGCCGTCGCTGTTATCACACTCTTCGGTTTGATCGCGGTAATCATCTATCCGATCATAGGGCAGGCTCTGGGGATGAGCAACACCGCATTCGGATTGTGGGCGGGAACTGCTGTTAACGATACATCTCAGGTAGTGGCAGTTGGGGCTGCTCATAGCCAAACTGCGTTGAATATTGCTACTATTGTGAAGCTTATGCGTAACACAGTGATGGCACCTCTTATCATCCTGGTCGGGCTGCTCATGACGAATAATGTCATCGCAGAGAGGGGAAGCACAGCGGAGTCGGATATTCCACGTGGCGGAATCCTGATTCCCTGGTTTGTGATAGGTTTCCTCACTATGTCGCTGATACGCACCACTGGAATTACTGCCGGAATTCTGCCGCAGGACGTAACCTCTCCCGGCGCACTGCAGATGGGGGCGTCGGTACTCAAGGCTTTTGATGCGATAGCAAAATTTGCTATCCTCACAGCACTCGCTGGCGTTGGTTTGGGCACACGCCTTGATGTCGTACTAAAGATCGGCATGAAGCCATTTATGTTAGGCCTGTGCGTTTCCGTCGTGTTGTCTATTGCCAGTTTGAGCCTGATTATGCTTTTTGGAATGGGATAAATGCAGTTGGCTTTCTTCTGCCGCTGCAGACGATCATTATTTTTTTAACCGAAACCACAGACTCATCAGACGCGTTGCAACAATGGCCATGATCAGGCGGGGGATGTAGAGCCAGAAGGCGCTGATTCCCAATGCAATGAACAGGGGTGGATCCTCAACCATGGAGTGGTTGAGGCCGATCGACAGGTGAAGCATTTCCAGATCTTCTTTGCGCAGGCTGCCGTTTTCAGCTTCTTCCACTATAACCGCCCCGCCGTAGAGCAGACCGAAAACTATCGCAGTTACCCACAGAAATCCCAGTTTTTTATCCAGCCCCATGATTTTCAGGAAAGGAGAAAAGATATTCACAATAGTTGTAATCCATCCCATAGCTTTGAATATTTCCAGCATGGTCAACAAAACCATGCAGATCCCGAAGATCTTTATACAAAGCAGAAGAGTTGTCTCTGCCCAGTCTTTGAGCATCTGTAAAAATGGGACAGCAGTCGTCGCTACAGAGGAGACAGGAAGATTTGTTGCCTGACCATATGTCAGAAAAGGTGCCACCAGCATGACTGTTGCCGTTGCTGCCACTATCCGGAAAAGTGTGGCCTTCAGCGGATGCAACCCTGATCTAGCCTGGATAATTCCCTCCAGAATCAGATTATGAGCAGTCAACAAAAAAATCCCGATGAGCGTCATCTGTACTACCGTGAAGGGCAGTATCACCATGGCGGCAATTGCTCCGTAGATATTAGCCAACATGCCTATGATCAGAGGGAGTGCGGCAAATGGCGGCAGATTCAGCAGACTCATTGCCGGAGAAAGAATAAAATCGAGGTGGTGCAACCAGCCGCTCCAGACAAGCATTGCTGTTATAAAAGAAATGGGCAAGACCATTATCATGATCCAAAGAAAACCATCCCACCCTTTTTTCAGGCCAACTCTCAGGCCAGTCTGCCATGCATTATATTTATTATTCACTTTGTTATACCAAGTTGCCTTCAAACATTATCCCTGTTTAGCTTCGCACGTGGGATAATTCAACTCACCGCTGAGGTAATTTGCGTAATTTTTTTAAAAACATTATCAGACAAAATGATTGCCGGCAAGGCAATATTGTCTATTCTTCATTACCATTTATGCTTTTAGCTTCACATAGTTCTAAATGACAAATAATATATGGTAGTCCGAACCGGGAACACCCATCTGGGTCCTGATTATGGCGTAAGATTTTGAATCCGTATTGGGGTAGGTTATGAATATTAATTCTTATCGAAATCATAATACGAAAAAAATACGGCCCACTGCCTATAGCCGACTCTTGTGATTTGAGGCAGGGTCGACCAGTATCTTTCGGAACAGACGCGTCAATTCAGTTTCTGTAAATGCCATGCCCGGATGAAGACTCCAGCGAAGACCTCGCAGTTCAATAACCGGCAGCCGGTCCCAGAGCTGGTTGCGAGAAATGAGAGGAGGCTCAGAATTTATGATAACCGTTGCTTTAATTCCCAATCCCTTCAGTGCCTTGTGAATTGCATCTAAGCTGGGATTGATAATATTCACGTCGCTTTCCCAAAGGATAATTTCTTCCACCTCAAAACCTCAGGCTCGCGTTTCGCTCAGGATGCCCACTCCCGACTGCGGTAGATATAATTATAATGCACTGAAAAAGCTAAATTACCCCGATGAACGCAAGCCATTTCTCCCAATAATTTCATTTCCGGGGGAGGCTATTCAAGACCACCGCCGCAATAAGCTTGGTGAATGCTTAGCTCGTCATTAATTCAGCCATGAAGGCGCGCAGCTTATAATAGAGTTCCTTGGCCACATCCTGGTGCTTGTCGATAACATTATTCAACTGGGACGGATCTTTTTTACGATCATACAGTTCATCGCGTGCCGGTAGTTCGGCAATGCTGGAAGGTGTGCATGTCCATTGGTCCTCTCCGTCGAGTGATGCGGCATCTATGTATTCTGCTACTTCCGCACTCAGCAGCTCCTGAGGTACAAAGTGCGCGCCCTTGGTGGCGTGCTCCTGGGTTTTGATAGAATCACGTGCATACATTTCAAATGCCGCTTCCAAAAGGGTTTCCTGATCTTTTTTTAACCAGTGGATATATGACCATTCGTCGGTGATGATGGACCACGAGTATTTGTAATATCCGGTAATGGCGAAGTCGCGGACTTTCTGCACTTCACCGCGGGCAATGGGCAACAGGCTTTTCCCTTGGTGGAAGTCGCGTACACCAATCCCCAGGAAGTCGCAGACCGTGGGCGCAATGTCGCATGATTGCACAAAGGCCTTACTGCGCTGGTTCGGCTTAATGTCCGGGCCTTTCATCATCATCACGCCATGTACCAGTTCTTCATAAGGCCAGGGACGGCATTTGCGCATAATACCGTGGCCGTGTTCGCCGTTGCCCATGGGTTCGCCATGATCGGAGACCAGCATGATCAGGCTGTCTTCTTCCAGGCCAAGGCGCTTGATGTTGTCCATGAACCACCCCAGCCACTTGTCACAAAGTGTCACTTTTTCCGCATAGAGCATGCGGATGTGGTGCAGCTCTTCTTCTGTGTACAATGAGCCGTCTGCCGTGTCTCCGGCAACAGGGAGGAATATTTCTTTACCCTTGTAGTCCGGGTCGTACGGGCATTTAATTTCCGGATCGTAAACGGAGGGGCTGTCCCACGGTTCGTGCGGATCAAAACTGTCCACCAGCAGGAAGAATGGCTTGTTACGGTCAACCTGCTCAAGGTACTCTACAGACTTCTTCATGACTACTGCCACGTTCTGATCTGCATCTGTCTTCCAGTACTGACGGAATTTAAGGTAGGCTTCTGTTTCATGTAGCAAGTGCTTTACAGCGACATCGCCATATAATTTGGCACCGGCCTTAAGTGACTGCTCCGTATGAAAGTCTTCCGCCTTAAAGTGGATCAGTTCATCGGAACCGTAAAACATGTGGTCACCTTCATGCCCGTGAATAAAGTGTACTTTATCGAAGCCACGGGTATAGTTGAATTTAGGCAGTCGGTATGGTTGTGTGTCAAAGACTATGGCTGTGTCAATATTAGTACCCCAGCACATGTCGGCAATAGTTGTGTCTTCCATATCCAGAGGACTCCAGCCTTTCACCGGCAGGGTATAGCGACCGGTCAGCATGGCGCGTCGGCAGGGGATTGTTGGCAGACCTTCAATATAGCAGTTGTCAAAGACCATGCTCTCACGGGCAAAGCGATCAAAATTGGGGGTTTTGATCCAATTGTTACCATTGCAACCCAGGTAATTGTATTGCAAACTGTCGAACATGATAACTATAATGTTCTTTTTGACTGGTGGATACATGTGCTTACTCCTTGATTTAATGTAATTTTGATTTATATAACTGCACGATCTGGGCCACAGAATCCGCAAGGCCTGTTTATCAATATAAATAGTTATTGTTTACTGGTAAAAATATGGTTTTGGAAATCTGCCGCCAATGCCTTAGTGTTCTTCCATTGCTGATTTTTCAGGAATATCCTCATATATCAGGTTTTGCTTACGGCCTATAAATATTTGCATCGTAAAACCCCTCGCTGCGATTTTTAATTTGTAACCATAATAGCCAACAGGATATATCCTCTTTACATAAATCAAAACCTTGACAAAGACAGAGAATTAGGTAAATAAAAATCAATATATTGAGATGAGGAATGGTTATTTTGAAGAGTGACCTACGGGAGACAACTATTGGGTTTGGGGGAAAATGAAAAACGAGCACTCCAATCGCCTTAAATTTGAATCCATGTTAAGCGATATGGCGGCTACTTTTGTCAATATGCCAGCAGAGATTGTTGATGCCACTATCGAATTGACTCTTGGCCAAATTGTTGAATTCCTGGAGTTCGACCGGGCAAGCGTCTATCAAATACACGATAATGATATCAATCTTTCCGAGAGAACCCACTGCTGGGCACGGCCGGGCATCAAAAGGCGCATGGACAATAATGCAAAAGAGGTTCCTTGGATTGTCAACGCTTTGATTCGATCCAAAAAGCCGATCAAAATAGCCAGCATTAATGATCTTCCGGATGAGGCCGAACAAGACAGAAAATTCATGGAGAAGAACAATATTCGGTCCTTGATCATCATTCCATTATTCGCCGGTGAAAACTATATAGGTTTAATTAGCTTCGGGGCATTGCAGGTTGAGCGATCTTTTCCTGAAGATATAGTCAACAGATTACTTCTTGTGTCCACTATATTTGCTAACGCACTGCAAAGAAGAAACGATGAACTCAGTCTCAAGCAGGCAATGAATGAGGTCCGGGAACTGAAGGACCAAATAGAGGCTGAGAATATATCACTCAAAAAAGAAATCCGGACACTTCAAGGCTATGGCCGAATCATCGGCAAAAGTAACGCAATTCGTTTTGCTTTGCAGCAAGTTCAGCAAGTGGCCTCAACGGATTCAACCGTTATGATTCTGGGTGAGACTGGAACAGGCAAAGAGCTTATCGCCTTTGCAATTCATGAAAACAGCCCCCGAAAATGCCAAGAATTGGTTTGCGTTAACTGTGCCGGGTTGCCCCCCTCAATTATCGAAAGCGAACTGTTCGGGCACGAAAAAGGGGCTTATACCGGAGCCGTTTCGAAGAAGTTGGGGCGTTTTGAGATAGCAAACGGCTCCACTATTTTTCTTGATGAAATCGGCGACCTGACCATGGATGTCCAGGCTAAGCTCCTTCGCGTACTAGAAACGCGCCGCTTCGAAAGATTGGGCAGCAACAAGACCATCGATCTTAATATCCGCGTCTTGGCAGCTACCAATAGGGACTTAGCCAAATCTGTTAAGAACGGTACTTTTCGCGAGGATCTGTATTACCGATTGAACGTTTTTCCCATACTAATGCCTCCGCTTCGCAGTCATCCGGAAGATATTTCCCTTCTGGTCAATGCCTATGTAGTGGAGTTTTCGGAACGTTTTGGCAAAAACATCAAGAACATTTCCCTAAAAGACATGAAGTCTTTGGAAGATTACTCCTGGCCGGGGAATGTTAGGGAACTACGCAACGTTGTTGAGCGATCGGTTATTCTTTCCAAAAGTTCGATTCTCAGGATCAAGACCCCTGAAGCACCTGTTTCCGAAGCTGCTCCTCGCCTGACATTAAAAGAGATGGAAAAAGAACATATCCTAGATGCTCTTAGGTGGACACAATGGCGTGTCAGCGGAGAAAGCGGCGCCGCCGCTTTACTAGCCATCCATCCCAAGACCCTCGAAGCTCGCATGAAGAAACTAGACATTCGTCGTTCACCGCGAAAACCTGATATATGAGGATATTCCTGAAAAATTAGCAATGCAAGAGCACCTCAGCCTTGACTACATATTTCCCAAATTATATCTTTAGCAATAAATAATAGCTAGTTATGTTACGGAATCAGCCTTTCATGGTCTCAGGCCCAAATTGTGCATCTATACTGAATTTACCTTTAACAAAATTTTTTTAAAAGAGAGGTAATAATCATGGCAGCTAAAGTAGCCTCGACAGCGATGCAGGAAGACAAATCAGGAAACACAAATCCAGGGACCGACGGATATCTGTTTTCCAAACGATCTTCCTGGTGGATATTCTTTCTACTATTTTCCCTAATGATTTTTGATTTTATCGATCGGACAGTTATATCCACCCTGTTTCCTTTCTTTAAAGCCGAGTGGGGCATTAGCGACGTTCAGTGCGGCTTACTGGTAGCTGTTCTCAGTTGGGCTATCACAATATTTGCATTGCCGGTGGGTATTGTGGCTGATCGCTGGAGCCGGAAAAATATAATAGGCATAATGTCTAGCATATGGGGCCTAGCCTCTTTGGCCTGCGCTTTTGTAACTGGTTACATACCGCTATTAATAGCCAGATTTCTTGTTGGGGCAGGAGAAGCCGGTTATGCACCGGTCGGCAACAGCATGATAGCGACCATTTTCCCTCAGCGTCTGCGGGCCAGATTAATCGGTTTGTTTCTCGGTGCTGCACCACTGGGTATTGCCATCGGCACGGTGGTGGGCGGCTTTATCGCACAGAAATATGGAT
>Ga0114951_10002435_pt1 | contig 21045 bp, 15 predicted proteins | sample AM7aDNAmetaG_FD_88677 | JGI IMG/M metagenome (GOLD analysis project Ga0114951, IMG submission 88677) | Freshwater microbial communities from Finland to study Microbial Dark Matter (Phase II) - AM7a DNA metaG | ecosystem: Environmental > Aquatic > Freshwater > Lake | place: Finland: Lake Alinen... | reverse complement strand
GTGAATCGTTCTTCGGTGTCTGGCTGATGATAGGGCGTGCCGTCTTCACCCTGAGAATAACCCTTGGCCTGCTTTTCCTTTACCAGCTTCTCGAAGATTCGTTTCGCGTTATCATAATCCAAAGGCAAGTTGGTCTTGGTGCCGGTGTTCATGGTCGATCCTCTCCGGCCGTGTCACGGCGGGGGCGGTTGGCGCCATTGAGTAATCGATAAAAGTTATTGGCTCGATTTGGCCTTGGCTTCCGTAGCAATTGTGTTGCCCGCATTCCACACGTTGACACAGACCCTGTCAGTCGAATCGAACCCAGGCCAACACCAGCAATTCGCACGACCTCGGATTCAGGCGGGCCAAATTCTCGCAAAAACCGGAGTTCATAAACATGCAAACCCGGTTCCGCTGATTCATTCGGTAAAACTTTCAACCGGTTTTTTTTTGAACTTTTTCTCGCGTAACTGTCGAAATTACGTAAAAAATGTGTGGCGACACTTTTGCTGATGCCATTTTTTCAGCCTCACATGTTTAAATAGCAATAGACGAAATGATTAAAGTTGAGAACCTGACCAAGATTTTCGGGTCCAAACGCGCGGTGGACGACGTTTCCTTTTGCGTCGAGCGCGGCGAAGTGCTGGGTTTCCTCGGGCCGAACGGCGCGGGCAAATCAACCACCATGCGGATGCTCACCGGCTTCCTGCCGCCCACCAGCGGCAGGGTGACAGTGGGTGGCTTCGACATTGCCGAGAATCCCATTCCAGCGAAAAAACTCATCGGCTATCTGCCCGAAAGCGCGCCGGCTTACACCGACATGACGGTTTTTGGGTTCTTGAATTTCGCGGCGGAAATCCGCGGGTTTCGCGGCGACGCCAAAAAATCCGCTGTGCACCGCGCGGTGGACATGTGCTTTCTCGAATCCGTGTTGCATCAGAGCGTGGACACACTTTCCAAAGGCTACCGGCACCGCACCTGTTTCGCGCAGTCCATCATCCACGATCCGGATATTTTGGTTTTGGACGAGCCGACCGACGGGCTGGACCCGAATCAAAAACACGAAATCCGGCAACTCATTCGCCGGATGGGCGAGAAGAAGGCGATTATTTTCTCGACGCACATCCTCGAAGAAGTGGACGCCGCCTGCACGCGAGCGATGATTATTGATCGCGGCCAGGTCGTCGCGAACGGCACACCGGCAGAATTGCGGCGCAAATCGGAATGGGCCGGCGCGGTGACGCTGCGCGTGAATAACCAGACCGCAAATGCGGTGCAGCAAAAGCTAAATCAATTGCGCGCCGCGAAGAAAGTCACGGCGACCGCCAATGGCAATCGCGTGACAGCCACCGTTTTTCCGCGCACCGCCGGCGAGGGCGATTTGACGCGCGAGGTCATCGAAGCCACCAACGGCTGGCTGGTCGAGGAACTGCGCACGGAGGAAGGCCGGCTGGATGAAGTGTTCCGCAACATCACGATGCCGGACACCAAGCGCTGATCTTTAATTTCCATTTCCCGATTTTCGAACCTAACTATGAATCCTGTTGGCAATATCAAGACTATCGCGAAGCGCGAACTGCGCGCGTATTTTTCGTCGCCGGTGGCGTATGTGTTCATCGTCATATTTCTGCTGCTGAACGGATTCTTCACGTTCATGGTTGGCGGGTTCTTTGAGCGCGGCGAAGCGTCGCTGGCAAACTCGTTTTTCATGTGGCATCCGTGGTTTTACCTGTTCCTGGTGCCGGCGGTTGGCATGCGGTTGTGGGCGGACGAGCGGCGCGTCGGCACTTTGGAATTGCTGCTGACCATGCCCATCGCACCCTGGGAGGCCATCGTCGGAAAATTCATCGCGTCGTGGCTGTTTCTTGGCCTCGCGCTGGTGCTGACGTTTCCGGTGGTGCTGACGGTGAACCACCTCGGCAGCCCGGACAACGGAGTCATCTTCGCCGCCTATGTCGGGAGCTGGCTGATGGCGGGCGCGTATCTGGCGGTGAGCTGCATCACCTCGGCCATCACGCGCAGCCAGGTGGTAAGCTTCATCATCTCGGTGGTCGCGTGTTTGTTTTTGATTCTCGCGGGCTTTCCGCCAGTCATCAACCTGCTGCAAAACCTCACCAACAACTGGCAATGGCTGGTGGATGTGACCACGTCGTTCAGCGTCATCACCCACTTTGAAGGCTTTCAAAAAGGCGTGCTCGATTCGCGCGACATTATTTTCTTCCTGTCGGTGATCGGTTTTTCGCTGTTCACCACCAGCGTGATCTTGCGCACGCACCGCACCAGCTAATTTCCGACCACCATGCAAAAGAAGTCGCTCGAAACCATTGTTTATTCAACCGCCGGCATCATTGTGATGCTGGTAATCGTCGTGGCGCTCAACGGCATCACCGGCGTCAAGCCCGTGCGTGTAGACATGACGCAGAACAAAGCCTTCACCCTCTCCAACGGAACGCGCGCGATCTTGAAGAAACTCGATACGCCGGTGAAAGTCCGTTTCTACTGCACACAAAGCGACACCGCGACGCCGGAAACGGTTTACCTGAAAAGTTACGCGCGCAAGGTGGAAGACCTGTTGCAGGAATACAAACAGACCGCGGGCAAGAACCTCACCATCGAGAAATACGATCCGCAGCCGGATTCGGACGCAGAAGATTCGGCCAAGCTTGACGGGCTCGAGCCGCAGCCCCTGCCGGGCGTGGACCGTTTTTATCTCGGCCTCGCAGTCTCGCTGGCGGATGAGCGCGTGGCGCTGCCGTTTCTCGATCCCGGCCGCGAGCGGCAGTTGGAATATGACATCACCCGCGCCATTGCCCGCGTGTTTACACCCGAGAAGCCGACCGTCGGCGTGATGAGCGCGCTGCCGGTGTGGGGCGAGATGGGCAACCCGATGATGATGCAAATGGGCCAGCAGGGCGGCACGCCGGCGTGGACGCTGATTGATCAATTGAAGCAGGATTTTAATTTGAAGCGCATCGAACTGACGGCAGACAAGATCGACGACGACGTGAATGTGCTGCTCGTCATCCATCCGAAAGACATCTCCGACAAGACGCAATTTGCCATTGATCAATTCCTTCTGCGCGGCGGCAAGCTGATTGCCTTCCTCGACGCGCAGTCTGCGCTTTCGAGCCGCCAGCGCAATCCGATGTCCGGCGAGATGGGCGGCGCGTCGTCGTCGCTCGACAAATTACTGAAAGCCTGGGGCCTCACCTTCGACACCAGCAAGGTCGTGGCCGACCTGAATTTCAAAATGCAACTGCGGGGGCAAAACGGCCAGCCGGCGGAAGCGCCGGCGTTCCTCGCGCTCACGCCCGACGGCGTCAACCGCGACGACATCGTGACCAGCCAGATTGGCAGCGTCTGGCTGCCGCTGTGCGGCGCGTTCGCAGGCGAACCGGCGGCGGGACTCAAGGAAACCACGCTGCTCAACAGCTCGAAGGAAGCCCAGCTCGTGGACGGCCTCATGGCCAGCATGGGTGGCGAAAGCGTCCTCAACGGCTTTAAGCCGACCGGCGTGAACTACAAACTGGCCGTGCGCCTGACCGGAAAATTCAAGACCGCCTTCCCCGAAGGCGAACCGGTGGACAAAGACAACACCAACAGCGTCGCCAAAACCGGCGGCGCGCTCAAGGAATCCAAAGTGGAAACATCCGTTGCATTGATTGGCGATTCAGATTTGCTCGCCGATGATTTTTCGCTGCGAAAGACGGAGACCCCGTTCGGCGCGATGGTCAGCCCGATGAATGCCAACTTGGACCTCGCGCAGAATCTTGTCGAGCAGATGGCCGGCGACAGCAACCTCATCGGCGTGCGCAGCCGTGCAAGCTTGAGCCGCCCATTCACGCTCATTAAGCAAATGGAGGCCGAAGCCGAGGCGCGAGGTCAGGTAAAAATTGACGAATTGCAGCAGAGCTTGCAAGACACGCAGCAGCGGTTGAGCGAGCTTCAGCAACAGCGCAAGGACAAGGATCAGCGTTTCATCCTGACCGCCGAGCAGAAGACCGAGCTGGAAAATTTCCGCAAGAAACAGGCGGAGGTCAGCAAGGCACTCAAACAGGCGCAGAAAGACCTGCGCAAGGAAGTCGTCTCGCTGGAGACACGCCTCAAATGGCTCAATATTTTGGCGATGCCCTTCGCCGTGACCCTGGCGGGCGGCAGCATCGCCTTCGTCAAACGTAAAAAAACTTCAGCAAAATGAACCGGAAACAATTCATCATCCTGTTGGTGACCGTCGTCGTCATCGGCGCGGCTGGCTGGCTTGTGCGGCGGCAGAGCAATGATTCTTGGCACAGCGGCGGCTCGGCCATCGGCCAGAACCTGCTGCCCAACCTGGCCGTCAACGACATCGCGCAGATTACCATCAAAACCGGCACCAACGAACTCACGCTCGCCAAGCGCGACAACCTCTGGCGCGTGCGTGAGCGCGCGGATTATCCGGCGAACTTCGCCGACATCAGCAGTCTGCTCGTGAAGCTCGCCGAATTAAAAATCGTCCAGACCGAGGATATCGGACCGTCGCAACTGGGCCGGTTTGAACTTCTGCCGCCCGGCGTCGCCGCGAACACAGGCACGCTGCTTGAACTCAAGGACCAGGCCGGTAAAACGCTCAACTCGCTCCTGCTCGGCAAAAAACATCTCGCCAAGCCGCCGAAAAATCCCCAGTTCGCCGGCATGGGTGGCGAAGGGTGGCCTGATGGCCGCTACATCATGGTCGGAACATCCAAATCTGCCGCCGTCATTTCCGATCCGCTGGACAGCGCGCAGCCCAAGCCGGAGCAATGGCTGAACAAGGATTTCGTTAATATCGAGAAGCCGCGCAGCATCGCCGTGCAATTTCCCGAAACGACGAATTCATGGAAAATTACCCGCGCCTCCGACACCAACGACTGGCAGCTCGCCGAAGCCAGGGCTGGCGAGAAGCTAGACTCGTCCAAACTTCCCAGCGTCACCAGTCCGTTCAGCGCGCCCAGCTTCAACGATATCGCGACGGCGGGCGCCGTCAGCACGGTCGGCAACAACGTGCTGACGGTGGAGACCTTTGAGGGATTCATCTACGTTGCCAAAATTGGGCCAAAAGAGAACGAGAACTATCCAGTGACTTTCTCGATTACTGATAAAATTGCCGCCCAACGCGTCCCGAGCAAGAACGAGAAGGCTGAAGACAAGGCCAAACTCGACAAGGAATTCAAGGATCTCCAAAACAAGCTCAATGAAAAACTTGCCCGCGAAGAGGCTTTTACGAATTGGATTTACCTGCTGCCAGCCTATACGGTCGATTCATTCCTCAAGCCAAGAGGACAACTCTTGGCGGAAAGTCCTAAAGATTCCATTTCCGATGGAGGCAAATGAGGTTGTTTAGGCGGAATTGGCAGCCGTTCATGTCCTGCATTCTTAAATCATTCTGCGGAATCTATCGGACTTTCACCCGCCAGGGAGAATTGTCCTAACAACCAAAACCCATGCGGTGTCAGTCCGGCTTCGGGAACGGTGCGATAAAAGCGGAAGGCGTTCGTTGCGGTGTCCGGATCCACAAAATCAATGCTGACGTTGAAGACCTGACTCGTGCAGATGGGCATCCAGTGAATCATGGCGGTCGAATATTCGACATGGAACCATGCGCCATCTGGACCAGCTGCGCTGACATTGAAGACGAAACCAGGAATCATACCCGTGACGACCCGCGGCAGCGGACTGCGGCAGGCCGAGCAGATAATTGGTGCCGGTGCGGTCGGGAATGAGCTTGAGGATGCCGCTGCTGGTGATATCCGGCGGGCAGTCATCCAGCGGCACGATGGTAATTTCCGCGCGGCGTTGGCCAGCCGGGATGTTCACGAAACCCGGCAAAGCGATGTAAGCGATGCTGTTGGCGGCGGTGCCGCCCATGGCGTAGGCCACAACGAGGGAATCGTTGATTGATCCGATACGGCTCACGGTAAAGGGCGCGGCCTTGGGGCCACAGTTGGTGTAGAGCCGATAATTGGCATTGGGGGCAACCCAATTGCTACAAGTAATTGCAGAACTTGCCAAGCCCAGCCATGGCCAGTAATTGGTGCCTTCCATGGCGACGATGTTCCCGATGCACGGCCGGTTGGTGGGCGGCGGTTGCGAAGGCAGGGGGCGATTGTTTGGGACACGCTGCCAGGCAGATTCCCGGCCACGCGCATCGACCGGGCGAAACCGGATGGACCAATCCGTTGCCAATTTGAAAAAAGGAATAGCCTCCGTGCCGTTTGATTTATCGGCCTTCGCCGAGGCTTAAAAGGAAGTCAAAGAGCATGCCGCGGCCGGCCACGAGGGGTTTGCAAAACAGCCGGCGCGACCGGCGCGGCGCTTGAGGTGTGCCAGCAATCTGTTTAGATTCCGCATGGCTGTGACGCATCAGTTGGTTCTCAATCCGCACGGGCGCTTGTTGCTTGAAGAAAGCCACGCCGCAGGCGCGCAGGCCTCATTTGAAGCCGATGCTGAATTGCGCGGCGCGTTTGCTGAAAGCTCCGCGCACGGATTACTGGCGCTGGCGGCACGGAGTCGCCAGGCGGGCGGGTGGCCGGCGGAATGGCTGTTTTGGCGCGGGTTCGCGGATGCTTATCTTGCGGCGATGGCGCACTCGCCAGCAGACGGCGGGGGCGGCGCGGAGATCGAGCCGCCGGCGGAATTATACTTCAACCTCACCCTCCGCATCCCGGCCATGCGCGGGGCGGAGTATGCGTCCACGGAAATGTTCACGGCCTTGTGGCGGGAGCTGGATTCGCTGGCGCGCTCCGCGGCTCAGGCGGCGGGCGGATGGAAGCCCTGGCTGGCCCGCATTCATCCGGCGCTGCATCTACTCGGCAAGGTCACGTTCCATCTCGCGGAGAACAAGCGCTCGACCTCGACTCCGTTCGCCTTTATGGCCACCTACACGCACCGGCTTTCAGCGCAGGAGAAACCGGTGCATTTGCCGCTGGGCCGGGCGCTTCAGGAATACGCCGGCGCCAAGAATCAAGCCGCGCTCCGTTTGCTGCTGGAACCGGTGCAGCAGGCGGCCGAGCGCAGCGTGTGGGCGCGCGAGTTGCTCGACAGCCGACGTATTTTCCAACCACAGGCGTGGACGCCGGCGCACGCCCATGCTTTTCTGCGCGAAGTCCCGGTGCTTGAATCCAGCGGCATTATCACGCGGATTCCGAATTGGTGGAAGAACGGCCGCGGCCCGCGACCGCAAATCAGCGTGCGCGTCGGTGGGGGTGCGAAAACCGGCGGGCTCGATATGAAGAGCCTGTTGAATTTCTCGGTGGAAACCACGCTCGGCAGCGAGCAACTCACGGCAGCGGAGTGGCAGGCATTGATGAGCGCGGAGGACGGTCTCGTCTCCTTGCGCGGGCAGTGGGTCGAGGTGGATCGCGAGAAACTCGCCCACGTGCTGGATCACTGGAAGCGGGTGGCGGCGGGCGCGGCGGGCGATGGGGTTTCGTTTCTCGAAGGCATGCGGATGCTTTCCGGCGTGAAACTGGGCGGCGAGGTCGCAGGGGATGAAGCGGCGGCGGCAACGGCGGACTGGAGCGAAGTGGTCGCGGGCGGATGGCTGCGCGAGACGTTGGAAAAAATTCGGCAGCCGGATCGAGCGGCGACGTTCGACCCGAACCAGCATCTTCACGCGACGCTCCGTCCGTATCAGGCCACCGGCGTGAAGTGGTTGTGGCTGCTGCAGCAACTGGGCCTCGGCGCCTGTCTGGCGGACGACATGGGACTTGGAAAAACAATTCAAGTGATTGCGCTGCTGCTGCGGCTGAAGCATGGCGATGAAGCACCCCCCGTAGGTAGCCGCCGAGGTGACCCACCTCCTTCTGAAAAAATGTCGGAGCCACGCCACGCCGGCGAACGTGAAACGGGGTTAGACGCCCCCACGCTGCTCATCGCCCCGGCGTCTCTGCTGGCGAATTGGAAGAGCGAACTCGCCCGCTTTGCGCCCACGTTGCGCGCCGGTTTTGCGCATCCTGCCGAAGCGCCCGGCGGCGAGTGGCGCGAGGCGAAGACCGCCGATGCGTTTCTGGCGGGCAAAGACATCATCCTCACCACCTACGGCCAGGCGGCGCGGCTGGAGTGGCTGGCGACGCGCGCATGGCGGTTGCTGGTGCTGGACGAGGCTCAGGCCATCAAGAATCCCGGCGCGCGCCAGACCCGCGCCGTCAAGAAACTGCGCGCCCGCGCCCGCATCGCCCTCAGCGGCACGCCGGTCGAGAACCGCCTCGGCGATTTGTGGTCAATTTATGATTTTCTCAACCCGGGGCTGCTCGGCGCCGCGCCGGAGTTCACGCGCTATGTGAAAAATCTTCAGGCCGCCGAGCCGCCGGATTTCGCACCGTTACGGCAATTGGTTCGCCCTTACATTCTGCGCCGCCTCAAGACCGACCGCAGCATCATCTCCGATTTGCCGGACAAGACCGAGACGACGGCGTGGTGTTCGCTTGGCAAACGGCAGGCCGCGCTCTATGAACAAAGCGTCCGCGAACTCGCGTCAAAATTGGAGGACGCCGACGGCATTCAGCGGCGCGGCCTGGTGCTGGCATTCCTGATGCGCTTCAAGCAAATCTGCAATCATCCGAGCCAATGGCTGGGCGACGGCGCTTACGCGGCGGAAGAGAGCGGAAAGTTTTTGCGCCTCGCCGAACTGGGCGAGGAAATTGCGTCGCGTCAGGAAAAGGCGCTCGTCTTCACGCAATTCCGCGAGTTGACCGGGCCGCTGGCCACGCGTCTGCGCGAAATTTTCGGCCGCCCCGGCCTGGTGTTGGACGGCTCCACGCCAGTGAAGCAGCGGCAGCAACTCGTCGCCGAATTTCAGCGCGAAGGCGGTCCGCCATTCTTCGTGCTGTCGCTCAAGGCCGGCGGCACGGGGCTGAACCTGACGGCCGCCAGTCATGTGCTGCACTTTGATCGGTGGTGGAATCCCGCCGTCGAGGCGCAGGCCACCGATCGCGCCTTCCGCATCGGCCAAAAAAACAATGTGCTGGTTCACAAATTCGTCTGCCGGGGCACGATCGAAGAACGCATTGACGCGCTCATCAACGAAAAGAAGCAACTGGCGGAATCCGTGCTGGGCGCGGAAGAGGGCGCGGAGGCTCTGCTCACGGAAATGTCGAACGACGAATTGCTGCGCTTTGTTGCGCTGGACTTGAAGACCGCAAGCGGGGAATAATCAGCCCCGCCGATTTACGACCACCTAATAACTAGTTTGAATCATGTCCTGGTATTCCTTCAAGCCATATGTTCCTGTCGCCGAACGCCGGCGCAAAGCCGCCGCTGCGGCGAAGAGGCTCACCGCCAAAAACGGGCACGCCCCCGCGCCGGTGAAGCTCACCACGAAGAAAATTGCCACCACGTTCTGGGGCAAGGCCTGGTGCGACAACCTTGAATCTTACAGCGACTACGAAAACCGCCTCCCGCGCGGACGTTCCTATGTCCGCAATGGTTCGGTAGTGGATCTGCAAATCACGGAAGGCCGGGTCACGGCACTGGTGCAAGGCTCATCGCTCTACAAGATCGCCATCGGTTTCCAGCCGCTGGCGCCGCAGCGATGGAAAGAAATCAAGGCCCGCAGCACCGGCAAAGTTACTAACCTGCTCGATCTGCTCCAGGGCCGGCTCTCGAAGGAAATTCTCGCCGACATCACCGCGAAAAACACCGGATTGTTTCCTGCGCCGAAAGAAATCGAACTCAACTGCTCGTGTCCCGATTGGGCGGATATGTGCAAACACGTCGCGGCCGCGCTCTACGGCGTGGGCTCGCGGCTGGATGAAAAACCGGAACTCTTCTTCACGCTGCGGGGCGTGGATGTTGGGGAACTCATCACCGCCGCCAGCGCCAGTGCCGTCGCGCCCCATCCGGCAGCCAACACTGCCAACGCCGCGCTGGATGGAGAAAACCTTGCGGAAATCTTCGGTGTGGAGATGGAACCCACGGCGTCGCCGGAGGCGGCGACACGGACTCCGGCAAACACCCTCAAACCGGCCTGGAAAATAACCGCATCCGTCAGAAAATTAAAACCCAAGGCCAGGGGTGCAACCAGGAAGCGTCACCGCAAAAGCACTGGCTTGTAAAACCGATTGGCCGGGGAAGGCTGACCAGACCAACGCTCCACAAGGCAAGCTCAAGCCGCAGTCGCGCCAATCAAAATTCCGCAACGGGATCATTCAGGGATGCGCCAACCGTTATAAGACCGCAGGAATCCCCTTATTGCGGTTGACGGGGCAAGGTGGCGTGGCCCCAGTCACATTAGACCAATTGGTCGGCAACCCCGTGCCAAGATTATTGGTTTGCAGCTGAAGCTGGCAGCGTTAATTCGTGGGTCAGTTGGTGCGGAGATTGGGCTAAAGGCTTCAGCTACCGGCAGAACACAAAACCTGATATGTGGCAATGGCGTTGCAATATTTCAAATGTGATTTCACGCAAGCCTTATTCCGACCGGGTTAAAAAGGTATTGGGACGGAATCCGGATTGGCATTTGTGCCATGGTTGATTGAACCCAGAAACCGCAGTTCAACCACGGATAGAAGCAGATAATAAGCCGTTACGAATAGTCGTCATAAAGTGCTCCGCCTCGACCATCGGGTAAAATTACCGACCTGATTTGGGCGGTGGGTGATCGCACCTGCCGGTGCGGGGACCAGGGCTGGGCGGTGGGGCGGCCGCTTGTTAAAATTCAAACAATTCCGGCAATTGCGCGGGCAACCGTTCCCAGGCGGGGTGGTCGCCGTCGAGCGGCTGGACCAGCACCAGCACCGGGGCCGGACTGGACGCGCCAAACGTCAGCCGCCGCCACGCCATCTGCCACCAGCAGCGCGCCACCTGCGCCTGGCGTTCGCGGCCGTTGGAGAACCAGAAGACGGCCTCGCGCGTTTCCGGGCCCTTGTGCAGCGATAGGATTTTCCCCGCGCCGTCCGGCAACGCCAGCGGCCGTTCCGCGGCCACGGTCCAGCCGGCGCCGCGAAAACAATACGCCGGATCATGCACGGCGTGACGGTTGCGCGCGCCGTCAATGATCACCACCACATAATTTTCCCGGCCCACGCGGTAAATCCGCTTGAGCACCTGCGCCGCCCCGTAGATGGATTTTTCGGTTTCGTTGAGCGGCAGCTCCCGGCTGGAGAATCCCAGCCCGTCGGTGGCGAAACGCGCCACGCGGCCCTGGGCGTCGGGCAGCGGCACCAGGTCCCACGCCAGGGCCAGCACGACAGCGAGCAGCAGACCCGCGAACAAAAATTTTTGGGCGCGTGAAGTCATGGTTCCGTCCGGGTTTTGATTTTCGGCCAAAGGAAAAATGCGCCCGCCAGCGCCAGCGCCAGCCGGAGCGCGCAAACGGTCCCACCGGAAAAACCGGCCAGCCACCAGCCGAACACCGGCATCCACGCCACCGCCGACAGCAGCCAGGGCAGCGAGCGCCAGGAAATTTCAACCCACGCCGCCACCGCGAGGGCGAGCGCCACGTGACCGAAAAAATGGACTTCGGTCAATTGACCCAACAATCCAGCCAGGATGGCCGATCCCAGCAGCCAGGGATTGGCCGCGAGCGGAACGCGCGGCCGGCCGGCCAGCCGGAGGGCCAGCGGCGTCAGCCACGCCAGCAGGGCCAGCCAGCCGAAGCGGTCATGCGGCGAATGCCGCCAGGCGGCGGGCAGATCCAGCGACTGCCACGCGGCGAAAACGAGCACCGCCAGTTCCACCAGCGGTAAAGATTTGCCGGTTTTCACAACGGCGCCTCCAGTTTTTTTTGCCCGCGACCCAGGGCCGCAAAAATCAGTCCGCAGAGGATGAACATCGACAGCAAGACGAGCCAGCCGCCCCATTCATGGAACCAGCCGGTCGCCGCGTCCGCGCCGAACGTCAGCGCCACCCCGCTCAACATCACCACGCGCAGCGTGTTGGCCAGCCACGCGACCAGCGGCAGCACCGCCACCGCCAGCCAATACCAGCGGCTTCGGCCGAGCTGCACGAAGGCCATCAGGCTGCCGGCCACGAGCATCGCCTGCAACACTTTCAGCCCCGCGCACGCCGCCGTGACCGCCACCGGGAAATTCTGCACCACGATCTGGGTGCCTTCGCGCGTCACGGCCAGGCCCAGCGCCTGGAAAAAATGTTCCGCCGACCACGCCGCCGACAGCCGGAACCACCAGCCCAGCGAGGGCAAATCCAGCGCCAGCCACGGAAACGCCAGCAGCGGAAAAATCAACAGCCGGCGCAGCGCCAGGGTTTTGTCCGGCACGATCTTCCCGGCCAGCCACGACCACAACGCCAGCGTCCAGCCCAAAGCCAGCAGCAGCGTCACCTCGAGCGCGATTCCCAAAACGAACAGAACCGCCGCCGTGATCAGCCAGCGGTAATTGATGGTGGAAGCTTCCTTCCGCCAGCCGTGCCACGGCGCCCCGAGCCAGAGAAACACCGCCGGCGCGGCCAGCAGCGGCAGCACTTCGTCCGGGGACGCGAGCCAGGTCCGGTCCCGCAGCCAGACAAACGCCGCCAGGAGGAGCAGGCCGGCGAGCCAGAGTTGGTCGCGCCGTTTCATTGGCCGGCCGCTTTCCGGTCGATCACCGCGAGGTTGGCGCGGAACTGGAGATCATCCGGGGCCAACTGGACCAGTTCGCTGGTGAGCCGGCGGGCTTCGCTCCAGTTGTGCCGGTCGAACGCCCGCTTGGCGCAATAAGCCTTGGCCGGCAGCGATTTTTCAACAATGGCGGTGTAGATGCGCTCCGCTTCGTCCAGCTTTCCGGCGCGCACGGCAAGGTCGCCGAGCATTTCGCGGCCGAGCAGGTCGGCGGCCAGCGGGGGGCTTTGTAAAATCCATCGGCGGGCCGCGTCATATTTTTTGGCGTCCACATTCGCCAGCGCGAGAAGGTAGCTGGCGCGAAAACCCACCGCGGAATTTAGCGGCGCGAGCGGGGCGAGTTCCTGCAGCCCGGCGGGCAGGCTGCCCGTTTCAATTTTGATTTCCGCCGCGAGCAATTGCAGCGTGGGGTCGGCGTTGTGTCCGGCCAAAAATGCCAGCGCCGCCGCCGGATCGCGGTTCAGCCGCAATGCCTGCGCGATTCCGTAGGCGAACCAGGCGGGATCATTGGGGGAGATGTTTTGCGGCTCACCCAGCCGCAGCGCGGCTTCGCGCCAACCGGCGGCCAGGAACGCGGCGGCGAACGCATCCGGTCCGCGCAGGAGCGCGTCGAGATCGGCGGGCACCGCGGCGCGCCCGGTCGTGCGCTCCTGGGCCGCCAGCGTTTCAAGTTCGGTGAACAACTGATGCCGGTCGGCCGGCACCGCGCCGGTGACCGGGGATATTTCGGACGAATTCAGCGAATGTTTCAGCCGATAATGAAGGATGCGGGTGAGGGCCACTTCCAGATCCGGCTGCCAGGAGCGGGCGCGGAACGGATTGAACCGCAGCAGCCCGGCGGCTTCGATTTCATGTTTCTGCCGGAGCGCCTCGGCGAGTTGCAGCCAGAAGACCTCCTGACGCTGCTGCGCCAGCCGCGGGGCCGACGGCAGTTCGGCAAAGGAATTGGTGGCGAAGAATTTCCCCGCGTCCAGGCCGGCGATCCACTTGGCCAGCGGCTGAAGTTCGCCGTCGGGAAGGTGGTCGGCGGCCAGGCTGCCCGGCCGGACCAACCGCTGCCAGAAGGCGGTTTTCAGCGCCATAAAATCAAAGGCCGGATTCGTGAGCGAAACCTCCCAGACGGCGAGCGCGGCGTCATAATTATTTTGCCGGCGATAAAATTCGGCCAGCTGGTCGGCCAGCAGCGGGTTGTTGGTTTCCGCCAGCACGGCGGCCAGATATTCGATGCGCGCGGCCTCCGGCTTGCCGGCGGCCTCCAGAATCTGGGCGCGAAAGGAACGGAGTTCCGGATTGCGGGAGTCGAGGCGGGTCGCTTCGGAAAGCAGCTGCCACGCTTCCGGGAGGTCGCGCGCGGCGACGAGCAGGGACAAGCGCTCGAGCCGGGCGGCCTCGGCCGGGCCGGTGAATTTTTGGGAGCGCAACAGTTTTTCGGCCTCGCGCGGTTTGCCGGCAACCAGCAGGACGTCGCAGTCGAGCGCGACCCAGTCGGACTGGCGCGTCTCATGCCCGGACCAGGTTGAGCGGACGGCGCGGAACGACGCAGTATTGCGGCTGGCCAGAAACGCGCGGGCGAGCACCAGCGACGCCTCCTCGTCGGTGAGAATCCGCGCCGGCGTGCGCTGATAGATGGCCGCCAGCTGCGGCGCGGCGCGCAAGCCGGCCAGGGCGCGGACTTCGAGCGGCAGCCAGTTCAGTTTCGCCGGGACCGCCGGTTGCTGCCGGATGATCGTGAGCGCATCCGCAAAGTCATGATGAACGATGAGCTTCTCCGTCTGCGCGAAGGCGCGTTGCTCCTGCCGCAAGATCACCCCGGTCCGCCAGGCTTTAATTCCCCAAAAAGCCGCCGTGCCCGCAACCGCGAGCACGACGACCAGGAGAATTATTTTTGATTTCATCCGATGCGGTTTTTAATTTCGCACGGCCACCAGCGACTGGCGGTCCATCCGGCGCTTGGCCCAGACGGCCAGCAGGAGGAACGAACCACCGGTGAGCCACATGGCCGGTTCCGGCGTGGCGAGCAACGCTTTCACCGTCGCCTTGCCCACATCAAGCGCGATGATGGTATCGTTGATATCCTTGTCACCGCCACCATACAAATCCTCAAACGAGAGGAAAATGTAAGGGCTGTTGAGCTGCGGCACGGCGAACAGTTTGGTGGTGAAAGCCGCCACATGCTGCTGGAAGCCGTCGGGATTGATGGATTCGGTGGTGGAAAAGGCCGACGCCGAGGACTGCCGCGCGCCGTTGGACAGCAGAAAGAAATCCAGCTTGGTGCCGCCGGCAAAGGTGCCCAGGTTCACGAAGTCACCGGCCAATACCGGCTCATTCGCCGTGCGGGTGCCGGATTTGCCGGAGCCATCGTTCATGGTGCTGGCCGTGCTCGAAGCGTCCGGGAAGATCAGCTTGGACGAGGCGCTGGTGACTTCCGCATAGGTGCTCTTCGGATCATTGCCCGGCGTCGTCATGTTCACGCCGATGGAGTTGTGGTAGGCCGCCCCTTCGGAGACGAAGTAGGCGCGCACGGCGGTCTTGGTGGCCAGGACCAGCTTGCTGGGATCAATTTGAAACGCCGTGCTCTTGGTGTTGTTGGCCCACTCCGGCAAAGCCTTGTGGATAAAGTCGGTGAGGCCGGGGAGCACGCTTTTTTGAAAACTTTGCGACGCCGCGTCCGAACCGCCCTGCATCACGGGGCCGGCGATCTTCAAACCGTAGGGATCGGCGGAGGACTGCACCGGCGCGGCCACGCCGCCGGACAGGCTGGTGCTGCCGTTTTTGGAATCCTCGCCGCCCTGGTTGGAGCTGTCGCCACCTTGATTGGAATTGTCGCTGCTCTGTTTCGAGTCCTCGCTGCTCGCGGCGGTGGTTTTGGAATCATCCGCCTGCACCGGCGCGGCCCAGCTGAGCACCGCAAGGATGCCGGCCGCCAGGGTTGGTTTAAAATAAGTATTCAATTTCATATGAGCATGGATTAGCAGCGGTCGTGCCAAGTGCGGTCACCAGACAATTGAAGGAGGATTTTCCGATCAGCCTTAACGCAATGCAAGATAAACTTGCAAATGCAATGCAATAAATCCACTTTGCATTGCATGAGAGTCGGCCTGCTGCCCCATTCGCACACCCGCCAGATCCGCCAGCGCCTGGCCGCGCTGCGGGTGCCGGTCTTCACCCTCGACCCGGCGCGCATCCAGGTGCTGGCGCCGGAATCCGCCGAGGTGCTTTACCTGATTCCCCACGACGAACTCGCGGCGCGCGGCTGGAACGGGCTGCGCGTCCACCTGGCCCGCGCGAGCCGGCAGTTCATCGTCTTCGGCGAAAAACTTTCCTCGGCGGAAATCGTCGCCGCCGTGCGCGATGGCGCCGCCGACGTCCTGGATGAAACGGATCCGGACGAACGCTGGCATTCCTCCCTCGCCCGCGCGGTCGCGGCGCAACAACTCTGGCTCCAGCTTTACGGGGGCGCCCCGCTGGCGGCCGAGGATGCGCTGGCCGGCGCCTCCGCCGCCCTGCGCGCCCTGCGCCAGACCGTGGAAAAAATCGGCCCGACGGATGTGAACGTGCTGATCCTCGGCGAATCCGGGGTGGGCAAGGAAAAGGTCGCCCGCGCCCTGCACGAAGCCAGCCGGCGGAAACAGTTTGTGGCCCTCAACTGCGCCGCGATTCCCAAGGATCTGCTGGAGGCGGAAATTTTCGGCGTGGAAAAGGGCGCGTTCACCGGCGCGGTCAAGGCGCGGCCGGGCCTGGTCGAGCAGGCGGCCGGCGGCACGCTGTTTCTCGACGAAATCGGCGAGATGGACCTCACCCTGCAACCGAAGCTGCTGCGTTTCCTGGAGACGCGCGTCGCCCGCCGCGTCGGCGGCGAGGCGGAATACAAGTCCAAGGCGCGTGTGGTGGCGGCCACGAACCGTTACCTGCGGACGGAGGCGGACGCCGGACGATTCCGCGCGGATTTATTTTACCGGCTGGCGGAAATCACGCTCACCGTGCCGCCGCTGCGGGAACGGCGGGAAGACATTGCGCCGCTGGTGGGGATTTTCCTGCGCCAGGCCGGCGAACGGTTCGGCAAAAACCTGGAGAGCGTGGAGCCCGCCCTGCTGCAGCGGTTCATCAATCACGACTGGCCCGGCAACGCCCGCGAATTGAAGAGCGCGATCGACCGGCTGGCCCTGCTTTACGACGGCCCCGTGCTGCGGGACGGCTGGTGGGACGCGCCCCCGCCCGTCAGCCCGCCGGCGACCCCGGAAAAGATCCCGGCCGCCCCGCCGGCGATCATGGCGGCGGAGGCATTGCCCCGGCACGGGAAAAAATGCGAACTGGCGAAGCGCCTGCTGGCCGAGAGCGGAAATAATTTGACGCTGGTCGCGGCGCAGCTCGGCATCAACCCGACGACGCTCTGGCGCTGGCGCAAGGCGGGGAAATTATGAAGCCGGCGGCAGCAAGGGTTTTTGGCGTGCTGGCGGCCTCGGTGGGGCTCACCACCCTGGGCCTCGTGGTCCTGGCGGCCGCCCTGCTCCGGGAGTCGCCCCTGTTCTGGCACAACGCCGGCGGTTATTCCGAGGATCTGCGCGCCTTGGTGCGGATCGCATTTTATCCGGCGGTCGTCATTTATTTTACCGGGATAATGTCCGGCAGTTTTATCGGCTGGCGGTTGTTGCGGGCGGGCCGGCGCAGCGGCGGGGTTTTGCTGCTGGCCTGCGCGTTCAACTGGCTGCTGTTCGCCGCCATCACCACGATGGTGCTGTGTAACAACATAGAGAATCTGCTGCAGGGCCATCCGCTCCATTACCACGCCCCGTGAATCACGGGCCGACGTTCACCCCCACGCCGACATTGGCGTTGCCGCCGGCGGCGCGAATGCCCTCGTTGGCCGCCACGGTGCGCACGAACGTGTCCACCACCGTTTTGATCGCGTTCCGAAACAAGCCCAGCGGATGGTCGGGCACATACACGATGTCGCGCGGCTGCAGCGCCACTTCCGGCGCCTTGCCGCTGATAATATCCTGAAAGTTCACGACGGCATAATGCGGGTCGGTCAGCGAGCCGCGGATGATGACGACCTCGCCCAGCCACGCATCGGGCAGCGTGCCGAAGGCATTGGCGATAGCCGAGCTCAACGTGACATTATCCTTGAACGACACCGGACGCGGCGAACGCACCGACCCGAGCACATACACCTGCGACGACATCGCCGAGGGCAGGAAAATGAAATCATCCGGTTCGAGGTAAACGTTCTGCGACATATCGCCCTCGTGGATGAGCTTCTTGAAATTGACCGGCAGGAACCGGCCGTGCCGCAACAGAAAACTGTGCTGCAAATCGGCCAGCTCCTCCGTCGTGCCGGTGAATTGAGCGCTGTAAAGCCCGCCGGCGCGCGTGACCGCGTCAATGATTGTCATCGGTGTTTCGAGGGGATAGATGCCCGGGGTGTTAAGCCGGCCCAAAACCCAGACCCGCGAGCTGCGGACTTCGTGCAAGGTGATGGACACGCGCGGATTCTTGTAGAATTTCGCCAGTTCGTGTTCCAACAGGGTGCCGGTTTGCGCCGTCGTCAGGCCCCAGACCTGGAGGCCGGGCAGCAGGTCAAAATAAATTTTTCCATCCGGGCCGACCAGCGCCGGCTGCGACCCCTGGCCGCTGCCGATCAGGTCAACCTCCAGATGGTCGCCCGGTCCCAGCCGGAATTCATTCGTGGGCGGCTTAAGCCAGACCGGCTCAATGGAGTTGGTTTCGCCCAAATCATGAAAGCCCCTCGCCGGCGGCTGGCGCGGATCAAACGTGGGACCATGCCGCACATTCGCGCAACCGGCGGCGAACAGCCCGGCAATCATCAGAAAAATCTGGAAAAAAACTCGCATCGGGGGATTAGGGCACCAGCGTCTGGCTGGTGAGCGGCCGGATGTTCTGGCTGACCCAGGTCGTCGTCATCCCCTGGGCGTAGGCGTTGACCGCCAGTTGCAACAGGTCCTCCACGCGCTGCCACGGTTTTTCGGCGACGTAAATGATGTCCTTCGGTTGCAGCACAAAATCCTTTTCGCGCCCCGCCAGGATCGCCGCCAGGTTCACGACAAACGTCTCCGGTTTTTGCAGCGAGCCGCGCACCACCAGCACGCGCTGCTGGTAGGCTCTTGGTGAAAATCCGCCACGCACCGTCAGCAAGCCGACCAGCGTGTTTTCCGACGTCAAGCCGAGCGGACCCGGACTGCTCACGGCGCCGAGCAGGTAAACCTCGTTGATGGTGCCGGACGGGAAGTAAATGTAATCGCCCGGCTCCACCAGCACGTTCTGCGTCAGATCGCCGTGGTCGAACAACTGCTCAAAATCCACCGGCAGCCGCTTTTGATCGCGCACGATGAAGGCGCGCCGCATGTCGGCCAGCTCGACGGTGTTGTGCTCGTAAAGCCCGGTGGCAACGCCGCGCGCCCGCGCCACCGCCTCGATGAGCGTCAGCGGCTTGTCGAGGATGTAGGCGCCGCGATCCTCCACCGCGCCCAGCAGGTAATAGCGTTTGCTGCGCCATTCCATGGGCGTCACGATGGTGTGAACGTTGCGGTAATATTTTCCCAACGCCGCGTCGAGCTTCGCGCGCATTTCGTCCACGGTCAGGCCGGCGACCAACACGCTCTGCGCCTCCATGAAACTGAGGCGTCCATCCGGCCCCACCGACACATAGCCGCGGGTGGAATCCGTCCGGCCATAAATCCGGATGTTGAAAATGTCGCCCGCCCCGACGGTGAAGCGCTTTTGCCAGTCCGCATAATACGGCGTCTGCGACGAACCGAAAATGCCCGCGCTGGCGGGCGGGTTGGTTTCGGCCGCGCGAGCCGCACCGAGGCCGAACATCAAAAAGCCGAGCGCCACCGGCAGGATTTTTTCCAGCAGCCCCACGCGCGAAAACTCCGCCGGCTCGCGGTTCAAGGCCGCCGCCGCCAGCGACACCTCGCCGGCCGCGACGGTTTCGAGCGTCTGCGCCAATTCATTTTGTTCCGACTCGCCGCTGGCCGCGACCCACACCACGGCCGGCATCAGCTCCGCCGCCAGCACCGCATCCAACCCGGCCATCGGCGGCAGCTCGACGAGCAGGACCAGCGCGGGAACCGACGACCACGCCTCCAACGCGCGCTGCCAGCGGGCGCGGTTTTCCAGATTCCAAACCCAGCCCGCATCATAGAGCAACTCCAGCGGCACCCCCGGCTGTTCGCGCAGATGCCGCGGCACCAGTTCCGGCGAGGCCAGTGCCTCCGCCAGCGCGGCGGATTTAATCTCCGCCGCCGGCGACGGCCGGTTGGTCACCGACACCACCGGCAATCGCCGGTCGTGCGCCGCGTCCCGCAACTGGCCGATCAAGGTGGACTTGCCCTCGCCGGGTTTGGCCGAGGTGAACGCGAACGTCACCCGCGGCGCGTGCTGCAATTTCAACTGCCGCAACAGCTGCGACCACGCGCGGAAACGCCATTGCGCCAGCCCGGCGGGGGAAAGACCCGCCAGGTCCGGCAGGCGCGCCACCACCGGCACGCCCGTGGCGCGGCGCAAATCGCCCGCCGACACCACGCGCAGGTCCATCAGCTCGCGCCCGCAAATCCAACCCAGCGCGCCGAATATTCCGAGCATAAAGCCGGCGATGAGGACGAGAATGATTTTTTTCCAACGGTTGCCGACCTCGACGCTGTCTTCGGTCGCCGGCGCGAACAGGCGGTAAAGTCCCGGCGAGTTGGCCTCGTAAACCTGCGCCTCGCTCTGGCGGCCGGCCAGCAGGTCGCGCGTGGCCTGCAACGTCTGCTGGCGCGCGGTGATCTGGGCGAAGCGCTGGTTTTTCTCCGAAATTCCGCCCAGCTTGTGCTTTACCTGGTCGTAAAATTCCGCAAGCTGGGTGAGGCGCCGGCCGAGGCTTTCGCGCTGGCTGCGCAGGCTCACCAGCTGCAGATACAGGTCGTTGGCCACGGCGTTGCCGGTGAACTCAAAGACCGGCGCGTTGGTGCTAGCCAGGGAATCCGCCAGCTGCTTTTCCAACAGGGCCACTTTTTCCTGCGCATCCATCACGATGGGATTGGCGTCGGCGTAAGCGGTGCGGAGATTGTTCAGTTCCAGGCGGGCCTGGTTTAACCGCATGGCCATCGGATTTTGCAGGGCGAGCTCGCGCTCGACGCTGCTGAGCCGGAAATCCGTGGCCTGCAGATCCATTTTCGCCGTCTGCAAATTAATCTCCGCATCCCCCAATTCGCGCAGGTAGGCTTCCACCTCGCGGTCCGCGCCGTAGAACTCGCTGCCCCGGCTGAACTCCAGGAGTTCTTTGTTCACCAGCTCCAGCTCCGCGTCACTGCGGGAAATCTGGTCGCGCAAAAACTTGTCCAGTTCCGCCGCCTCATCGGACTGCATCTGCGCCGTCAGCGCGACCACGGCGGCGGCGTAGGTGTTGACCAGCTCCGCCGTGGCCGCCGCGCTGCCGCTGCCCGCGAGGGTGATGTTGATCAAGTCGGTTTCGCGTTCCGGCTTGATGG
>Ga0114951_10002433_pt1 | contig 21052 bp, 24 predicted proteins | sample AM7aDNAmetaG_FD_88677 | JGI IMG/M metagenome (GOLD analysis project Ga0114951, IMG submission 88677) | Freshwater microbial communities from Finland to study Microbial Dark Matter (Phase II) - AM7a DNA metaG | ecosystem: Environmental > Aquatic > Freshwater > Lake | place: Finland: Lake Alinen... | reverse complement strand
TCTGAAGCAGGGGTTGAGGTTGATCCGACCGGTAAAAAGACTGGCCGAGGCGCATATTTATGCCCGAACCGTGTTTGTTGGGATAATGCGCTTAAAACGGGACGTCTGGCTCAGGCGCTGCGAGCTAATATCAGTTCTGATAATATAGCCAGGTTGCAAAACAATGCAGCTATTTTTAAGAATGAAAAATCGCAAGCCTGAACTAAATATTGTGCTGGCTATTATAATGGTGTGTGATGCTATCTTTACAAGGTTTATGTTATGATATCTCTCGTAGAGAGGTTATTCTGAAGGAGATAAACTGATTGGCAAATATAGGGAAATCCGGTGAAGTTAAAGTGAGCGAGCGTTTGAATACTGCCAAAGCTCCCGTCATTGAACTTCCGGTGTCTTTAACTGTCAAAGACTTGGCGGATATGTTGCATATTACATCTATTGAAGCGATCAAGCAATTGATGAGAAATGGCATAATGGCCAATGTCAATCAGGTGGTCAATTATGATGTGGCAACGCTGGTAGCCAGCGGATTCGGATATGAAGTTAAACCCAAGGCCAAATCTAAAGTGTCAGCTAGCGCCGCTGTTAAAATTAAAAAACAGGTCAAAGAAGAAAAGGGCGCCAATATGCAGTCCCGTCCGCCCGTCGTTACCATTATGGGTCACGTGGATCACGGAAAGACACGTTTACTGGATGCTATTAGACAAACAGATGTTATGGCTTCGGAAGCCGGTGGTATTACCCAACACATAGGCGCATACCAGGTAGAAGTCACTGGTAAAAAAGTTACATTCCTCGATACGCCTGGTCATGAGGCTTTTACGGCTATGCGAGCCCGCGGTGCTCAGGTTACTGATATCGCGGTTCTTGTGGTTGCAGCCGATGATGGCGTTATGCCTCAAACTTTGGAAGCTATGAATCATGCCAAGGCGGCTGGAGTTCCCATTATCGTGGCTATTAACAAAATAGATAAACCAGAAGCCAACCCGGATGTGGTTAAACAACAGTTGGCTGCCAATGGTCTGGTAGTGGAGGATTGGGGCGGCGATGTTATTGCTGTACCAGTTTCAGCCAAAGAAAAGCAAGGAATCCCTGAGTTACTGGAGAATATTTTGCTTTTGGCCGAAATGGAAGACCTGAAAGCCAATCCGGATAAAGCCGCTACAGGCGTGGTTATTGAAGCGGAGATGGATAAGTCTCGCGGCCCTATCGCTACCGTCCTCGTTCAAAACGGCACTCTAAAACCTGGTGATATTCTGGTTGTAGGCACTACTATGGGGAAGATCAAGGCTATGTTTAACGACAAGGGCAAGCAGGTCAGAAAAGCTGAGCCGGCCACACCTGTGTCAATACTTGGTCTCACCGAAGTTCCGCAGGTAGGTGACGCCTTTAATGCTGTGGATGATGAAACACAGGCTCGCTCTATCATCCAGAAACGCCAAATTGCGCAAAAGCAGCCCGAATCCAAAGGTCTGCGACTGGATACAGTCTTTAAAGATATTTCAACCGGTAAGGTCAAGGAACTGGCTATTATCCTGAAAACGGATGTGCAGGGCAGCGTTGAACCTATCCGTAATTCACTGGAAAAACTGTCTACCGCCGAGGTTCAGCTTAAAATCATCCACAGTTCAACAGGCAATATTACAGAGGGTGATGTGATGCTGGCTGTGGCTTCTGGCGGACTGGTCATCGGTTTTAACACTTTGGTGGATACGGGCGGCCGCCGTTTGGCAGATGCTAAAGGCATTGATATTCGGGTCTACAGCGTAATCTATGCGTTAATTGATGATGTCGAGAAAGCCCTTAAAGGTATGCTGGAACCGGTCATCATAGAGGTTATCGAAGGCCGGGCGGATGTACGGCAGATCTTCTCCGGCGGCAAAGGTCTTAAGGTAGCCGGCTGTATGGTTTCTGAAGGTAAGATCAGTCGCAGCCTCCCTGTTCGTGTGATCCGTAAGGGTAAAGTGATTACTGAAGCATCCATCACCAGTTTGCGCCGATTTAAAGATGACGTTAGAGATGTTGCCACCGGATTTGAATGCGGTATTGGGTTGAAAGATTTCAATGAAATGCAAACCGGTGATATTCTGGAATCCTACTCCAAACAAAAATCTAGTTAGCTTTGCATTCAATTCTCCTTTAATTGCCTTCTTAAACTTCAGTATTCGACTTTTTGAATCTAGAATTTAATAAGGAAAGAAATGCCACAGACTCACCGGATAGAAAAAGTGAATCAACTTATTCGCCAGGAATTGAGCGATCTTCTACTTAGGGAAAGCAAAGATCCCCGCTTGAACGGATATATTTCCATCAACTCCGTGACCACTACACCGGATTTGCGTTATGCCAAGATTCTCGTCAGTTGTGTTTGCGATGAGAGTCGGCAAAAGGATATTCTGGCCGCACTCGCTCATTCAGCCGGTTTTTTCCGCAGCGAAATGGCCAGGCATTTTTCCATGCGGCGTGTCCCTGAATTGAGCTTTGCCTGGGATATATCAATCGAACGGGGAGCTACTCTTTTGGCCTATATGGATAACGTGCTTGGCGAGAAAGGACCTGAAAAAGACCCGAAATAGTATATTATTATGGATGGCATCCTCAACATCAACAAACCTCAAGGCCTGACCTCTTTTGATATCGTGGCGCGCGTAAAGAGGATTACAGGAGAGCGCCATACCGGCCACGCCGGTACATTGGATCCATTGGCTACTGGAGTTCTGCCCATCTGCTTAGGCAAGGCCACTCGAGTTATCGAATACCTTTTCAATGAAACCAAGACTTATCGGGCAGAAATTAAATTAGGGGTTGCTACCGATAGTTACGATTCTACTGGTAAAGTCATCAAGACCGCAGATTCCTCCAATGTCACCAGAGAAAATTTAGAAGCTGTCCTGGCGGCTTTCCGGGGATCTATCATGCAAACTCCCCCTATGTTCAGTGCTGTCAAACGTCAGGGTGTTCCCCTCTATAAACTGGCGCGCAGTGGTATTGAAGTAGAAAGGAAAAGTCGGCCGGCACAGATTGATAAACTGATCATCATCAACTGGCAGTCGCCATTTTTCAGCGTAGAGGTGGTGTGTGGTAAAGGCACTTATATTCGTTCGCTGGCACAGGACATCGGGCAGGCCCTGGGCTGTGGGGCTGTCATGAACAATCTGGTGCGCACGAGGGTGGGGCCTTTTGGTTTGGATGAAGCCATCACTCTGGAACAGTTAGAGCAGATGGTTGGTAGTGGTTATTCCGATCGTTATCTGTATCCGCCGGATTACGCTTTACAATCGTTTGATGCCATGGTGGTAAATCATGAGCAACAGTGCCTTCTGGCACACGGTTCCCCTATTATTCTGGAAGCTAACTCATCGGAGATCAAACCGGGGGCCTTCGGCCGGGTTTATAACCAGGAAGGGGTATTTGTAGGGATGGTGGAATACGATGCCGCCAACCAGCGCTGGCAACCCCACAAGGTCTTCCTTCAAAGTTGCTGCCAACAGCAGGCCTCAGAACAGCCACAGACTGAATATTCGTAAAACGCGGGATATTCATTTCATGATTACCGGGCTTGCCTCCTCATTTTTTTTATGTTATCCTCTATCCGGAAGGTGATGGTTTTGTTGCAGGATTTTCATACTCATACCTCTTTAAGCGACGGTGAACTTTCTCCCATGGAGATGATCAGGCGGGCGGCTGTAGCAGGCTACTCGGCCATTGCTTTAACTGATCATGCCTCAACTGGTGACATGCAGCGGATCGTGATGGAGATTGTGCAGGTGTGCGCTTTGGCGCGAAAATACTGGGACATCCTGGCAATTCCAGGGATAGAGTTAACTCATATCCCGCCAAAGTCCATTGCCGCGCTGGCCAGGGAGGCCAAAGAGTTGGGTGCCTGGGTTGTAGTGGTTCACGGGGAGACGCCTGTGGAACCAGTGGAGAAAGGGACAAACCTGGCTGCACTGAGAAGTCCTGATGTGGATATCCTTGCTCATCCTGGTTTTATCACTTTAGCTGAAACTAAACTGGCTGCTGCCAGTGGTGTTTTCCTGGAAATCACTGCCCGTAAAGGGCATTCCCTGACTAATGGACACGTAGCTCAAATGGCCTTGAAAGCCGGGGCGAAATTAATATTGGATTCCGACGCGCATACCGATAGAGACCTTTTGACCTTCGATTTTGCAGAGATGGTTTTAAAGGGTGCTGGATTGGAAAACAAGGTAGTCCACAGGGTGATGAAGGAGAATGCGGCGGAATTGCTAGGGAAAATCCCAGCCGGAAATATCTAGATTCGTAATTAGAAAACTTAGTTATCCTTTTCAGGGTCTTTATCTTGAAAAAGCTGTTCTTCAGTGGCGGACTCTTCTCCGGTTTTGCTGCGGCCTTTAATTTTTACGAGGCCTTTGAATATAGCTTCTTTGATGGAACTTACGCCGATTACTTCGATGTCATTATAATGCGGTAGTGACTTCAGACCGCTTCTAGGAACTAGACATCCTTTAAAGCCCAAACGGGCGGCTTCGGCGACTCGTCTATCCAGGTGTGAGGCTGTCCTGATTTCCCCGCTCAGCCCTATTTCACCAACTACCACCAGGCCCGGCTTGAGAGCGGAATCATAAAAGCTGCTGGCAATTGAAAGAGCTATGGACAGGTCGGCACCAGGCTCTTCGATCTTCAGTCCACCGGCCACATTGACCAGAATATCCTGGTTGCCTAATCTTAAATTGGCGCGTTTGGTTAGAACAGCGATAATTAGTAGCAGTCGGTTATAATCAACCCCGTTGGCCATACGGCGCGGCATACCGAAATAGGAAGTAGTGGCCAGGGACTGTATCTCCACGAGCAGCGGACGATTACCTTCCATGACCGGTGCCACCACCGTGCCTACGTTTTCCTCGTATTCCGTCAGAAAAGCTTGAGAGGGGTTTTCAACCTGAATCAATCCTTTTTCCTGCATCTCAAAGACGCCTACTTCGTTGGTGGAGCCGAAACGGTTCTTCGCGCAGCGTAAAAGGCGGTAAGAACTGAAAGGAGTGCCTTCGAAGTACAATACCACGTCAACTATATGTTCCAGTGCCTTTGGCCCTGCTATGTCCCCGCTTTTAGTTATGTGCCCGACGATGAAGACCGGCACTTCTTTAGCTTTAGCCCACTGCAGCAGCCTGAGGGTGCATTCTCGCACCTGGGTTATATTGCCGGGGGCAGTGCCCAGGTCTGAAAGCCCAACCGTCTGGATAGAGTCCACCACCACAAAACCGGGATTTAGATTATCCAATTCATTGAGTATAACTTCAAGATCGGTCTCAGCCATTAGATATAGGTTGTCGCCTGTTATTCCCAGACGCTGGGCTCTCAGTTTGATCTGCCGTTCAGTTTCTTCTGCTGAAACATAGACCGAATTGCCGCGCAAGCCTGCCACCATATCAGCTATCTGAAGTAAAAGAGTGGACTTGCCGATGCCAGGTTCGCCGCTGATTAATGAAACTGAACCGGCCACCAGCCCTCCGCCCAAAACCCGGTTGAGTTCATTGATGGGCAGAACGGTGCGAACGGTGTCCTTAAGCTCTATTCCGGCTAAATGGCGGGCAGGCGAACCTCTGACAGGCACTTTCTTGGAAGCCGTCTGGGTTGTGCTGGTTTCTGCAAAGGTGTTCCAGGTCTGGCAGTCCGGACAACGCCCCAGCCATTTAGGGCTTTCCTTTCCGCAAGCCTGGCAAACAAATACTATTTTTGTCTTTATCGCTCTTGCCATATGTAAAATGTACTTTATTTTGCATTTAATGACAAGAGAAGTTCCGTAAGTGTTATAATACGGCATAAAATGACCAGTTGAACGGAAGGCGATCCAGTGAGATATGCTGTTTTAAGCGATATCCATTCTAATCTGACTGCGCTGGAGGCGGTACTGGCGGATCTTGAAAAATTGGGGCGCGTAGATGAAATCTGGTGTCTTGGTGATTCTGTAGGTTATGGTCCAGATCCTCACGAATGCCTTGAAATCGTCCTCAGCCGCTGCAGCCTTTGTGTGGCTGGGAATCATGATCTGGTTGCTATAGGTAAGCTGGACACCTCAGTTTTTAATCAAGACGCTGCCAGGGCTGCGAGTTGGACTAGATGTCAGCTCAACAAAGAGGAAACTGGTTTTCTAACCGGACTGCCTCTCATAGTTGAAAAAGGCGATTTTACCCTCGCCCACGGCAGCCCTCGAGCGCCGATTTGGGAATACATCACGTCGCGCAAGGAAGCTGAAGAGAACCTTGCTCATTTGAAAACCAGCTTCTGCCTGACTGGTCATACCCACGTAGCCCAGTATTTTCAGTGCCGTGAATCCTGCAATTCCGTTAGGCCTGAAGCAGGTGCTTCGCTCAAGCTGGAGGATTCCCGCTATTTTATTAATCCCGGCGGGGTAGGACAGCCGCGGGACGGCGATCCCCGGGCGGCCTATGCAGTCTATGACAGTGATACTGCAACTATTGTTTTTCGCCGCGTCAGTTACGATATAGCGGCTGTTCAAACCAGAATGCAGAAAGCCGGTTTGCCCCTTTGGTTGACGGAACGGTTAGCATATGGAAGGTAAAATTACTTTATTCCCGTTCGTTTTCTATTTCTTTAAGGCGTTTGTCGTCAATGCCGAAGTGATGGGCGATCTCATGGATGACTGTTTTGCGGATTTGCTCTTTGATTTCCATTTCGTCTCCGCTGCGACAGGCTTCTTCAATCGGTTTTTGAAAAATAGTGATTTTATCCGGTGTTACCAGCCCGTAATTGCTGGTCCGGTTCGTCAGAGGTACGCCTTCATATAACCCCAGCAGGGTGAATCCTTTCCCAAGATGGGTTTTTCTAAGTTGCCAGTCAGATGGCAAATCTTCGACTACCAGGTCGACGTTTTCCAGCCGGTCTTGAAATTCCTCCGGTAATGATTCGACAGCCCCTATCACCAGCGATTCAAATCTCTCTTTATTCATCCTAGTGTTTAGCCTGGTGCAGATAATCCACTGCCCATTTGGTGCCTGCATCTCCTGTTTCGGTTATTACGATATCAGGGGTAATGCCTTTACCCTCGATCTCTCTTCCCTTGGGAGTCAGCCAGCGGCCGGTAGTCAGGTAGATGGCCGATCCATCTGGCAATTGGAAGAAAGAATCATAGCTTCCCTTACCGAAGGTGACTGTTCCGGCGATGGTTGCTCTGCCGTAGTCCTGCAAAGCACCAGAAAGGACCTCAGAACCGGAAGCGCTGTATTGATTGACCAGTACCACCATGGGCAAATCGGTAAACACGCCATTGGGAGTAACTGAGTTAGATCGGGTCTGGCCCGCATTGTCCCGCAGGGTAATAATGACGCCCTCTTTGATAAAGTTGCTGGCTATGTCCACTACTACGTTGACATAGCCGCCAGGATTGTCCCTCAAGTCAAGAATGATACCTTTCGCATTTTTTACTTCCGGGGCAGCCAGAGCCTTCCGGAATTCCTCATTGGTTTTAGCGTGGAAGTTAGAGATTTGGATATAGGCAATGTCCCCTTCCATGTGGAATTCCACCGAAGTAGGATTTATTTCGGCCCGTACGATTTCGATGTCTACAGGTTGAGAATCAACTTCATGCAGGATAAGTAATTTGACCTTGGTGCCGATCTCTCCACGTACCAGGCCGACTACCTGATCAGTCTTCAGATCCTGGGTAGATTTTTCGTTCACAGCTAATATGATGTCGTTGCTTTTTAGCCCGGCTTTTTCGGCAGGGGAATTGGGAAGCACATGCACGATAATAGGTTGCTTGTCTTTGTTCATTGAAACCGTAGCGCCGATGCCGCCAAAGCTGCTGGCGAAGTCTCCCTGAGTCAGTTTATATTCGCTTGGATTCAAATAATATGAGTATGGATCGTCAACGGACCTTACCATGCCTTCAATAGCGCCTTGAGTGAGGACGGTAGAATCAATTTTCTCCGGTTGGACATAATCTTTTCTGATAATAGTCCAGGCCTGATTGATGAGGTCTATATTCAGTCCAGGTCGACCAACGCTGGTATTGAAGGATGCCAAACAACCTGCAGCAAAGGCCGTAGATAGCAGCAGGACTGCGACCAGAATCAACAGACCAATTTTAAAACTCTTGCGCATGGTAGTAATCCTCACAAATCTTTAACAATAGGGCTCAATCTGATTATACTCAGAGCGGCAGGTTAAGTACATTTTTAATCTCAAAACTGTTGAACTAAATACTTACTGCAAACTGGTTTACGCGAAAACTAGTTTGAGGTAGGCGGCAACGGCTAAAGCAGCGGTCTCCACCCGCAGAACATTCTCGCCCAGTGTCACTGCTTGAAAACCGGAGGTGATAGCCTGCTCAACTTCCTGAGGCGTGAAATCACCTTCAGGGCCGATTAACACCAGCACAGCAGCAGGTTTTTTCCCGATTAATACCTGAGAAAGAGATAGACGCTCGCCAATCAGGCTGGGAACCAGTTTTAGATCATATTCAGCGGATTTAGAAATAATTTCTGTCAAGGACATAATGCCCGGGATGGATGGCAGCAAATTGCGCTGGCTTTGCTCAGCGGCGCTGCGGGCGATTTTGCGCCAGCGTTCCAGCCTCGAACCTTCCGCTTCCTCAATTCTGACTTCGACCCGTTCAGTCAAGAGCGGTATGATGGTGTCCACTCCAATCTGGGTTAGTTTGTCAACGATATCATCAAACCCGGATTTTTTAGGCAGGGCGCAGGCTATACTCAACTTAAATTTCACAGGCCTGGCAGGTTTTTTCTCTATCACCTTTAGCTGGGCTTGCTGTCTGTTGTAAGCTGAGATTGAACACAGATATTCACGGCCAGTGGAATCGAATACAGTGATCTGGGCGTCTGTTTTTAAACGCAGAACATCTTTCAGATGGTGCAGTTGATCTGCGTCGCTGATAGCAGCCTGCTCTCCAACAATAGGGTCTCCTAGATAAAAACGGTGCATACGTTATCCTCAGGGTTTTTGTGACTATTTTACCCTATGATCAGTGAAATTAACAGTCAGGGCACCGGGTTCAGGGCTGTTGATATGGGGTTGATTTTTACCTGCTTATATTAAATAATGAATTATTAGTAAGACTAAACTGGATAAAATTTGTGCAATCAGCGAAATTCTAATTTATTTTACTGGCACAGAATTAAAAGAGGTATAAATGAATAGAGTTGCGATCGTCAGCGCAGTGCGAACACCCATCGGTAATTTTGGAGGTACCCTCCGCACAGTACCGGCCTATCGGCTTGCTCCCCTTGTTCTGAAGGAAGCTGTTACAAGGGCTAATATACAGCCAGAAATGATCAATATGGTGATCATGGGGCAGAACTATCAGAGTGGCGAATATGTCAATATCGCTCGAATGGGTTTGCTGCTTGCCCAGTGGCCGGTGGAGATCCCGGGTATAACACTGGATAGGCGCTGCCCCTCCGGAGTCGATGTGCTTTCATTTGGGGCCATGATGATCCAATCCGGTAACAGCGAAATATGTGTTTGCGGTGGTGTTGAAAGCATGAGCACTGCCGAGTTCTACTTAAAAGGTGAAATGCGCTGGTCAATGGGCGGAACCGGGGATATGCCTCGCGGCCACGGCAGCCTCTCCACCTGGAGCACACCCTTGTATGACCGGATTCTGCGCGCCAGGGTGATGTCTCAACCGGTCAGCCGTTTTGGCTATGTGCCTACGATGATGACGTGGGGCGAGGCAGCTGCCAAGGAATATAACCTGACTCGGGAAGAAGCCGATAGTTGGGCTGTCAGAAGTCACAATCGGGCTTATGCCGCTATAACTAAAGGCGTATTCGTCCCGGAAATAATTCCTGTTCCTGTTCCCCAGGAAAAAGGTGATCCGGTAATGTTTACTCAGGATGAGCGTCCGCGGGCGAATTCAACTCTTGAGGCCCTTAGCAAACTTAAACCGATCATCGGCGGGATCTGTACCGCAGCTAACTCTTCTGGTGAGAACGACGGAGCCGCGGCAGTTGTACTTGTTTCAGAATCCAAAATGGAAAGCCTGGGTTTGAAGCCGCTGGCTTATGTGAAAGCCTTTTCTTTCAGCGGAGCTGATCCCCGTTATGCTTATAAAGCCACCGCAGGAGCAGTCAACGAGGCTTTAAACAAGGCCGGCCTGAAACTTGAAGACATAGACCTCATAGAGATCCATGAGGCCTTTGCTGCGCAGGTTTTGGCCAATTTCAGGGATTTGGGTATCACAGAGAAAGACTACGAACGTATCAATGTCAATGGTTCTTGTATTTCTCTGGGGCATCCTCTGGGAGCCACCGGTACCCGCATCGCCACTACTCTGCTTTATGAAATGAATCGGCGGAATGCCAGGTATGGGCTCGTAGCCATCTGTGGTGGAGGGGGTATGGGCGCAGCCCTTATCCTGGAAAGATAAAAGCGCAGTTGTTTTGACCTCTTAATTCAAATTGAAGGCATGAAAAATGATCATCATTTTTCATGCCTCGTTATTTCTTCCCAGGTTTGTAGATAGTCCCCTTTTTAGATAAACGAAGTGTCTTGAATTCTATCCGATGAGTTTTAAAAACAAGACAACTCCTGCACTTTGAGCCTATAATAGTAAGGTTGAACCGGTTATGATAATAATGTTTTAAAGGGAAAATCAGGCATTTATGTTAGCTGTTTCCAATATTTCCAAATCCTTTGGCGAGCAGGTTCTTTTTAGCGGAGTGACTTTTAACGTGGGGGCGCGCGACCGTGTGGCCGTGATCGGACCCAACGGTTCTGGCAAGACCACTCTGTTTGAAATCCTGGTCGGTCATGTCTCCCCCGATTCCGGCTCCATCTCTATGCGCAAGGACATCACTATCGGCTACGCCAGGCAGGAAATCACCCCCGATTCTTATGAAGGCTTGCTCGACCATGTGGTACACGCCTCAAATAAAATCGCTGGTTTGGAGCATCGTATCAAGGTTATACAGGAAGCCCTGGCTGAAGGCGGCGATGAAGCCGATCCGCAGGAATTGCTGCAAGAACTGGGAGAATTGCAGCACAAATTCGAACTGGTAGGCGGTTATAACCTCGAACACGAAGCTGAAGTTATTCTGAGCGGCCTGGGTTTCAAAGAAAAAGATTTTCAACGTCCCTTGAAGGAATTCAGCGGCGGTTGGCAGATGCGGGTTACGCTGGCCAAGTTGCTGGTAATCAACCCCGATCTGCTGCTGCTGGATGAACCCACCAACCATCTCGATCTGGAATCTTGCCTGTGGTTTGAGAATTATCTGCGAGCCTATCAGGGCGCTGTTTTGGTAACCTCCCACGATCGGGCCTTCTTGAACCGGATAGCTCATAAAATCATCGCTATTGAAAAGGATGATGTCATTTTCTTCCATGGTAGTTATGATGAATTTGTGGAAGCCCGCAAGCAGAGCCTGGTTGTCCTGGAATCTACCGCTAGACGCCAGAACATCAAAATCAAAAAGGAAATGCGCTTCATAGAAAGGTTCCGCAGTCAGGCTACCAAGGCTGCCGCGGTGCAGAGCCGCATCAAGGCCCTGGCCAAGGTGGAACGGGTCGTCATCCCCCGTAACACCCAGAAGATCCATTTTACTTTTCCTGAACCGCCGCGTAGCGGGGATGAGGTGATTACACTTAAACATGTGGCGAAAGCCTATGACGGTAATATTATATACCGCGACCTTAATCTGTCTTTGAGGAGAAAAGACCGGGTGGCGCTGGTAGGGGCGAACGGCGCCGGCAAGACCACCCTCTTGAAAATACTGGCCGGAGTGCTGCCCTTTGAGGGTGGAGAGCGCAAGCTGGGTCAAAACGTTACCACCGCTTATTACGCTCAATATCAACTTGAACTGTTGGACCCTGAGAATACCGTTCTGGAAGAATTAAGAAAGGTGGCCGCGGATGAATCTGAGCAGAGGCTGCGGGCGCTTTTGGGCACTTTCCTTTTCAGCGGTGATGACGCCTATAAAAAAGTGTCAGTTCTCTCCGGCGGCGAAAAGAGCCGTCTCTCAATCGCTAAAATGCTGGTGCGTCCGGCCAACTTCCTGTTAATGGATGAGCCGACCAACCATCTGGATATCAACTCCCGAGAGATGCTGTCGGATGCCCTGGACGCTTATCACGGTACGCTGTGTTTCATTACGCATGACCGCACCGTCATCAGGGATATTGCCGATAAAATTATCGAAATCAGAAACGGCGAGCCCGTAGTGTATCAGGGCAATTATGATGAATACCTGGACTGGAAAGCGGGACAGGGCCTGGAAGATGTGTCGACATTTAAAGCCAATGGACGAGGTCCATCCGGGGACGCAACTTCACGCGATGTCCAGCGTCAGCGTAAGGTTGCCGAAGGGACACTCCGCAACACCTTCTTCCGCGAAAGCTCTCCCCTGAAAAAACGGATAGATGCAATTGAGGCAGAGATGCATAAACTGGAGGCGGAATACAGTGATCTGGAAACCTCCTTTGCCAATCCGGAATCCTACGGGGACGCCAATGAGATCAAGACCCGCACCAGGCGGCACCATGAGTTGAAACCTATCATTGCCAGCCTCGCACAAGAATGGGAAATGCTCTCCCTGGACTATGAGCAGAAAAAAGCGAACTTCGAGCAGGCCAAGAAAGACCTGGCAGTGGAATATTCATCTAATTAACTATTTGATGTTACCGAATTCCTAATATTTTAATTTTAAGTTCATGCGATTATCCCCATGTTCGTACAGTGGTGAGTAGGCTCAATTGTAGCTAAGTTAAGTTCAGAGGGTATCGTCTTTAAGGGGATGATACCCTCTATGTCTATACCCTCCAAAGTAGCAGTGACTTTAATTGCCAGCATGTCCAGGATATCCCGCTTTTCCAGATAAGAAGCTAAATCCAGTTGATCTTTCAAAGTTCGACAAAATTCAGCCAGCTTAATCTCGGCCTTTTTCAAAGCGGCTATTTTTTCTTTGGTTTTGACTAGAGTGTCCAGTTTTGACATATCGGATTCCATTTCCTTTTTTAGACTGTTTATTTCATCCAGTACGGAGTTCTGGTTTATCTCCTGGTAACGAAATAATTGAACCAACCTCTTCTCCTGGGCGTCATAACCGTTGATTTGTTTTTTGATTTTTTGAATTTCCTTTTCAAATGAGAACTCTTGAATAAAATTCTTTTCCTCGGCCTTAAGTTCCTCTTTGATAGCCGCTAAAACCATTTCTGGATGAAGTAAAACTTTCCCTAAACTATCCCAGACCTTCTCCTCCAAAAATTCAGCCCGGATATATCTGGCATTGCAGGCTTTTACTCTGGTAGCAGTTGGATAGGTTGCCCGACAATGGTAATAACGAAAACGGTGATTCATGAAACTACCTACTAACGGAGTGCCGCAATAGCCGCAAACAACATGTCCTTTTAAAATGTAATCATGTTTGGCTTTGGCCTTGTTTACCTCGCCATTCCGTTGGCGAATGGCCTGTACCCGTTCGAATAATTCCTTGCTGATAATAGGCGGAGTCACATCGGGCAACAAAATCCATTCACTCTTAGGTTGTCTGACCAATTTAGTTTTCCGGCTTCCGTGAGTCTGCCCATAATAGGTCATACCAATATAGCTGCTATTACCTGTCATGTTATAAATCGTCCGGGGAGACCATTTGCTATTCGTCTTGGTTGGTATCAGCAAGTCATTTAGTTTACGAGCTATATTGAAATAACCCTCACCATTTGCCACTGATTCGAACATCCTTTGGACTATCTTGGTTTCCAGTTCTAAAGGGATTCTTTGTTTATTCTCCTTGTCCCATTTATATCCATAAATTCCTTTACCCGTTCCCGTCGGCATTTTGCCTTTTTGCAGAAAGGCTTTTTTGCCTCGCATAGTCCTTTCTCGTATTTTCTCGGCTTCTAATTGAGCAAATGTCCCTCTAAGGTAAGTTATTGCTTCCCCCAAAGGAGTCTTATCTATATCTTCGGTAACTGATTCGAGTAACATATTGTTTTTATCCAATTCGTCACGGAGAATGACGCCGTGGGTAGCATTACGTGAAAGCCGGTCCAGACAATATATGACAAGAACGTTAACGCCCCCAGTCATGATAAGGTCTCTTAATTCATTCAACTTCGGTCGGTCTAATGTCAGTCCGGAATATGCTTCGCTAAAAGATATAGCGACTTCATAGCCCTTTTTCCTGCAATATTCCTGACAGGCCGCCAATTGGGTCTGGAGGCTGGTGCCTTCCTTCTCCTGATCCTCGGTACTAACACGGCAATAAATAACGGCTTTCATCTACTAACCCCCTTTATCAATCAATCACAGCAACACCAAAATCGAACGGATTAAGCTTCTCCCCTTTAAATGTGACCATTCCCTGGTCCTTGAAATATACATCATACCGCTGGTTTCCTTTAGGAGTTTTGGATGTTGCGACCAACTTGACAAGAATTCCTTCTGCACGTTGCTTTAGTTTGTCCTGCCTTAGTAATACAACAGTGGAACCCGGGCCTAGTTTGCCTATTTCTGTAGAATGAATTATATATCCCTTTCCTACGCCAGTTTGAAAATAGGTTTCAAAACTATTCGGAGTTCCCGGTTTGCCCCTGCTATAAGGCGCACTAATAACAAGTGTTGTCTTCTTTGTATTATTCAGAATTTTCTGGATAGTATCCCTTAAGTCCACGCTTAGCCGGTCTATCTCAATGAGCGAATCGAGAGGTAGTGCTTGCTTGTCTTTTGCCGGTGCCGCGAGTTCCCACAAACGTTTTCCCAAATCAGCAGCTTTTATTTCGAGTTCCTGCAGGTCTTGGTTGTTATTCATTCTTCCTTTTCCCTCCTTTTTAGCTTTTTTAATGGTTATGAAGTTCCTTCGTTGTCCTGGTCCTCGGTAATGATATGGCAATAGATTGCAGCTTTCATTCGCTGACCTCCTGAAGCTTTATCATCCAACTTATAAAAGAGGCTACATTAGCAAGAAAGTCTTTATTACCTAATTCCCCTATTACAGCTACCCTGTTGACTTGGTCTCCATCTATCATGTATTCTGACTCATAACGATAATTGCTCCAAAAGTGGTCAGATGTCATCCCTTCTTTGCCACCGCCATATCTATTACCGCGATGTAAGACGAAAACATTATTCCCATCTTCAGCGAAGGCTCCAGCAACACGTCTGTTTATCCCATCATTGGGTATGCAAACCTCACATTGTGGATGGATGGTGCCAAGATTAATTGGTTTTTCGACTCCGAAAACATTCCACCATCTATTTCCTTGAATGGCTATATCTGAATAAAACCAGATGCCGTAATTTGGTAGCCAAAATATATGAGCAATAGTAGGGCCTTCTTTCGTATTGATGGTGCAATTTATTTTCTGAGGTGTAGCCAGCATAAATTGCTTTTCAAATTTACCCTGATACTCTCGAAGTTTATCTGGATTTGAGACTACTCGAAGCATATAGCTACCTCCTGGGATTCGGTTATTTATAGATATCCGAAAGTGAATAATGCTCGATTTTTTAAACCAGAATTTATCTCATCTGACTAATATGAGCTATCGTTAGGCATTAAATTAAAGAGCCCGGTATATCTCTCGACGATGACCAACACGCACAACGATAACAACGTGCTCACTATCATCAATAGCGTATATTATCCGGTAATCACCCTGGCGTATCCGCCATAAACCCGTGCTTTTAACCTTTTCAATGCCTCTTGGTCGCGGCGTTTGCGCCAGGCCTTTAATAGCTTCAATAACTGCCTGAAAATCAGACTTCGGCAGTTTATCCAGCGCTCTTTGTGGTTGGCGCCTTAAATCCACCCTGTACATTATTCAGCCTTCTTAGAATTACCTTGCCGTGATCCAAGGTAACTCTCTAAAGACACTGTACCTTCGGCATTCGCCATGGATGCCAGTCCCTCAGAAGCGTCAATTTCGTCCTCCAGCTTGGCGATTATGGCTTCAGTCAGCCAATCCCGCATCGTCTTGCCCTTCAAGGCGGCAAAAGCCTTGACCCGGTTGCGTAGATCAGGGTCAATATCCAGATAATACTTTGTCCTTTTTGCAATACCCGGCATTTTCTCATCCTCCCATTACCATATATATGGTCATTATGGTAAATATAACAAAGAATGTCAATACCCACCTGGCTGTTTGCGACTAAATCACTGACCACATCTTTACTTTCAGCTTTCGTGCTCGGCAATCCGCCTTGAAGTTTGTTCAATATCCAATGTTTTAATCCTTTAGTGTGCGTTTCACTTTCTCAGCCATTGTTCGGTAATCTTTCAGCTCTCCCAATATTTGAGCAGCTATTTGATCCGGCACCTTTGCGAGGTATCGCAGACCTTTCTTAGAAATAGCGTATTTTCTAGCACGATCAAACTTCGTTTTCTCCAAATAAGATTTGAGATAACCCCACTTGAACCAGTACCGCAGGCGATTCCTGCAATAGTCGTAGCTAATGCCGCTCTCTTCCGCTATCTGCGTGGCGGACAGGAAAATATTCTGGTTGTTGTAAAGCAAAATTAAGACACGGACCTTACTGTGGTTCCTCTTTCCTATGAAATTTGCTCCAGGTATGCCGAGCATAGGCCGCAGCCGAGCCCTTTGTCGTTCCGGTGTCATAATCTTCGGTTCACGAATGTGAACTTTAGCTAATTCCTCTTTTGGTACTCTTATTTTCTCACAGTCCACTTTTTCTCCTTTAATTAACTAAAATGGTGGAGGGGTGCGGGATGACCGCCATACAAACAGCTTTAGAGACTAGTTGTTGCAGAGACTCCCCTTTTTTCGGGCTGCCATACCCTTTATCCGGCTGGTTTTCCAATTTTGTTTTTTCGATTTACTAGTTTTATCGACGGCCTATTTTCCTATTCAAAACCCAGATCTATGAACAACCTCTGGATGCTCCAGTAAATAAGCCAGGACCTACCCATGAACTTTCTGGCAATAGCCTCTTCTCGATGCAGCGGATAGGACTTGGTTCCGGCTACCACCTATCTTTCGCTCCTTCTGGTTACTGGTCCCATTTCCCAAAAAGGTACTTCGGTTAAAAAGGAAACAGGCCTAACCGTATCGGTATGAAAAACTTTACCGATGGGCCTTTTGTTAAGTAACTCAGTTTTTCGACTAACTTCGATCAAAGCTGTGGTCACTGGCCTGAACCTCCAAAACTTTACAAAATATACTACTTTTGTTAATCCCCTAATGCTTACAGCGAGCTTATTGGATTTATTAATTGAGTCAATTTCTTATTCTCCGCCAGAACTTTATAAATATATCCTCTACTGCATCCTAAACTTTCAGCTGCCTGTGTAATATTGGAGTATTTGACTAAAGCGTCATAAACGTTTTTGACAGGGATATCTAATCTTTTCCGCCCTAAACCACCCACCTCTACCAGGTTACCGCAATGTGGACAGATAGCTTTCATATTTTGTAGTCCCAGTTACCGGTGGCTTGAAACTGACAGCCACCTGCAATATTGAATGGCACCTGCAGTCCATTGGGGTCTATCGTCTTTTGCGCCCAGGATTTGCCTTTCACTATTCTGAGGATTCCTTTATCCAGGCTTAGGTATAATTTCGGCTTCTCTAAGCCAAACTCCTGGCCTCTCCCATAAATAGCACCAACTTTCTTCTGAAGGGCCAAAACTAACATACCAGTACCCAACTTATGACTGATCGCCGTCAGGTGTTCGTTTACCTGATAAAGCTCCGTGGTCATTTCCAGATAATCAACGACATTTACACAGTCTGGCCGGATGACATCCGCGAAATCCGCAGCCCGTTCGATGGCTTCAAACTTCCAATCGTTAATATCCATGCCGGGAAACTTATCGAGCCGGTCCCGCAGTTCTACTTCTCCCATTTCGGAGCAAAAGTAATAAATTGGATACTGGTCTTGATTTAAGTAGATGAAGTTGAGCATCATGGCAGTTTTGCCGGCGTTGGGACTGCCAGCTATTACGGCAATATTCCCTGGGAAAAGATTCACATACTTCTCGACGCCCAAAGGCCATTTTATGGGGAGCACACCCGCCGTATTGGCGGTTTTAAAGTTGAGAGTAGTTATCCTGGTATTAACATATCGGAACTGCTTGTTTATCTTGGCATGAGGCTCGATGATGCCCTTTTCCCGTAATCGCAAGAGTATCTTACGCCGGTTCTCTTTGTCGTTAGATGATTGTATTCCTAAATCCTTGTCCAGTTCCGCTGTATCCCACCAACCAGTAGTCCCCTCTGCCCAGTTCACGATTCTTTTAGATAAGGCATCAGAACGGGACATTTCGCTGGCCTGGCCTGGCAAGCTGGGTGTCCCGATTCTTGTCCCGTTTTTGTCCCGTTCGAGCGTGGCTTTTTCTGTCCCGTTCGTATATACACATACATGATTACTAATAGAACCATCCGGACTATACCGGGAGACGCTCGTGGCAATAGCTTTTACTTCATTTTCAGGTAATGGCGGTTGACATTCTAACTCGTTGGTCTTCAGTAAAGCTGCCTCGATGGCTTCTTCAGCCATGCCCCGCCTGCGCATCGTACCAGCTAGACTGGTAAGGGTCTGATTCCTCTGGCCTGCAGGTATTGGCTGGGTTCCTGGCAAAGATCCTTGCTGAGAAGGTTGCTTTTTAATGGCAAGCTCTAATATCCAGACTGGCGCTGGTGCTATAGGAGCATTATCTTTAACCTCGTACCGGTTACCACTCTCGTGCAAACTGGGGGGAGCCACAATATAACCGCCATTGGCTCTAATATCTACACCCAAATATCCCGCAAATTTAACGGTATTCCTGACGTCGGTCCCATTGGGATTGCGGTAAATTAAGTGAAGGCCTCCGCCGCCTGTTCGGTGTGTCCGGGTCTGAAGAAAAGGGCCATGCTCGGCCTCCATTTTCACCTTACTCTCGAAGCCTCCGTGCTTGGGATCAAAATCAATAACGATGAAGCCATCGGTAACAATCCCAATTCCGGCATCGGGCCATTTGGTCCAGTATTCTTTCACCCCTATTTGTAGTTGGGTAGCCTCTTTTAACCCATGCTCGTTATAGGGCTTTTTATCTGGCTTAACTGGGAACACTCTGAAACCTTCAGCAATGTAATTGAATGCCGCTTGCATCATTGTGCCGGTCATTTGGCACCCTCTTTCTTGGTTTCCATTATCACCCGCTGCCAGAATTTGCGCCACAGTGCATATTGAGCCGGCGAGGCCGGCCCGGTGTGGAAATTCAGTGTTATCTTGACTTCATTATTGTTTTGATTCGCTTTCATGTTTTCCAGTCATCCGGTTGAGTAGTTTGTTAAGTTCGTTTTCAGATATCCGATAATCACCACCGGGAAGAATTAACGCCACGATAGCCCCCTGCTGGATATAGCGCCTGACCGTTTCAATGCGGACGTGCAATATTCCAGCTACTTCATTGACCTTTAAATACTTTTCTTCCATTATTGTTACCTCTGTTGATTAGTCTGCTTTTATTTGTTAAAGTTAGCTTATCACTGCACTATTAATAGGCGTCAAATGCATATTACATGAATAATGAAGCTGATTTTCGTGCATAATAGCGAAACACGAGGCTAAAAATGAAGAAAAGTAGAATTCGTAGACCGAGAATTGTCCCGGAAGTACAACTGGCGATAAGCAGGTTCCATATTCGTAATCCAGATTGGACAGGGGAAAGGATATGGAAAGAACTCGAACACTACCCAGACAGGCTTTGGGCAGTACCCAGTTTGCGAGCCGTGCAGAAAATATTTGCCAAAGTCAAGGCCGAAACAATGACACCTGAATTCCAGTGGAAAGAATCCCCATGGCATTTGGGGGTATGGGGAGATAAGGAAGTATCTCTCTTTTCGGCAGAGGCGATAGCGGCAATCCATGACCTTCAATTTTGGCTAGAACAAGTAAACCATGAGCCAAATACCTCTACGGCTGGAATAAAGGAATGGACTGAGAGTTTTACAAATGGCAAGATGACAACAACTATATGGCCGCTTACGACCCGAGAAGCCTGTTGGGTGGCCAAACTCTACAAGATGAATTACATTCTGAGTGAACCCGAGAGATTATATTTCCTAATTCATGAGAGAGGGAAACAACCGCCCAAGAATCCTACTCTTCTAAAATTATATGAACTGTTTGCCAAAGAAGGTGTACCTTTTAGAAGAGCGCTTAATGAGAACCCTTCTAAACTTTGGGAAACCGCCAAGACATATGCTGACTATCAGCGCTTATGCGAATTAGCCGGCACAAATTTTGATACTTCCAGACTTGATAAAGCCCTGAGAACAGGCAGTATTGGCAGAACAAAATACGATCTATTCTCTGAATATAAGGCTGAGAATGAGACGTTTAACAGGGTTAATCTCGGCGAACATCCGGGGAATCAGGTCAATTAATAGCGTTGACGGGCTGACAGCCAATGCCGATCATATTGGTGCTGTCCAGGCTCCGGTATATCCTGTCAGTAGAGAACAGAGATTGATAATCGGTCCATTCCAGACTTGGCAAGTACGTTTTCTTAAAAAGGAATATCGGACAGTCGCCCCTCACACATCCTGTAAATTGGAGATGGAAACGGCATGATGATTATCTCCCTCTCAAGTCCTTTAGTTACGAACTTACTATTATAATCTCAAAAGTTAATGAAAATTATGGTATATTTCTTTTAAGGTAAAACTAAGGAGGTGTATGTGCCTAATATTAATCTTAACCTACCTGCTGCTTGGGCAGTTCTTGCTGGTTTTTTGGTTTTCTCATTTTTTACTCATAGTGGTTGGTGGGCTTGGACCGGATTACTGATATTCGTTGTAAGATTACTTCCTGATAATAGTACTGGTAAAGGGTTCGGATATTTATTTCTCACAATAAGCCTTGGATTATTTATCTTCGGTATTTTTTCTATGAGTTGGAATTATTTTTAATGGCTAATCGGTTACCAATCTAGATTAACTAGAACCGAATGGAAGGTAAGTTTGTCGCTAGGAGTCTGTCTGAGTAATGCGTAGGTTGAGCTCAAATAGTATAATTAAGGCAAAGACGTTACACGGAGAGATTAATGAGCAAAACCTTTCGCCCTTACGAGCCCGAACAGGACTATCTA
>Ga0114951_10002429_pt1 | contig 21062 bp, 19 predicted proteins | sample AM7aDNAmetaG_FD_88677 | JGI IMG/M metagenome (GOLD analysis project Ga0114951, IMG submission 88677) | Freshwater microbial communities from Finland to study Microbial Dark Matter (Phase II) - AM7a DNA metaG | ecosystem: Environmental > Aquatic > Freshwater > Lake | place: Finland: Lake Alinen... | reverse complement strand
TCCAGCCATGAGGAATAATTGCCTTTCCAGGGAATGCCCTGGCCCCGGTCAAGCTCAAGTATCCATTCGGCCACATTGTCGAGAAAATAGCGGTCATGGGTAACGGCGATAATAGTGCCCTCGTAGCGCTGCAGGTGATGCTCGAGCCAGGCAACGGTTTCGGCATCGAGATGGTTGGTGGGCTCGTCAAGCAGCAGTATATCGGGCTTCTGGAGCAGCAGCCGGCACAGGGCCACGCGGCGCCGCTCGCCGCCCGAAAGTATTTTTACGGGCATGTCGCCCGCGGGGCAACGAAGCGCGTCCATGGCCATTTCCAGGCGCGAATCAAGGTCCCAGGCATTGAGGGCGTCGATTTTCTCCTGCACCTCGCCCTGACGCTCGATGAGCCGGTTCATCTCATCATCGCTCATGGGCTCTGCGAATTTTGCGCTGATTTCGTTGAATTCTTTGACGCAATCGACAGCCTCCTGCACACCCTCTTCCACCACCTCGCGCACGGTTTTTTCATTATCGACAAGAGGCTCCTGCTCGAGATAGCCGATGGTGTAGCCTGCAGACAGGGTTATCTCGCCGTTATACTCTTTGTCGACACCGGCAAGAATTTTCAGAAGCGTGCTTTTGCCCGAGCCGTTCAGGCCGAGCACGCCTATTTTTGCTCCGTAGAAATAGGAAAGATAAATATTTTTAAGGATCGGCTTCTGATGGTAGAATTTGCTCACGCCGATCATGGAATAGATAATTTTATTGCCTTCTGTAGCCATGCAGAAAAAAACCTCCTCAAAGTTGATAATACGAAATTTTATTGCCCGGTCAAGCAAGCAAACTACTGCAAAACGCCCTTTCGCGCAAGATACTTTTCACCGACAAAGCTGATAAAACCCCAAAAACATTGCCATTTCAAGAGCTGCGGCACTGTGCGCGACCAAACCCGGCTCCCGTGGGCCTCATGGGGCGATTGCAAGAAATCCGGCCCGCTCTTAGGCGGGTAAAAAGCACCAGAGGCTGCAACAAATCCTTTTGTGCATTGTTTTATACAGCACAGAACGGTCGTGCTTGACACAACCCCTATTATTTATATAGTATGATAAAACAACTTTCCACAAAGGAGAAACAAAATGAAAAAATATGCCGGTACACTACCGTACAAAAAACTTATCATGCTGTGCTGCATGCTTGCGCTGGCGCCAGCCCTGATGTCCTGCGCCATGTCAGGAAATTATCGTCTTAATGTGCAGTATGTGCAGCAAAAGGCGCCCCTTGCTGCCGATATCAGCATGCAGCAGTACGTTATTACAGCCGCTCAATTCAATGACGAGCGCAGCGTGCTTGACAAATCCGTCATAGGCAAGCGGGTTCAAGCCGACAGCAGCGAGCTTAAAGCTGTTGCCTCCCAAACAGCGCTGCCCACAGAGCTTGTAGGAATTGCCATTAAGGCGGCCTTCCAGAAAAATGACTATACGGTGTACGGCCGCACGCCTGACTGGGACGGCACTGAGCGCACCATCCAGAAGGAGTGGGGCAACCTGGTGGTCGGCGGTTTCATAGAAGAGCTTGAGGTTGTGTGCAACACGGGCTTTCTGAGCGCCGAGTATGATACTAAAGTGAAGCTGCGGGTAGTATTTGCCGACGTTCAGCACAAGCGCATTCTCTATACCACCACCCTTGATAGCGCTTCATCCTATAAGCATTTCTATTTTAGCCAGTCGCGCATGGAGCAGGAAATAAACAATGCCCTGTCCGTAGCCATTGAAAAGATGTTTGACAACAACAAGGTCGATGAAATCATCGACGGAATGACCCATGCGCGGGCAACAACTATTCAGTAAGTGCGTTGGTCTTAAATCATCGGCTATACAAGCGGGCAGGGTTCAAAACCTGCCCGCTTTTTTCTGAAACGGTTTGGGGAACATCTCCGCCTGCGGTGTCAAAAAAATTGATTCTGAGCGGGGGTCTGGCGCAGACGAAACAGCAGTAGCTTGCTGGTAAAGACAGAAGGAAAGGTTGCGTTTAAATGATTATGCGGCGGCGGGGAAAAAACAATTCTTTGAAATTTTATCTAATGTGACATATGAAGATATGGCACCCTGATCCTGATCTTGCTGCGAACGGACGGTCCCTTTTTACTCGCGGTCAACAAGGCCCCCGGGTAATGTGAGACAGATCAATATTGACGTCAAATATTTTTGCGCTGATTTCGGTTATGCCTAAGCCCTTCAACCGTGCCGTATGCATCTCAAGATATGCAGATGCGTTTTCCCCATCCTCAAACAGGTAAATTCCTCCGGCCTCCTGCGCCTCTTCATTTTCCGTCCATATCTTCCAGACAAGACCGGGCTCTTCGTTAATTAAGTGCGCCAGGCCTGAGAGTGTTTCAGCCAGCTGCTTGCCAAATGGCCCGCGAAACGGAAAGGAGATTTGTAATAGCTTAGCCATACTCTTTCTCCCAATATTTTGATACAAACAGGTGCCCTCATTGTTTTCCGATTGGCTCTTGATGCCCACGCCCCCAGATTTATTCCTGCAGCTGCTTTTCAATAACCGGCAAGACCATCCGGACCGATTTTTCCACCACGGAGCGCCACAGCGGGCTTCTCTCGGCGAGCCAGGCCGCGGGGGGAGACATCAGGTAATAAATTTTGATAAACTGCCTGCCGATACCATGCTGCGACAACACTTCATCGCGATAGCGGCGCAGCAGGCTCACCTCAGGGGACGTCTCGCCGAACACGGACGGCATGGGGCAATCCTCGGGGCCCCACGAATTCTTGCACCTGTCGTTTTCCTCGTCGCACTGGCCCCAGCCGCAATCCCGCCACTCGCCGGTGCATTTTCCGTTGGAGCAGTAATTAATAGTGCAGTACCGGCCGTCGTCGCAATCGGCAGGGCTCGTACACTCCGGCACCGAGGTGGTCGTGACCGTTACGGAGCTGGTGGTGGAGGTGGAGCTCGTCGTGGGATCCGCAGCCCCGGCCTGGTGCACCGCAAACGTGGCATTGTCAGGGCCGGGCAGCAGCACAAGTGTAATGTAGCCGTTGCGCGCAGCGCCCGTGTTTTTCGCCACGGAGAAAGTGACCGTAAAGGGGCCGTTCGTCTGGGTCGCCACCACATTGGTTATCCAGGGATCGGAGACCCGGATCGGGCCGCCGCATAACCCCAGGTACTCGAAGCTGCCGTTGTCGGCAGCAGCCGAAAACGTGGCATTGTCGGGATCGAGGGTCGTGTCGCACTCGTAGATGGTCGTCGTGGTGGCGGGTTCAGTGATAACAGCATGCGCCGTGCCAGCAGCCGTAAGCGCAAATGCCAGCACCAGCATACCGGTGAACCATGAAAACACGCAGGGGATTCGATGTGCCTGATGCATACGGGCCTCCTATTTCTTAGTGTCCGGTTGAGTAATAAGAACGACTATAATCCTGTGGGTGGATTTACGTCAAGGGAAATGGCCGGGCAGCCCTGCGGCGCAAGGCCCTCACAATTCTGATTCCTTCCTCCCTCCGAAAATAAGCGAAAATAAGAAGCACCCATTATTAATAGGTGACTATTGTCCTTGATTGTGTTTTTTTACCTTGACACGCAACCGTCTTTGTATACCATTGCACAAACGATTTGTTTCGCAACTTTTCAACTAACCACCCATAATAAAAGGAGGTCTGTAATGGTGAGAAACAAAATTTTCTATCTTGGCCTGGTGTTGATGCTTCTCGTGCTGCCGTCCTGCAAAAGGGCCCATGTGGTCCATGTTTCCGGAATAATAAGCGAGGACACTTCCTGGACAAAGAACAACCTCTATGTGGTCGACAGCAATGTATTTGTTGAAGCGACTCTGACTATCGAAGCGGGCACCATCATTAAAATCGCCAAAAAAGATGGCGCTCCCATTGGCCAGCCCTTTATTGTGAGCCCGACGGATGGCAACATTCAGGCTATCGGTACGGCAACATCCCATATAACATTTACCTCCTATGCCGATGACACAAAGGGCGGCAATACAGACGGCGCGAAGATCGCGCCTGCTAAAGGCGATTGGGGCCAATTTTTCATCAGCAGCCCCGTGGAAAGCAATTTCGCCTACTGCGATTTCCTGTACGGCGGGTTCATCTCCGGCGCCAGCGGGAACGAGGACTACCCGATGCTTATTGTCGTATCTTCCGTCCCCGTAACCATCGATCATTGCACCTTTGCGCACAGCCAGCATGCCGCATTGAATGTCAGTGGCGCCAAAGATACCTCGACCGTTACCAACAACATTTTCTACGATACCTCGCATCCTGTATGGATGAGCCCCAATTTCAGCATCGACGGCTCAAACACCTTCCACAACCCTGATGATTCAACCGAGGGCAATGACTATAACGGAATATGGCTTCCTAACAGCTCGGCAATCACGGAGAACCGCAGCTGGGGCAATAATGGCGTTCCTTATGTGTTTGACCAGGGTTTTTCCGTCAGTCAGGATGTTGTCTTAACGGTGGAGGCGGGAACGGTCGTGAAATTCAGCCTGCCCGGCTACGGCGTAGACCTGACGGGCGGCGCTGCGCAGATTGCAAACCTCGATAGCGCATTTTTCACCTCCATTAAAGACGACGTTCATGGAGGAGATACGAATATGGATGGAACTGCCACCACTCCGGCAGCAGGTGACTGGGAGGGCATTTATTCAAACGCCCTGTACGATTATGTAACCAGCGGCGGCATACTGTACGCAGCGAATTAAAAGAACAGCCTGTAGCTTAAGGTTCAACAATAAAAAAGCGGGGCCAAACCGGCCCCGCTTTTTTTATTAAAAATTTAGAAACTTGAACCGCTCCCTTTTATTTTGCTTTTTTGCCCGGCTTTATGACACGTGTATCGTCGGTGTAGGTAAGCGTTTCATTGTCGAAATCGATAGAGATCGAAAAACTGACTGTTGCGGGGAATTGGTCGATATTTTCACTGATCAGCTCCTGAACCTCGCTTGATTAATGTTAATTAATTAGTTGGCCCAAGCAAGTTCTTATCAATTATCAAACAGCCATGCTCAAAGGTTGTACTTCACGAACAACTTGGTCGGACAATGTATCCTCAGTCATATCCATATCGTAACGGCTTTGCAGGTTCATCCAATAACGTGGCTCCTGGCTGAAATATCTTCCCAGCCTCAAGGCCAGCTCCGCATTTACCGGCCTTTTCCCATTAATAACATAATTGATGCGCATGGCGGAAATTCCTAAATCCTTTCCCAAACGATACTGGGATAGTTTCAATTCATCCAGCAATTCTTTCAAATAAACACCCGGATGCACCGGTTTAATACTTTTTTTTGTCATAGTAATTCTCCTTAATGATAATCAACAAGTTCTACTTTTTCAGCATTACCCTTGAGCCATATAAAACATAGCCGCCATTGGTCATTGATTCGAATACTCCATTGCCCCTGGCGCTTTCCCTTTAAAGCTTCCAGACGATTTGATGGCGGCAATCTTAAATCTTCAATCCTGATTGCGGCATCTATGGCATTTAATTTCATAAAAACACGTTGCTGAATAGCGTGAGGGAATTTTCGCGAAGATTCACGATGAAAAATCTTCTCTGTTTCCCCGCATCGAAATGATTTTATCATGATTCATTAATAAACAATATGTTTATTAATGTCAAGGAGAAAATTACTTGCGCCCTGATTTCAAATGGAAAAAACAACCGGTCCCCTTTTTACGCTATGGGTTGGGCATATACCCGATCTTGAATGTGTTCACATTTTAGCCTGCTGAAGAAATTCTCAGCACAGGCATTATCCCAACAATTCCGGCGATCAGATTTATCCGCAATGTCCTCCTTTTTACTTTAAGTGGTGCACTTTGAAGTTGAATTCGCCAGTCACTCATTATTAATAGGTGACTGTCCCTCATTACTCCCTAAGGGCGTTTCAATCCACGCGCCCACGCGGGGCGCGACCCACTCAAATGCTGAAAGCCACTCAGGCCGCAGAAGTTTCAATCCACGCGCCCACGCGGGGCGCGACGCCTACAACGCGGCGCTGAAGGCTCAGGCAGTAAAGTTTCAATCCACGCGCCCACGCGGGGCGCGACTTTGGTGGCATTGGTGTAGGTCATGCCGATGGCGTTTCAATCCACGCGCCCACGCGGGGCGCGACGTTTTTTGGTCTCCGCTTTATGGCAATCCACGCGTTTCAATCCACGCGCCCACGCGGGGCGCGACTAAATACAATTATGTACGAATTACAAATATGTAGGGTTTCAATCCACGCGCCCACGCGGGGCGCGACGTAGGCGGGGCCGGAGTTTTGAAAGCCGCACAAGTTTCAATCCACGCGCCCACGCGGGGCGCGACCGAAATAGCTGATTTAGAAAAAGTGGATTTGTTGTTTCAATCCACGCGCCCACGCGGGGCGCGACTCATAATTTTTGAATCCCTTGAGGGTTTTGTCGCGTTTCAATCCACGCGCCCACGCGGGGCGCGACAAAGGGCGGCGATTTTATGCCGGGTAGATACTTAGTTTCAATCCACGCGCCCACGCGGGGCGCGACCGAAGTGGAGAAAAAGAAATGGCAAGAAAGAAAGTTTCAATCCACGCGCCCACGCGGGGCGCGACAACGACATGGACAAAAAGAAATACCCTTGACATGTTTCAATCCACGCGCCCACGCGGGGCGCGACAATGGTATCGGCAACGGAAGGTGTCTACGGAGACGTTTCAATCCACGCGCCCACGCGGGGCGCGACGGGTCGTACTCAAACGCCCGTTGTCTTCACTAAGTTTCAATCCACGCGCCCACGCGGGGCGCGACTTATTTTTAGGGTGTGTCGTTTTTTTTACGATTGTTTCAATCCACGCGCCCACGCGGGGCGCGACTCAAATTTCCCAAGATCACAATTGCACTCTAAGGTTTCAATCCACGCGCCCACGCGGGGCGCGACCACAGGCAACTTTTATTGTTTGCCTGTGCCTTCGTTTCAATCCACGCGCCCACGCGGGGCGCGACCGTGGCTGTGGTTGCACAGTTCGGCATTGAGAACGTTTCAATCCACGCGCCCACGCGGGGCGCGACTTCCAGGGTGATGCTTTCAAAATCCTTCGAGATGGTTTCAATCCACGCGCCCACGCGGGGCGCGACGGTGAACCAGATCATCGACTGGATGGCCTCTGGTGTTTCAATCCACGCGCCCACGCGGGGCGCGACAAAGCCGAACATTGTCCATTATGCCACTGACCACGTTTCAATCCACGCGCCCACGCGGGGCGCGACATTACTACATCCATCATAATATCCGTCTTCATTTGTTTCAATCCACGCGCCCACGCGGGGCGCGACGAATTTTTTGCCATGAGACAGGATGCCCAAACAGTGTTTCAATCCACGCGCCCACGCGGGGCGCGACTTATCCTTTCAATTAAAAAATGTTTATAAGTATTGAGTTTCAATCCACGCGCCCACGCGGGGCGCGACGTTTATAGGTCATTCTGGAGCCTTGTGCGTGAATTGTTTCAATCCACGCGCCCACGCGGGGCGCGACTTGTTTCTTTTCCCATTTTATTTATCCTTTCAATTGTTTCAATCCACGCGCCCACGCGGGGCGCGACATATTGATATTTTTTTGAAATTGTATGCTATATAGTTTCAATCCACGCGCCCACGCGGGGCGCGACCAATATAAGGCTTTTTAAGCCTTTAGAATCAAAGTTTCAATCCACGCGCCCACGCGGGGCGCGACTATTTTTGCCTGTAGTTTTATGCATGGTTGCATTGTTTCAATCCACGCGCCCACGCGGGGCGCGACAAAACATGGAAAAAGAAACAATAGAGAGAATAATGTTTCAATCCACGCGCCCACGCGGGGCGCGACCATGTCAATCTGGAGCTTGTGGCGTGGATTAAAGTTTCAATCCACGCGCCCACGCGGGGCGCGACAATTACAGGGGCTGCAGGATTATCGGACGGATCAGTTTCAATCCACGCGCCCACGCGGGGCGCGACCGCATTAGATAAAGTACACGCATTAGAAATAATGTTTCAATCCACGCGCCCACGCGGGGCGCGACAAAAGAAAGGCTTTATCATGCCGGTTAAATGGTTGTTTCAATCCACGCGCCCACGCGGGGCGCGACAAAGACTATTGTATTATCGATTGCATTAATGGGCGTTTCAATCCACGCGCCCACGCGGGGCGCGACAGATGCATCATGCCCTTTAGATATATTTATTAATGTTTCAATCCACGCGCCCACGCGGGGCGCGACAAAATACCGACGCAATATATGGTTAAATACAATAGTTTCAATCCACGCGCCCACGCGGGGCGCGACGGCATTTTCACAGCTCAGGGAAACTGAAAATGGTGTTTCAATCCACGCGCCCACGCGGGGCGCGACATAACTTGCTCTTTTGAATTGTATTTCATCTTATGTTTCAATCCACGCGCCCACGCGGGGCGCGACGTTGGCGATGGGCATATAATACTGGACATAAACGGTTTCAATCCACGCGCCCACGCGGGGCGCGACGAGGAACAGGACGATTTTTTCCGGGCTTACATGATGTTTCAATCCACGCGCCCACGCGGGGCGCGACCAGCCGGTTAAGTCGCACCCAGGCCGCCATAGAGTTTCAATCCACGCGCCCACGCGGGGCGCGACACGAAGTCCGAAGTGCTACATCGTACTGACTACGTTTCAATCCACGCGCCCACGCGGGGCGCGACTGTGGAGGTTGACCATGCTATACATTTCTGTGTGTTTCAATCCACGCGCCCACGCGGGGCGCGACTAGTTGGGTCACTTCGGACCTCGGAGCGTAATTTGTTTCAATCCACGCGCCCACGCGGGGCGCGACCCGGCATCGGCCGCAATGGCAAAGGCACAACAGTTGTTTCAATCCACGCGCCCACGCGGGGCGCGACCATCAGAGCGGCGCGAGATCAAGGGCCTTAAAGAGTTTCAATCCACGCGCCCACGCGGGGCGCGACATCGGGCCCGCCAGGCTGCCCAGCACGTGCATCAGTTTCAATCCACGCGCCCACGCGGGGCGCGACTCAAGACCCTTGCCGCGGCCCTGGCAAAATGTAAGGCGTTTCAATCCACGCGCCCACGCGGGGCGCGACATCAGAGCGGCGCGAGATCAAGGGCCTTAAAGAGTTTCAATCCACGCGCCCACGCGGGGCGCGACAGGCAGCCGGCTGCACAACCTGCGGAAAAAACTCGTTTCAATCCACGCGCCCACGCGGGGCGCGACCTGGAACAACTGCTCAGGCTGAAGGGTGATAAGAAGTTTCAATCCACGCGCCCACGCGGGGCGCGACACCAGCAGGGCTGTGTTCTATGATCATTTAAAAGTTTCAATCCACGCGCCCACGCGGGGCGCGACTGACGAATACAGGAAACACGAAAGCGATGCTTTGTTTCAATCCACGCGCCCACGCGGGGCGCGACTATATCAGTATCAATACATTTTAACGTTTTATAGTTTCAATCCACGCGCCCACGCGGGGCGCGACTTGCTTTAGAATGTTATGACGTTTATAAGCAAAAGTTTCAATCCACGCGCCCACGCGGGGCGCGACATACAAATTGGCTTGTTCAATTAGGAGCCTATTGTTTCAATCCACGCGCCCACGCGGGGCGCGACTTATTACAGCAAAAATATTATCTCAAAAAAAATGTTTCAATCCACGCGCCCACGCGGGGCGCGACAAAGCCGACACGCTCCAAAAGCTTGTCATCAACGTTTCAATCCACGCGCCCACGCGGGGCGCGACATCCGAGCTGTTACTCTTTGGCTTCGGGCAAAAGTTTCAATCCACGCGCCCACGCGGGGCGCGACACGGAGGGAGATGCACTGCATGCACGAAAAAAATGTTTCAATCCACGCGCCCACGCGGGGCGCGACTTTGCGACATTAACTACCGGGTTGCATCAGTTCTGTTTCAATCCACGCGCCCACGCGGGGCGCGACAAGCTGCACAGAGGCATTCAACAGCAGCGCAGAATCGTTTCAATCCACGCGCCCACGCGGGGCGCGACGATGCAGCCCGTTCAATAGGTTCCGCTCTGCATTCGTTTCAATCCACGCGCCCACGCGGGGCGCGACTGTTACCGTGTAACTTCTGGAAATTTAATTCTTTCTTTGCTGTTTTTTGCGAACCACACTTTCAAACTGACATAATTTGATAATTTCATTTTGGTCAAAAATTAATTTGATTGTTTTTCGAACAGTTAACCTTTGCGCGAACCTTCCAGTAAAACAATGTAAGCTTCGGGTTCGCGGAGGCTTTTATATAATTAATGGTCCCTCCTGATCGATGCCTTTCTTTGCTCCCACATGCTCAACACGGCGTTTCCAATTTGAACCCAAATAATAAAATCGCAGGCTATCTTTTTCTTCATCAATAACATCAATCAAGCGCTGTTTCAGTACCGCCCATTCTGCCGGATCGACAATACACTCAAAAACCGAAAACTGTACTCGCTGGCCGTAGTCTTCACAGGCTTTGGCCACACGGCGCAACCTTCGCTGTCCGCCTTCTTCTGTAACAGCTACATCATACGTAACAATTACAAACACAGAAGCCCTTTCACCCTCTCCCACAACGGAGCAAGGGTAGTTGTTGTTTATTTCCACACAAACGGCGGATAGCCGTCGAGATCACCGCGCAAATAACGCGCCATCAAAAGCGCCTGCACATGTGGCAGCAGGCCAATCGTCACCTTCTCATCAATAAAGGGATGCAGTATGTCATCCTGTTTTCGTGTCTGATACGCCACCAGCACCTGCTTGCGCGTGTCATCGTCCATAATTACACCGCCGCCCTCATTCTTCTTAAAACCGCCTGCCTGAACCTGCCGTAAATTGATAAGCGACAAAGCAAGCCTGTCTGCGAGAAAGGGCCTAAACTCTTCCATAATGTCAAGAGCAAGGCCGGGCCTTCCGGGCCTGTCGCGATGCAGAAACCCGACTGCCGGATCGAGCCCCACAGCCTCAAGCGCAGAACGTACATCATGCATGAGCAGGGTATACAGAAACGATAACAGCGCATTCACATTATCAAGCGGGGGCCTGCGGCTGCGTTCATGAAAAAAGAAATCTTCTTTTTGCGCCACTATCAGATGATCAAATACGCTGAAATACAGCCGCGCCCCTGCTCCTTCATAGCCCCGCACGGCATCAAGAGTAGTTTCGTTCTGCATGCACTCAAGAGTATTACTGAGCCGCATCACCGTATGCTCAATCGCTGCTGTCTCAATCTTATCGCCGTGATCGCGTAGCGCCCGCTGCAACACGGTGCGGCTGTTTGCAATCTTGCCGGTCAGCACTCCTTTTGAAACGGCAATGGATGCCTCGGCATCATCGGCTTTTCGATACTGTTCCCGGCGCAGCAACACATTACCCGACACCGGCCCCTGCACCCGCGCCAGAAACCGGCCATTCTCGGAAAGAAAACTTATGCCAACATCGCGCTCAGCACAAAACGCCATCAGAAATGGGCTGCACGACACCAGCCCAAAGCAGACAATGCCACCGATGGTATGCACCGGCACGCGCAGCTTTGTTTCATCGCCTACCTTCACGGCAACGGTTTCTCCGTCTTTATGAAGGTAGGCGTTTTGTGTTGTGACAAAAAGGGTGTTTAGATGTTTTTTCAACGGCTAATCATCCAGCGCATGTTTTAAATAATCTTCAACTGATCGCTGCTTTTCTATGGTTTTCGGCAAACAAATCTCAAACAACGAACAACTATCGCACTTTGCAGAATAAGCGGCCTTTGGAGTCAAGCCCGATTCAATAAGTTCATGCGTCTTTTGGGCAATATCTTCGGTCTTGAGCCGCAACGCATCATCAAAGGCAACATCAAGCCGCCTCCGTGTCTTGCCGTAAAAAATCGCACCCGCAGGGATTGCAGCTTCCAGCATTTCTTCCAGGCACATGGCCTGCGCACACAGTTGCACTTTGTCGCTGTCATCTGGCTTGGGCTTGCCGCGCTTATACTCTACAGGAAACGGCTGCCAGCTTCCGTCGGCCTGCCGGTGAAACTCCACAACGTCGGCCATGCCTGAAAGCCCCAGCCGAAGACTGCGCAAGGTAAGCGCCCGTTCTATGCGCACACTGCCCCGCGATTCGCTGCCTTCTTCATGCACCTTATCATGCATAATTCTGCCCTCGGCAGTCAGACGGTTTTCAACCCAAATCTGCTCAATGTATGCAAGGGCACACTGCCGAGGGCAAAATACATAATGCTGCAAAGAGGAAAGCTGGATAAGATCGTCTTCGATATACATTTATATTTTTTCTTCGATTGTTACCCCTTTCGAAACAACACTTTTTTCTACAACTATTTCATAGTCGGCAAATTCACGGGCCGGCTTGGCAGGGTCTGTTTTGCGCTTTACCTGTACAAGTTCAAACAATTTGTGGGCTGGGGCATTGCCCAACGCTGAATCGTGCTTAAAAACAATCAGTTTTCGTGCATTCATTTTACCGCGTGCGGCAGAATGATCGTGATCGAACATATTGACAAGACCATCAAGAAGCAGGGTTAAATCGTCTTCCGAAAAACCTGTTTGGGACGCTAAATGTGCAGAGATATATCCTTCTGCTCTGTAAAGACCATAGGGCACGATATGCTTACGACCCATGGTCCGGTTGTCGCCGCTTTGCTGTTCAGCTTCCTTTTCTGTAGCAACGGCCATACGTGTAATTGTTATCTCAAGCGGCACCACAGGCTCTATGCTCCTGGCAAAATTTATCTGAACCGGGCCACGAACCTGACCGCAGTTGACGCCGGTTGACATAACCGCACCAAAAGCACGTACATCATAAAAATTAGCGCACATCCAAGCTCGGGCCTTTTCCACCTCGTCGCCAGAACCTTTTCTTTTTTTATCATCGGCTTTTTCTTCAACGCCAACTGCTTTATGCGCCCTTTGATGCGTCTGGTTTAAAATTGCCTTCTCCCGAATATAAATTTCAAAGGGGGAATTGTTCCCTTTGACTATTTCAACAAAATTACGGATTTTTCTTTTTAGACACACATCTGTCACCAAGCCGAAGTTTGTTTCAGGATCTATGCGGGGCATATTGCCTGCGTCGGGGTCGCCATTGGGATTGCCGTTTTCAACGTCGAACAGGTAAACAAATTCATAGCGGTTTTGAATAGCGTTGTTCATGATGTATTCTCCTATTATAAATAAATGTTTTTGCATGAAAGGGTAGAGCATTCATTTAAGCAATAAATATTGTCTCGTTCATTCAGCCGTTGCCTTTGTATAAAACGCCTGCCGTTGATGATAATAGCCGATCCAGAACATGCCCTGATCGTCCAGAGACAGATGGGCCGGAAATTCACTGATACCTTCCATAATTTCCTCAACAAGTTTGTCTGTATTACGGCCATAATCAGATTTCTGGATATGATGTTGCGCCAAACGCAGAAGCTGCGGAAAAACGGTTCGAGGTGTGGCAGATGCAGAACCAGCGTAACGATCTCGAATGGTAGTGTTTGCACCCGGCACAGCATCTTTCTGCGCTTTTTCAAGAGCGGCGAACAGTCTGCCAAGGCGGTAGGCGGTGTTTGTTAATTGGTTGTCGAGCGTCATGTTTACCTCCGTTGGTGTATTGTTGATTCTATTTTTTCTTGTAAGGCATGCCTTAATGATGGCGGCACGCAGGTAGTTGATTGTTTGGTCTGACCTGATACGGTTTATAATTGCAGAAAGCAGGCTCTGCGGATATGCCACACCGGTCAAAATTGAACGCATAACCGCTCCCGCAAGAAGTGGCGCTATATTTTTCGAGTCGTGCTGCAGGGCGGTCTCCCGCAGAAGCTGCCACATGCCAGGATAATCTGGGTCTGTATCAAATGTCTTCACAATTGATAAGTCAGCAAAATGCAATCCGATCCTTTCGGCTACATCCCCCACAGTGCTTACATTCCAGAACCTCACCGAAAGCCTGGAAGCATTGGGCGACAAGCCGAGGACATAAAAATTAATGTCCGGATCAATGGAAGGTGGGCGTTTCCCCTCGCGTGCGGCTTCAAGAAACAACCGAACCTCCTTATGGTCGCCACCATCGTCACGCGGGTCGAAAACAAACCCGAGGAATCCCTCAACCGGCGATGCACGTTCTGCCCAAAAAACCGTTGTGGTGTCACCAATAAAAACTTTCTGGCGGCTATCAGAGCGCAGTAAATGGTTAAGCACAGTCGTATAGGCAAATGCAGAAGATTCTCCGACTGGCGCATTGTAGTTTTGTGTTTTCCCATACGACAAAAATGCATCAAGATTGAAGGAAATTATAGATGCTCCTTTTGCTTGAGCACCTTTCACACCTTTTATATCAGGATGCAATCGCGCCACAGAAGCTCTTTCACCGCTGACAAGGCAGGTTGCAACGACATCAGATGCTGTAGCGTCAAGCCTTTTTAGCCAAAGCGACTGAAGAGGAGGGTGTTCATGGATATATCCAAGTTCACCATCAAGTTGAAAAATTACATTAGACCCTGCAAGTTCATCCCAGCGTTCAAGGCTACCAGCATCATCCGGCTTCCATGAATCCAGGAATGAAAGAATAGCAACCATGCCTTCATCATTAAAGCCGTCGCCCATGGAATGGTGAAATTTTTTAAACTCTGCAAACATCTTTATTGCACGATCAGAGTTCTCTTTAGCGTCCGCACCCAATACATATCCTGTATTATCCCATAAAAATTTTGGAGCTATTCCAACAGTCCGTTTAAACGGTTCCGGCACAATTATTTGTTTGGCCAGCAATTTTTTGTCTTTTGTCACCCGTAAATCCAAAATCTGCAATAACTTACCATCCCGATTAAGCAAAAGAGCGAAGTTTATTTTCTGTCTGCTAAAACCATGGAGAGGTATGTCGGATTCGGTATCTTCTTTTAGACGATCATAATACCCATTTAAAGCCTGAAGTATCATCCACGCACCTCCCCGCTATTGAACGGCGGAACTTCTATAATGCCGTTTCGCATTATGGCACGGAAAAATTTTGCCTCCATAGCGGAAGGGAAATCGATGTCATGCAGCATCCAACCCAAATCACGCACACCGGTCAACTGCGAGGCAAGGATTGCGCCATCCACCAGTTCAAAGCCCACAGGAAACTCACGGCATCCGAAATAGGGTGTATGAAAGCACTGGCCCTTGCTCGCCCGTCGATCAAAAATTTCTTTGTGCTTGGCAGGATTATTATCCTCCGGCCCCGTAAAGGCGAAATGAGCCTCGATTACATACGCCACATCCCGCAGCACCATTGCAGCCCGTTGCTGGCGGTCTTCCTCAATGAAAACTTCCAAGGCCGCATTGCCGTCATTCATCGCACGCTTTACCGCGCCAACCGGGACTTTGCCCGCAAGTTCGTTCCGCCTGATATTATCGAAACGGATCGAATTGAGCACATGAATCCGGTCGATGACCCAAACGATGGCAGGCTTCCAATAAATCGCCTCCAGAATGCCACGGGCCGCCGATGGAGTTATGACATCATAACTCACCCGTTCGACTTTCATTTCAGGTCGGGTGAAACAGGCGTAGTCACCCCATATCTTTAGTTTTACCCCATAGGACATATGCAAACCCCTTCCCTCTTAAGGTTAAATAATTAGACTTTCAATCTGATGGAATGTCGGGTCTTCAGGGCACAGCCCGAGATCATCCCGATACAAATCCTTATTGATAAGCACTGCATACTTCTTCTGCACAAGCTCGACGCTTCCTGCGGCAACAAGCGAAGACAGTACATTTGGGAACACCTGAACCGTGTAGCGCTGCGCCTGACGAAGAAGGCCACCGCACTTTTCAGCGTATCGAAGACCTTGAATGATGCGTTCTGACTTACCGTTATACGGGATGATAATCGGCTGCATCGTATCCTTGATAATTCTAAATGACTCAGCAATCGTTCTGAACGGAAAATCACCTTTTGCCGCGCCCTCCTTGAGTAGATCCAGAATATGCTCTTCATCAAGATTTTCACCCTGCCGCCAGTAGAGTGTTTTGAAATATTCTTCAACCGCCTCAAGTGACAAAGGATCGTCATGATGCCGCATGACCATTTCGGCAGTTTCCGCTGTGTGGCGGAAGTGACCGGGAGGGAGCCCTTGTTCCGGCTGAAAAACATAGAACTTACCACCTTCGGCAATTATACCCTCCCTATTACAGCGGCCTGCAGCCTGGGCAAGCGAATCAATCCCCGTGGCAGAACGAAAGACAACAGGAAAATCAATGTCCACCCCGGCCTCTACAAGTTGGGTACTCACAACGCGACAAACAGATTTTGATGTAAGTGCTTCTCGGATGCGCTGCAGTACCTCGCTTCTGTGCTGTGGGCACATGAGAGCGCTTAGATGAAAACACCCCTCCCGCTCTGTGATAAGCTCAAAAATGCTCCTTGCATGCTTTCGTGTGTTGACAATACACAGGGCCTGCTTGAATGACATTATCCGTTCCGCAAGTTCAGCATCAGGAAGCACTGGTAGCTTTTCAGTGTTAATTCTTTTAAATGCTTCATACAATTTTTCCGGTTCCGGCATGATTTCTTGAACAGAATCAATACCATCTTTAAATTGTTCAGTGGTGGAAAGTGCGGGCTGTGTGGCTGTGCAGAGCACAATAGTCGTTCCGTAGGAATCGGCAAGTTCACGCAGTGCTTCAAGTGATGGTTTCAGAAGAGACACGGGCAACATCTGAGCCTCATCGAGAATAACAACGCTACGGGCAATATTATGAAGCCGTCTGCAACGTGAAGAGCGTGCTCCGTACAGAGATTCAAAAAATTGCACATTAGTTGTTACAATAATCGGCGCATCCCAGTTTTCAGACGCAAGCCGTGAACGATGATCTTCTTCTGGCGGCTCGAAGTTGCTGTGATGTTCAAGCACAGCAGCGTCACCCAAAATGCTGCGAAACACGGCGGCATTCTGTTCAATAATGCTTGTATACGGGATGACATAAATGATTCTTTTAAGGCCATATTTAAGCGCGTGCTTCATGGCGAATGCCATTGAGGAAAGAGTCTTACCGCCACCGGTTGGAACCGTGAGAGAAAAAATGCCCTGTGTGTTTTGTGATGCGTCTATGCAGTGTTGAAGAATTGAATGTCTATGATTATTTATGGTTGACGGTTGGGCTTTCAACAAAATCTGCTCGATTGCTGCATCAAGTTTAGGGGACAAGTCAGAAAGCGAGGGATAACCACCGCGATTATTTGCCCTCGTTTTATCCATAAAAACTTCAGTATCAAGAAAATCAGCATCGACCAAGCATGAATAAAGCATCCTTATGAAAAAAGAGATTTGAAAACCAAGTCGTTTCTTGTCAGGCTGGAAAGGAAAGCCTGATGGCTTAGGAAACTGCGATAATGAAGCCGGTACTCCCGAATAGTCGGAAATTTTTTTATCGAGCCGGGCCATAAGGCAGGCTGCTTCATTCGACTTCCCGTCAGGGAGCCCCGCATGATGCCCGGAAATAGTGTAGGCAAGCACTTTCCCTGTATCATTAAAAAGACGGAAAGCATGCTGCGCTCCGGCAGTTGAATGATCAGTTTTCCCTAGCTTTGTTTCAATATGAGCATCAGAGTCATGAGTGGCCAGCAGCATATTTTGAAATGATTCGGAATATTTTCCAAGATCATGCCAAAGCCCTGCAAGATAAGCCCAATTACCGGCCTTAAAATCCTTTGCAAAATCTCTTGCGAGTTCACCGACATTCCGCAAATGCTCTTCCAGCACCTGCCATTTCTCCGGCGGCTCATTCGGCAAACTATGGGCATAGTATTTTTTAGTCATCATGCAATTGTTTATAGCAGGCTATTTTGTCATATAAGGACAAAAGCATAGAGGAATATTTAATTAACCATACTGCTTTTGCACATTTATTAATAGCAGAATTAAATATTTTTTAATTAATACAGCAATTAGATAATATTTAGCGCGTATGAACTACAAAAAATTTTGATATAAAGAAGAGCGTTAGAAGGGGGTCGTAATTTTTATTAGAGGGAATAAATTGCAGAGAATTAATGACTGGAAGAATCACCTTATCTAAGCAATAAAAAGCCGATATTGTTTAAAACCGGTTTTTTGTTATTAAACAATCAAAAACGACAAAGCCCTGGACCCCGTTTTTCAACGGGGTGACGGCTTTTTACCAGCAGCTTCTTCCGCTGCAAGCTCTGCATCCAGAAGCGCTTTAATCGGTTTCAGCCGCCCGGTGCGGAATTTTATGCTGCCGGGGTCTGCTTCGCGCATTTCTTGTTCTGCTTCAGGGACTAAAAGGGAAACGGTTCTCTTTAATGCTGATGGCCATCTTCAAGTCAGTACCCAGCCGTACAAGATTGCCTTTTCGTACAAGCTCTGAGTAGCAAGTTTGCAAGATGCATCTAGCAAAAATACTAGACTTGTCTAGCAAATAACGTATAATGCATCCATGACTAAAATATATGAGCGATCCTTTGTGGTGCAACTGGAGCAACGGCTTTCTGTCGGTCAGCCACTTATTCAGGTGCTGGTCGGCCCGCGTCAGGTTGGAAAAACAACCGGTGTAAAGCAACTTCTGGCCCGATATCCTTACGCCACTCATTATGCCAATGCCGATGATATTTTGACCACTGATCGCACCTGGCTTCTGGAGCAGTGGCAAAAAGCCGTACTCTCAGGCAAAAAGACGCTTCTGGTGATTGACGAGATTCAAAAGGTTCCAAACTGGTCGGAAACGGTTAAATCCTTATGGGATAAAGCGCCCAAGGCATTGCGGGTGATCATTTTAGGCTCAAGTTCTTTGCAGTTGCAGAAAGGTCTTACAGAAAGTCTTGCCGGACGTTTTGAATTAATACGCACCCATCAATGGACTTACGATGAGTTGAAGCACGCTTTCAAATATGATCTTGACCGCTATCTGACGTATGGCGGCTATCCGGGCGCCGTCGCCTATGAAAATGATTTCGACCGCTGGTATGCCTATCTGAAAGATTCTATTATTGAGGCAGTTGTAGGTAAGGATATTCTGCTCAACCATAAGGTGGGCAACCCCGCTCTTTTTCGCCAGGCATTTGAGATTTTGTGCCGCTACCCGGCGCAGGAGATAAGTTACACAAAACTGCTGGGGCAGCTTCAGGACAAGGGTAATACGGATTTAGTCAAATATTATATCGAGCTTTATTCTGGCGCATTCCTCATTCATCCGCTGGAAAAATATTCGGCGAAAAACTACCTGTCCCGCGGCTCAAGTCCCAAGATGCTTGTTTCCTGTCCTGCTTTATACACTATGCATGAAGGTCCGCAAGTTCTTGCCGATCCCGAAAAACGGGGAAGGATTTTTGAGGCTGCGGTAGGCGCCCAGCTTTTACAGCTTCCGGGAGATCTGTATTATTGGCGCGAGAAGCAAAAAGAAGTTGATTTTATTTATAAGTATCAGGGGCTGATTTATGCTGTGGAGGTCAAATCCGGTCGCCGCAAAATATCCCAGGGTTTAAATACCTTTCTGGAAAAGTTTCCCAAAGCGCATCCCGTAATTATCTCACCTGAAAATTTTGTTGAATTTTCGGAAAAGCCCCATAAATTCCTAGCCACAGTTGCAACTAAATAGCTGCCGTTTGTCGGTTCATTGTCTGCCAGAAACCCCCGCCCATATTGACATTGACACACAATCGCCCTCGTCCTATATTTGCCCCATCTCAAAGCAAGTTCCTATCAATCAAGATCATACCAAACAGTATTGGCGCTGCGGTTTAAATCACTGACAGCTTGCGGCGGGGCAGTTCACTCGAAAACAACAACCTTGTTTTTCCCGGAGGTTTTGCCCTTGTACAGGGCGATATCTGCGGTGCGGATAAGATCTTTCTTGGTTGCGGCACGATCGGGAATTGATGAAAGGCCAATGGTGACGCTCAAAGACGCTATGGGGGCGCCCTCTTCAGATACAAACGGGTGCTGCTCTATTGCCTCGCGTATGCGCTCGGCAACCATGCTGGCCTCATCAATTGGGGTCTCCGGCAGGATGACCATGAATTCTTCGCCGCCGTAGCGCGCAACACAATCGCTCGTGCGGGTCTGCTTCTTGATCAGGCCCGCTATCTGCATCATCGCTGCATCGCCCGCCAGATGGCCATAGGTGTCGTTGCAGCATTTAAAATTATCGATATCGATCATCATGATTGACAGCGGACGAGTGTAGCGCGATGCTCGTTCGGTCTCCTTTCCCAGCGTTTCATGGCATGAGCGATAGTTTGCAAGACCCGTCATTTCATCGTGATTTGAGAGCTGTTTGTAAAACTCACGCTCGCCTGCAAGTTTTTGCAGCCGCTGGTTTTCCAGCACTTTTTCTATCGTTATTTTTATCTGTTCATTGTTAAAAGGCCTGGTAATAAAGTCCGCAGCCCCTGCCTTCATAGTTTCCACGGCAAGTTCAATGGTGGCAAAACCCGTTATGACGATAATGGGGATGTGGGACCCCATGCCGCGAATCTCTTTTGTCAGGGCGATACCATCCATCTCCGGCATCATGAGATCTGATACGATCAGGTCAATGCCTGTCTGCTGTTGCAGTATTTCCAGGGCGCGGCGGCCACCCGGCGCAGTCAAAACCCTGTAGTTGGCCTCAACAAGCAGCTCGGCAATTGTCTCAAGGGCTGCGGGGTCATCATCGACAACAAGAACGGTAATTTTTTTCGATTTCATGCTCTATCCGGCTTCATGTATTGTGGGGAACTGATACTGCTGGACTGCATTCCCCTATGATGCATTAAAATACTTTATTTTTTAAATAAGTCAACTCTTTGCTACGAAAGCTTGCAACCGAACAACTATACTGCAATAGACGATTAAGGATGCGCATGCTTAATCGTTTTTGATTCATGCAGCCAACCTTTTTATACTGAATTCAAGGTAACTATTCAGCATCCCCGAGCTTTGTTGGTTAATCGTTCTTCCCTCCCCTGGAGACTGTGTCGCAATTGATTGTTGAAAAAAAGAGGCTTTCATATTTGCCCCACAATGAATTATTTTTGATCTTGAGGGGTTCGACCCCTACGAAAAATAGCGTTTGAAAGCCGCTT
>Ga0114951_10002428_pt1 | contig 21072 bp, 16 predicted proteins | sample AM7aDNAmetaG_FD_88677 | JGI IMG/M metagenome (GOLD analysis project Ga0114951, IMG submission 88677) | Freshwater microbial communities from Finland to study Microbial Dark Matter (Phase II) - AM7a DNA metaG | ecosystem: Environmental > Aquatic > Freshwater > Lake | place: Finland: Lake Alinen... | reverse complement strand
TGACAGGGTGACAGGGTAACAGGGTAACAGGGTGACAGGGTAACAGGGTGACAGGGTAACAGGGGGGCAGCATGCGGGTAAAAGGGCCGGCAAAAAGTGGAAATTTTTATTAACAGGGGTATTACCTTTTGGGTTTTTCCGGATTAAGCGGAAACAAAGGTTATGAAAACACTTATTTTGATCTGCTGCATGATGCCGGTACTGGCGTATTCGCAGGTATGGGATGATTTTTCGGATGGGAATTTTACTGCTAATCCGCAATGGGAGGGGGATACGATGAATTTTGAAGTGAACCAGGCAGGCCAGCTGCACCTCCGGGCCACAGGCAGCGACACCTCCGTATTGTTTACCGCTGCCGGGGAATTTCCGGAAACCGAATGGCGTTTCTGGATGAAACTTTCATTCAACACCTCGTCGAACAATTTTGCCCGGGTTTACCTGGCATCCGACACACACGACCTGAATCATGCAGTGAACGGCTGGTTTCTCCAGGCCGGCGGAGCAGGCGACAGCCTTTACCTCATAAAGCAAACGGGTTTGGTACAGGAAAAGGCATACAGTTTTCATCTTTACAGAACAAATCACTCAACCAATACCCTGCGCTGTAAAATTTCGCGTGACCCTGCCGGGAACTGGGAATTCATGATTGATACGACCGGTGGTTTCAACTATCTCAGGGATGGAGGTTTTACGGATAATTCGGTCTTTCCGGCACGCTGGTTTGGTTTTTACTGCCGCTATACTTCGAGCAATGCCGCGAAATTTTATTTCGACGATGTCTACACAGGGCCTGTTGTTCATGATACCACACCTCCTGCCGTGCTGTCGCAGGAAGTTATTTCTGAATCGGAGATCTGGATCGGGTTTTCCGAGACCGTTGAGCGAAAATCTGCTGAAAACCGGGAAAATTACCAACTCGGCCCGACTGGCAGGAACCCCGATTCCGTAGCCATGGACCTGCAGCAGCCGGTGGTTTCCCTCTTTTTTCATGAACCCCTTCCGGAAGGCGTATTTTACGGGTTAAATATTCGTGATGTGGCTGATAACACCGGGAACAGGATCAGGGATACGGTTGTTACGGTTTGCTGGTACAGGGCGAAAGCATTTGATATCGTCATCAATGAAATCATGGCCGACCCCGATCCCCCGGTGGGGTTGCCCGCCGGGGAATATGTTGAGTTGTATAACAAAACGAATTTCCCGGTTAACCTGAGAGACTGGCACTTCAGCTATAGCAGCAGTACAAAGGTTTTTCCCCCGGCAGTCATTGCCCCCGGCGGGTACCTGCTGATTGTGAAAGATTCGGTTTGGATGGCTTATGCCTCATGTGTTTTTTTGTTTACCTCTTCATCCTCCCTGTCGAATGAAGGAACACAACTGGTGCTCAGGGACCGGTGGAACCGGGTGATTCATAGCCTGTCATACAGCCCGTCGTGGTACCAGGGTTCGTTCAAGGGTGAAGGAGGGTGGTCGCTGGAGATGGAAGATCCTTTAAACCCGTGCGGATGCGGGGAAAACTGGGTTCCGTCGCTGGATATTTCCGGTGGAACGCCAGGCAGGGCCAATTCAACCCGCAAATCCAATGCAGATGCAGAAAGCCCGTTTCCCATCCGGGCGATGATTTCAGACTCATTGACGGTGGAGCTCTTTTTTTCTGAAAAGATGGACAGCACCACCATACTTTCTCCGTCGGACTGGGAGATCATTTCCGGCGCGGGATCAGCCCAGCCGGTTAGAATAACGCCGGTTGCTCCTGATTTTATCTCGGCAAGGCTAAGCTGTACCGGGGCCTTTGCACGGGGAGTGACTTACAGGCTCAAGATATCGGGGGAGATCAAAGACTGTGCGGGAAACCCCTGCGATACCGGACGATCCGTGAGGTTCGCGATCGCGGATACGGTTGCGGAACACGACATTGTCATCAACGAAATACTTTCGAACCCCGCGAGTGGCGGCGCCCGGTTCGTAGAATTGTTCAACCGTTCATCCAGGATCATTGACCTGCAAAACCTGGTGCTGGCGAACCGGGATACCGCGGCGGGCCTTATTTCCGGGGCCGCGCCCCTGTTCGCTTCTGGGTTTATTCTCTTCCCGGGCGATTACCTCGCTCTTACGTCCGATCCTGCGGATATCTGTGGGCGCTATCATCCGGCAGCACCCGGAAATGTGGTGTTAATGCAGCAGTTCCCGGTTTTCGGCGACGACACCGGGACCGTGATCCTTGCCCGGAAAGATAATTCCGGGATTATCGACCGGATGAAATACGATGCCGGGATGCATTACCCGCTGCTGGCAACCACGGAAGGGGTTTCGCTCGAACGAACCTGTGCAGATATGTCTTCGGACGACAGAAACAACTGGCATTCGGCGGCTGAAACTGCCTGGTTTGCCACGCCCGGCTATATAAACTCCCACAGTGTCGCCAGCAGCGAAGGCGACCGGGAAGTGACCATCGAACCGGCGGTTTTTTCACCCGACAACGACGGGTACCAGGATCTGCTGGCCGTGATTATTCATGAAAAGGACCCGGATTGCACGGTCAACATCAGAATTTATGATTCCCGCGGAAGACTGGTTTGCCTGCTCGTTAACAATGTGCTGACGGGCAGCGAAGGTGTCTTTTCATGGGATGGCATGACGTCCGGAAGGGCAAAGGCCCCGATCGGCTTTTATGTGCTGCTGATAGAAATCACCAATCCCGGTGGCACTGTGAAACGCTATAAAAAAACCGCCGTGCTGGCAGGCAGGCTTTAACCGGTCAGAGCATGGCTGTGGCAATGCAGGCCACACTGATCTTCACCCCCGGGATCACAAACAGGGCCTGGATGCAGGCTTCCAGCGTAGCGCCGGTGGTGATTACGTCGTCGACCAGCAGTAAATGCATCCCCGTGAAATTGTCCGGATGGCTCACGGCAAATATTTCACTTACGTTCCGGTAGCGGTTGAACCGTGATTTCCTGGTTTGGGTTTCGGTAGCCCGCGTGCGGTAAAGCAAAAACCTGCTGACAGGAACCTTCATCGCTTTTGCCAGCCCTATGGCAAATTGTTCGCTCTGGTTGTAGCCGCGCTGCATGTACTTTTTCTTGTGCAGCGGAACGGGGATAATAGCCTGGATGGTGTTGAACGGCACCGTGTTGCGCAAAAGGCTGCCATATTGCCGGCCAAGGTGTATCCCGATGTCTTTTCTGCCTTTGTATTTTAGCTGGTGTACCAGCCGTTGCACGCTGTTTCCCTTGTTGAACCAGAGATAAGCCGTCCCGGCCTCTATATTGGCCCTTCCCCAGAAAAGCATGGAAACAGGATTTTCAGGATCAGGATGGAAATTTGTTTTCGGAAGGTGGAACTCGCAGAAATGGCAGATCACCTCTTCATGCTTCCACAGGCTGTTGCCGCAGCAGGCGCAGATCCTCGGGAAAATCAGCGAAATAAAATCGTCGGTCCATTTCATACGGAACTTTATGCTTAATCGGTTTTAACCTCAAAAGGTAATACGCGCCAGCGGGTTATTTATCAACCATTTTTTCAACATTGGAAAATGTCGTGTACTTTTGAGTAAAATTTAGCCCCCTGATGCCCCCTGTTCCATTACTTGAAATTCGAGATTTGTCGGTTAGTTTTGCGTCAGGGCACCAGGAGATGACCGTGGTTGATCATGTTTCATTTCAGTTGAACGAGTCGGAAACGCTTGCAGTGGTAGGAGAGTCGGGTTCTGGCAAAACGGTGACGGCCCTGGCTGTGTTGGGGTTGATCCCATCGCCTCCGGGAAAAATTTCGGGTGGGGAGATCCTCTTCAGGAACGGCGAAGGCCGGGCCGCCGACCTTCTTCACATTCCCGAACGTGATATAAGGAAAATCAGGGGATTCGGGATTTCCATGATCTTCCAGGAACCGATGACCTCCCTGAATCCCGTGTTTACCTGTGGAGGCCAGGTATCGGAAAGCCTGCGTATCCATCTGGGATATTCGAAAAAACAGGCCCGGGAGAAGGTGCTGGAACTTTTCGGGGAGGTTCAGCTTCCCCGGCCGGAAAACGTGTTCCGTTCCTATCCCCACCAGTTGTCGGGCGGGCAGAAGCAGCGGGTGATGATTGCCATGGCCATTGCCTGCAACCCGGCGGTGCTGATTGCCGACGAACCCACCACGGCACTGGATGTGACCGTTCAGAAAACCATCCTTGAATTGCTGAAACACCTGCAGGTAACCCGGAAAATGAGCATCCTCTTTATCACGCACGATCTCGGGCTTGTAGCCGGCTTTGCCAACCGGGTGCTGGTGATGCACAAAGGCACCATCGTTGAGCAGGGCGATGTAGCGGCGATCTTCCGGTCGCCGCAGCACGCCTACACGCGGGGGCTGCTTGCCTGCCGTCCCCCGCTCGGTTCAAGACCGTTGCGTCTTCCGACCATTGAAAACTACATGGTTGACGGTCACCAGGTAATGGAGCAGGTGATCACGCCCGAACAGCGTAAGGCCGGTCATCAGCGAATCTATGCCCAAAATCCTGTTTTACGCGTTGAAAAGGTGGGAAAACAATTCGGATCTTTTACCGCGTTGGAAAATGCCAGCTTTAACGTTTGGCCGGGGGAGACCCTGGGCATCGTCGGGGAGTCGGGAAGCGGGAAAACCACCCTTGCCAGGGTAGTCCTTGAACTCGTGCCGGCTTCGGAAGGAAGGATTTTTTATAAAGACCATGACATCACCAGGCTGACTTCTGCGAAACTGAAAGCGTTGCGCAAGGATCTGCAGATTATATTCCAGGACCCCTATTCGTCGCTGAACCCCAGGTTAACGGCCGGCGCCGCCATTCTCGAGCCGATGAAGGTTCACGGGCTGCACCGCGACGACAGGAGCAGGAAGGAACACGTGATGGAACTGCTCGAAAAGGTCGGGCTGAATCCCGGGTACTACAACAGGTATCCGCATGAATTCTCGGGCGGACAGCGGCAGCGGATCTGCATTGCACGTGCGTTGGCGGTCGAACCCCGCCTGGTCATCTGCGATGAATCGGTTTCCGCCCTTGATGTCTCCATCCAGGCTCAGGTGCTGAACTTGCTGAACGACCTGAAAAAGGATTACGGGCTGACTTACATTTTTATCTCCCACGACCTCTCCGTGGTTAAATTCATGTCGGACCGGCTGATCGTTATGAAAAACGGGAAAATAGAGGAAACGGGGGAGGCTGACCAGGTTTATGCATCGCCCCGGTCGGAATATACGAGGGCGTTGCTGGAGGCGATTCCAAAGTGAAATGGTAAAATGGTAAAATGGTAAATTGGTGGACAGGTGGACAGGTGGACGGGTGAGGTGAAACAGTGAAAAATTAATTTTTTATGGGAAAGAAAAAGAGTTTAAGCGGAAGTGATAAGAACACTTTTGTAAAGTCGGTGCTGGATGTGTTCAGGAACAACCCGTACAGCAGTTTCAATTACAAGCAGGTGGCCGCGCGGCTGGGTATCCAGGACAGGGCCAGCAAGGACCTGATCAGCCTGATCATCGGGCAGTTGTTTAAAAACCAGGAATTGGCCATGAGCAAACGCGGGAAATACCAGATCAACATGGAAAGCCCGAAATATGAAAAGGAGGTGAAGACCGCCATCACGGGCACGGTTGACATGAAACAGACCGGCAAGGCCTATGTAATTCCGGACGACAAATCGGAGGATGTCTTTGTGGCCGCCACAAACACGAACCACGCGTTGCACGGCGACAAGGTGAAAGTATTTATTTTCCCCAGGCGCAGGGGGCATAAGCTGGAGGGGGAAATTGCCGAAATCATCAGGCGGAACAAGAAGCAGTTTGTGGGAACGATCGAAACCTCTAAAAATTTCGCTTTTCTCCGACCCGACAACGCGACCATGCCGGTTGATATTTTTATCCCCAACACGAAACTGAACGGGGCGAAAAACGGGCAGAAAGTGGTGGTGGTAATCACCGAATGGCCCGACCAGTCGGCCAACCCGTTCGGGGAAGTGAAGGAAGTGCTTGGAAAACCGGGCGACAACCGCGTGGAGATGCAGTCGATTCTGGCGGAAATCGATTTCCCGCTCTCCTTTTCTCCCAAAGCCGAAAAGGAGGCTGCTGCCTTCCCCGATGAAATCCCGGAAGCGGAGATCAGCACGCGCAGGGATTTCAGGCAGACGCTCACCATCACCATCGACCCGGCCGACGCCAAAGATTTTGATGATGCAATTTCACTCAAACCTGTTGGTAAGGATCGATGGGAGATAGGGGTGCATATCGCCGATGTATCGTATTACGTTCGGCCGGGAACGGCCATCGACGAGGAGGCAGTTGAGCGCGGAACTTCGGTCTACATGGTAGGACGCACCATCCCGATGCTTCCTGAACGGTTGTCAAACGGACTTTGTTCCCTGAAGCAGGGTGTTGACCGGTTGTGTTTTTCGGCGGTTTTTGAAATGGATGCCACGGGAAAGATTTACTCCGAATGGTTTGGCAAAACGGTGATCAACTCAAACCGTCGGTTTGCCTATGAAGAGGTGCAGGAGATCATCGAATCGGGGAAGGGTGAATACTCGGAGGAGATAGCCGTTTTCAACAAAATTGCATTAAAGCTTCGTGAAGACCGGTTCAAAAAGGGCTCTTTTAATTTTGAAACCCAGGAGGTCAGGTTCAAACTCGATGAACTGGGCAGGCCGCTGGATATTTACCTTCGCGAAATGAAGGATGCCAACAAGCTGATCGAGGATTTCATGCTGCTGGCAAACCGCAAGGTCGCTGAATTTATCGGCAAGAAGAAGGAAAACCAAACGGTGAAAACCTTCGTTTACCGGGTTCACGACACCCCGAATGAAGAAAAACTTGAAAACTTCAGCCTGTTTGTCGAACGGCTGGGATACAAGATGAAGACCAGTTCGAAGAAATCGCTGGCCGATTCCTTCAACAAGCTGTTCAGCGACATCAAAGGAACGGGCACCGAGACCATGATCGAGACCATCGCCATCCGAACCATGTCAAAAGCCTATTATTCAACCAACAACATCGGCCATTACGGGCTGGCTTTCCAGTTTTATTCCCATTTCACCTCGCCTATCCGGCGGTATCCCGACCTGATGGTGCACCGGTTGCTGTTCGGCTACATGAACAACGGCCCCTCGGTGTCAAAGGAGGTGTACGAGCCGATGTGCGAGCATGCTTCGGAAATGGAACGCAGGGCCGTGGATGCCGAAAGGATGTCGGTCAAGTACAAGCAGGCGGAGTTTATGCTCGACAAGATCGGGCAGCAGTTCGATGCGCTGATCTCAGGCGTTAGCAAATGGGGCATCTTTGCCGAGATCATTGGAACAAAGTGCGAAGGCATGATCAGGCTGCGCGACCTGGAAGATGATTACTATTATCTCGACGAGGAGAATTACCAGATCATCGGGCAGCGCCACGGTTATCGGTTTAAACTTGGCGACAAACTGAAAATCAGGGTCAGGCGCATCGACCTTGCCCGCAAACAGATGGATTATGAATGGGTACCTTGAAAAGGTTAAGTACATCCTGCCGGCGTTTATCATTGCCGCCTTCGGGAGTGTAGCGGGAATACTTGTATTGAGATGGCTTCTGTCAATACAGTTTGAAATTCTTGTCTTCAGGGAAGATATCTGGGAGATTTGGATTCCGCTGATTTTCCCGTGGATCGTGATCCTGCTCTGGCTGAGAAAACGATTTACCGTTTTGGTATTCAAAAAGAACAGTGCCAGGGGTGACGGCCGGTTTTTTTTCATGCTCCTCAGCTGGATAACGATCTTTTTAATGATGGCGGTATCCCAGAATTACCTGACCACTGCCACAGGGAAACTGGTAACGGTAAAGTCGGCCGGCGAAATCCCGGCCAGGGAAAAAGCCCGGTATTACAGGATGAACAATTTTTACGCCCTGACCGGTTTACAGGGCTCGTACAGCGACGTCAGGACCCGTGGCAAACGCAACCAGTTCCTTGATTTCAGCATTTATTTTGTCATACCGGTTTCCGACGGACCCGGCCCGGATCAAAACGTTCCGTTTACATGGTTTGGCATCTGGTATTCCAAATCAGTCAGCAATTCGCTGGGCGATGACGAAAAGGAGACGGCTTACCGTTCGTTTTATGACGAGTGCCTGGCCGACATGAAGAACTACAATTTCAGAGCGGCAGACCATTTTGAACGGTTGCCGGGTTCAGAGAAGCTGAATTTCTTCCTGAAAGCGGTTGAGGTACTGACAAGACAAAAACCAGCTCCTTACTTAATTGTTCTGGAGCCTGTGAGGGAATCCTTCGATACCCGCAACGGGAACAAGCTGGCCTGGATCTTCGGGGTATTCGGCATAGGGCTTGCCGTGCTGTTATTTTCGCTGATCTGGCCCGGTTACAGCCCACCCGGGCAAAAGCAGCAACTGAAGGAGGATATGCAGGAGAAGGAAGGGCTGGCTGATTTTTTTAAATACTTTATCCCGCAGGGAACCCATGTTGCCACGTCGGTCATCCTCGATCTGAATATCCTGGTCTTCCTGGCCATGATTTTTTCAGGAATCAGCATTGTGTCGCCCAATGCGATGGAATTGCTGCAATGGGGCGCCAACCGGAGGATGGAAACTGCAGGCGGTGAGTGGTGGCGCTTGTTCACCAGCATGTTCCTGCACTTTGGGGTTCAGCACCTGGCATTGAATATGTACGGGCTGGCCATTGCCGCAATCTTTATTGAACCGAAACTTGGCTGGAAGAAATTCTTTATTCTTTATATTGTATCCGGGCTGATGGCCGGGCTGGCGAGCATCTGGTGGTATCCTGCATCAGTCAGCGCGGGGGCGTCAGGCGCAATATTCGGCCTTTTCGGGGGAATCCTGGCTCTCGTGGCAACAAATTCTTATCCTGCAGCCAGCAAGACCGTCGTGTTTTTACTGATCGGGAGTTATGTGGCGATCAACCTCTTCATGGGACTCACCATGAGCGGTGTCGACAATGCCGCCCACCTGGGCGGTCTGGTGAGCGGGGCCGTGATTGCGATAATCCTGGTTCACGCCAGTTTCTTCCGCTCTACCAGGTCGAAAAAGGCTTTGTGATAGGTTTCGCTCACGGGGATATACTGGTCGCCGATCTTGATCCGGTTCCGTTCGATCGATTCGATCTTGTCGAGGGCGATGAAGAATGATTTGTGAACCCGGCAGAACTGTGGTTCGCGCAACACCTCCTCAAGCTTGCGCGCATTCATGAGGGTCATGATCCTGCGCGCCTTTGTCACGATCCGCCAGTAGTCTCCCATGCCTTCCACATAGAGCACCTCGCTGTTTTCGATCCGTTCCATCCGCGTCTCGGTTTTCACGAAGAAAAAGGAGGCATCGGGCGTTTTGGCCTTGCTATTGTCGGTTTTCACGGCCGTTGTGTCGAACTGCATGCGTTCGCACACCTTGTTAACGCCTTTGATGAACCGTTCGAAGGAGATGGGTTTCAGCATGTAATCCACCACGTCAAGTTCAAACCCCTGGATGGCATAACGCTCGTAGGCCGTGGTGAAGATCACGAAAGGGCGGTGTTTCAGGGCATTGAGGAGCTGGATCCCGGTAAGTTCCTCCATCTGGATATCCAGGAAGATCAGGTCGACCTTGTTTGAACGGATGAATTCGATCGATTCGATGGCATTGTCGAAGGTCCTGACCAGGTTCAGGAAGACCACTTTTGAACAGTAATCGCGGAGGATGTCGAGCGCGAGCGGCTCATCGTCAATGGCTATGCAGTTGATATTCATATACAGATGGTTAATTGAACATGGTAGGTTTCGTCGTCTGTGGTGATTACAAGATCATGTTTCCCGGGGTAAAGCAGGTTAAGTCTCCGCCTGATGTTGATCAACCCGATGCCTCCTGCATGGTCATTGCTGACCGGGGGATTTTTTCTTACGAAGTTGACAACGTCAAAGCGCACCAGTTGCGGTTCCACACTTAAGTTTATGCGGATTCCCGGGTTTGACATGTTTTTACTGCCATGTTTAAATGCATTTTCCACGAAGGGAATAAGTAGCATGGGAGCAATGGTCCGTCCTTCAACAACGCCTGAAATGGTGAGTTCAACAAAGTCCTTGTGACGTATCCTGAGTTTTTCAAGTTCGATAAAGCTTTTCAGGTATTCGATCTCTTTTTCCAGCAGCACTTTATCGGTGGTGGCATCGTACAGCATGTAACGCATGATCGACGACATTTTCATCACGGCATCCGGGGCATCCTCCGACTTTTTGTAAACCAGCGAATAGATGTTGTTCAGGGTGTTGAACAGGAAGTGGGGATTTATCTGCGACCGGAGCAGGGCCAGTTCGCCCGATTGTTTTTCGAGCAGCAGTGCGGTTTTCAGTTTCTGCGTATCGAACCAGCCGATGGCGAGCTGGATCAGCAGGGCATAAATGCCATAGATGATCACCAGGCGCAGGGAGTTGAACCACCAGCCGCTGGTAACCTTAAGTGGTTCAGACGAGCTGATGTGGACATACCCGATGTATTTCCAGAACAGGTATTCAATGCCCACACGCAATGGGATCAGGATGAGCATGACCGCGACCAGGAATATCACAGGGAAGAGCTTTTTTTTCTGCGTGAAAAACAATCCGAAAATGAAATAGAAGCTGTAAAACGTGATGAAACTGGTTAACGGGTAAATGGTTAACTCCTGGAACGGATCGTACGATTTTTCCGACATCATCGCAACCGAAAGCAGGATCTGGTTGAACATGTAAATCCAGAAAGCGACGTGGATCAGGATCTTGTACTTTGTCTTCATCTCATATGGTTGAATTTCAATTACAAAGTAACAACAGAAGCAGGTCAAAACCAAATGAAACGGCGACTAATCGACCATGCAGGGTGATTGTCCGGTCATGGGTTCATTTTTGCCGACCTGTTGTATAAGCTCAACTTATTCGTAAGTTTGTAATATCCGCTCCCGGTCCCTTCCGAAGGCCGGTGAATGGCCATGGAAAACCCCGGATTTATCCTGTTGTCCAATGAGCCTGTTGAAACCACGCTTCACTGAAATCGCCGCTTGGCGCATTGCCGCGGTCGTAGTCCTGCTGTTTTCGGGAACAGTGGCCCACGCGCAGCATCACTACCATTTTTTTTACGGGAAGGTCTTCGAGCAGGGAACAAAAAGAGCCATTCCCGACGTGAACCTCTCTGTAATGCATACGCAAACGGGAACCGTAACAGACAGGCACGGCGAATTTTCATTTTATACCGACAGTCTGCCGGCGTCGCTGGTGGTAAGTTATGTCGGGTTTGAAACAAAAACGGTACTGCTCGACGAAACATCGTTTTCGCTTACCCTTTACCTGGCCCGCAAAGCCAGTGAATTAAAAGAGGTTGAAATCAAGGCCGATCTCAATGAACCGTTTTTCAGGGATGAACATTACGCGGTGCTCGACTACGAGATCGACAGCAGCCTGGTTTACCTGCTGATATACAAGGACCGGCTTTCCAGGGCTGAACTGATCTGTAAAAATCTCACAGGCGACACGGCGGCCCGTTCAGCACCCTTCCTGTTCACGCCCCTGAAGTTGTTCAAAGATTGCCTGGGAACCCTTCATGTGTTAAGTCATGATTCGGGATACCAGGTGTTCAGGCAGGAGAAGCAGCTGCACCTGATCCATCCGGTGAAACTGAAAAAATTTGAGGACGTGCTTAAAAATTGCGTGGCATCCACTCCGGAAGTGCTGTTTTTTCAAAAAGTCACAGACCATGGGCTGGCGGTTGAATATTACGGGATCAATAAGAAAACTCTGCTGAAGCATGAAGTCACGCAGGTGAGGGATGACAAGAAAATGAAGATGCTTCGACGCAACACCGACGATGCCATGATGTTGCTGAGCGGCAGGCCGCCCGATTCGAGGGAGGATTTCGTAACCTGGAATTATGTTCACAAGATCCTTTACAGGCCGGTAAAAACTACCCTTTACCGCGTGGGGAGTTATATCTGTATTTTCAACACCCCCGACCGGCAAATGGAATTTTACGACAGCGTGGGGAATTTCTCCTACAAGTTGGCCCTGAATGCCGACAGGATAAAAGATGGCAGGTGGACCTGCGATATTCTTGTTGATGATGCCTCCCAGACAGTTTATACAACCTTTTTGAGGAACGGGGTGTGCAGTTTGTATAAAATCGACCTGAATTCGGGAGAACTCAGGAAAAGGCTTTCCCTTATTCATGATTATCCCGAGAAAGTGAGGGTGTACAATAACTGGGTTTATTATTTGTACAATATCCCGGGGGATCCGGATAATAAAATGCTCTACCGGCAGAAATTCTGAGGCTCCAGGGTCACTGAGGCTCCCGAAGTGACCGGGGCCGGAAAATTTATTTCCTGGTTGATAGAAAAGATGTTAGCATGTTAAGAGTCTGTTTAAATATGTTTTTAAATCCCTTCAGGGATTTTAAGTGGGTAGAAAAACAGGAAGAGGTCCTGTTTCGTCCTATACAGGACGAAATGGCTCATAAAACCATTGATCTCTACCCATATTTTGTGCCTACGGCACAAGTTTGTGCAACAATCGGTTAAAAACGATAATATTATAAAACACGTTAAATTTGGTATAAAATCAGCAAAACCATGGAAATCATTCAAAACAATGAACCTTTGAACCAGGTTCAGCTGCCGGAACCGACAGTTTCCGGTGTATTCGGACACAGCTGGGAGGTCCTGAAACGGAATTTCCCGGAGCTTTTAATGGTGATCTTAATTCAGATGGTGCTTTCGATCCCGTTTGGGTTCAGGCACAGGTTCTATGATATGGATTTTGCCGGCCCCTTCACCACCGGTCTGTTCAGCTTTATATACAGCCTGCTGGTATTGATTCCGGTTGGGTACGGAACCTCCTGGGTATTCCTGAAGGCGGTCGGGGGAGAGTCGTTTCGTGTGCAGGATATGTTTTTCGCTTACCAGCAGTTTGGCAATGTCCTGCTGGCCAATATTCTGGTTTGCCTGATCGTCATAGCCGGATTTATCATGCTGATCGTGCCGGGGATCATTTTCGCCTGCAAGCTATCGTTCGTTCCATACCTGGTGATGGATGAAAAGATGGAGGCTGCCGAAGCCATCCGCAAGAGCTGGGAAATGACAAAAGGGTATTCCTGGACGATCTTCTGGATGGGGGTAACAAGCATTTTCGTGTTCATTGGCGGACTCATTTGCTTTATCGTCGGTATTTTTCCCGCGATGATCTGGATCAGCATGGCATTTGCCTGCATTTACCGGGTAGCGTCCAAAAAGCCTGCAGCAGCCTGATGATTTCTGCCTGCCGGGAATGAATCCGGGGGGCATAAAAAAAGGCTGCGCCTTGTTGCAGGGCAGCCTCTTTTTGATGCAAATCGTGAGGGTTACTTTACCAGCGTCAGTTCTTGGATGATGTTGGAGGCACCGGCATATTTATCGATGATAAAGAGCACGTACCGGGCATCGACACAGATGGTGCGCTGCATGTCGGGTTCGAACATGATGTCGCCGCTCATGGCTTCCCAGTTGCCGTCGAAGGCAAGGCCGATAAGCTGGCCGTCGCCGTTGATGACCGGGCTGCCTGAGTTGCCGCCGGTGATGTCGTTGGTGGTCAGGAAGCACACGACCATCTCGCCGTTTTCTCCATACTGGCCATAGTCTTTTGCCTTGTAGAGTTCTTTCAGTTTCTTTTCAACGATGAATTCGTCGTTTGTAGGATCTTCCTTCTGCATCACGCCTTTCAGGGTGGTTTCATAATCGTAGTGAACGGCATCGGCAGGATAGTAGTCAAGTACGCTGCCATAGGTCATGCGCATCGTTGAGTTTGCATCGGGATATTTCACCAGGTCGGGATTCATCTCGCGCAAGCCGCCGATGAAGAGGCGGTTGGCAGCGCCCACATTGCCCCTGGCACCCTGGTAAGCAGCCATGTATTTGCCCATCGACTCTTCCATTGATTTGGCAAGCTGCCACCCGAGGTCCTTTTTAAAGACTTTCAGGCTCGGTTTGTCAATGAATTTATTCGCATTTTCAGCGGTTGCAAATGCCGAGTTTTCATAAATGGCATTGGCAAAGGCGGTATAGTCGTTGTTATAATCCTTTGAAATTGTAGCAAAGATGGAGGGTAATTCGGCAGCGGCAACATCTGTTCCGTACAACCGGAGCATTTCGGCCAGGGTCTTTTTGGCAATGGCCAGGTCAAATTGTTTGAAATGTTCTTTAACGGCGGCTGTACAGCCTTCCTGTGCCTCTTTAATGGCAGCCTTGTTTTTCTTTTCAAGGGCCTCTTTCAGGCCGCCAAACTGGTTGGCAATCTGCACCACGTCGAGTCCGCTTCCGGCCAGGTTGGCATAGAAGAAAGGAACGGCGATCTTTTTCATGTCGGCATAATTGGATTGCAGGTTATCGAGCACCTTTCCGTATTTTTTCTGCAGTGCGGGATCTTTGCTGTACCAGGTGCTGAACTGCTGTTCAATCACCTTTTTCTTATCCTCCACCTTATTGCGGACGAGCATCCGTTGCTGGCCGATGAAATTTTTCCAGGTATTGGCAATGCCGGCATAATTGGCGGCATAGGCGATTTTCACGGCATTGTCCTGGTCCATACGTTCTTTCATCACATCCAGTTCCTTGCCAAACAGCTTGACCAGGGTGGGGTAAAAGACCTGGAGGTTGTATTCGATGCCAAAGGAGGTAAGGTAACGCGAAGTTGATCCCGGGTAGCCCCAGATCATGGCAAAATCGTTTTTCTTGATGCCCTTCAGGCTGATGGGCAGGTGGTAACCTGCTTTGAGCGGGACATTCTTTTCCGAAAATTTGGCAGGATTTCCGTCGGCATCGGTATAAACGCGCAGGATGCTGAAATCGCCCGTATGACGGGGCCACATCCAGTTGTCGGTGTCGCCGCCGAATTTTCCGATGGATGAAGGGGGAGCGCCAACCAGGCGTACATCCTTGTAAGTTTTGAATACGAACATATAGTATTCATTTCCACCGTAAAATGCCTTTACGGAAGCTTCATATTTTCCACCCTCTTCGGCCCTTTTACGGATTCTGGCTGAAATCTCCTTGATTTTAGAGGCGCGATCGGCCTCTTTCATGTCGTCTTTCAACATGGGAATAATGGAGTCGGTCACATTTTCGATGCGCTGCAGAAACGAGGCACACATGTTTTCGTTCGACAACTCCTCGCTGAAAGATTTGGCCCAGAAGCCGTTGGTAAGGTAGTCGTGATCGGTGGAGCTGTGGCTCTGTACGGCCCCGTACCCGCAATGGTGGTTGGTAAACAGCAAGCCCTGGTCGGAAACCAGTTCGGCAGTGCAGAAAAATCCGCCGCCGCCACCCCCGTTTGAAAGGCCTACGATGGCATCCTTCAGGCTGTTGTGGTTGATGCTGTATAATTCCTCTGCGGTGAGGTGAAGACCCATTTTCTGCATGTCGACATAATTCAGGCGCTGAAGCAAAAGAGGCAGCCACATGCCCTCATCGGGCGGGTTTTCGGAAAAACCGAATGATCCGGTTGACATGAACAGTACAACCGCGATCAATGCGAACTTAAGTTGTTGTGATACTTTTTTCATGAGGAAACGATGTTAATTGATTGATTGTTAATTGCTGGTGTGAATATTTTATATGTTCCGCTTACCCGCTTCAAAACTGATCCGGCCAACGGCGCAGGTTTTCTCTGCAATATTAATTACATTTTCAGCGACATCGTTTTTTTTTTGATAAACAATGAAAATTCTCGACAACATCGTTCTTTTATCGGTTGAACTGACCCGAACAAACAAGGGATTTCAGCCTGTTTTTCAGGCAGGACAACAAAAAAAATTGACAATGCCGAAATCAATCCTGATTTTTGCAAAAAAACGTCCATGATGATCAGAGACCTTTTACACGGTCGGAAACTGCATTTCCTGTTTCAGCACCTTTTTTTCTGGCTGATCAGCGTTGTGCTGTTTACCGTCGTGCTCATTTATACCCGCGGTGATTTTAACTTTTACAGCATCAGTCTTTACCTGGCGGCCAACATCCTGATGACCATCGGGTTCCTGGCCATCTCCGTGTACATCAACCTGCTCTGGCTGATCCCGGTTTTTTTCAACAAAAGGAAGTTTTTCCTCTTTTTTATCCTTGAACTGGCCAACATTCTCCTTTTCATCCTGTTAAATTATTTTGTCACCTATGTTTTTGAAGGGGGAAAGCATCCCAATTTCTTTACGGAATTCATTGCTGAGTTTATCCTGATCCTCCTGTTCCTGGTTGTTTCAACGCTGCTGAAGGTCATGCGTGATTCGATCACGTTGCAGGATGTGGAACTTCGCATGAAGGAGGTGCAGAAGCAGAAAGTTGAATCTGAACTCCGTGCGCTCAAGGCCCAGGTCAACCCCCATTTCTTTTTCAACACCCTGAACAGCCTCTATTCCCTCAGTCTCGACAAGTCGGACATGGCACCGGAGCTGATCCTGAAGCTCTCCGATCTGATGCGGTATGTGATCTACGAGTCGAACGACGACCTGGTGCCGATCGGAAAACAACTGGAATTCCTTCAAAGCTATGTTTACCTTGAAAGGCTTCGTGCCGATGAAAACCTTCAGGTTGATTTCGAGGTGAAAGGCGCCAACCTCGACCTGAAAGTTGCCCCGCTGCTGTACATTGCATTCATTGAAAACGCATTTAAGCATGGATCGAAGGCCAGGAGTGACAACCCGTTCATCCGCATCGCCTTTGACCTTGAACACGAAGACCGCATCGGTTTTTATATTGAAAACAGGATTGATCCCTTCCATGAAAAAAAGCCCGCCGGGGGATTCGGTTTGTCGAACGTAAAAAAAAGACTTGAGTTGCTCTATCCCGGCAAATTCGATCTGAACCTGAAGGAATCGGAATCCGTTTATCGTGCAGAATTAACTATCTTCGTGTCATGAATATCCGTTGTTTGATCATTGATGATGAACCGCTGGCGCAGCGGGTCATCGAAAAATATGCCGAGAACATCCCGTTTCTCGAGATCGTTGAAAAGTGCAGCAACGCGGTGGAAGCCATCGAGGTGCTGCATAACAGGGAAGTCGACCTGCTGTTCCTCGATATCAACATGCCCCGGCTCAGTGGCATGGATTTCCTGAAAACCCTGAAAAACCCTCCCCTGGTGATCATCACCACGGCCTATGCCGAATATGCCATCCAGGGGTATGAACTTGACGTGGCCGACTACCTGATGAAACCTTTCGCCTTTGACCGGTTTTACAAGGCGATCCAGAAGGTTGAAGAACTTATCAAAGGCCGGGAATTGCCGCATTTTGAGCCGAGGGAGGCCGGCAGGCAGGAGGAGAGCTTTATTTTTGTAAAGTCAAGCAAGAAAACCTATAAGGTAAACCTCGATGAGATCCTTTACATCGAGGCCCTGGGTGATTATGTGAAGATCTATACCACCGACAAGATGATCATCAGTTACCAGTCCCTGAAAAACATTGAAACACTGCTCCCGGCTTCGTCCTTTCCCCGGATCCATAAATCGTTCATCATTGCCTTGTCGCGCATCGACCTGATCGAAGGAAACCATGTCAAAATTAAAGACAGGCAGATCCCGATAGGGACCAATTTTAAGAATGATTTTGAGAGGCTCATTAAGTCTATATAATGCAAACAATGCAAACAATGCAAACAATGCAGGCAATGCAAACAATGCAGGCAATGCAGGGATTGCGTTTAGGGGACGCTTAGGGAGATTCCGCGGAAGTATTCGAGCAGGGAGCCGGAGATGATGAAGGCGCCGATGATCATAAATAGCAGGCCGACGATTCGGTTCATCCAGAGTTTTACCTGGGGATTGCCGGCGACCTTGATCTTGTTTGCCAGGACCACTTTCAGGATGTCGGTCATCAGGATGACGGAGAGGGTCCCGATGAAAAACAGGGCCACCGCCCGTTGATTCCCGCCATAGGTTGCATTGATGGCAAGCATCGAAGTGATCCAGAAAACCCAGAGAAACGGATTGGCGAAGTTGAGGACGAAGCCCTTGAAAAAATAGGGGAGCGGGCCTTTCTGCTTTACCTTGATTTCGTTGATGGCCTCAACCTGCTCGGTCATTGGCACCTTCTTGAAAAAGGTATAAATTCCGTAAACGGTCATCACGACGCCACCGATGATGCCGAGTACCAGGTGATATTTGGGATTGGTAACGATGGCCGAAGCGCCGAAATAGAATCCGACCACCAGGGCCAGGTCGCTGACAAAGATCCCGGCAGCAAGGAATATCCCGATCTTTATCCCGTGCTTGATGCTGGTCTGAAGCAATGCAAACAAGGCAGGACCAACGGAAATGGCAACCGTCAATCCGAGGATGATACCTTCAAATAAGGGATGTAGAATTGAACCCAATTATGTTTGTGTTTTGTACTTTCTGATATGTTCCACCCATTTTTCATGCTGGTCGTTCTTAAGGACCCTGGGGAATTTGTTTGCACCGCCCTCTTTTCCCCGCGACTTCATCCAGTCGTGAAACACCTGCAAAGGTAACACTTCCACCAATACGTTTTTAATGGCTTCGATGCGTTCAACCCGGTAATCGTCGTTCAGCACTTTCAGGTATTCGTCGAGTTTGAGGGACGCAATTTCCGGATCGAGGGCATCGTCGGTGCCGAGATACCACTGGTGTGCAAAAAGATTCCCCGAACGTATGCCCGTGAGGGTGAACTCGTTGATTTTCACGTTGAGTTCGTCCTGGAGCATCCTGATAGCACGGTTCAGGTTGTCCTGCGACAGGTGTTCGCCGCAAAGGCTGATAAATTGCTTGGTACGGCCGGTCAGCACGATTTCGCTGCGTTTTTTTGAAACGAACCTGATGGTATCGCCGATCAGGTACCGCCAGGCGCCGGCGCAGGTCGAAAGCAGCAGGGCATAGTCGCGTCCCTCTTCCACCTGGCCGATGGTGAGCGTTTCGGGATTTGGCTTAAGATCTCCTTCACTGTCGAAATTGTGGTCGTTGTAAGGAATAAATTCAAAGAAGATTCCGTTGTCGACGATCAGTTCCATTCCTGCGTTGTTCCCGGGCCGCCGAAATGCGATGTATCCTTCGGATGCAAGGTACGATTCGTTGTAGAGGATGGGGCGGCTGAACAGTTTCTCGAAACTCCGGATATACGGTTCAAATGAAACGCCGCTGTGAACATAGGCCGACAGGTTAGGCCAGATGTCGTGAATGGTATTCACGCCATAATATTCTATGATTTTTTCGAGGATGATCTGGATCCAGGCTGGGACGCCGACGATGATGCCGATATCCCAGTTTTTCGCCTCGCGCACGATCTCATTCAGTTTTACCGACCATTCGTGTTCACGTGAAATGCGCCGTCCGGGTTTGTAAAAATGCTGGAACCAGAATGGGATATTTTTAGCCGTGATTCCTGATAGATCGCCCTGGTAGTAGGTGCCGTTGTACTGAAGGTGGGTGCTTCCGCCGATCATCAGGATGCCTTTCTCGAAAAATTCGTCGGGAAAGTCGTACTTGGTGGCAGAAACCAGTTGCCGAACGCTTGCTTTCTGCATGGCGCGCAGCATGTCGGGTGTTACAGGAATGTGTTTTGAAGATGCTTCGGAGGTCCCGGAGGTAAGGGCAAAATATTTCACCCTTCCCGGCCAGGTAACATACGACTCCCCGTTCAGGCTGCGGTACCACCAGTTTTTAAACATCGAGCCGTAATCGTGAACAGGGACCCGCGTGGTGAACAGCCTGGTTACATCATGGCTGGCAATCATCCGGGAGAAATCGTAAAATTCACCAAATGCCGTATCCTGGGCCTTGATCAATAATTTTTTAAGAACCTTTTTCTGCTCGCGAACCGGGTCTTTGGTGAGAATATCAATGGGAAACTGACGAAGTTCATACGCTTTCCTGATAAGGGAACCAAGGAGTGGCATCAGACGGGGATAATTTGAAAAATTTGAGTAGGTAAATGTACAAAATAATTGTGTGCATCTGCCCTTCTGAGAAAAGATTTTCAGATCAAACTCATTCATTGTGACTACTTTTGCACCTTGAAAGTGTACAAAAGGAAGGTTAAGCCCCTATGAAAGTAAAAATTACCAAAGAAATTTCTCTGCTGGAGCACCTGCTGGGTGAATTTCAATCGGCGTCGAAAACCACGGTGAAGAACAAGATCGTGCATGGCAATGTGCGTGTGAATGGCCGGATGGTGACCAACCCGGCCGTGATGCTGAAAGTTGGCGATGCTGTTGAATACGTGAAGCAGGCTGTTAAGATCAACAAGATCAAGCCACCCTACCAGGTGCTTTTTGAGGATGATGCCATTCTGGTTGCCGTAAAGCCGGCGGGGCTGCTCACCATTGGCGACCGGGGACTCGGCGGCACTTCATTTTACCAGGAAATGCAGGCCTATGTGAAGGAAAATTCAAAGGGCAAGGAGCGGTTGTTTGTAGTTCACCGGCTCGACCGGGAGGTTTCGGGGATTCTGCTTTTCGCCAAGAGCGAGCTGTTGCAGGAGGAGATCAAGAATCACTGGATGGACACAAAAAAGTTGTACTATGCGCTTGTCGAAGGACAGCCGGCGGAGGATAAAGGAACCATCCGGAGCTGGCTGGTTGAGGGTCGCGATCAGAAAGTATATTCGGTTAAGATTGAAGAGGGCGCCAAGCTTGGGATCACCCACTACCGCGTGATGGACCGCACGCCGGATTATGCGTTGCTGGAGGTTGAGCTGGAAACCGGCCGGAAAAACCAGATCCGGGTTCATTTGTCGGAGATGGGCTGCCCGGTGGTAGGCGACCGGCGCTATGGCGCTGATGCCACCTACGAGCGCCGGATACGGCTGCATGCCTTTTATCTTTCCATCCGCCATCCTGTAACAGGCAGTCTGATTGACTTTAAGAGCAAGATGCCGAAAGGGTTTTTGGAGTTGAAACCGCACGACGAGAAGTACAAGTAAGCCCCACCCCGTCAGGGTCCCCCACCCCGTCAGGGTCCCTCACCCTGACGGGGTGGGGGACCCTGACGGGGTGGGGGACCCTGACGGGGTGGGGGACCCTGACGGGGTGGGGGACCCTGACGGGGTGGGGGACCCTGACGGGGTGGGGGACCCTGACGGGGTGGGGGACCC
>Ga0114951_10002426_pt1 | contig 21088 bp, 16 predicted proteins | sample AM7aDNAmetaG_FD_88677 | JGI IMG/M metagenome (GOLD analysis project Ga0114951, IMG submission 88677) | Freshwater microbial communities from Finland to study Microbial Dark Matter (Phase II) - AM7a DNA metaG | ecosystem: Environmental > Aquatic > Freshwater > Lake | place: Finland: Lake Alinen... | reverse complement strand
GGATTTTAGACCTTACGAACTTTATGGACTTTATAGACCGGCTACCAATGTAAGTAATAAAAATATCTGAAATAACGGAGCTGCAATGGCAAATATCCTGGTAATCCACGGACCTAATTTGAATCTGCTCGGGAAACGCGAACCCGGCATCTATGGCAAGGTTACGCTTGCCGCGATAAATAAAGAACTGCAAGCGCTGGCAAAGAAGAACAAAGCCGGAATTAAAATATTTCAGACCAATACGGAAGGGGAAATAGTAAATATTATACAGAAAGAGTCCGAGAGCTGGGCCGATGCGCTTTTAATTAATCCTGCCGCCTATACCCATACCAGCCTGGCCATCCGTGAAGCAATATCTGCGGTTAAAATTCCTGCCGTTGAGGTGCACCTTTCAAATATTTTTAAACGCGAAGAGTTCAGGCACAAATCCTTTATTTCTCCGGTTGCGGCCGGCGGCATCTTCGGTTTCGGCAAAGACAGCTATCTGCTGGGTTTTCTGGCCGCCTTAAGCCTCGTTAAAAAAAGGTAAGGGGTGTGGATAAAATCCTGCGTTGGAGCCTTCTGGTCTTTGTTTTTCTTATCCCGCTGTTTTCTCCCGAAAGACTCCATTTTTTGAATACCGTCTTTCCGGTACTGATATTGTTTATAGGTCTTTGTTTTGCCTGTTTACGGTTATTTGGCAAAAGGCCCCTATTTTCATGGTCAAAACCCGTTCTTTATCTCCTGTTCTTGTCTTCTGTTGCCCTGCTTTCGACGATACTTTCCGGAACTGCGGCTTTTAATCTTTTTAATATCAAAATACTTTTTCTTTCAGTCTTCTTTATTGTTGCGGCGCATTCTTTTACGAGCGCGAAAGACAGGGAAAAAGCCGCTTATGTAATCGTAGCCGGGGCTATGCTCGCGGCTCTTTTTGCCTTCTACCAGCGTATTTTTGGCCTGCAAGACCTGGCCGGGTATCTCGCTTTAAACACAGACCTGATTAAGGATCAAAGAATAGCTGTTGAAATACAAAAAAGCATAGATTCCGGCAGGGTCTTTTCCTTTTTCGTAAATGCCAATGTTTTTGCAGGTTTTCTGGCAATGGCCTTGCCTGTGTCATTAGGCCTGTTTCTTGTAAATTACAAAAATATTAAATTAAGAGCCGGAACCGGCCTTTGTTTTTTGACATTGCTTACTGCTTTAGTCCTGACAAAGTCGGCAGGGGGTTTTGTTTCGGCGGTAATAGGCCTTATAATCTATCTGTTTTATATTGTTAAAGAGAAGAACAGATTAATTCTTGTCAGTTTTTCTTTGACCGCGGTTTTTGTCTTAGCCATACTTCTTATGCGGCCGGAATTTTTAAATTTTGCAAAAGAGGATAACTCGATAATCAACCGTTTAGCGTATTTCAAAGAAAGTTCAGTAGTGTTCCTGAAAAATCCGCTTTTGGGGAGTGGCATCGGCTCTTACGGGGAACTTGCAGGAACCGGAGTCAAATATCCGCATAACTGGTACCTGCAGACTTTAACTGAAAATGGAGTGCTTGGATTCGGGCTGCTTATTTTATTTCTTGCAGGGATTCTCAAAGAGGGAATAGTGGTACTTAAAAAGCTGGGAGGTTCAGAAAAATATATTTTTGCCGGTATCTTTGCGGGCTTTATTTCTTTTCTTGTTCACAATATGTTTGATGTGGACAGCAATTACTGGCAGAATTCGATAATCGCCTTCTTCTTTGCCGGTGTGACGACTTCGTGCGCCCGGGTAGAATTAAAAAAGTATTTTCCTGTGTTGCTTATGACGGCTATGGGGAGTGCTATTTTATTCGCCAGGCAGGAGAATGTGTCTCTCTTCTTGTTTGCAATCCTAAGTGCGATACTCTTTCTGATGGTAATATATAACAGGGAAAAGTTTATTAAAACAGCCCTGGATATTCCGCTTATGTGTTTTTTGCTTTTAGCCTTACTTTCTTGCGTATTTTCCGTGAACCGCTTTGCTTCTTTTCAGAGTATTTTTCTGCTTCTGGGTTGTTTTATGCTCTTTTATTCTACAGCCAACTCTATTAAAAAGGATGGAGATACTAATTTTGTGTTTTATTTTATTTCCTGGCTCTGTCTCGGGCTTGCGCTTTCCGGCATAGCCGGGTATTATTACAGCGGCGCGCAAAGGTCCTTCGGCTTGTTTACCAATCCTAATCTACTCGGAGGTTTTCTTGCTTCGGGTTTCGGCTTTTTATTATTCCAAATTGTTAAAGCAAGAGGCCGGGATAGAGTCTTATTTATTATTGCTTCTGCTGCCTCTTTGTTCTGCCTGGTTCTGACAAAATCGAGGGGCGGTCTACTCGTTGCGGTCTGCAGTATTTGCCTGTTTATAATACTGATAAACATTTTGGCGGGCAAAAAAGCGGTCTCCGGGAGATATAGAAGAAATCTTACTCTGGGACTGCTTGCTCTGCTTGCTGTTTCTCTTACCCCTTTAAATCCCATTATGAAACGGGCCATGACCCTGGGTGTAACCGATGAAGCGGCTTACTCCCGGACTAAGATCTGGGGGAGTGCGATTAAACTTTATAGGGAAAAGCCCTTTACAGGTTTTGGGCTGAATACCTACAAAGATGTGGTGCCAAAATACTATTTCCCTGTCGGCGGTTCAATTGGAAACTTTACCAGAGTACAGCATCATGCCCATAATGAGTACCTGCAGTTTCTTGCCGAAACAGGTATTGCAGGGGGAGTACTGATATTAGTATTTCTTTTTGTGATAATACGGCAATTTCTCTTTATTATCAGGAAGACCCTGGATAAGGAGAAACTCTTAATTGCCGCTTCTGTTTTTACTGCGCTTTGCGGGCTTTTGGTGCATGCGCTGGTGGATTTTAATCTACATTTCCTGCCAACCCTTTTACTTCTTGTGCTTTTAACAGGCGTTTTATTTTCTGAGTACCTGTCGGAAAAAAACTACCGGGTCTTCAAAGATAATAAGATGCTCTCTTTTAATAGTTCTCTGACCTTGGTTGCCGTAATATTTTTGGGGCTGGCGGGGATGAACTTCTTTTCTGTGTATTTCTTTGAGCAAAAACCGGCAACTTCTTTGATTTTGGAAAGAAATCTCAAACTCTCAACTTTTTTAAATCCCGCCAACGCAGGAAGTTTTGCGGAACTGGGGAAACTTTACCGGTACAATTACAGAACAACGAAGGACCCAAAATTTATAGGCCTGGCTGAAGAGAGTTTTAAAGAGGCGCAGAAAAAAAATCCTGCAAATGCCCATTACCATAAACATCTGGCCCTGCTCTATTATATTGCAGGAATAAAGAAGGAAGTGTTTCCGGAATATATTAAAGCGGTTAAACTTTACCCATACGATGTTTTCCTGAAATTTGAATTGGCCTATCTTTATGCGGAGAGCGCTGATTACAATTTAGCCCTGCAGTATGTGAGGGAGGCGGTCAGGTTAGAACCTAATTTTGTCGGAGCGCACCTGCTTCTTTCCGGAATCTATAGTAAGCTCAAAAACCCGAAAGCCGCGGTTTATGAAAGAAACCTGGCTTTTGAAATAAACGCCAGGTATAAAGATGCTGCGGTCATAGATTATGAGAAGATGCTTGTCTCCACCGGAGAAAGAAGATGAAAATTTCCGCGATAGTCGTCAATTATAACGGAGAAAAATATATTAAGGAATGTCTTACCTCCTTACTTGCACAGACCAAAAAGCCGTTTGAGATAATAATGGTTGATTCCTTTTCAACCGACGGCTCGAAAACATTGCTTGAAAGTTTTAAAGAGATAAAAACGGTGTTTTTAAGTAAGAACGCAGGTTACGCGGCGGCCGCAAATACAGGTATACGCCTTATGCGGGGAGAGGCCGCGCTGATCTTAAATTCTGATACCCGTCTGAAACCGGATTTTCTGGAAAAACTCTCTAACTCAGCCGCAAAACAGGACAAGTCATTTGGAATGTTTTCCGGCAAACTATTAAGACAGCAGGATGAAAAACTGGTGGATTCCGCCGGCCAGTTTATCCGTAAGTCCATAAGGCCTATTGAGAGAAATTACGGAAAAAAGGATGAAAATTACCCTGCGGGGCAGATATTCTCCGCTTGCGGCGCTGTAATGCTTTTGAAGAAGGAACTGCTGGAAGGCCTCCGTTTTGAAGATGAATATTTTGATGAGGACTATTTTATGTATTTTGAAGACTTTGACCTCGGGCTTAGGGCTTCCCGACTGGGTTGGAAATGTTATTATGAGCCTGCCGCAGTCGCGCTTCATTACCGCGGGGGCAGCGACAGCGTGCAGAAGAATAAGTTCTTTCTCTTCCGGCAGAAACCTCTCAAATTAAAGAGGCACTTGCTTGCAAACCGTTATCTGGTCCTTACCAAGAATGCGTCGGCAGGGATGCTCATAAAATATATGCCTTTCGTTCTTATCTATGAGATATTCTTTTGGCTTTATCTTCTGGTTTTTGATATAAAAGTTATACCCGGTATGAAAAAATACTTTAAACTCCGTAATAAAATGAAACTTAAAGGAAAAATACTTAAAGGGAAAGGGGAAAAAGAAATAACAAGATGGATTATTTAAAATACAGTTACATATTTTTCAGTGCTTTTATCTTAGCCCTTGGTTTTGTCCCGCTTTGCGGTTTTATGGCAAGAAAATACGGTATTTTGGATAAACCGGATAATAAGCTCAAGAAGCATGAAAAAGCCATTCCGTATCTGGGCGGTGTTGCGATATTTTTCGCCTTCTTTTTTACCTTGATAGCCAACCAACTTTTTGAATATCACACTTTAAAAGGCATTGCGGGCTTGACTCTGGCCGGCACTATTATTTTTGCGCTGGGCCTTGTGGATGATATTAAAAAACTCTCGGTACCGTTTAAATTCTGTGTTCAAATATTTGCCTCAATTATACTGGTGATTTTTGGAATAAAGATTCAGTTCCTGGGTAATGAAATACTTAATATTGCCTTTACTATCCTCTGGGTGGTGGGAATAACAAATGCTTTTAACCTTCTGGATATCATGGATGGTTTGTCCTCCGGTATTGCCGTCGTTGCGGCGCTCACTTACTTTGTGCTCGGAGTGGATGCGGGAAAAACCTTCAGTCCTCTTGCCTCTTTGTCGCTTGCCGGGGCCTGTCTTGGCTTCCTGGTTTATAATTTTAATCCCGCCAGAATCTTTATGGGAGATGCCGGGAGCTTGTTTTTGGGTTTTATGCTTGCGGCGCTTTCCCTTACCGAAAGCTACACTATAAATAATAACCTTGCCGTCCTGACCCCGGTGGTTATCCTGGGTGTGCCAATATTTGATACCTTTTTCGTGATGTGGATGCGTGTAAAACAGGGCAAACCCGTTTACTTCGGGAGTCCCGACCATTTCCCCTTACGCCTGCATCGCAACGGCCTTTCAATTAAGCATGTAGTTATATTAACCTATTCCATCGGCCTGGCCCTTACAATCATCGCCTACACCGCCGTAAAACTCCCCGCCATTCAGGCAGGGATACTATATTTAATAGTCTTTATCATGGCCCTATACTCAGCCTTTAAACTCAGTAAACTGAAATAAACACAGGTGAAATAATGACAATGGCTAATTCAGTTTCAAGTTATTATTACGATGCCTTCGGGGCTGCATTAAGGAGACTAAGAGTATGGAAATCTTAAAAGACATTCCTTTTGAGTATGAATTGCATGACCTGTTGAAGAAACTTCACCTTGAGTTGGGGAGCGATGATGCGAAGGATTTTGAAGGCATTTTGGCTGCTGCGGCGAAGGTGGCGCGACCAAAGGTTATTTATGATATTCTTTATGTTAAAGAAAAGGGCGTCGACAGCGTTGATTTTGAAAGGGTGATTTTTACCAGCAATGTGCTTCGAAAGAACCTTGATAAGGTTGAAAGGGTGTTTCCGTATATTATTACCTGCGGCGCGGAATTCGGGCAGGTCAAATTGCCCGAGGCAGATTTTCTTCAGGAATTCTGGTTGGATAGCATAAAAGAAGCCGCACTATTTTCGGCGAGGAAATACTTCAAAGAATTCATAGAAAGAAGATTTGGTATCAAAAAAGCGTCCAATATGAGCCCCGGCTCCGGTGCCGCCGATATCTGGCCGATACAGCAGCAAAAAGAATTGTTTTCCGTCTTCGGTGACACCGAAAAACTTATAGGTGTAAGACTCACCGAAAGCTTCCTTATGATGCCCAATAAAACCGTCTCGGGAATCCTGTACCCCTCGGAAGTGGATTTTAAAACCTGCCAGCTCTGCCCGAGAGAAGTCTGCAAGAACCGGTCTGCCCCTTACGACGAAAAACTGGTAAAACAGTACGGGAGATAGTGATTCAACTAAGGAGGATGGGAAAATGAAAACCAGGAGTAAAGTAGCTATTGTTTTGGGAATTGTAGTTGTTGTACTCGTTCTTTTGGCTTTGCCTATGGTAATGACGATGCGGAGTTTTAGGCCGGCGGAGACAGGGAAGATTACGGAAGAGTTCTTTTCAATCAAGGATAAATTCGTTGATATGTTTGTTTTTAAAACCGGAGAAGACCTTATCTGCTTTGATGCCAATAATAATCCCGGGTCGGTTGAGGCAGAGTTTAAGGTGTTAGGTATCGATCCGCTTAAAGTAAAAGCGGTTTTTCTTACGCATTCAGATGGCGACCATGTGAACGGTTTACCGGCAATGAAGAACGCTGTTGTCTACCTTCCGGAAAAAGAAGAACCCCTGGTAACCGGCGCGGTAAAAAGGCATTTTATGTTTTTAAGGAAAACCAACCCCCTACCGGTAAAAACCTATAAATTAATAAAAGACGGTGAAGTGATAACTATCGGAAAAGCTGTTATCAAAGCTTTTTTAACACCCGGGCATACGATTGGTTCAACCTCCTACCTGATTAGCGGTAAATACCTTGCAGTTGGAGACCTGGCTATAACAAAAAACGGCAAACTAATAGGAATGCCAAAGCCCCCGTCAGAAGAGCCGGAAACAATAAAAGAATCTCTAAAAATCCTTGATACTATCAAAGGAGTAGAATACATAGCCACTGCTCACGGTGGAGTTCTTCAGCTTCACAAAAAGTAATATTTAACTAAACCCAAAGCGTGACAGTCACCGGTGACTGTCACGCTTTTTTTTCTGGAAAACTGTTGATTTTACGGGCTTTGATAATATATAATGAATATCAGTCTTTTTGATGCGGCGGGTGTAGCTCAGCTGGTTAGAGTGTCAGATTGTGGATCTGAATGCCGCGGGTTCAAATCCCGTCACTCGCCCCAAATTATTTGTATTGCAAATAATTAGAGAATAGAACAATAGAAAATCGAGAATCGGGAATAGATAAAAGCAGCCCGACTCACTTCGTTCGTTCGCAAAATTAGATATAGTTTAAAGAGCATAATCTAATAGTACTTCAGTCGGTGGAATCATCTTCGAGGAGTACGATATAAAATACCTGATAGGAATAGATATTGGAACCGGCGGTACCAAGGTAATTCTTATTGATACCAATGGGAGGGTGCTGGCGAAGGCATTTTATGAATATCCGTTGTCTACTCCCAAACCCGGTTGGGCTGAACAAAATCCCGGGGACTGGTGGAAAGCGGTTGTAAGCGGACTACGGTCGGTAGTTAAAGGTGTTAAGGTTTCAGATATCGCGGCGGTAGGGCTTTCAGGACAGATGCACGGCCTGGTGGCGCTTGATAGAAATAATGAAGTTCTCCGGCCGGCGATTCTCTGGTGTGACCAGCGGACCGTAAAACAGTGCGCTGAGATTACAAAAAAAATCGGGGCAGAAAGGCTTATTAATCTGGTTGCAAATCCGGCGCTTACCGGTTTTACTGCCGGGAAGATTCTCTGGATGCGGGAAAACGAGCCGGAGTTATACAAAAAGACAGCTAAGATACTTTTACCTAAGGATTATATCCGGTTCAAGTTGACCGGAAAATTTGCGACAGAAGTTTCTGATGCTTCAGGGACTCTTCTTCTGGATGTTAAAAACAGGAAATGGTCTGAAACAATACTTAAAGAATTAAATATAAGCAGAGAACTACTTCCGGAATGCTTTGAGTCGGAAGAAATCACGGCTTATGTGGACTCGAAGGCCTCAAAACTTACCGGGTTGGCAGTAAGTACTCCGGTGGGCGGCGGAGGAGGGGACCAGGCGGCCTCGGCCATCGGCTGCGGGATAGTGGAAAAAGGTATCATTTCAGTTACTCTCGGGACTTCGGGAGTGGTTTTTGCTTTTTCAGATAAATTAAAAAGGGATAAAGAAGGCCGGATTCATACTTTCTGCCATGCTGTAAAAGGCAAGTGGCATACGATGGGAGTTATGCTCTCCGCCGGTGGTTCTCTTAAGTGGTTCAAGGATACGCTGTGCCGGGAAGAGATATCTCTGGCTGCCGTAAAAAAGATAGATCCTTATGAAATTATTTTGAAAGATTTGGAAAAGATTAGGCCGGGCTCGGAAAAACTTCTGTTTTTACCGTATCTTTCCGGCGAGAGGACACCCTATGCGGACCCCTACGCCAGAGGTACCTTTATAGGCCTTGGATTGCATCATAACAAAAAGCATATGGCCCGCGCGGTTCTTGAAGGTATTTCTTTTGGTCTTAAGGATTCGATAGAAATAATGCGTTCTTTGAAAATACCCGTACAGCAAATAAGAGTAAGCGGAGGCGGCGCAAAGTCTAAGTTCTGGCTACAGATGCTCGCCGATATTTTCGGGCAAAAGGTTATCTCGGTAAATCTTACGGAAGGCGGCGCTTTAGGTGCGGCTCTGCTTGCCGGCAGCGGCACGGGGCTTTATACGGACCTTAAAAAAATCTGCAAAAAACTTATCAAGACCAAAGAAAGCTTTAAGCCAAACAAGAAACATCAGTTATTTTATAAAAGATATTATAACCTCTATAAGAAATCATATAGTAACCTGAAGGACGAATTTAAGGAGCTGGCTGATTGCTGATAGATGAAAATATCTATTAAGTTTAAGATATCTTTACTGGTATTTTTAATTGTCTCTGTGGTTTTTATTGTTGTAAGCCTTATTATTTCGGGGCAGCTGAAGACAACCTTAAACAGAGAAATAGAAGAAAAAGCGGTAGGAATTACGAAGAGCCTTCTAAGGGCGAGCACCCGCGCAATATTAACTAATAATGAGTTAATGCTGGCTGAGGATGCGGATAACATCGGAATAGCCGACCACGAAGTACTGTACGCTATGGTTTTTGATAAAGAAGGCAAAATTTGGGCTCATTCCGATTCTTCGGTTAAGAAAGGCAAAAGGCTTAGCGACAGAGTTTCTTCGGGTGCCTTAAGTTCTCTCAGCGGATTTTATAAGCAGCATGTAATCGACCCTAAGACCGGGATGGGAATTCTGGATGTTTCCAGTCCGATAATAGTTTCTGGTAAAAAAGTGGGAGTTGTCAGGGTTGGATACTCAAAAGCCGAATCCGACAAAGTAATCAGGAAAATAAACAGGACGATTATATTAGTCGTCGTTGCGGGTATAATTGTTACGATAGCAGTATCGTTCTTTTTCATAGGCCTGATGGTCAGGCCGATAGAGAAGCTTACGCAGGCGGTTATTCTATTCGGTAAAGGCCGGCTCGATAAAAAAATCATTGTTAAAACCAATGATGAGATTCGGGAACTGGCGGACAGCTTTAATGAAACCGTAGAAATACTTGATAAAACCCAGGTTAAACTGCGTCGAAGAGTAAGGGATATCTCAACGCTTTTAAACGCAGCCAAAGAACTTAATTTCAGCCTTGATATGAAAAATTTGGCCAGCGTTTTACTGTATACCTGCAAAGAACATATAAACGCCAAAAGCGCGGCTTTTTTCATTCTACTGAATGAAGAGCAGGATTTAATAAGTTTTCATATCTCTTCGGGTATTCAAAGTGACACTAATATGGTTTTTGATCCTCTGGATCCGGTATTTAAGTATATAACTAAAAATCCAAAAACATACCGATTTTCGGAATTAGAAGAGACTTGTAAGAGCACGGATAAAGCAAATTTAGATAAGTTAAGAGAGCTTAACTGCGAGATGCTGTTACCGGTAATAGTAAAAGACCGGGTAAACGGGTTTATGGTTATAGGGCCCTGCAAGTATGAGAACAATTACAGGGAAGAGGATTTTGAATTTTTATCAACCCTTATGGGTATGGCAAATGTGGCCATTTCAAACTCCTACCTGCACACGCTTTCTATTACAGACGGCTTGACTAAAGCGTATTTAAGGAGATATTTTCTTTTCCGCCTGGAAGAAGAAGTTAAAAGCGTAAAGCGTTACGGCGGTGGAATTGCTGTTTTGATGATGGATCTGGATCTTTTTAAGAAAGTAAACGATACCTACGGACATCAGGCCGGAGACAAGGTTCTAAAGGAATTCGTTATTATTGTCAAAAGTCTTAGCCGTTCGACCGATCTGGTGGCGCGCTACGGCGGCGAAGAGTTTGCAATACTAGCGACAGAAACTTCCAAGGAAGGGGCGGGTTACTACGCGGAGAGAATAAGAAGTAATATAGAAAGGCACAAATTTGACATAGGCGCGGCAAAGATAAATATTACGGTGAGCTTGGGTGTTGCGAGTTATCCTCTAGACGCCGAGAAAATGAACGACCTTATGGCAAAAGCGGATGAAATGCTCTACAAAGCAAAAGAGGGCGGACGAAACAGAGTTTGCCTGATGGAAAATGCGGTAAAAATACCTGAGAAGTAGAGGCAGCATGCGGAAGTGGTGGAATTGGCAGACACGCCAGATTCAGGTTCTGGTTCCTTCACGGGATTGGGGGTTCAAGTCCCCCCTTCCGCACTTATTAGACGGCAGGATACGGGTAAAGGAGGTGTTTTATTAAACCAAGACATCAGGGACAGGAAAACAATTTAATGATTACAAACGAAACCTTCCTTAAATACCTTACCTCAGAAAAGAAAGGCCCCGCCGCCTTCAGAGATATAATGAAGCGATTTAATTTCTACAAAAAAGATAAAAAGCGGCTGGACCGTTTTCTAAGCGGGCTTATTTCGGAAGGTAAGATTGTCCGTATTTCCAATGACCGGTTCGGCCTGGCCGAGGCAATGGATCTTAAAGTCGGAGTGCTCACGGGACACCGGAACGGTTTTGGTTTTGTGATAGTCGAAGGGCTTGAACAGGATATCTTCATTCCGCCGCCGATGATGAACGGGGCCATGCACGGGGATAAAGTGGTCACCCGCATTACCGGCAGTAAGGACGGTAAAAAAAAGGAAGGCGAAATTATCCGGGTTCTGGAAAGAGTAAACAATGAAATAGTCGGGGTTTATGAGGAAAGTAAACATTTTGGTTTTGTGGTCCCTGATGATAAAAAGATCTGGCATAATATATATGTGCATAAGAGCGATTCTCTAAATTCAAAGACCGGTCAAAAGGTTGTTGTTAAGGTGACGGAATGGCCCGAAAGAGGAATGAATCCGGAAGGAAAAATAATTGAGGTTCTCGGGTTTAAACTTGACCCCGAGGTGGACTTCAAGGCAATTATCAGACAGTATAATATCCGCACCGAGTTTACGCCGGAAGTAATTGCCGAAGCAAAAGCCGCGGCCGTAAATATTCCAGAAGAAGAAATTAAAAAGCGGAAAGACTTCCGCAGGGACATTGTTTTTACCATAGACGGTGAGGATGCCAAGGATTTTGACGATGCCGTATCGCTAAAGGAAGAAAACGATGAATATATTCTCGGGGTACACATTGCCGATGTGAGCTATTATGTGAAGCCGGGCACCGCTCTTGACGACGAAGGTTTTAAGCGCGGCAACAGCATCTACTTTCCCAATCATGTTATTCCTATGCTTCCTGAAGCACTTTCCAATGAGATGTGTTCCCTAAGACCCGACGAAGACCGGCTTACAATGTCTGCAATAGTAAGGCTTTCTACTGCCGGAGAGATAAGAGGCGTGGAGCTGGTTAAAAGTATCATCCGTTCCAAACGGCGTATGACCTATACCAAGGTCTCAAAAATAGTGGAAGATAAAGACCTTAAACTCCGGGAAGAATATTCTGACATTACTCCGGTTCTCGATAAGATGCTTGAGGTTGCAAAAATTCTTAATAAAAAGAGATTCAAAGACGGTTCAATAGATTTTGACCTGCCTGAAAGCAGGATAGTCCTCGATGCGCATGACGCGCCCTTAAGATGCGAGAAGGTAGTAAGAAATTGGGCGCACCGTTTGATTGAGGAATTTATGCTTTTAACCAATGAGGTTGTCGCCACGCAAATCTTCCGGCACGGGCTTTTCTCTGTTTACCGCGTCCATGATGTTCCTGATTACGCCGACCTTATTGAATTTCAAAGATTTGTAAATTCTTTAGGTTACCCTTTGAAACTTAAAGAGGATGTGGATCCAAAATTGATCCAGGCGCTCCTTAAGAAAATAAAAGGCACCCCGGAAGAAGAACTGATAAATAATCTTGCGCTCCGGTCTATGAAACTTGCTATTTATTCCACGGAGGCAAGAGGGCATTTTGCTCTGGCCAAGAAATATTACAGCCATTTTACTTCCCCGATAAGAAGATATCCCGATCTTGCGGTACACCGGGTATTAAAAGTCCTGATAGACAGGGAGCCAAAAGGGAAATATCCCGAAGGCGAACTTATGAAAATAGCCAAACATTGCTCTCTTACCGAGCGTATAGCCGAGGAAGTAGAAGAGGAGATAGTAAAACTTAAGAAAATACAGCTTATTAATAATTATGCCGGGAAAGTCTTTGACGGTTCCATTACCGGAGTCCAGAGTTACGGCATATTTGTAGAAATAACTTCTTTGATGGTGGAAGGTCTGGTCCATGTTTCGAGTATGGATGATGATTATTATACCTTTGATGAGAAACAGTACACCATAATAGGCCGCAATAAAAAAAGACGCTTCCGTTTAGGCGATAAAGTCAGAATTAAAGTCGAGCGCGTGGATGTTGACAAGCGCCAGGTGGATTTTATACTCAGCAAATAAGAGACTTCCGGTTAAGTTCATTTTACAACAAATAAATGATCTTCGGTATTGACGGTGTTAGTCATCGAAACGAGTGCGCTTTTGGCTTTTATCTCAATCAAATGAACTTCTATGGTTCCGCTTTTTTCTATTACCTGTCTGAAATCCATTCTTTTGTTTAAGATATGCTGTCTTTTATAAAAATCTATGACGCAGGAGTCCTTGCTGATTGAAGCAAGGCGGACCATGCCCGTAGGAATATCTTTTGATTTTATCTGTACGGTATTGTTCAGTTCAAGCTCAATTATCAGGTGATTTGTCGGCAGTACTTTTTTAATTTCCGGTTTTTTTGCTTCGACTTTTTTATCTCCGGTGTTTTTCTCTTCCGTCTTTTTTACGGCTTCTTTATTTACCGCCGGTTTTTTATAATACTTCTCAAAAACATTGATGCCTTTTACAACGTACATATAACCTGCGTAACCGGCAAGAATCAGGAGGAGAAGCAGCAAAAATTTTTTCATAGAACTCCTTTAGATTGACTTATAAATTCGTTTTTAGTACAATTAGCAGGTCAATACCCGCAGGGAAATATTATCATAAAAACTCTTGTTTATAAAGGGAAAAAGTGAAAAAAATATATCTTTATATGGGCCTTTTCGCCGCAGTGCTAATGGTTATCAGTTATTTTGGTACTTTTTCTGAGAAATTCACGGGAAAATGTAAGGATTCTTTGAGTGATTCACAAAAAGAAATAAAAAGGGGAAAGGAAATAGAAAAGAATACGGTTAAGGAGGGCCGGGTTATTTATTCGGAAAGCCCGAAAAATGATTCCGGTAGCCCGGTAAAGAAAGAGCTTAAAAGTACCCCGGCTGCGGAGACTCAACTCAAAAAGCCGGAGCAAAATAGCCGGATTTCCGGAAATTTTGCGGGAAATGGTGATGACAGACACGACTTAAAACGGGTTTCCGGAGGAAATATCTCGGGATATGTTCTTCTTGAAGGAACTGCATTTCATGAAGGTATTTTTGTGACGCTTAAGAAAGACGGTGTGGAGTATAAAGTGAAAACGGGGGAAAAAGGCGACTATAATTTTCAGAGTTTTCCTTACGGGATCTACAAAATGACCGTAAAGGCAGAAGACTATTTGCCCTTCTCGCAGGACGGAATTGTTCTTGAAAAAAATTCTAACCTTAAACTGCCGGACATTCTTCTAAAGCCGGATTATGACGCTATCTATCCCAGGTTAATACGGAGCAAGCCGGAAAGGGGAGCGGGGACGGTTGAAGTTCCCAATACATTCGGGATAAGCGGTGTGGAAGCTTCGAAAACCTGTCTCTATCTTTCTTTTGATTTTTCTAAGCCTATGAACAAAACAAGTGTGGAGAAGGCGCTTATTATCACTCCTTTCATAAAGAAAACTGCAAACTGGGCCGGGAGCGGGCGTTTGATCTTAAAATGCGACTCCCTGGCACCGGCGGATGCGCTCAAACCCAATACCGAGTACAGGGTTATTTTTCTTGACGGGGCGGTTAGCCTGGACGGCAAAAAACTGGTAAAACCGGAGAGCTTTACATTTCTTACCGGGGGCCTCAGGTTCATAAATTCCATACCCGCCTCGGGCACCAAAAATCATACGCCGGGTGGCAGGTTCCTGCAATTTAACTTCAATTTTCCTGTAGACAAGAGTTCCGCGGACGCAGATAATTTTTTTATAAAGCCGGAGATAAAGGCGAGAAGTTCAAAACGCACAAGCAAGGATAATCACCTTGACTTTCAGGCTGAAAACATTTTGCCGACCAATACCCGGTTTGAGTTTGCCCTAAAAAAAGGGATCAAAGACCTTTTTGGCGGGGTTCTGGAAAAAGAGGAGACAATAAAGTTTTCCACCGAAGTTCTTAGGGTGATGACTACCTGGCCGAAAGATGGTGAAAAAAGCATCTCCACGAGTGGTTTTCCGTACATTTTCTTTAACAGCAATATAAAAAAAGATATGATAACAAAGGTCATTATCTTGACCCCGGAAATTCCCGTGGAACCGGTCTGGAAGCTGGACGATACCGGTATTGAGTACTGCATATTAAAACACAAAACTTATTTTAATATTAACACGGAATACACGGTCAACATTGCCGGTTCCATTACCGATCTTTATGGTGGAAAACTTTATAAGGCTGTTAAGTTCAGTTTCAGGACAGAATCCTGCCGGGTTGCTTACATGCAGCCGGCTGAGGGGAGCAGAAATATTGAGCCGGGCACCGAGATAAAAATAGTTTTTAATTCATTGATGAATCACGCCGAGACGGAAAAGTTTATAACTATAGAACCCAAAAAAGAAATTGTTTTCCATTGGAGTTCGCCGGATAATTATGATATATTAAACATAGAAGCGCAAGGCGGCTGGGACCCCAATTCGGCCTATACTTTCAGCGTTTCTAAAAACGCAACCGCAAAAAGCGGGGAAAGTCTGAAAAAAGACTACAAAGGTATTATTTATATAAAATAAAGTTTGAAAGTTTCGCCGGATACAGGTTTGTTAACGCTCCGTAATCTTTTAAGAGCAGAGGTTAAATGTATTTTCAGGAAATAATCTTCAGGTTAAATAAGTTCTGGTCTGATTACGGCTGTGTTATTGTCCAGCCCTATGATATTGAAAAAGGTGCAGGCACCTCAAATCCGGCGACTTTTTTTTCTGTTCTCGGTGAAAAACCCGTCAAGATAGCTTATGTTGAACCTTCGCGCCGCCCAACGGACGGCCGCTATGGAGAAAATCCTAACCGGGTTCAATGTTTCCAGCAGTATCAGGTCATAGTAAAACCTTCCCCAAAAGATGCGCAGGATATTTATCTTTCCAGTCTTAAAGAACTCGGTATCAGCCGGCAGGAGCATGATATCCGTTTTCTGGAAGATGATTGGGAATCGCCGACTCTCGGCGCCTGGGGGCTGGGCTGGGAAATCCGGCTTGACGGCCTGGAAATAACACAATTCACTTACTTCCAGCAAATGGGGAGTATTGACCTTGCTCCTATTTCTTGCGAGATAACTTACGGCCTTGAAAGAATTGCTATGTTTATTCAGAAAAAGAAAAGTATTTTTGAGATAGAGTGGAACAAAGGTGTTACTTACGGGGATATGCGTATGCGGGAGGAAGTAGAATTCTCAAATTACAATTTTAAACTTGCCGATACCTCAATGCTGGCCTCTCTCTTTGATCTTTACGAAAAAGAAGCTAAAGCACTGCTAAAACAGGGTTTTGCCCTGCCGGCTTATGACTATGTCTTGAAATGCTCGCACACCTTTAACCTGCTGGACGCCCGCGGCGCAATAAGCGTTACCGAGAGAGTGCATTACATCGGCCGGGTCAGGAATATCGCAAGAAAATGCGCGCTCGGTTATTTGAAAAAGACCGGAGAGGTTGACGATGTCTAAGGACTTTTTGCTGGAAATAGGCGCAGAAGAAATACCCGCAAGTTACATTACCTCAGCCATGCAGCAGCTTACCTCTAATCTTATAAAGATATTTGCGGAGAATAAAATTTCGCATGAAAAAATAGGTTCTTATTCCACGCCGAGAAGATTTACGCTTCTGGTGCAAGGTGTCTCAGAGATGCAGGAAGACATAGCCAGCGAAGTAATGGGCCCGCCCAAACGCGCGGCTTTTGACGCGGCCGGTAATCCGACTCAGGCCGCTGCCGGATTTGCAAAAAATCAGGGGGTCGAAGTTAGTGACCTTCAAATTGTGGTTACGCCTAAGGGTGAGTATATTTCGGTAAAAAAACTTATAAAAGGGCGGGAAGTAAAAAATGTCCTTCCAGAACTTATAGTAAAACTTGTAACCTCTCTTAACTGGCCCAAGTCCATGCGGTGGTACGATGATTTTAGATTCCCGCGGCCTATCCGTTCTTTGCTTTGTCTTTTTGGAAATGAAACTGTTTCCTTTGCCGTTTCCGAGGTCACTTCCAAAAATATTACCTTCGGGCATCGCACCTTGAGTCCTGAAGGAAACATTGTTTCTGAGCCGGCAAAATACCTGCCGCTGCTGCGCGAAAAGTATGTTCTGGCCGATTGTGAGGAAAGAAAAGCCGTATTACTGAAACAGCTGACAGCTCTGGCCGCAAAAGCCGGCGGGATGGTTAACCTGGACGCCCAGGTACTTGAGGAAAACCTTAATACCGTTGAATACCCTACTGCGATGCTCGGACGGTTTGAGGAAAGATATCTGGCGCTGCCCCGCGAACTTCTTTTACAGGTAATGGAAAAGACTCAGAAATATTTTTCCGTGAAGAGCAGCGATGGAACTAAACTCCTGCCTTATTTTATAGCCGTTAAGAACGGCGACAGTACGGCAGTTGAGGAGATAATCAGCGGGAATGAACGGGTATTGAAAGCGCGCTTTGAAGACGCCGAGTTTTTCTTTAAGGAAGACAAAAAAACCACGCTCCTGAGTAAAAGGGAAAAACTAAAAACAGTTTCCTTTCAGGATAAACTGGGTTCTATGCTGGATAAATCCGAACGGCTTATAAAACTGGCCGGCGCGGCGAAACAACTCTTAAAACTTTCAAATTATGAGGATATTAAGCTGGCCGCCGAACTTGCGAAAATTGACCTGACTACGGGTATGGTTAAGGAGTTTACGGAACTTCAGGGCATTATGGGCCGGGAATACGGTTTAAGCGACGGTATTAAAAAGGAGGTGGCCATGGCCATTTCCGAACACTACCTGCCCAGGTTCCTTGGCGATGTTTTACCTTCCACCGAAACAGGTATGGCCGTAGCCATCCTTGATAAAATTGACACAATATCCGGCTGTTTTCTCGCCGGACTTATTCCCACCGGTTCACAGGACCCTTACGGTTTACGGAGAAATGCACTGGGTGTTATTAATATTATTCTTAAAAATAATAATGACTTTTACCTTGAAGAGCTTGTAAATGCGTCTCTCGATACCTATCCGGAAAAATTAAATCCACATAAAGGTAAAGTTCTAAATGAGATCATGCTCTTTATCAAAGGCCGCATAGAGGGCCTGCTGCTGGAAAAGAAGATCAGGTACGATGTGGTCAACGCTCTGCTTGAAAGGAATTACGATAATTTAACCATAACCTTCAAAAAAGCCGAAGAGTTGAACAAACTTGCAAAAGAGACGGACTTTAATAAGGTTATAACGACATTTTCCCGGGTCATAAATATTATACCCAAGCACGAACACAGCAGCGGAGATTTTGAAGATGCCAATCCGCATCTTTTTAAGACGCAGGAGGAGAAAGAACTCCATTTAGCCGTAGAAAAGAGAAAGCTGGACTTTCTTAAGATAATCGAAAATCATGAATACACTTCGGCTTTTAAAATATTGAAAGAACTCATGCCTGCAATCGACGCCTTCTTTGAAAAAGTCATGGTGATGGATAAAGATGAAGCGGTCAAAAATAATAGAATAACCCTCCTTAAACACCTAAACATGATGTTCCAGAAGATCGCGGACTTTTCGAAGATAGTGACGCAATAGACGCAAGTCTATAAGGTTTGTAAGGTAAAAGCAAGGGGTGGTCTATGGTTTTAGAATTACAGAAATTTTCTGGTTCAGATATTGATCAGTTAGTTTCATGGATTCCGGACGCAAGATTTCTGCTTCAAATGGCCGGCCCAAAATATAATTTTCCGCTTGATAAGACGCAGCTTGAAGAGACTCTGGCTCTGACTTCCGGAGATAAACCTTCGTTTTTGATGTTCAAGGCGGTCATTGCCTCGACCCAGATAGCAATAGGGCACTTACAGCTTATGAATGTCAACTACGAAAGAAAAAGCTGTATCATAGGTCGAGTATTAATAGGAGATCTGAAGCAGAGAGGAAAAGGTTTTGGAGAGAGTTTAGTTAGATTAGCGGTTGAGTATTCTTTTGAACGAATAGGAATGGACGAAATAACTCTAAATGTGTATGATTTTAATAAATCTGCTATTAATTGTTATAAAAAGATAGGTTTCAAAGAATGTGAGTCAAAGAAAAATGCCTCTCAATTTCATGATGAAACCTGGAATTCAATAAATATGAAATTGTCTAAAAGCAGATACATGGGGCATATCTAATAAGAATTGAAAAAACCTCTTCCTATTAGTCGTTCTTCTTGAACCCTATCTTGCCTGATTTTTTGTATTGCTGGTCATTTCGAGTTTTGTAGCTGTCGAGTAGCGAGAAAATAACTTCGAAGTTAATATCACTCCGGTTAAGTTTCTCATCATGTAATTTTAGTTTTGCTTCCACGAATTTTCTGAAATCCGAATTATTTATTTCCAGCTTTCTCATATGCACAAAATAGCGCATTATTTGTTTGTTAACTCGGATAGCGATGTCGCTGTTTAACACGCTTGATAACATAGAAATGCCTAATTCCGTAAAGGCGTAAGGTAAGGCTCTTCTTAATGTTGTAAGATTTAAAGTCGCAATTTGCGACTTTAAAATAGCGATATCTTTTTCATTTAATTGAAACATAAAATCATCATCAAACCGGTCAATATTTCTTTTTACGGCTTCGTTTAACCTTCTTGTTTCGAGACCATAGATGCCTGCGATGTCCCTGTCGAGCATTACATATAGGTTTCTGAGCTTGAAGACCTTCTCTCCGATAGGATTGAAAAGTGCGTTTTTGTCGTCCATTGTATTTCCCCCTTGAGTTAAGAGATTATACACAATTAACACATGGATAGTAAATAAAAAAGGGCGGGAAAAATTCCCCGCCCTTTACTTTTATAGACTTTTACAGACCTTTATAGACTGTTATAGACTATATTTTCTTACTCGTGATGTTTGATTTCTGATGCTACTATCCCTGATTTTGCGCCGGCGATTATGCCTTTGCCTTTGCAGCCGAAGTAGCCCATATACTCCCTTACTCTGTCTTTTACTGCATTTTTGCCCGGGAGGAGGATCTTGCGCATATCTTTTTCCGCGGGATTCTTGTTATACATCTCCCCGATAGCTTTAACAAAGGAGACGGAGAGCTGGGTGGCCACATTAATCTTGCAGAGTCCGTTTGCGATACCTTCCTTAATGGATTCAGGATCTACGCCGGAAGAACCGTGCAGGACTAAAGGGATACTTATTAAAGACTGTATCTTTTTTAATCTGGCTATATCCAGCTTGGCAGTCCGGTCCTTCATTGCATGTACAGAACCGATGGCGACGGCCAGCGAGTCAATCTTGGTGAGTTCTACGAACCTAACCGCTTCATCCGGCTGGGTCATTGCTTTTTCAATAGTTTCAGCGGAGTTGTTATCGCCTATCTGAAGTACTTTACCGAGTTCTGCTTCTACGGGTATGTTGCAGGCGTGTGACATTTCAGTGATTTTTGCGGTCATTTTGACATTATCTTCAAAATTGAGCGCTGAACCGTCAAACATGAGGGAAGAAAAACCGGCTCTTAAGCATCTTACATTCTGGAGATAATCGGTGCCGTGGTCTAAGTGCAGGACGACAGGCACGGAGGCAAGTTCGGCTGCGGCTTTCACAATAGCGGTTGCCATTTCCAAACCTGCGTACTTGATTGCGCCCTGGCTTACCTGAATTATTACCGGAGCTTTTTCTTCTTCTGCTACTTCAATGATCGCTTCCACAAACTCCATGTTGTTTGCATTGAAAGCGCCTATTCCGAACTTCTCTTTCTGGGCTTTTATGAGCCACTCTTTACTCGAAACTAACGGCATACTATTTCCTCCTGTTAAGAAATTTGAAAAATATAATTTAAACCCATTGTTTAGTTTTAAGGTCTTTAATTACTGTATCTTTGGTGGGGTACAGGTCAACGATGATATCCGTCGGCTTAAACCAGAGTTTAATTTCTCTTTCTGCGTCTTTTTCGTCGCTTGAGGCGTGGATAACATTTTCGTAAACACCTTTGGTGGTTATTCTTCCAAAAGAGCCTCTGATGGAGACCGAGTCTGCTTCTTCGGGATTGGTTGCACCCGCAATCTCCCTTACTTTATTTATTGCATCTTTACCCCAGTAAACCAGGGCCATAACTTTACGCCGGTCATGGAATTCACCCTGCAGATATTTTACGACATCATCAAAGAAAGGCTTATCTTTTAAGTGCTGGTAATGTTCTGCCGCGAGTTCTCTGCTGACTCTTGCCATTTTTGTGGCGACTATTTC
>Ga0114951_10002422_pt1 | contig 21145 bp, 21 predicted proteins | sample AM7aDNAmetaG_FD_88677 | JGI IMG/M metagenome (GOLD analysis project Ga0114951, IMG submission 88677) | Freshwater microbial communities from Finland to study Microbial Dark Matter (Phase II) - AM7a DNA metaG | ecosystem: Environmental > Aquatic > Freshwater > Lake | place: Finland: Lake Alinen... | reverse complement strand
TCAGAAGATAAAAGGGGTCTCGCCTTGAAAATCTTCGGCTCGAACCTAGTTCTCGACTGCAAAAAAGCCCGTGGTTGCTGCGTTAAACCGTGGTCACTACTGGTGGAAAAATCTCAAACTGGTGGAATGGTGGGCGCGACAGGACTTGAACCTGTGACCTCGCGGGTGTGATCCGCGCGTTCTAGCCAACTGAACTACGCGCCCATCCGAAAACGCGGCGCACACTACCAGCGCTCCGGAAAGATTTCAAGCCTTCCGCAACACCGTATCGTACGCCGCCGGCAGGGCGTGCGGATAATCCAAAGTGTAATGCAGGCCACGCGACTCGCGCCGCTGGAGCGCACTCTCGACAATGAGTTCCGCCACCAGCGCCAAGTTGCGCAACTCGATCAAGTCGGGTGTGACCTTGTAGTCCCAATAGAACTGGTTGATCTCGCGCTGGAGATTCTGGATGCGTGCACGGGCGCGCAACAGCCGTTTGTCAGTCCGCACAATGCCGACGTAGTCCCACATCAACCGTCGGATCTCGTCCCAGTTGTGCGTCACCACGACCAACTCATCCGGGTTTCCCGCGTTGCCGCTCTGCCAAGACGGCAATTCTGACTCCTGACTCCTGACTCCTGACTTCTGCAGCATCGCTTTGCGCGCCGCGCGCTCGGCGACAACGACAGCTTCGAGCAGCGAGTTGCTCGCCAGTCGGTTCGCGCCGTGCAAGCCGGTGCAAGCGACTTCACCGGCGGCGAGTAGACCGGTAATGTCCGTCTCGCCGTCCACATTCGCCACGACGCCGCCGCATTGGTAGTGCGCCGCCGGCACAATCGGCAGCGGTTCCTTGGTCATGTCGAAGCCGTACTCAAGGCACTTCGCGTGGATGTTCGGGAAACGTTTCCGCACGAAGTCGGCGTCCTTGTGCGTGATGTCCAGGAAGACACAGTCGACGCCGGTGCGTTTCATCTCGGCGTCGATAGCGCGCGCCACGATGTCGCGCGGCGCCAGGTCGGCCATCGGATGATACTTCTTCATGAACGGCTGGCCGTCTTTGCCTAGCAACACTGCGCCCTCACCGCGAACCGCCTCGCTGATGAGAAACGATTTCGCCTCCGGGTGGTAAAGGCACGTCGGGTGGAACTGGATGAACTCCATATTCGCAATAGTCGCCCCGGCGCGGTAGGCCATTGCCACGCCGTCACCGCTGGCGATGTCGGGATTGCTCGTATACAAGTACACCTTGCCCGACCCGCCCGTCGCCAGCAGCGTCACCCCCACCGCAAACGCGATGACCTCGCCGCTGAATTCATCAAGCACATAGGCACCAAGACACCGATTCAGGCCGGATTGGTGTAGCTTCTGCGTTGTGATGAGGTCAATCGCCAGCAAGTGCTCAAATACGGTGATATTTTTCTCTACGCTCACGGCGGCCAACAACGCCCGCTCGATCTCCCGTCCCGTAATGTCACCGGCGTGGAGGACGCGGCGTTTCGTGTGACCTCCCTCCTTACCTAGGTCGTATTCGCGGACGTTCTCGCGCTCGGTAAAATGGACACCGCTCTCGGCGAGTTCGCGGACAATCGTCGGACCTTCACTGACAACGGCGCGGACGACGTCCTCCTTGCATAACCCCGCACCAGCGATAAGCGTGTCTTGGATATGCGACTCAAAGCTGTCCTCGGCCGACATGACGGCAGCGATGCCGCCCTGTGCGTAGTTGGTATTGCTTTCCGCGCTCTTCTTCTTCGTAATAATCGCCACGGTACCGTAGCGACATACTTTAAGCGCAAAACTCAACCCGGCGATTCCGCTCCCGATCACCAGAAAATCAAAATCCCGTTGTTGGGCATTTGCCATACAAACATGTTACAATAAAGCCACCATGAAAGCCATCCGCGTCCACCAATTCGGTCTACCCGAAGTCATGAAGCTCGAAACCGTCCCTGACCCTCATCCCACTCCCGGCCAACTCCTCGTCCACATCCACGCTGCCGGCATCAACCCCGTTGACACCTACATCCGTTCCGGCCAATACGCCGCGCCCACGCCCCTGCCCTACACCCCCGGCATGGACGCAGCCGGCATCGTCGAATCCACCGGCCAACGCGTTTACCTCAGCGGCAGCCTTACCGGCACCTATGCTGAACTCGCCCTCTGCGAACCGTCCCAAGTTCATCCCCTTCCCGTCACCCTCACCTTCGCCCAAGGCGCCGCCATCAACATCCCCTACGCCACCGCCTACCGGGCCCTCTTCCAAAAAGCCCGCGCCGTTCCCGGTGAAACCGTTCTCGTCCACGGTGCTAGTGGCGGAGTCGGCATCGCCGCCGTTCAACTCGCCCGCGCTGCCGGTCTTCGCGTCATCGGCACTGCCGGCACCGAACGCGGCCTCCAACTCGTTCGCGAACAAGGCGCGCACCAAGTCCTCGACCACCGCCAGCCCGGCTACCTCAACGGCATCACCGCCGACGTGATTCTCGAAATGCTCGCCAACGTCAACCTCGCCAACGACCTCACCGCGCTCAACAAATTTGGCCGCATCGTCGTCATCGGCAGCCGGGGCAACATCGAGATTGCTCCCCGCGAAATCATGCGCCGCGACGCCACCGTCTTCGGGATGTTGCTCTTCAACATGCCCGCCAACGAAAAAGCCGCCACTCATGCCGGCATCGCCGAGGGATTGGCCAACGGCACATTGCGTCCCGTCATCGGCCACGAGCTTCCCCTCGCCGACGTCGCCAAAACCCACGAAGCCGTCATGTCCCCCGGTGCCTACGGCAAAATCGTGTTGCTACCATAATTGATAGCTTGGGAATACAATGTCACTTCGCGATAAAATCACCTGCAGATGTCTCCGTTGTGGGAAAGAGCACACGCATTTGATCAAAGAGGTGAGTCACAAGAGATGCCCCTTTTGTGGAGGGGAAATAGACTTCAAACCGGCGTTTTCCGAATGGGTGGAACGCCAGCTTGCGAAAATTAGGAAAATGCGCCCTGAAGTAGAGCAGAAGAAGTCGGATTGAACACAATGCCTATCCATCCGAGAGACTGTGTGAAAACTGAAGCGCTGCGGTGAGGTTGGCATTCGGGAATGAGGTTTGATTCATGTTTCGGTGTGATTTTGTGGTGGCGGCTGACTCAGCCCACCGCCAACAGTAGTTTCGGCACGCCGAGGATGCTGATCGCGCGTTTGAGGTTGTACGCCAGCACGGTCAGGCTCATTTCGGTGCGCACTTTCTCCAGGCCACGCAGCAAGAAGTAGCCGGCGTCCATCCCGCGTTTGATGGTGCCAAACGGATGTTCGGCCAGCGCCTTGCGTTGTTTCATCTTGGACGGTTGGGTGGCAACACGCTGTTGCATCTGGTCGAGCAGGTCTTCGTGTTCCCAACGACTCAGCCGCCGGGCTTCTTGGTTGCGGGTGCAACGCGCTTTGAGGGCACACGTCCGACACACGCTGACCGGCGCGCGATAGTAGCGGATCGGGCGACCGAGTTCCAAGCTGCTGGAGCGGTAGCTCAACACTTGCCCGGCGGGACAACGGTAACAATCTTGCTCGCTGTCATAGGCAAAGCGTTCTTTGCCGAAGAGTCCCTGTTGTGTGTTGGCGCTGGTCAGCGCTTTGGGAATGTAACAGGTGATGCCGACGTCGGCGCACTCCTTGACTTGTGCGCCCCAGTAGTAGCCCATGTCGGCAAGCACTTCCAACCTCGCAACGCCGAGCGTCTGTTGAGCGGCGGTGGCCATCGGCGTCAACTGCCCCATGTCGGTCACGGCGTTGGTGACGGCGTGTTCCACAATCAACTTGTGCTTGGCATCCACCGCCGTCTGGACGTTGTAACAAACCTCCGTGCTCTGGCCGACTTTCATCGAGCGGCTGTCGGGGTCGGTCAACGACACCTGTGTCTGGCCGCTGGTCTGCAATTGTTCCAGCCGCACGGCGTTCTGCTGCCGACGCTGTTTCAGGTGTTCGATCTTCTGCTGCAACTGCGCGGCGGTGGGTTGAGCCGCGTTTGGTTCGATGGCGTCGGCGGCATCGAGTTGTTGGAAATAGCCCTCGATCTTGACGTCGATCTCGGCCAGCGTCGCCCGCAGCTTGCGCTCACTGAAGTTGCGCCGCTTGCTGTTGACCGCCCGCAGCTTGCTGCCGTCAATGGCCACCAGTTCGCCGCCGAACAACTCCAGTTGCCGGCACAGCAGCGTGAACTCGCGGCAGACGGCACGCAACGGCTGGAGGTTGTCTTTGCGAAAGTCGGCGATGGTCTTGAAGTCGGGGCGCAGTTGGCGCAGTAGCCAGAGCAGTTCGACATTGCGCTGCGCCTCACGTTCGAGGCGGCGGCTGGAGCGCAGGCGATTGAGGTAGCCATACAAATAGAGCCGCAGCAAATCGCCGGGATCGTACGGCGGCCGTCCCGTGGAGTTGGCAGTGGCTCGTTGAAAGCCGAGCGCGGAAAGATCAAGACTGTCCACGAACGCATCCAAAAACCGCACCGAGTTATCGGCATGGACATAGTCTTCCAACCGTTCTGGCAACAGCCACGCTTGCTGGCGATCGGCACCTTCGATGTAACTCACAAAGCCTCCTTGATTGGCACCGATTCTATCTACTTGCTTGCTAAACCGGAAGTCTTTTCACACAGTCTCCCGATGAGCCGAACGCGGACACGACACTGCGTCGGCTATCTCGAGCGTTAGAGACTGAGATTATCAATCAGACGGGTCGCGCCGACGTAGGCTGCGATCAACGCCACGTCTCCGGGACGCGCTTCCGTAATTCTTTCCAACGTCTCGCCGTCCACCACCTCGGCGTAGTCTAGCCGCGCTAACGACGCTCCCACCACTTGCTCGCGCATTACCGCTTCGAGTCGCTCCGGGTTCTGTTCGCCTTTCAGGAACAACTCCCGCGCCGCCTTGAGCGCGAGAGACACGACGAGCGCGTGCGACCGTTCCTCCGCATTCAGATACCGGTTCCGGCTGCTCATAGCGAGGCCGTCCGCCTCGCGAACCGTCGCTACCGGCACGATCTGGATGGGATAACGAAGGTCGCGCACCATGCGTTGGATGACTTTGAGTTGCTGGTAATCTTTTTGTCCGAAGAATGCGGCATCGGGTTGGACGGTGTTGAAGAGTTTCGCCACGACGGTGCAGACGCCGCGAAAATGTCCGGGACGCCGCTCCCCTTCCAATCGCCGCGCCACCTGCGATTCGTCCACCCATGTCGAGACGTTGCCGGGACCGTCGGTATACATCTCGGCATCCGTCGGCGCAAACACCGCCGTGACGCCTTCGCGCTCGCAAATGGTGCAATCAGCTTCCAACGTCCGGGGATATTTCGAGAGATCCTCTTTCGGCCCGAACTGCGTCGGGTTGACGTAAATGCTGGCGATAACCGCCGCCCCGGTTTCGCGGGCGCGCCGCATGAGCGTGGCGTGCCCTTCGTGGAGCGCGCCCATCGTCGGCACAAACGCGACAGCCCTGCCGGCGCGCTTCAGCGCAGCGGAAGCGCTGGTCATTTCTCGAACGGTGCTGATGATATTCACGGCGTCATCTTTGATACGGCAATGGTTCGCACAGTGCCAGCAGGTTCTCCACAGGCGTCCCCGGTGGGATTTCGCAACCGGCATTGACAAGAAACGGATTACCAACGAGCGCGTAGTCGCACCGAATCCGCTCGCGGATGGCGGCGGGCGTGCTGCGGAGGATGCCGTTGACGGGGTCAACGTTGCCGGCAAGCGCGACGCGCGGGTTGAGCTTGCGGCGCACAAGCGTCATCTCAACCATGTGGTCCACATCAATCACGTCGAGCGGCAAGGTGGCGATGCCGTCGAGCAGGTGGGTGATGTTGCCGCAAATGTGGAGGCGTACGAACGCGCCCATTGATTTGATGGCGCGGATGAGGCGTTGTTCGCGCGGCAGGATAAGATCCTCGTACAATTGCCGAGAGACTTGCGAGGCGATGGCGTCGCCGATGCCGATGGTGTCCGCGCCAGCGTTGACTTGGGCGCGGGCGTATTCGATGGCGACGTCAACGCAGCGCTCCATCAACTCCCCGCACCACGGCGGATCGTCCATCAAATCAAGCAGGAACTGGTTCACGCCACGCAGGTCTGCCGCCTCTGCCGCCGGACCTTCAACCCAACCAAGGATCGAGTACATATCGCCAGTACGTTCGCGGTACGAACGCACGGTATTGACAGTATTCAGCATCCGCATTGACTTTAGAGGATCCGGCGTTGCCAACCGTCTGAGATCGGTGGTGCTCTCCAATGGAGGGTGTGGGCATTGTGGAACACCCTTGTCGAGAAAGACGATCTCCGCGCCGTAGCCTTGCGTTTCGCTATACGGGTCAGACATCACGCCGACAAGGTCCAACCCAAAATCCTCCGCAGAACGGATGTTCCCCTCGACCTTCACACGGTAATCACTGCAAAACGTGCCATACGTTGCACCGATGTGGTCGGCGGCGAACTGCATCAGGATCGGAATCCGCGGCACGAAATCAAGCGGCTCCCCGCGCAGCATTGCGATGTATCGTTGTTTACCAGTCATAACTCTGAGGCCTCCATTGACTTTGCGCGGCATTTTGTGTCTATATCTAATGGCATGGATGACTCCTACATTCAGCAACTCTTTGCCGAGCGCATCGGCGGCAAGAATTACGGCAAGAGCACTGCAATATACAAGTTTGAAAAAATCAAACGCGCCAAACGTGCAGCGATGGCCGCACATCCCGGCGTCGAGTTGATTGACCTTGGCGTCGGCGAACCCGATGAGATGGCCTTCCCGTTAAGTGTTCAGACATTGCAAGCAGAGGCAGCCAAACCCGAGAACCGTGGCTACGCCGACAATGGCGGCCCCGAATACCGTCAAGCCGCCGCCCGTTGGATGCAAAACGTCTGCGGTGTCAGCGGACTCAATCCCGACACCGAGATCATCCACAGCCTCGGCAGCAAAGCCGCGCTCTCGATCCTACCGGCAGCCCTCATCAATCCCGGTGACGTTGCCATTATGACCGTCCCCGGCTATCCGGTATTCGGAACGCACACGAAATGGTACGGCGGCGAAGTCTTCAACCTGAAGTTGACAGCACAAAACAGTTTTCTCCCGAATTTCGGCGAAATCCCGTCTGATGTGTTGCGACGCGCAAAGGTGATGGTGTTGAATTATCCGAACAACCCGACCGGCGCGAGCGCAACAATGGAATTCTTCGCCGACGCGGTCAAGTTCGCGAAGAAATACAATTTCGTCATCGTCTCCGACGCCGCCTACGCGGCGCTCGTATTCGAAGGCAACCCCCTCTCGATTCTCAGCGTCCCCGGCGCAAAAGACGTCGCCGTCGAGCTACATTCGATGAGCAAAGGCTTTAACATGACCGGCTGGCGACTCGGTTTCGTCGCCGGCAACGAACTACTCGTGAAGGCTTACGGCGATTGCAAGGACAACACCGACAGTGGCCAGTTCCTCGCCATCCAGAAGGCGTGCGCTGTCAGCCTCGACCATCCGGAAATCACCCAGCAGATCACCGTAAAGTATTCACGTCGAATGGATGTATTGATCGCGTTGCTGCGTCCGTTTGGGTTTAATCCTGTCAAGCCGAAAGGTTCTTTCTTTCTCTATGTTCACGCGCCGAAAGCCGTTACAGTCAATGGTACGCGCGTGGAGTTTAGTTCAGCGGAGGAGGTGTCGCAGTGGTTGATCACCGAGAAGCTCATCTCCACCGTCCCGTGGGATGACACGGGGCCGTACTTGCGATTTTCGGTGACGTTCATCGCCGAGAGCGAAAACGCCGAACTTCGCGTGATGGAGGAAATACAGCGGCGATTTGCTGGGTTAAAATTTGAATTCGAGGTGTCGTGTGGAACAAGATACGAAACCAATAGCATCAGAACCGTCTCAAGTAAGCGAGCACCTCGCTGCGCTTGAGCATCGCTATCCTACCTTCATCCAAGCGCGCAAACTATACATGCGCGAGGGCGGCGCGGACCGTTTCTCGCAGTTCTATGTTGACTACATCGCGTTGGGCGGCCGACAAAATTTCGAAGAATCCCTGATGGGGATTCTCACAGAAAAAGAGCAAAACCTTCTCCACTCCGATCCGTCCTTCACGAAAGCGTGGAGGACATTTGTCAACCTGCACTGGACGCAAAAGCAAATTTCCCGCGCCCTGTTGGCCTTCACCAGCATCGTGGTTGTGCCGCTTCTGATTTTCCTGCTCGGCTGGACGCTCATCGAATCAATACGAGCCGCGACTGGCGGGAAATGATTTTGTCTCGACGTCGCGCTTGTACGCGGTAAACGCTGTCCGCATTATTTCAACCAAATTCGCATACCGCCGCGCGTGCTTAGGCGTGACTCCGGTAAACAACCCTAGCATGTCGTTGCTCACCAAAATCTGGCCGTCACAATCCGCGCCCGACCCGATCCCAATGGTTGGAATCGAAATACTCTGTGAAACCTCCCGCGCCACTGACGCCACAACGCACTCCAAGACGACCCCGAACGCGCCCGCATCCTCCAACAACCGCGCGTCCCGCACCAACGCCGCTGCTGCCGCCTCCGAGCGTCCTTGTAGTTTGTAACTCGTCGCCGATTGTGGCAGCAATCCGATATGCCCCAGCACCGGAATCCCCACACCGACGATCGCCCTCACCTGCGCCAACACTGCTTTGCCGCCCTCTAATTTCACGCCGTCGGCACCTGCCTCCATGAACCGTTGCGCGTTCGTCACCGCCTGTTCCGAAGTTTCGTAACTCAGACACGGCATGTCGCCAATCACCATCGCCTGTGGTTTTGCCCGCGCCACGGCACGTGTGTGATGAAGCATCTCTTCCATCGTCACTGAGCGTGTGTTCTCATAGCCAAGGACGACCATTCCCAAAGAATCCCCCACCAAAATCAACGGCACACCAGCCGCGTCTTCCAATTGGGCTGTAACAAAATCATACGCCGTCAATGCTGCGATCTTCTCGCCGCGCCGCTTCATCTCACGCAATGTTTGTGAAGTGAGTTTCACCATTCCTGCTGGACGAATCTAACGTCCCCTTCCCCCACTGGCAACTCCCGAAGCAGCATCTGCACGGTCCTAGCCGTCCTTTTCACAAGCATGTCCGGACAAATCGTCGAAAGCGGCAACAGCACAAAACGACGCTGCGCCAGCCGAGGATGCGGAATAACCAAACCTTCCTCCAACACCTCGCACTCGCCGAAATACAAAACATCGAGGTCAATCGTCCGAGGCGCGTTCGGCCCCGCCGCACGGTCGCGACCATGCGCCTTCTCGTATGAGAGCAACTTCTTCAGCAACGTCCGCGGTGCGCCCTGAAACTCGATCTCCAGCACCGCGTTCAAAAACTTCGCCACACCTGGCAAGCAATCCACCGGCTCGGTCTCGTACAACGGCGACGCCCGGTGCCATTGTTCCGGGGACAAACTCAGTAGGTAGCGTTTCGCCTGTTGAAGATGCAGCAGGCGGTCACCAACGTTCGAGCCGAGTGACAGACCGACTTTCATGACCGCTCAACGCAGCCCCAAGACGTCCTGCATGTCGTAAAGACCGGGCTTCTGCTGCACGGCCCATTTTGCCGCGTGGAGCGCACCTCGCGCAAAAATCTCACGGCTGCTCGCCCGGTGCGTCAACTCAATCCGCTCACCCGGCATGCCAAAGGTCACCGTGTGATCGCCGACGACGTCGCCGATGCGCAACGAATGAGCGGACGCCACTTTGCCGTTCGCCTTACGGATCGCTTCCTGCAATCCCTTCGCCGTTCCGCTGGGCGCGTCTTTCTTCGCCGTGTGATGCGTCTCGACAATCTCGCAATCCCATTGCGGAACGATTCCAGCAACCTTGCTGCAGAGCCAGAACAACGTGTTCACACCCGTGCTGTAGTTACCGGTCCAGACACACGGCACCGCCTTCACGAGGCCGAGCACGGCCTGTTTCCCGGCATCGCCGTGTCCTGTCGTGCCGATGACGAGCGCTTTCTTGTGTTGTCCCGCGAGACGGGCAACCGACTCGGTCGCTTCGCGCACCGAGAAATCCACCACCACATCGCAGCCGCCAATGATCTTCGAGAGATCGTCGCCAAGATCAACCTCACCAACAAGTTTCAGTTCGGGATCGGCCTGCACGCAACCGACCAGCGCGCGGCCCATGCGGCCTTTCGCGCCGCAGATGATGACGCGGACCGGGTTCATTTCACCAGCCACAGCCCGACCAGCGTCTTCTTGAGCTGCGCTTTGTTGTTGTCGGCCATCGGCACCAGCGGCAGCCGGTACGTCTCCTCAATCCGGCCTGCCATCGCCAGCGCGGCCTTGATCGGGATCGGGTTCGTCTCGATGAACGCGTCCTTGAACAACGGGAACAACCTCGCGTGAATCAGACCGGCCTTCGCGAAATCACCCTTCTGCGCCGCGTGGACCATGTCGCCCACCTCGCGCGGCGCGATGTTGGACACCACGCTGATGACGCCGACGGCGCCGACAGCCATCATCGGCAACGTCAACGAATCGTCACCGGACAGAATCGCGAAATCCTTGTCCACGAGCGTGCGGATCTGGCTCACGCGATCCACGTTCCCCGTCGCCTCCTTCAACCCGACGACGAGCTTCGGCAGATCGCGGCGCAACCGCGCCGTGGTTTCGTTGGCGACATCCACGCCGCAACGCCCGGGGATGTTGTAAATGATGATTGGCAGTTCCGACGCCTCAGCGATGGCGCGGAAGTGCGCGTACAAACCCGCCTGCGTCGGCTTGTTGTAATACGGCGACACCTGCAACGACGCGTCCGCGCCAACGTCCTTCGCGTGCTTCGTCAATGTGATCGCCTCGTCGGTGCAGTTCGAGCCGGTGCCCGCGATAATCTTGCAGCGCTTGGCGGCGAACTTGATCACCAGCTCGATGACGTGGTTGTGTTCGTTGTGGTCGAGCGTCGGCGACTCACCCGTCGTGCCGCACGGCACGAGGCCGTCAATGCCGTTGGCGATCTGGAACTCGACCAGATCGCGCAAACGCGGCTCGTCCACTTTTCCAGCCTTCGTGAAAGGCGTGACAATTGCGGTATAGGCTCCGGTAAACATAGCGTGCGGCATCATAGGAACGAGCCGCCTTTTTGCAAGCTCCGGCTTACACGCCGCTCTGCTGCAGCATCCGCTTCAGTTCGACGCTGAACTCCTGCATGTCCTTCTGCGTCGGCTTTGAAGCGCCAAGCTCCGGCTCCAGACTGAGCCGTCCCATCTCGTCAATGAACCAATGCGCCTTCGCGCCGCTGGCAAACCGCGCGTACCCGCTTAACATTGCCCCCGGCGGCGGCACCTGGTTCACGCTGATCGAAAGTTTGCCCACCGGCTCCGGCGTCAACGACACGGGCGCTGCCACAGACGGAACGGTTGGCACCTTCGGCCGTTCCTTCTCCGGCAACTTCGTCTCCGGCATTTCCGACAACAACAACCGCAGCTCCATGTACGTGATCGTGTCGCCCTTCTCCTTGCACAGGTAATCCTGCACCTGTGAAAGCGTCTGGCCTTCCGCCAGCAGCTTACGAACAATCTCTTTGCGTTCCTCGTTGGTCATACTGATACCTTAACACGCTACGACACAGGTTGTAAATCACACAGACTACTTACTCCTCAGTGCGACAGTGCAGTGTCCCAAGAGAGGACAGAATTCAACTAACCGGTTTATTGATTTGATCCCGCCGCTGGTTAGCTGGAGGCTATTTCTTCTTCTTGTCGGTGCTCTTGACAGGAGCATCCACGGCGTCGATTCGGGTGGCGGTCTTATTGCTATCAGTGACCGAGACGCGCATGCCCTTCTGCAGATCTTCCAATTTAGACGGTTTGTCGTTTATGTATATCTTGGTGAAGGCCGTAATGGTGTACGCAACGGTTTGTCGATTCTTGTCTTGCCCCGTGGACACTTTCACCGAGAAATTCGCTGCATCAACACTTTCAATCGTATCCGGTTGTGGCGGTGGCGGTAGCTTCGCCTTCCCATTGGCTGACGCCACCGGGGCTACGGTTAGCGATCCCATCACCAAGACCAACATGATCCATTTGATTTGCTTCATCATCATCGGTTCCTTTCCTCACCTATTTTCTTTTCTTTGTGGCGGGCTTAATCGGATCCCCCTTGCCTTGGGCATCAATGCGCTCCGCGTTCTTACTGTCCGAACTGGTCACCTTCGCCGTCATCCCCTTCTTAAGGTCTTCAATCTTAGCCGATTTACCATTGACCACAATCTCCGTGAGTGCCGTCACGTTGTACATCGTCTCCTTGCCGTCCTTTCCAATAATCTTGAACGTAAGGTTTTGAAGATCAACTCCAGTAATCGTGTCTATCTTCACATCCGTGGCGGGCGAAGCCGTTGTTTTTGCGGATGCCGCCGTCGCAACGACAGTCAATGTCGCTGCCAATACCATAACAATCCATCTCATCTTGTCATCTTCTTTCCTGCTCGCCTGAAGAATACCTCGATTGCTTCACCTTGCAACTCAAATCAGGTGTGACACGCTCACGATAATCGACGCCCATCGGCTAACTCCACCGGTTCAAACCAACCGAAAGTGCTGTGGTAATTCTCGGTGGCAACAGCGACAGCGCAGCATTGCACGCATATTTGCACAGAGTCTTCTACCACATACAGCGTGGAAGGATCTCCTTCGCTTACCCGCGCACTGGTTATCGACATCATGCACGAAGTTGTTGCCGCCGCCGCCTGTGTGGCCGACGGATTCCAGAAGGCTTCGTCGAAAAAATGTTCGACTACGAAGCACATCGCCCGATGGAAGTCGAGGCCATCTTTGGCAATCCGCTCCGCGCCGCCCAACGCAACGGTGCGGCCAGTCCGCTACTCCAAACCCTCTACCGCAAACTGAAGATCCTCGATGCAGCCAATACGAATTGTATGCCGTAGTCGCTATTGCTCCCCACCCCTATACCTCTCAGCAGATCAGCGACCCCGAACGATAACTCCGTCGGGAAGAGATCGCGCAAAGCGCTTCCATAGGGTTTGGACCACCTCTATGTATTCTGCGGACGTGGCGTATACACGGATGACAGACTGGTCGGCATAAAATGTAGGCGGCGTCTCCCATTCACCGACAGCCACCCACGATGACGGCAGGCGACTCTCGAACCACCGTGGGTAAAGAACGGCCATCCTGACGTGGCGCATTTTGGCAACTCTGACAATGTCATTTGTCGCCATGCGCGCTCCCCCACCGAGTTTGGCCGTCTCCCAAGAAGTCAGGCCAAAGAGATCCAACACTGGCACGTCGGTGAAGAACAGAGTACAGCCAACATCGTTGAGGATGACAAACTCTCCGCCACCCACTTCTCTGGCCAATCGTGCAATCTGATACATCTGGCTGTAAATCTCCCGCGAGATATTGGGCATCCAATACCAAGCTGCGGCTCTTCCGACACCCGTCATCAGCAGCAATAGCGCACCGAGCAAGCAGTATATCGGACGGACAATTCCTCGCTGGGTAATCGACTGAGTCCATTTGCGAAGCGCGGCCACGGAAACCGCCAACGCCAGCGCACCAAGCCCGATCAGGTATGCATTATAACGGCCTAGCGATCTATTCCTGGCAAGCATCTGATGCAAACCGGCGCAGACCAGGAACATCAATAGAAACAGCAGGGCACATCGGGCGGGCGTTCCGATTTGTCTTCGTCGCATCAACAAGACGACAGCCAACAATGCGCCAACAAGTAAGACTGATTGTATGTCATCCGGGAAATCGCACAGCGCCAACGCAATTCTCCGAAGGTAATCACCATCACTCGCAAGCACCGTTTTGATTAGGATGGGATTGGCGAAAAAACTGTGTCCTTGGTGAATTTGCCAGATACCTTGGGCCAGCGTCGGAATCGCACAAACGATGAGCACTACAACCGCCGTCACGTAACGACGCATCAGCAACAGCACAAGTGCTCCGCCGGCAGCCACAAATACCATCTCCATACGACAGAGAACACCCAACAGAACCCATAAGGAAAGATACCGCTCTGCTCGACAGTCACCCTCCAAGCACTGCAATAAATGGATACCAAACAACGTTACAAATAAAATCTGCAACACATGCTCCATGCCCATTAGAATCAGCGGCACAAGTCCCGTCATCCAGATGAATGAAAGCAAGAACACCAACACTCGGGCTGGCGAAAACCGGGTTTTGAGGTAACGCCCTAACACCCAAAGTGTCAACAACGCCGCCAACAGGTTGATTACTCCAGCAAGGATATGTGTCACCTGCGCACCTGTCAGCTTGATCAGTACCGCCATCCCCACAATCCACCCGGCGCAAGTGGAGCCTGATGGAAATTCTCCGCCAGCTGTGCCGTCCACCAACCGACGGGCCAGTCCGAGGTTAATGTAGAAGTCGTCACTGCCATACAGAAACATCCCACCGCTTTGTTGAGCCATCAGCCAAACAGTGACACCCGCACCAACAACCACCAAAGCCGCTGTAAGAAGGAACGGCAATTGCCGAATCAGTGAGTCTAACGCGCTACGCATTCGATTTATGTCCATGAAAGCCACCGCTGCGCCGCGATATTTCGAACTCAAGCGGCTTCACGCCAAAAACCCTGCCATCAATCTAATCGGTATGCGAGCTTTTTCACTGGTGCTACTTGCTGTTGCGGGATGACACTTTGCTCGCGCTGTCGGAAACGGTTATAGTGAGCGTACATGAAGACCAAGGAACTCCTGCGGTTGGCCGAGCGTGTCCTGTCGCTGCCTACGTCACCTTACCACGAACACGCGGTGCGCGCGTTCGTCGAGGAGCATTGCCGCAGCCTCGGCTTGCGCGTCGGGCGCGACGCCGCAGGCAACGTCTTCGTCCGCTACCAACGCGGACCGCGTCGGAAACCGCTGGTGGTGGTGGCGCACATGGATCATCCCGGCTTCGAGGCGCTCGGACCGAACCGCGCCCGATTCCTCGGCGGCGTGCCGAAGGAAGTGTTCCAGCGCGGCGTCCGCGTCAGATTCCACACTTCCGACGGTATCGTGCACATGCGCATCCGTTGCCGGCTCGCGGGCGAAAAGCGGGTCGACCTGACCGGGACGGCGAATTTACAGCGAGTCGACTTCGGGAGCTTGGACTTGCTAATGTTCCGGTTTTGTTCCGGCCAGATTCGCGCAACTGGAATTGACGATTTGCTCGGTGTCGTTTAGAGATGAATGTGTGGGGTGTTTTTATGCGGGCGGAAAGTCGGTTTCCTGGGCGCGGTCGAGGCGGATTCCGCGCGAAGCGCTGGTTGTTTCGCTGGAGACGAGCAAGGAACGTCCGTGGGGCGGATCGGCAACGGCCCGGTCATTCGCGTCGGCGACCGTACGACGATGTTCGACCCCGCTGCGTCGCAGTTCCTCACCGAAACCGCCCGTCGTTCAGCGATTTCAGCGCAGCGTTGTCTAATGGACAGCGTCATGTGCGAGGCGACGGCGTTCGCGGCGCGCGGCTACCGGGTCAGCGACCTGTGTCTGGCACTCGGCAACTACCACAACATCGGCCCCGGCAAACGCCCGGCAGCTGAGTACGTGAGTGCGAGCGACTTTGAGGGACTGGTGGCGTTGACGACGGAAGCGGCACGGCAGTGGCCCCGCTTCGACAACGTGACAGATGGCTTGCGGAAACGGGTGGATCGGATTTACCATTCGGCACCACGGAAGTTGAGCGACGAATGAAACGATTGATCATGGCGGCGCTGTTGTCAGCGGGGTACGTTCTCGGCCAGACCGAGACGAACGCGCCACCGCAAGGACCACCGCCCGAAGTAGTGGCGCGTCAGGAATATCAGATCGGGCTGGGGTTGTTGCAAGAGAACAATTTCGCCAGTGCCGCTGAGTCGTTCCAGCGAGCCACGGTGGCGCAGCCGGATTTCGCGGAGGCGTACCGTCAATGGGGGACTGCACTGTTGCAGCTTGGCCGTCTCAGCGGCACTCCCCAACGACAGGGTCAGCGCCTCCAAGAAGCCGCCGCCAAGCTTGGCAAGGCGGCGGAACTGGCGCCGAAGGATCGCATGACATGGTTGTTGTGGAGCGACACGTTGGCGTTGATCGGCGATCTACCGGTTGAACCGTCGTTGCGGCTGGCCTGTTACCAAGGCGCCGTCGAGAAGGCACGCAAGGCAGTAGAGCTTGCCCCCGAAGAATGGGAGTCGTACACGAAATGGGCCGGTGTCCTCACGGCCAAGCTGTCGGAATTCGCCGCCAGCGAACGCGCCCGCGTCCAGCTTCACTTGGAAGCCGCCAGCCTGTACAGCAATGCCGTCGAACGCGCCAACTTCAGGGGCGACATCGGCACCGCCTGCGCGAACTGGGGCGCCGCGCTCGTGCGGGCCGCCCGCGCCTCGACAGTGCCCGACCAAAAGCAGACGTTTCTACGCGAAGCCATCGAAAAGTTCCATCGCTCGTCGCAAGCCGCCCCGAACTCCGCCGTGACCTACACGATGTGCGGTTCCGCGTTCATGCAGTTCGGTAAACTGACCGGCGTCCGCAACGATCTGCGCGATGCGATCAATCAGTTCACCATCAGCCTCTCACTCAGACCTGATGATGCCGCAACGCTGTACGCGCTGGCCTGCGCCCATGCGCTCATCGGCAACCCGATCGTGGCAATCGAGACGTTGAAGAAATGTTTCGCTGCCGACGCCTCTGGTATCTATAGCAAGCTTGCCCTGAAGGACCCCGATCTTACCAGCCTCCGCGATGACCTCGCGTTCAAGGACCTGTACGGCACGTCCGCCCTGCCGCACGGCATCGGCACCAGCAACCCGCCCTTGCGCGACGGGCCGCGTTAAACATCCCACCAATAGTTTTGACAGCATGTGGCGGCTGTGGCAGATTCCCGCCCGCGTCAACCTGACCAGACGCCGTCGAGACGGTAGCTCAGCTGGTAGAGCAACGGCCTTTTAAGCCGTGGGTCCTGGGTTCGAATCCCAGCCGTCTCACCAGATTTTTTGTTGCATGGAGAATTGAATATGAAACGACAGATCGCAGTCATCGCCGCCCTCTGCCTGCTAACCGCAGTAACTCACGCCGGTCGTTGGGAATGTTATACACCGACCGGGACCTTCATGGTCAACACCGTCCAGATCGTCTCGATCAGCACCCACGAGTACGTTCTCAATGCCGCCGCCCGGGTCACTGAGCTGACCATCGGTACCACTTCGGCGGTCGTCGCCCGCTTTTACTACGTCGAGCCGCTTGTCTCCACCAGCACCGGCCCGACCGCGCGTATCGGTGACCTGATTGATCGCGTCCAAGAAAAAGCCGGTACGGTCGCAGACCGACTCGGACAGGAACAAGTCTGGAAGAAAGTCGTCAAGGATTACCCCGCCACCACCCACGCTCACACCGTCGAGTATCGCGTGGACACGAAGGCACACATCGACCTGCTCTTCAATAGCGCCGTCACCGCCTGGCGCACCGGTTCCAATAGCATCATCCGCGTCTCGTTGCCGTCCGACTCCGAATAGCCGCGCCTTACTGCGTCAGCTTTTGGAAAATGCCGAGCAACCTCTCGGCACCTTTCTGTACCGCGCCCTTGGTGTCCTCGAACAGTTCCGCTCCTGCCGCCGTGATTAGGCGTGTGCTGAGATCTTCCTGAATATTATCAGTCGGGCCTTGCACCTTGACCTTTGTCCACTGGTAGCCATCACGCTCGACGGTGAACACGCGCGTGCGTGCGCCCGGCAGCCAGCGTAACGTCCCCGCCGACACGCCAACGTCGAACTCGCCGGTGATGACGTCTTTCTCAACGACGCAGCCGCCTTCGATGCGAAGCAGGCCGGTGGATTCCATCGCCAACTTCTGCAGCGTCAGACGGGTCGGCGTCCACATGTAGTCAGTCCGCGCCTTGTGCAGTTGGAGCTGACGGAACTGTTCCGAGCCGGTGAACACAGCTAAACGGTTCAACACCGGCAGCGCCTCCATCCTGCCGTCAATCAACTGGATGCTCCCCTCCGCGCTCATCGTCTTCGACTCCGCGAGTCGTCCGCGCACCCGGCTTTCGCCGCGCGCCTTGCCGACGAGCCGGCCGCGCCAGTCTCTTGACAACCAACGATCCACGGGCACTTCGTCGAACCGCAGCGTCAGGTCAGACTCGCGCGTCGAGCCGAGGCCGAGTTGGCCGTTGATGTTGACCTTGCCGCCCTCAGTGAGCCGCAACAGGCTGTCGGTGATGAACACGGTGTCGCGTTGGAAACGAACGTGCGCCTGCTCGATCCACATCGGCTGTACATCGGAGAAACTCAACTCACCACTGCTCGCACTGGTCTCCCAGAAATCGTCGCCGATCTTCACCGTCATCCCCGCGTGGCGCACCGCACCGGAGACCGAGCCGCCCGTTGTCCACTCGATGTTGCCGTCGTGGACCTTCAACGGTTCCAGCACGAGGCGAAGGGAGCTTTTTGAGGACGCCGTTGTTGGCGTGAAGGTACCGGTTGCGACGGACGGACCGACCGTGACTTTGAGACGTTGGATGTCGAGGCCCCTGATACGCCACTCACGGCGGAACATACCGGAGACTTCGAGGTCGGCGCGGACCTGGTCGGCGCGTAATTCCTTCAGCGGCGAACCGGGCAGGCCGCGCGCGTGGAAACCGTCGGAGTGCGCCGTCGTGCCCGTCCAGTGCAGCGGCAGGTACTCACCCTCGGCGTGCAACGCCGACGCCGTCTTCGCACTGACGAGTTTACGGAAGCCGTCGCTGTGCAAGTAGCGGTTCAACCACCAGTGCGCGCCGATGACCACCAGCACCAGCCCAAATGCCAACCCGGCCACCAAACCACCCAACACGCGCAACCACAGGCTAGAAGTTGACGTTGAGTTCATCGGTGCAGGGATTCCTTGCAAGACATGACTGCGATGTTACTATGCCACGCAGCAGGACGCAAGGATTCGGAATGGCTGACATCGTTTTCAGATGCCCACATTGTCCACAACATCTCCGCGCAACGGAAGAAGATCTGGGCAAACGGATGAAGTGTTCCCATTGCCGCACTGAGAGCGTCGTGCCGCAGCCCGCCGAACAGATCGAGTGCCACAAGTGCCACACCACCGTCCAGATTTCCCTTTTTGACCTCCGCGAAACCTTCCAGTGCCCCGGCTGCGGTGCCGACATCTGTTTCTCCACCCCGTCCAGCACGGCCGTAACAAAATCGGAACATCGGCGCTGGTCGCTGTTCGGCGCGAGCGGCTGGCGAATCGTAGATTGCCTGACCGGCGACATCCATCCCATCGAGCGGTTCCCGTTCGAAATCGGCTCCGACGAGAAGACACACCTCCATGCCCGCGGCGCGCACGCCCTGCATTGCGCGCTCGAAGAGGACGGCAAGGCGCTGAACCTCGTCAAACGCGACCCGCGCGCCCGTGTGATCGTCGACGGCATCGAGACATCGGGCGTCACACGACTCGAACGCGGCACCGAACACACCTTGCGCATCGGCCCGCACTACTACATCCTGCACGGCGGACGACGGCTCGATCATTGGCAGTCACAGGTGGACGCCTCGCTCTGGTTCATCTGTGACACGCAACGCCGCCTCATGGAAGGACCGTACTCGCGCCGCGAGCTTGTCGTCGTGCTGGACCAACACCCGCGCGATCCCATCCACACGTTGATTCGTCCGCAAGGTCTCCTCGCGGGATTCCCGATCAACCAGTTCGGCGAAGCGCGCGAACTGTTCCGTTTCCAACCGAAGATTCCCCTGCCCCCGCCGCCCAAGCCGGATTTTTCGGCGACTGATGACAACGCAATGCCGATCGTCTTCGGACCGCCGCTGCTGCGCCTCAACGAAATCACGCTGGAGATCAACCAGGGTGACTCACCGCAACGTCTACTGCACGAACTCAGCCTCGATCTACCCGGCGGACACCTCACCGCCATCGTCGGCGCCTCCGGCTGCGGCAAGAGCACACTGCTGAAGACCATCGCCGGCATCATGGAGCCGACGGCGGGCATCGTGTCGTGGCGCAACCGCAACCTCGCCGAGAAAGACCTCGCACCGACCGAGATCGGCTACGTACCGCAGTTCAGCATCGTCTTCGAGCACCTGACCATCTTGGAGAGCATGGACAACGCGTTGCGCCTCCGCGTCGCAGGGTTGTCCACCGCTGACCGACGCTCGCGCACCGAGCGAATCCTGCGCGAAGTCGGCCTCTTGAACATCGCCCAGCGTCAAGTCCGCGTCCTCTCTGGCGGCGAACGCCGGCGTTTGTCGCTCGCGCTGGAGAGCGTGACGCTCCCAGCGTTGCTGCTCTGTGACGAGGTCACCAGCGGCCTCGACCCGAAGGCGGAAGAAGAAGTCGTCGAGTTGATGCACCGCCTCTCGCGCGAGGACAAACGGCTCGTCATTTCCGTCACACACAGCCTCCGACAACTCGACCGCTATGATTCCGTCGCTGTGATGTACCAAGGCTGCCTCGTTTATCACGGCCCCAGCCACAACGTCGCCCGCTACTTCGGCGTCGAGGAGAACGGCCAAGTCTTCACTGAACTGGCCAAGCGCCCCGCCGTTGAATGGCACGCGCTCTGGCTGAAATACCGCGAACAATACCACTTGCCAATGGCATCCGCGGCAACAGATGAAACTGCGAAGACGGAAGATGAAGAGGAGGCGACCGAGCGCACACCGGACGCGCTCACACAGTTCTGGGTCTTGTGGCGCCGTCGGACGAAAATCTTCTTCCGCGACCGCGGACAACTCTGGCTGCACCTGGCGTTGTTGTTCGGGTTCCCGTGCCTCGTGATCATCTTCGCGTTGCACGGCCTGCCACAAATGCAGAGCCTGAGCATGGGCAGCGATGTCAGTCCCGTCCAACAACTGAAGGAAACCACCGGCTACATCATCAGTTCATCGCGCGTCGGCAGCCTCGTGTCGGGACTGATCATGTTCCAAGTGATCCTGCTGGCGTTGATGGCGTCCAACAACGCCGCCCGCGAGGTCGCGGCGGAACGGTTGATCTTCGAGAAGGAGAAACTCGGCGGCCTCCGCCCGATCAGCTACCTCGCCAGCAAGGTCGTGTTCCTGTCGATGCTCGTGGCGGCGCAATCCATCTGGATGGCCGTGTTCGTCACGTTCGTCTGCCGGTTCCCCGGTGATCTTGTCCTGCAAACGTGGCTGCTGTTGCTCGGCAACGCCGCCATCACCGCCGCGT
>Ga0114951_10002419_pt1 | contig 21171 bp, 19 predicted proteins | sample AM7aDNAmetaG_FD_88677 | JGI IMG/M metagenome (GOLD analysis project Ga0114951, IMG submission 88677) | Freshwater microbial communities from Finland to study Microbial Dark Matter (Phase II) - AM7a DNA metaG | ecosystem: Environmental > Aquatic > Freshwater > Lake | place: Finland: Lake Alinen... | reverse complement strand
GCGCGAACGCGCGCTCATTGCCGGGAAAGCCGGCCACCTCTATTTTGGCCCGCAGTGGTCGCCCGATGGCCGGCGATTGACGTTCCTCGATTGCCATTCCGCCGAGGATCCAGCGCATTTCTGGGCGGATATCTGCGTGGCAGAGGCAGACGGTTCGTCCTTGCGGGTGATTACAACAGGACAATCCCACTGGTTTGCAACCTCCTATGGCCACGCGCATGCGCGCGGAGGCGGTTCCAATATCACCGCATGGGCGCCAGCGGGATTTGCCATTCCGACGGACGCGCCAAAAGGCTTCGGGGATCATGGGCTGGTCAGCCACACGTGCAGGCTGCCAGGCTCTCACCCGGATGTCACCTACGACAACACGCGACCGGATCATGAGGAATTTGTATTCAAACCTGATGATGCGCGCGGCGGGACGCACCTGCGACTGCTCGATCCTGACACCGCTGCCGTCTACGACCTTACGCCGCCTGAGGAAGGGCGCTGGGACTTTCGACTCTCGTTTTCACCAGCCGGGGACAGGATACTGTTCTCCCGCGCGAGACCCGGCGCCCCTGCCGAACTGTGGATTATGGACGCCGATGGGAGTAACCCCGGGTTCCTCACGCGCGGTTTTGAAGACAAGGGCGCTGATTTTGGGCGGTGGCTGACGTTTTAGGTAATAAACTAACGCGCAGTTGCGGCACGTTTCTTCGATGCGAAGTGGTTGCTTCAAGCAAGAGGTGGGATGACAATGCTCAAAAAGAAAGTTCAACGGCATGCTATGTGGATCGGCAAACTTCAGTTCGTTCAGGTTAAAGCACCTGGCTGGCTTCACATGACCACGGTACTGATGGCCGGGTTGCTTGGGTTGCTGTTTGGTCTGTTTGTGGTGATGCCTGGAAGTGTGGCATACGCTGCTACAAGCATTGTTGTCAATACCCTGTCCGATGGTGTCCATGCCTCATGCGCTACGCCGTGTACACTCCGCGACGCCATAACCGCTGCCAACGTGAGTGGGGGCACGATCACGTTTGACATTGACGGAACTATCGTATTAACCGGCTCTCTGCCGACCATCAGCAATACGGTTACCATCGACGGCAGCGGTCACGCTATCACCGTGAGCGGGAATAACCTCTATCAGGTGTTGATCGTAAATTACGGCCAGTCACTTATTTTGCAAGCCATCACCATTGCCAAAGGATCCGCATCGAACGGTGGCGGCATCTACAACAGCGGCGCGCTGACCGTGACCAACAGCACCCTGTCGGGCAACGGCGCCACAACTAGAGGCGGCGGCATCTACAACAGCGGCACGCTGAGCGTGATCAACAGCGCCTTCTCGAGCAATAACGCACCCTACGGAGGCGGCCTCTACACCAACGGCACGTTGAGCGTGATCAACAGCACCTTCTCGGGCAACACAACCAAATACCACGGCGGCGGCATCGAGAACGAAGGCACGCTGAGCGTGATCAACAGCACCTTCTCGTACAACAACGCGACTTACGGAGGCGGCATCTACAACTATGGCACGCTAAGTATGATCAATAGCACCTTGTTTGGCCACGGCGCGATTTACGGAGGCGGCATCTACAACTATGGAACGCTAAGTGTGACCAATAGCACCTTGGCTGGCAACTACGCCCCTTACGGCGGTGGCGGCATCTACAACTATGGCACGCTGAGTGTGATCAATAGCACCTTGATTAGCAACGGCGCCCAGACCGGCGGTGGCGGCATCTACAACGCCGCAAGCGGCACTTCGGCTATAACCAACACCATCATCGCCTACAGCACGGTAAGCAGCGATTGCGTTAACAGCAGCGGCACAGTGACAGGCAGCCACAACCTCATCAAAGATACCACCAACGCCTGCGGCCTGACCAATCTCGTCGATGGCAACATCATCGGCATGGACCCGCTTCTCGGCGAATTCGCCACCAACGGCGGGGCAACAATAACGTGGGCACCGTTGCCAGGCAGCCCCGCCATCAATGCCGGCACGAATGCTGGTTGTCCAGCGTTTGATCAACGCGGCTTCCAGCGTCCGATTGGCGGCACGTGCGACATTGGCGCAGTGGAGTGGTCGCCGTGGGCAGCGTATCTGCCACTAGGACTGCGATAGTTTGGTCATTATGGACGCACATTACTCAAACAATCTGGACGCTAACAGCGTGCTTGCTAGCGGTTGCGACATAATAATGAGCGGCATGCCGGGGTCATGGCAAATCTCAGTGACATTGCGCTTTAGCCCGCAAGTGCGGCTTACGGTGTTAAATAGAGATTTGTGGACACTATGCCAAACTTAAATTTTGCCGTCATCGGCACCGGGTTCTGGTCGCTGTATCAGATTCCCGCCTGGCTGGAGGTGGGCGGCGCGCGGCCTGTCGCAGCGCACAATCGCACGCTTTCCAAAGCCCGGAAAATCGCTCAGCAATACGACATCCCACGCGTGTACGCTGACCCTGAAGTGCTATTCCGATCCGAGGCCGGGCGCATCGATTTTGTGGACATCATCACCGCCGTGGAGACGCACGCGCCGCTGGTGCATCTGGCCGCGAAATACAAAGTGCCGGTCATCTGCCAGAAGCCGATGTCGACCGATTTGGCCTCTGCCGAGGCGATGGTAGCTGTGTGTCGCGACGCAGGCGTGCCGTTCTATATCCATGAGAACTGGCGTTGGCAGACGCCGATCCGCGCGCTCAAGGCCGTGCTCGAACAAGGCGCCATCGGCGCCCCGTTCCGCGCGCGCATCGACATGATCTCAGGATTTCCGGTGTTCGCCAACCAGCCCTTCCTGGCCGAACTTGAACAGTTCATCCTGACCGATCTCGGCTCGCACATTCTTGATGTCGCGCGGTTCCTGTTCGGCGAGGCGACCTCGCTGTATTGTCAGATCAAGCGCGTTCACAAGGACATCAAGGGCGAGGACGTTGCAACCGTCATGATGCAGATGGTCGACGCATCCGGCGCCGAAGTCACTGTGACGTGCAACCTCGCCTACGCCGGGAACCCTCTCGAACGCGAGGCGTTTCCGCAGACATTTATCTTTGTCGAAGGCGAGCGCGGTTCGCTCGAGCTGGGCAGAGACTATCTTCTGCGCATCACGACTGCTGATGGCACGCATCTGCGCCGCGCGGCGCCGCCGCGCTACGCATGGGCGGACCCCGCGTATGAGGTCGTGCACGCCAGCATCGCATCGTGCAATGCGAACCTGCTGGGCGCGCTCAAGGGAACCGGGGCTGCGGAGACGACTGGCGAAGACAACCTCAAGACCGTGCGCCTGGTGTTTGCCGCGTACGATTCAGCCAATCACGATCAAGTCATCCATTTCCAGGAGTAAGAATATGACAACTATTGCTTTGTTTGGCGCCGCCGGCAAGATGGGCTCGCGCATCTCGCGCCGCTTGCGCAATAATTCGGTCTATACGACGCTATATGTTGAGTCGGGTGAGGCTGGCGCGGCACGGTTGCAGGCGCGCGGCGATACACCGACTGCGTCCGACACCGCGGCGGCGACTGCCGATGTGATCATCTTCGCGGTGCCGGACAAGCTGATCGGCAAAGCGGCGCGACAGGTCGTCCCGCTCATGCGCCCCGGCGCGATGCTGATCATGCTCGACCCGGCCGCGCCCCATGGGGGCGAATTGCCCGAACGCGCCGACACCACATATTTCGTGTGTCACCCATGCCACCCACCCATCGTCAATGATGAGACCGACCCCGAGGCGCGCATGGACTTCTTCGGCGCGATCAAAGCCAAACAGCACATCGTCGCGGCGCTGATGCAGGGGCCGGAAGAGGACTATGCGCGCGGCGAAGCCGTAGTGCGCGCGATGTTCGAACCGGTGATGAACGTATATCGCGTGACTGTCGAGCAGATGGCGATCCTCGAACCGGCGCTGTCTGAGACCGTGGTGTTGACGTGCATGGTGATCATCACCGAGGCGATTGAGGAGGCCGTCAAGCATGGCGTCCCGGCGGAAGCCGCGCGCCAGTTCATCCTGGGGCACATGAACGTCAACGTCGGCATCCTGTTCAAGTACATCGACGCGGAACTGTCCGACGGCGCAAAGATGGCGGTGTCGCGCGCGCGCGAGCGACTCTTCCAACCCGACTGGAAGAAGGTCTTTGAGCCTGAAAACGTCATGGCCGAGGTCAAAGCGATCACACAGGCGACGTCGGTGAAATAACGGAGGCCGACGATGCGACTGGCTATCAATTGCCCATCGCTTTTTCGGCTTCAATCTCGGCAAGTTTGGCATAGTGCTGGGCGGTGAGTTGGTCAATGGCATTCATAACAATCGATCGTTTAGGCATGGTGTTGGTCTCCGGATTTGAACCGGCTGTGTTTGTTCGACCGTAACGTTCGTCTTTGGTGATGAGTTCAGACAATGACCCTCCGGAATTCAAACGGTTTCTACTGGCTTGAATGAGACTCACGTTTCTTGGCATCTTGTTGCTCCTTGAATGTGGCTGGTAAAACATGGGCGGCATCGTATTGGTCTCTTTTAGAAGGTCAACCGGTCTATCGTCATACGTTGAGGGTCTATACTTTGTGGACAGGAAAGAGCCTTGGGAGGGCGTGATACATGACACCGAAGGCAATTAGCATGAATACGCTTTTCTATGGTGATAACCCGCCCATATTTTTCTAGTTCGAGAGGCTATATGCTGCGTTCGAAATCTGGTACTGAATGGAAAAAGTCGCCTGCCCACTTACTACTACTAAGCAAGCACTTGTCCCCTAGGGTCACAAGTGATTTTGCAAGGGGAGACAATTGGCAAGAGGTTCTGGGAGAGCCCGTTGCAAAAGCGATTAATCGGTTCAAGGACGACAACGTTATTGATATTTTGGCAACAGATGAGCTATTGGATATCAAATACAAGGTTACTGAACTCAAGCAGATACTAAAGTCAAAACAGATTCAAGTATCAGGTACAAAACGAGCATTGATCCAGAGATTACTTAATGCAGATCCCGAAGGTGCGCAGAAGGCAGTAGCTGACATGACTGTCTATATATGCACAATGGAGGGTAAATCGATTGCTGACCAATATCTGGCGCATGAAAAAGAAAAACGAACACTAACCGAGCAGCATGTACTAGAGTCGCTTAAAAATGCGAAGTATAAAGAGGCAGCTATTATTGTCGCCCAATTTGAGGCAGAGCAAGTGTTTCCACGAGGCATGGGGATCGATTGGGAAAAATACAACACCAAACACGACGAGATCTTCCTCAATAAGTTGTTCACATGCAAACCTAAAGTGCTATCCGCGTTGTCTAATGAACAGCTATATACGGGACGTCTAATCGGAGCGCTCCGCCGCCTTTTTAGTTACTCTGATAATTACCTGTCATTACCGGACGATTTTGATAATCCCACTGTATATGACAAATCATCAATTCTCCACCTATTGATGTCAAATGCCTATTTCCATACGGTAATCGCCGAAGCGGTGGAATTACATAGAACCTTAGGCAATATCGTAATCGAGGTATTGACGGTTAATGATGATCTGGTATGTGATGAATGCAAAACATTGACGAAGCATCCATTTGAAATCAACCAGGTACCAGAGTTACCATATCAGAAATGCACTTGCAAGTTTGGGTGCCGCTGTTCTATTAGCGCTCGACCCCAGTACTAGGCAATATGAAATCACACTCGCCGGGTTGGAACCGGGACTACCCGAAAATACAAACCTTGACCATTCGCAAGTTGTCTATCGGCGCCGAAATCAAAATGGCCCACCCCGAAGGAAATTCTAGCAAGTGCCGAAGGCAAAGTATGATGACGATGGAACACAGCCAGAGTTAGGATTGGAGTAGTTCACAAGATGGACCTAAAGAAAATCACCGAACACCTGAATTACGAGTACACCCAGCTTGAATTCCTAGCCGTGAAATTACCTGGAATGTGTGATGACGACGTACGGTTACAGTGGGCATGCCTTGAGGCTTTTCTTGTACATGCGAGGGTGCTACTCGATTTCCTACATCTATGGGATGGAAATGGGCTTGCTTCAAATTATGTGGTCAAAACAGAGTGGTGGCAGGATAAGGTAGTTGAACAAGCACTAAATACTGACTTATTGAAAGATGCTCGTAATTATGCGAACCAACGTGTCGCACACTTGACTCCTGAGCGGTATAGCACTATCCCAGAGGTAAAGTATCTGGACATTGCACGCGACATCGAGAAGGCGTTTCACGAATTTCTTAAACTGGCAAAACCTGAGTTGTTATGTGACCAGTTGCGCGAGTTAAAGAACACACCTGAGCAGCGACCGATTGAAAAAGTTTATGCTGTTGTTGGCCACGTAACAATTAGCACTTCGCCAGATACGAGAGCCAAATAAAACGAGCCAGATAGAATCCAGAAGGCCATGTTTCGTTTGGTGGATTTGGCATACGCGAATCTTAAAGTTAGCTTAAATATTTCTTGACGTTTATCATGTTTGGCTATGTTTACAAATTGACTGCCGTTTCCTTCCTGTTACAGTGAGAACGTCATGGCCGAAGTAAAGGCAATCACACAGGCGACTGCGGTGAAGTAACGGAGGCAAAGGATGCGACTGGCGCTCAGTTCATATACCTACACGTGGGCAATTGGCGTGCCGAGCCAGTTACCTGCAACACCCATGACGGCTGTCGATCTGCTCAAATGCGCGGCAACGCTCGGTGTGTATGTTGTACAAGTGGCTGACAATCTGCCGCTGGATCGCCTGAGCGCCGACGAGATGTACGCGTTTGAGGTGACTGCCAAACGGCTTGGCATTGCGATTGAGGTTGGCACGCGCGGCATTGCGCCGGAGCATCTGCGCCGTTACCTGGCGCTGGCGCAGCGCTTCCATTCGCCCATCCTGCGCGTGGTGATCGACACCGCGAGCCATCATCCGACGCCGGACGAAGTTGTCGCGATCCTGGCGACGCTGGAAGGCGAGTTCCGGCGCGCGGGCGTTCGCCTCGCCATCGAGAACCACGACCGTTTCACCGCGCCAGTGTTTGTCGACATCGTTCGACGCCTGGGCGACTGGACCGGCATTTGCCTCGACACGGTGAACTCGTTTGGCGCGCTTGAAGGGCCGCGCGTCGTCGTCGAGACGATTGGGCCGCTGACGATCAACCTGCACATCAAGGACTTCGCCATCTTCCGGGCGAGTCACATGATGGGGTTCAACATTGAGGGACGACCGGCAGGGCAGGGGCGCTTGGATGTGCCGTGGCTGATCGAGGCGTTGCAGGCGCGCGGGTGTGACGTCGATGGGACGATGAGTGCGGTGCTCGAACTGTGGACGCCGCCTGAATCGGCGCTACGCGATACGATTGCGAAGGAGCAGCGCTGGGCCGAGGAGAGTGTGGCCTATCTGCGCGCGGTGATCAAGTAGAAAGCAACTGAGAGGATGGCATGAAGATTCTTATTATCGGTGGAACGGGGCTGATCAGCGTCTCAATCACGCAGTTTCTGATCGAGCGCGGCGAGGATGTGACGGTGTACAACCGCGGCAAGAGCAGCCTGCCGCTGCATCCGCGCGCAAAGGTGATCCACGGCGACCGCACCGACTATGCGGCGTTTGAGGCGCAGATGGCGGAGGCAGGCCGGTTCGATGTCGTCATGGACATGGTTGGCTATCAACCGGCGGATGGCGACAGCGTCGCGCGCGCGTTTTCAGGGCGCGCGGGTCATTTCATCTTCTGCAGCACCGTCGATGTCTATCACAAACCAGCGTTCCGCTATCCGTATGTCGAAGGCGAGCCCTACGGCGGGTTGAACGCGTATAGCCGCAACAAGGTCGTGATTGAGAAGACATTGCTCGAGGCGCAGAGTCGCGGGGCGTTTCCGTTGACAATCATCCGGCCGGCGTACACCTATGGCGAGAGTCGCGGCCCGGTGCATCCGTTTGGCGGCAGCACCACGTACCTGGATCGCATTATTAAGGGCAAGTCCGTTGTGGTGCACGGCGACGGCGCTTCGTTCTGGGTGGCATGCCATCGCGACGATGTGGCGCGCGCGTTTGTGGCGGCTGCGGGCAACCCGGCAACGTTCGGGCGATCCTATCACGTCACAGGCGAGGAGTGGATGACGTGGGACGTCTACGTGCACCGCATCGCCGAGGCGGTTGGCGCACCGGCTGCACAAATCGTGCACATCCCGACTGACCTGCTGGTGAAAGCTGCGCCGAAGCGCGCGGGCATCGTGGGTGAAAACTTCCAGTTCAACAACATCTTCGACAACACCGCCGCGCGCCGCGACCTCGATTTCCGCTACACCATCCCATGGGTCGAGGGGGTGCGTCGCATGACCGGGTGGTTGATGACAAACAACAAGCTTGAGAACAGCGACTTGGATCCATTTGATGACCGGATCATCGAGGCATGGCAGCGCCACGGGGCGTCCTTCGGCGCGGCCTTTACCGAGTAAGGCATCAGGGCTAACCTGCGGCGATGTGCTGCTGCCGGCTCATCTCAGCGCTCAGTTCTTTGAGATGTTTCTCAGCGGACGCGATATGATGCTGGGCGTTGGCCCACTCCGTGTTGAGCGTCTCGCGCAGATGGACGATCCTGTTCCCGCGCGTTCGTTCCGCGCGCATATAGATGTACATACCGACGCCGCCCGCTGCCAGCACTGCAACGATAAACCCGATCCAGGCATAATTCGACGATTGGGCGAGCAGGTCGACAAGCGCCTGCACGGCAACGAAGACGGTGAAAAACACGATTGCGCCGATGGTCGCAACATTCCCGAGTGACGACTTTGCCTGAATCTGGGCGATCTCGGCATAGCGCTGGCTGACCAGGGCTTTCGCGTTTACCTCGGTCAGCATGCGCTCCTTGTGGAGTGTGTCAATCTCATCCTGCAGGCGGCGCACGGCCAGGGCGGCGGACGTCTTGTCGAGCTCTGCGCGCACCTGAGCGAGTGAGTCAGTCAAGGGTTTGAGCATGACGCTGGCGTCATCGCGCTCGACGAGCAGCGGAATGCCGCAAAACAAACAGGCGGCTGTGTTGCCGTCGGAGGGAATATCCAGTTTCGCGCCGCAAGACGGACATATCAGAGGGATGAGTTTGATATCGCTCATGGGGATGGAGTATGCCACATTAAGCCGAGGACGACCCCTGCGAAGGGGCTGATGCAGGTTGCGTTGCGCGCCGGCAACCTTCGCAGGGGATGTTTGTTTATCCCTTTACGTGATACAGCCAGACGACCCCGTTGCGTGGAGGAACCGAGAGCGTGAACCCGTCACGAATCAACTCGGCTGCTGCAATGTCGCAGTGTTCACCGGTTTCCGGGTTTGTGAACACGTACGCGGCATCCGGGCGCAGCGCCTTTGGATGGATCGTCAGTGTCTCAGCGGGGGAGGCCGGCAGCCGGATCCCCTGTATGAATCCGACGCCTTCCTCCGGGCGGTCAAACTGCCAGGCGACCCACTTCGAGGCATCCTTGTGGAACGGGGTGTGCGGGTAATAGTCGCCATGCAGGAGCATCTCAGCGACGCTGCGCCACACGCCGATCATCTTGCGCGCCATCGCAAAATCATAATCTTCACGGTGGATATCCACTGTCGCGAACAGCATGGCCGCCATGCCGCAGTGGAACGAATAACTGTCGACGCGCCCGTCGAAGCGATCGCTCCCGGTCAGGTCCCACGATAGCGTGCACTCTTTGAAGTAGGGGATCCATTCGTACATCGTGTGATGGAACGCCAGCTTGATCGGATGATCGCCGTACCCATAGTCGGTATAGTGCAGCGGCACAGAACGGCGCATTGTTTCGAGGTCGTTGCGGCGACCGCCGCTCGCGCACGAGTCGATCCACAGACCCGGATTACGCGCCAGCAACTCGTCCCAGAACTGCAAATAGCCCTGGACGTGCAGGTTCTCGTTCATCCCCTGGCGGTCTGTGGCCTCGTTCTTGCGCCAGTGATCCAGCGGTGGGAAGTTGTGATCCTGACGGTATATCTTGATGCCGTTGTCCTGGATCAGCTTGCAGACGTGATCAGTAAGCCACTGGCGACATTCTGGGATGCCCAGATTCAGCAGGCCGTTGTCGTTCTCCGGGATTCGCAGCAGCCATTCCGGGTGCTCGATGTCGAGCGCGGTTCCCGGCTGAATCCGTTCGGGTTCGAACCACACCAGCAGAGAGGCGTCTTCGCGGGCAGCGCGGTCGGATATCGGCTTCAGCCCGTTTGGGAACCGTTCGGGATCGGGTATCCATGAGCCGGTGCGCCACCACCGTCGCTCGCCCTCGGCGTTGCGGCATGGATACCACCCGGCGTCGATCCACCACACATCGGGGCGGATGTCTTTCTGGACGAAGCGGTCGATAAACCCGATCTGGTTTGCTTCGGTTGCGCCGGTGAATTCTTCGCCCTCATCGGTGGCGGCGAGCGCCAGCAGCGTCGGCATTGGCTGTCCATTGGGGCGGGGCAGGATGTGCGCCAGGTACCAGCGCCGCCACAGGTTCACGGCGCGCGACCCGTCGCCCGACCAGGCCATGACAGTGATGCGCGGTGTGCGGATGCATTCGCCTGGCAGCAGTCGCAGATGTGTTTTCTCCTGACCCGCCTGAATCTGGACGCCGTTTGGCAGCCCATTGAAACTGGCCGCCCACTGCGCAGGCCAGCCGATGGCGATTGTCGCTCCCCAGCCGGCGAAGGCCACGCGGTAATAGGGGAACGCGCCATCGCAGGCGCGCCCGCCGTTGGGCGCAAATGCGGCGGACTGTCCAGCGGGCAGGGGCGTCCATTGAGGGGTATATCCATCGATGCTGTAGTAGTCGCCATTGCAGTGATACAGGGTAGGCTCTGCGCCGTTCAGCGTCACATCGATGGCGCGGAGGTTGCTGATCAGCGGCGTCGGCGTGGTTCCCGTGTTTGTGAGGAATGCGACCCATTCGGTGACCGGATAGTCGCGGTAGGTCGTGCATTCGACCCGCGCGCGCAAGCCGGTTGCGGCGTCTGTTCCTTCGTAAACCGTCTCGGTGATAGCCGCATCGATGCGGCGCGCCTGCATTGTTGGGCGCCATGCCGCCGGGAGGCCCCGGACGGTTTGACCATCAAGCACAAAGGAGATAGGGAGATCGGCGGCATTGGCGAAATAGCCGGCAGACCATGCGCGGCTCATCGCCATGTCGTCTGGCGTCGTGATTGGCATATCGTTTGTTGTTGTCTTCATTCCGGGTTCCTTTTGGATAAGGTGTGCGAGAAGATTTGTGTGCCGTTTCTTATATCGAGATAAGCTGTGGCTGTATCATATGGATATATTCTTGCACTATTCGTAAAAAGGTTGCTGATATTGCGGATGGCGCTTTGTGGGATTATCAAAGCGCAAAATATCCTGAAGCATTAGAAAGGCTTGCTGATGAGACCCAACAGTATATTGCTGCAGGGCAGGTCTACCCCATTGATCCAAAATGATCCTGAATGACCGCAGCATGAAAATCAGCCGATTAGCCTATTCCTTGTCCTTCCTGGAAGCCAATAATGAAGGACATGAAATCGACGATTTTCGGCTTCTGCCTGATTGTAGTGTTGCTTGCGGTACTTGACCTGTTCCTGGTCACGCCGTCGAATGCGAGCATTCTGACTGGACAGGCCGCCGGGATTTCTTCGGTTTCATCCTCCACTGACGCTTCCGCGGTTTCCGCGCAACAAAAACCAGCGACCCTCATTGCGCAGAACATACCCAGTCTGCTTCCAGTGACGGGAGCAGCCCACCCGGAACGGACGGTATCAAGCAAGTCGCCCGCACAGCGCGTTGATGCCTACGTGTGGAACACAGGCGCTGCGCCTGCGTCGCTCCCCGCGCGCATTGCCATCCCGGCGATTGGATTAGACGCCCCGATAGCGCCCGCGCAGATCGTGCCGGTAAGCGTCGAAGGCCAATCGTTTACGCAGGCACAGGCGCCGGCATTTTACGCCGCGGGCTGGCTCGCGACGAGCGCCTCACCGGGCACGCCGGGCAATATGGTGCTGATCGGGCATCACAACACCTACGGCGAAGTCTTCAAAGGGTTGGTGGAGTTGAAAGTGGGCGACCGGATCATCGTTTCTGGCGATGCCGCGCATGCATCATATACCTACACCGTCGGCCTGAAGATGATCGTGCCGGAGCGCGACCTGTCGCTGTCAGAGCGGTTGGCGGCGGCGCAGTGGATTCAACCCACCTCCGACGACCGGCTGACGCTGGTGACGTGCTGGCCGTATACGGACAATACACATCGCCTGATTGTTGTGGCGTACCCCGTACGTTGAGACGGCAACCGCAAGGCGCGGAGCGTGCCCCTACCGGACGTATCTCTATGGTTCAGGGGCGTACATCGACGCAGCCGTGACGTGCTCCGGCGCAATCTTGAACCGGACGCGCTGTTCCTCCGGCGGCGCACCAAAGGCTTCCACACCCATGTAACGCCTGGTGAGCAAATTGATATGCTCCCTGTCCGTGTCGTCCCTCATCTCGACGACAGGACCGCGCACCGCCAACCAGCGCGCCCGGTTGTCTGGATCGAGGATGATCAGTGATACGTATGGCCGTTTGCGCAATATGCGATGCTTCAATCGGTTCTTCTCGCTGTTGAAGTAAATAAAATCGCCATCATAGTTGAACCACACGGGCGTCATTTGCGACGCGCCGTCTGCCAGGGTTGTGGCCAGAATCATCAATAATGGGCGTTCGAGAAGATCGTGGAAGGCGCTGGGAATCGGTTTTAGTTCCATGGGTCGCATGTTAACCCAAAGAGGATCAATCGCGTAACCGTTCTCAGGCATAATCTGGAGTATGAGCCAGAATAAGCCTTATGCGGTGTATCTCGAAATTGGAAAGGGGCGCACCTTCGCCGGAGCAATGGATTGGCCCGGCTGGTGTCGCAGCGGGCGGGATGAGGCGACGGCGCTCCAGTCGTTGCTCGACTACGCGCCGCGTTACGCCCGTATCGTCGCGGCAACGGATTACGGTTTTGCGCCCCCGGCGGGGTTGTCGGGGATTGATGTGGTAGAACGCAATCCGGGTGAGTCCAGCACTGACTTTGGCGTGCCTGGCGTACCGCCCTCGTGCGACTTTCAGGAAGTTGATGAGGCCGAGTTGCGCCGCCTGCAGGCGTTGCTCACAGTCTCGTGGGATGCCTTCGATGACGTGTATGCATCTGCGCAGGGGAAGCAATTGCGCAAGGGGCCGCGCGGCGGCGGGCGCGAGGTGGATGAGATAAAACGTCACGTGGCAGAGGCGCAGATCGCCTATCTGGGGCGCATTGGCGTGAAGCTTTCATCTGCTGAGGGCGAGAACGCGGACTATCTGCGGCAGGTCGTGTTGGACTCGCTCGATGCCGCGGTGCATCACCGATTGCCGGAGCGGGGGCCGCGCGGCGGGGCGTTGTGGAAGCCGCGTTATTTCATCCGCAGGGTCATCTGGCACATCGTCGACCATGCCTGGGAGATTGAAGACCGTATTCTGTGAAGGCATCCGGGCAACTCAGACTCCCGGAATTTTCTAAATTCCGGGAGTCTGAGTTGCGTTGCGACGAACCAATCTAACTAATAACCACTCCAAGCCACATTCAGGTTGCCGGGGCCACTGATGTGCCGGTAGGCGATGGTGATGGTGTGTTGCCCCTGAGCAAGCGGTGCATGGGTCGTTCCGCTCGTGGTCAGGCTGGGTGAATTGCCCCAGTTGTTGATCACCATATCTTTGTCCACCCACACCAGTATGCCGTCATCGGCAGTGGCCGAGAAGGTGTAGTTGCCAGCCGACATCCACATGGACTCGGTTAGCCGCACTGACCAGTTCGTCGTCGGCACACCATAATAGGGTGAACCGGTTGGCCAGTAGAACGAGATCGTGCTGGCGAATCCGGGCACATTCAGGATGAGTGGACCGTTAATGGTGTCGAGTCCCTGGAAGAACTCGGCATTCCATGGGCTATACGATTGAGACCAGCAATCAGGTCCGTAGCACGGGGGAGTGACGACAGGCGGGATGCATGTCCAGCCATATGGGCAAGTAACTGGCGGCGGCGGGGGTGGCGGGGGGGGCGGCAGACAATCCCATGCATATCTGCAAGGCGACAGCGGAATTGAATTCGGGATGCACAACCGCTGGCCGATCAGAATTTTAGTGCCAGATAGACCATTGGCGCGCTGAATCGAACTGATGGTCGTGCCAAAACGCACCGCCAACCGGGACAGGTTGTCCCCGCTGCGGACGGTGTACTGCAAGCACCTATACGGGGCATCCGCGGGTTTCGCGAGCGCGCTCGCAAACGCTGACAGGGGCGCACTGATTGCAAGAATCGACGCCACAAATAATACGACTGCAAATCGACTGGCGAACCCTTGATGATCACGGTTCATCGGCTTTCCTCCACTATCTATGCACTTTCTAATTAGTTTCTTATTATACGCTCATTTTACTAAGTCGTTTTGCATCATTCCGGCAACGTGCCACTCACTTTCTTGACGAACTTATGGATGCGGTGGAAGAAAGGCGTGTTGGGAAAGAACATGAACGGGCACTGCCCCGGCACAATCTGCATGCCTGCCGACTCGCCAAAGGAAACCGCTGTCTGGCTTACGGAACCGATTCCTTCGCCGCGCTGCATCCAGACGTATTTGACGCCGGCCTGCGCACAATCGCGAATCACCTGCTCGGTGACTTGTGGTGTCGTAGTCAGTAACGCGGCGTCGACCGGCGGTTGGATATCCTGCACGCTTTTGTAGCACGCTTTCCCGTCGATCTCTGGCGCGTTGGGATTCACCGGCACTACCTCATAACCGCGCTTCACAAACTCGCTCATCAAGGCGCGGCTGAAGTCTTTCGGGTCGCGCGAGACGCCGATAAAGGCGATGCGATGCTGTTGAAGAAATGCGTCGATTGTTTTTATGGATGTCTGGGTCATGGTTGATCGTTCTCCTGCAGATTCCAAGAGTACAACAACCATGCCAAACCCGCATCAGTCGAATGGCGGAATATGTATGACTGGCGCCAGACGCGCTCAGGCGCGCCTAGGCGCGCTCAGGCACATCGAGCGTGCGCAAACGGCGTATCTCCGGCCAGATCTTCGCCACAGCCAGCACGACGATGATCGTGCCTATGCCGCCGCCGACTACTGAGATGATAGGGCCAAACAGCGACGCCGTCAGCCCGGACTCAAACCCGCCTAATTCGTTTGAGGCGCTGATGAAGATGCTGTTGACGGCCGATGTGCGCCCGCGCATCTCGTCGGGCGTCCATGTCAACATCAGTGTGCTGCGGATCACGACGCTGATGTTGTCGAGCGCGCCCAGCGCGCTTAGCATCAACAGCGACAACCAGAATGTGGTGGACAGGCCGAACACGATTGTCGCGATGCCAAATCCGCAAACTGCGATCAGGAGGGTCAGGCCGGCGCGCCGGAACGGCGGCAGGTGCGCCAGCGCCACCGCCATGAGCAATGCGCCCACCGACGGCGCAGCGCGCATCAAGCCCAGTCCCTCAGGCCCGACTTTCAGGATGTCGGTGGCATAGATGGGCAACAATGCGACCGCGCCGCCGAATAGCACGGCGAACATGTCGAGCGTGATTGCGGACAGGATGATCTTGGTGCTGCGGATAAAATGGATGCCTTCCTTCAGCGACTCCATCGTCGCGGCCTTGCGCGACAACGCCAGCGGACGTCCCTTCATCGATAGCACCATCACCAGAAAAGTCACCCCGGCGACTGCGTTGAGAACGTAATTCAGCGTGACATTGTGCAACAGGGCGACGAGTGCGCCGGCGATGGCGGGGCCGGCAATTGACGCCAGTTGCCATGCGCTGCTGCTCCATGTGGCCGCGCTCGTGAAGATTGCGGGCGGCACGGTTTGCGGAAGCAGGGTTGATGTCGCCGGCCCGCTGAACGCGCGCGACAGCCCGATGCCGAACAGACATAAGTAAATCAGCGGGATAGGGCCCTCTGTAAATGACAAAGTAGCCAACCCCAGCACCGAAAGCACCTGCACCATCTGAGCAATCACGACGATGCGCTTGCGGTCGTACTGGTCGGCCACATGCCCGGCGAGAAGCGAGAAAACGATAACCGGTGTGACCTGCGCCAACCCGACCAGCCCCAGTGCCAGGGCGTCGTGTGTGCGCAGCCAGAGTTCCCAGCCGATGGCAAACGACAGCATCTGTTCGCCCAGCGCCATCACCAGCCTGCCCACCAGCAGCAGGCGGAAATCCTTGTAGCGCAGTGCTGCGTATGGATCGCGCTTCACATTTAAGTTCTGATCAGATGTTTGGTCTTCTGGTGTTGTCACCGTGTGCCTCGATACAGATGTCCGAAAAACAGGCTGTTTACAGCGGAGGCTGCAATATAGACGTTGCGGCGCGGATTGTCAACTATGCGCAATACAGGGCATATTCACCTGTGATACGCTAGAACCACAGAGGATTTTGCCTTGTCAATCAGAAGAATTTACACTATTACGCCGGATGGCGCGATGAATCGCGTTGACACCGTCTCGGCTGCGCTGAGCGCTGCGCGCGACGACGCCTACCTGTGGCTGGATTACCACCAGCCCACCCGGCAGGATATTGAGGAGCTGCCTGAATCTTTCGGGCTGCATCCCTTATCGATCGAGGATTGTATTGATGAAGACGAGATTCCCAAGATCGAAGACTATGAGCGCAACTCGTTCATCGTTTTTAACGCGCTCAGTTACGCAAACACCGAGTTGCGCGTTGATGAGGTAAACCTGTTCATCGGCTCGGATTTTCTGATCTCGGTCAGCGGGCACAACGGCCCTGAGCGTGAGCCATTAGGCGATATAGAGCGCATTGCCCGCCAGCACATCGACAGCGTCAGGAAAGGCCCCGCCTTTCTGCTGCATGTGATCATGGACTATCTGGTGGATCGCAAGTTTGACGCAGTTGAGGCGCTTGGCGACGAACTGGATGCCGTCGAAGAGATCATGATGGCGGATGTGGCGAAGTCCAAGCCGGAAGTGCTCATGGACATGCGAAGCAACCTGCTGACCGTTCGCAAAACGCTGTTTCACGAACGAGAAATCCTGCTTAAAATATGCCGGCGCGACTGCCCGTATATCCCGGAACCATCAATTTATCATTTCCGCGATATTTACGACCACCTGGCGCGCTTCTTTGAACTGTCCGAAAGCTATCGCGATATCGTCACCAGTTTGAGGGAGATGTATCTGACCTTGTTGAACAATCAGATGACCAAAGCTTCGAACGACACCAACCTGTCCGTGCGACGGCTGACGATCATCACGACAATCTTCATGCCGCTCACGTTGCTCGCCGGGATCGGAGGTATGTCCGAATGGTCGATGATGACCGGGCCTGATAACTGGCGCATCGCCTATCCCGCTTTCATTGTCGCAATGGTTCTCATTGGCATCGCTAACTTTGCTCTCATTCGCTGGATCGAGAAGAATCCACCCAAACAGTAAGGAATCATGGAGAGAAAACTAGATTTCCCCGCCACGGTCAATGCGCGCGACCTGGGCGGTTACACAACAACTGGCGGCGCAACCACCCGCTGGGGCGCACTGGTGCGCGCTGACAGCACTTCGCGACTCACACCCGCCGGGGTGCAGGCTGTATTAGATTATGGTGTGCGCACGATCATCGATCTGCGCTTTGCGGATGAAGTTGAACGCCATCCCAGCGCGTTCGAATCCACCAATCACGGCAGCCGGTATATTGCGCATTCATTACTTGGAGAATCGTGGGAGCGATTCATTGAACATGGCGCCGTTTTCGGGGACAGTTACTGGTATGGCTCATTCCTCGACCTGCGTCAATCTCAAATTGGACATGTGCTTGGGCTTATCGCCGATGCGCCGGCTGGCGGTGTGCTGTATCACTGCGCTGTCGGCAAAGATCGCACCGGTGTGATCAGCATGTTGCTGCTCACGAACGCCGGTGTGCCAGATGAGATCGTGGCGCAGGACTATGCGCTCAGCGCCGTCTATCTGCGCGAGGAAGCCATTCAGTACATCAACATGACCGATGACCCCGCGCAGAAAGCGCGCGTCGAGGACGGTTACAGTTGCCGGCCGGAGTACGCCCTTGGCACGCTGAACCACCTGAACCGGCGCTACGGCAGCGTTCAGGGTTATATGCGCGCAGTCGGGCTGACGGACGAACAAATTACGCGGTTGTGCAAGCGGCTGGTGTGATGCGGCGTCAGATTTCCTGTCCCTTGAACTGGCTGATATACAGGTGCTGGTAGAAGCCGTGTTGCGCGAGCAACTGGTCGTGCGAGCCTTGCTCGACGATTTCGCCGTTATTGATGACGATCACGTTGTCCGCGTCGCGGATGGTGCTGAGGCGGTGGGCGATGACGAAGCTGGTGCGCCCCTCCATCAGGCGCAGCAGCGATTTCTGGATGCGCGCTTCGGTGCGGGTGTCCACGCTGCTCGTCGCCTCGTCGAGGATCAGGATGGCCGGGTTGGCCAGGATGGCGCGCGCGATCGAGAGCAACTGGCGCTGTCCCTGGCTCAGGTTGCTGGCGCGCTCCGAGAGCATCGTCTGGTAACCCTCCGGCAACTGGAGGATGAAGTGATCGGCGTCGGCCATCTCGGCCGCCTTTATCACTTCCTCGTCAGTGGCGTCCAGCCGCCCGTAACGGATGTTCTCCATGACGGTGTTCGAGAATAGATAGGTGTCTTGCAGCACCAGCCCAAGCCGGCGGCGCAGGTCGCCCTTCTTTATCTCGCGGATATCGTTGCCGTCGATCATGATGCTGCCGCCGTTGATCTCGTAGAAGCGCGTCAGCAGGTTGATGATCGTCGTCTTGCCCGCGCCGGTGGGGCCGACGAGTGCGATCATATCGCCGGCATTGGCGTGCAGCGACATGCTTTTGATGATCGGCTTTCCGGGGTTGTATTCGAACTGAACGTGATCGAAACTGACGTCGCCCTTTAGCGTCTCCAGTGGGAGAGCTCCTATAGGATCCTGCACTTCAGATGCGACATCGAGAATCTCGAACACGCGCTCGGCGCCCGCTAACGCTGCCTGAATGGTGTTGTACAGGTTGGCAATCTGCCGTAGTGGGTTGATGAAGTTTTGCCCGTAATTGATGAACGTGGCAATGATCCCAACGCTGACCAGCCCCTGCAATGCCAGCCAACCGCCCAGGCCGGCCAGCACGATGACGAAGAAGTTGCCCAGCACGTTAGTCAACGGCATGAGCAGCAGGGCGTAGGTGTTAGCGTACACGCCCGCTTTGTACACTTCCTGGTTGCTTGCGCGAAACGCCTCGATCACCGACTCATTGCGCCGGAACGCTTTGACGACCTTTTGCCCGCTGATCGCCTCTTCCATCACGCCGTTCAGCGCGCCGAGGTGTTTCTGCAACCCCTGGAATCCCTTGCGGGTGTATTTGGCTACGAACTGCGTGAACCAGAACATGATGGGCAGAACGAGCAGCGACGCGAGCGCCAGCCAACGATCGAGCACGAACATGGCAATGATGATGCCGAGCATCGAAAGGACGCTGGCAATCAACGATGTCACGTTTTGCGACACCGCCTGATTCACTGCATCAATATCGTTGGTCAAGCGACTCATCAACTCACCCGCTGATCGGCGATCAAAGAAACTGAGCGGCAGGGTTTGTATATGGCCGAACAAATCCTCGCGCACTCGTTTCAGCGCCTTTTGCGAGAGACCAGCCATCAGCCAGTTCGCCACCGACTGAAACAAGTTATTGAATAAAAACACCGCCAACATGGCAACAGCAATCGGAACCAGCCCATCGATCAGCTTATGTGAGATGAACTTGTCAATGGCCTGTCCCATCAGGTATGGCCCCGCCAAACCGAGCAGTGTGTATGCAACGACAAGTGCGATGATGAAACCGAGCAGCACCTTGTAGCGCGAAAAATAGCCCATTAGGCGATTGAGCGTGCTGCGCGGGTCTTTGGCTTTCTCGAAGCGCGTATTCATGGGGCCGCGACCCATCGCGGCGCGCACTGACGCGGTCGATTCTCGACTTTGCTGCATGGTCATGCGCGCACCTCCGCCGGGCGGGACGCCGGTTTAGTTTCGAGTTGTGGCAACGGCGCCGCTTGGATGCCGGCCTCCAGCCGTGGCCCGGCGCCGAGTTGCGAATCATAAATTTCGCGATAAATCAGGCTGGACTGCATCAACTCGCGATGGGTGCCCTCTGCGACGATGCGCCCTTTGTCGATGACGACAATCTTATCGGCTTTCAGCACCGTGCTGATGCGTTGCGCCACAACGAAACTCGTGCTGTGCTGCATCAACGCGTCCAGCGCGTCCTGGATTTTCGTTTCAGTCTCGACATCCACTGAGCTTGTGCTGTCATCCAGAATGAGGATGCGCGGGCGCATCAGTAATGCGCGCGCGATCGCCATGCGCTGTTTCTGCCCGCCCGAAAAGTTCGCGCCGCGTTGTTCGACATGCGTCTCGTACTGCTTTGGCATTTTCATGATGAAATCGTGCGCCTGCGCCGCCATGGCTGCAGCGATGACTTCCTCGTCTGTGGCATCAGGCTTGCCATAGCAGATATTTTCACGAACGGTTCCGCTGAACAGGATTGACTCCTGCGGCACGATGCCGATCTGCGCCAGCAATGAATCCTGTTTCAACAATCGCACGTCAATTCCGTCAAACAGAACGCGTCCCGATGTGGCGTCATAAAAGCGCGGGATGAGATTCACCAAAGTCGACTTGCCTGCGCCCGTAGCGCCGAGGATCGCCACTGTCTGCCCGGGCTCCGCTGTCAAGTTGATGTCAGCCAGAACCTGCTCGTGACTGTTGCCTATGTAGTGAAACGATACGTTCTCAAACACCACGCGTCCCAGGGTTTTGGCGGGCAGCAACTGGGCGTCTGTCTGGTCGAGAACCTGGGGCGTCGTATCGAGAATTTCATTCATGCGTTTGGCCGAGGCAATCCCCGCCGCCCATGTGTTCGCCAGCATCGTCATCATGATTAAAGGCGACATGGTCGTAAGCAGGTAGTTTGAGAAGGCGACGATTTGTCCAACTGACATGCTACCTTGCGCTACTTGCAAGCCGCCTGCGTAGATCACGATCACCACGCCGATATTGACGCACATCGTCAACGCCGGTCCCATCGATGACATGAATTGCATCACTTTGATAGAACGCGCCGTCAGGTCCTCGTTGGCGACTTCAAAGCGTTCTGCCTCGTGGTCGGCGCGCACAAATGATTT
>Ga0114951_10002415_pt1 | contig 21183 bp, 16 predicted proteins | sample AM7aDNAmetaG_FD_88677 | JGI IMG/M metagenome (GOLD analysis project Ga0114951, IMG submission 88677) | Freshwater microbial communities from Finland to study Microbial Dark Matter (Phase II) - AM7a DNA metaG | ecosystem: Environmental > Aquatic > Freshwater > Lake | place: Finland: Lake Alinen... | reverse complement strand
TGCTCTTCCGAAAGAGCATTGAAATGCGGCCTATATCGTTGGAGGTATACGATGTTATGAACCTTGATCATCAATATGAAACAGTCTACGATGTGCTGAGCCTTTCCAGTTAACCACATTCAGTGATACTCATGAATACCAGAGCAACCGGGCTGATCCTGATGCAAAAAAGTAAGTGTATCCAGATTAACAATCAAATGTAATGGCAGATTCGATACGGGTTCTCTATGTAGATGACGAACCCGGATTGCTGGGCATCGGTAAAGTTTTCCTTGAGAGGTATGACAAGGCATTTACCGTTGATACGCTCACTTCCGCCAGCGAGGCACTCACGCAGCTGAACAGGGAGTGCTATGATGTCATCATCTCTGACTACCAGATGCCGGAGATGGACGGGATTACATTCTTAAAGCGACTCAAAGCATCAGGCAATACCACACCATTTATCATCTTCACTGGCCGGGGACGTGAAGAGGTGGTCATCGAAGCAATTAATGAGGGAGCAGATTTTTATCTTCAGAAAGGCGGCGAGCCAAAGGCGCAGTTTGCCGAGCTTTCGAACAAGATCCGTTATGCAGTAACCAAGAGACGCGCCGAAGAGGCGCTTCGCCAGCGTGAACATGATTTTACATCCCTGGTTGAGAATGCCACGGATATGATCGTGCGGTTTGATACCAGTCTGCGCTACATCTATTGCAACCCGGTATTCGAGCGCCTGATGGGGGTCCTGTTACCACAAATCCGGGGAAAGACCCCGCTGGAATCAGCGACATCTCCAGAGTGGAACCGGTTTATCGAAGCATCACTGCGATGGACTCTTGAAATTGGGAAAGAACAGGAGGTTGAACTGTTGGTTCCCACCACGTCTGGCAAGCGGTTTTTGCTGACCCGCATCGTACCAGAGCACGACGTTTCGGGAAGTATTATCTCACTCTTGGCCACCACCCGCGACATCACGGACCGGAAACTGGTCGAAGAGGCCCTGCGGGAGAATGAGGTGAAGTTTAAGACCCTGTTCGAGACGGCGACGGATGCCCTCTTCATGATGGATGCATCCGTATTTTTAGACTGCAACCGTAGTACACTCGAAATTTTCGGTTGTTCACTTGACCAGATAATCGGGCATTCTCCCCTGGAATTTTCGCCTGATCGCCAGCCGGACGGCCGTCTTTCTGCGGAAAAAATAAAGGAAAAGATCGATGCGGCCTTATCCGGCGACCCCCAGTTTTTTGAATGGGTCTATCTCCATTATGACCGCACCCCATTCGACGCTGAAGTAACATTCAATAATATTCCGCTCGGAAATTCGTGGTTCCTACAATCTGCGGTCAGGGATGTCTCCACCCGCAAACATGCCGAACGCGCACTCCTCGCGAGCGAGACGTTCAACCGGAGCCTTGTTGAAAATCTACCCGATTACATCGTGGTGCATGGACAGGATGGGAGGATACTGTACGCGAATCCTGCTTCTTCGAGGGGACTTGGTTATAACACCGACCAGTTTGTCGGAACATCCCTGCTCTCGCACGTGGCAGAAGAGCATCGTTCTGTTCTCCTCTCGATCATATCGGCTGATAAAGAATGGACCAAAATTCCCCTTGATGAGATCGATCTTCTCACACGTGATGGGAGCTGGAGATCCGTGATCGTGAAATGCACCCCAATCCAATACCAGGACAACCCCGCGTACCTCACGTTATTCGTTGACATCACCGAGCGGAAAAAGGCGGAAGCAGCGCTCCGTGAAAGTGCAGACCAGTACCGCAACGTGGTCGAGGACCAGACGGAATTCATATGCCGGTTCAGGCCGGATGGTACCCATATCTTCGTTAATGAGGCATACTGCCGGTATTTTAATCTTAAACGGGAGGAGATCATCGGGCATCGGTTCCGGCCGCAACTCCATCCGGAGGACCAGGAGATCGTGGCACAGCACCTGGCCTCATTAACTGCAAAGGACCCCGTGATGAATATCACCCAGCGGATCATGATGCCTGATGGCCGCACGCAGTGGCAGCGGTGGAGCGACCGGGCAATCTTCGATGAAAACGGTCATGTAATTGAATACCAGTCTGTCGGCCGTGATATTACCGGGCAAAAAGAAGCAGAACTCGCTCTTCTCGAAAGTGAATCACGGTTACATGCGGCGGTCCATGGTTCCCCGATCCCGAAATTTGTGATTGATAAAAACCACGCGGTCATCTACTGGAACAAGGCACTTGAAGAACACAGTGGGATCAGGGCCGCTGAGATGGTCGGTACAAACCAGCAATGGAGAGCATTCTACCCCCATCAACGCCCCTGCCTGGCTGACCTCCTGGTTGACGGTGCTATCGGGAAAATACCCCAATGGTACGAAGGAAAGTATGGCACGTCAAAATTTATTGAAGGTGCATACGAAGCCACAGACTTTTTCCCGAAACTGGGAACAACAGGGATCTGGTTGTATTTTACCGCTGCACCAATCCGGGATACAAAAGGGAATATTATTGGGGCAATGGAGACGCTCGAAGACATTACCCTGCGTAAATTGGCTGAGGAGGCACTCCGGCAATCAAACAGAAATCTCAAGCTCTTATCAAGTATTACACGGCACGATATCAACAACCAACTGGGCATTCTACAGGGATATTCCGGGATACTCGAAGAGACGCAGCTTGATCCCTCACAACGTGAATATTTTAAAAAGATTACAGCGGCCGCAGATCGGATCTCTGCCATGATCCGGTTCACGAAGGAATACGAGGAGATCGGCGTTCATGCCCCGGCATGGCAGGACTGCCACGCTCTCATCGACAATGCGGCAAAGCAAGCCACCCTGGGAGATGTAATGGTAAAGAACGATATACCAGCCGGTGCAGAAGTGTTCAGCGACCCGCTGATTAGCAAGGTCTTCTACAACCTGATAGACAACGCATTGCGATACGGCGGTAAGATTAAGTCCATTACGTTCTCTGTGGAGGAAAACCAACAGGATCATATTCTGATATGCGAGGACGATGGCGATGGTATTCCCACCGAAGAGGCGGAGAAAATATTCGAACGGGGATTCGGAAAGAATACCGGGATGGGTTTGTTTCTCTCCCGTGAGATCTTATCGATTACCAATATTTCCATCCGTGAGACGGGTGAACCGGGTAAGGGAGCACGGTTTGAGATGACAGTGACAGAAGATAAGTGGCGTATGGACCGGGCTGCAGGTCCCGGATAGAGTACATATACATCATTCCAGCAGTGAATGAAGCCATTTCTCGTTTTTCATCCGTACAGGTGCAGGGGTCTTTATTGGTCTCTAAAGCTTTGGATCCAGGGTAAAGCAAATTCAGGAAGAAATAGTCCGGATCTCGGAAAAAGTAACTGGTTACAATGACGGTATGGGAATGTCCATCAATTCATGTACTGGTCCCGAACACGATGGAATCGATCCATGCAGCCAGATACCCTATCACCCCCGGTCTCTTTCTAAACCAGTTCACAGTGACCAATTCACGCCAGCGCTACCATCATCATGGCCAATGGGTTTGTACCTACATTACCTGAATTGCCGGACACAGGAGAGCGAGGGGTAATATGAATTCTTTCGCTGGACCTCCCGATTGTTTACCATTCATCAACTTCTAATGTATCGTTTCATATTTTTTGTTTAGAGGGGATGTTAATTTCCTTTGTAGTGTGCGGATCTTTTATTTTCCTATGCAGTCGCTGATGGCCCGGGGAAGAGGAAAATTTTTATAAGCCCTTGTCTACGTCTTTCCTGTAACGAGGAAAAAATCATGGCAACAATTACACCCTACAGTACCGTTCACCTTATTGCTGAGGCAGGTGTTGATCCAAAAATTTGGAATACGATACCCTCACCAATTGTCATCGAAAAAACAAAGACTGAAATAGAGAAACGTGGTGTCCGGGTTATTATCGCAGAAACCGGAGAAGAAGCCCTCTCAATTCTCAAGGGTCTGATTCCTCAGGGTGCAGAGGTGATGAATGGTTCATCGACGACCCTGATCGAGATCGGTTACGATGAGTTCATTGCGGGAGATAAAACAGGCTGGGACCTGTTACATAAGAAAATTACTGCTGAAAATAATGCGACAAAGAGGGCAGAGTTGAGAAGGAAATCTGTCACCGCAGACTATTTTGTCTCTGGTGTGAACGCGATCTCAGAGACAGGTGAGATTGTCGGGTGCGATGCCAGTGGGAGCAGGGTGGGTGCCTGGCCTTTCGCCGGAGGTCACCTCATCCTTGTGTCCGGAGTGAACAAAATTGTCCCGACCCTCGATGATGCATTCAAACGGATCAGGGATTATGTCTATCCGCTCGAGAACGTACGGGCCAGGAATGCATACGGGATACCGAGTAGTATCGGAAAATATGTCGTTCTTGTCAATGAACGAACTCCGGACAGGACTACACTTATCCTCGTTAAGGAAGCACTCGGTTATTAATTTTTTAGGGAATTTTCAATCCAAAACCCGACAAATATCTCAATAAATTTCATTTTTACTCGTTTTTGTGGTACCTGGCCTTTTTCCGGTTGGACCTGACTGTCGTTACGAGTCATTTGTGGGGGTGTCTGAACGGTTACAAGATCGAAGACTTTGATTGCCGGGCCGGTCAAATAGCAACTGAAAAATCCCGGGATCCTCAACGATATCACATGCAGGCATCCGGCAGGTCTGTTCCGTCATCGACATACCATACGTAACAAGGGGCTTATGTGCTCTTTTCCTCCATCCGCCACGTTCCCATCGGTACAAGCATCTCGAACCTGGCGCCGGTGCCCGGGACCCCTGACTCTCGGATCGATATATGTGTGATGGACAGGATTTCTGATGACAGGAAAAGTCCGAAACCGGTGTGTTTAAAGAATTCACGCCTGAATATTTTCTCTTTTACCTCGTAAGGGACCCCAACACCATCATCTTCATAGATGATGGAAAGTCCGTTGTCATCCTCCACAGAGGAAAACCGAACGTTACTGAGTCGTTCCCCGTGCCGGATGGAGTTCTCGACAAGGTTGTAAAACACCCGCTGGAGCAGCGGGTCTGCATAGACCTCTAGTGGAGGCAGGTCGATCGTCAAATCGATGCCCTTCAGGGCAAGGGGTTTGACCGCGGCCCTGATGGTTTCGGTTACATCCTGCCACATTGCAGTTTTGATACCAATGTCCTGGTAGAACCTCGTGAACTGGATCTGGTTCATGATCGTCTCAGCTGCCTGGTATTCAAGGTCAAGGTAGTCCCTGACCGTGGGGTCCAGTCCCTCTGTATCCCTGATTAGTTCGATGTAACCGATCAGGATGGTCAGCTGGTTATTGATATCGTGTCGGGTGAGGCTCGAGAGCAGGTTTAGTTTTTTGTTTGCGAGGTAAATTGCGTCCCGAGCTTTCTTCAGGTCATTCAGCTGGTTATCAGCGACATTTTTCATGTCCCGGTATGCCTTTACCTGGTTTGTCAGGTCTGATACATCCTCGATCAGGACCAGGGCATACATCCGGTTGTTATGATGAAGCGGGATAAAAGAGATCTTCTCTACCCTGAGGCCCCCGTTTGGGAAAGAACACGGGACCAGGTGTGGATGGAACGAAGATGAGAAGAGCACGGCCGGACCACCTTCGAAAAGCTGGGAGATGCGGTCAAAAACGGATGGCTTTGTTAAGGCAGGATATCGTTCAATCAGGTTTGTTCCTTTAGCCTCCTCCGCTGAGATGCCGGTCCATTCTGCCATGCAGGCGTTCCAGAAGCTGATGGAATAGTCTGGCTGGATAATAACGATTCCATTCGGTATCAGGTCCAGGAGCCCAAACGGCATTGTCTCATCAGGAGTGTCTTCCATCTTTTTTTGAATCCTCATCAGGCCGATACCCGCTCTATGCTCGCAACAAGGGCGTCAAGGGATCCTATCTCGAGGATCAGGAGGATATCACCTTCAATATTGAGCTTCTCTACCAGGAAATTAGTGCGGGCCAGTAGCACACATTCGTCATGTGAAGTTTTTCGTTTTAAGCGGGCCAGGTTGATCATAGGACCTTCATAATAGGTCGGTATCGAATAGACCAGGTGTTCTGACAGTACGTTTGCGATTGAACCCATCACCGCGTTAATAATGATATTCCCCACCTCTTTTAAGGCTTCTATCCGCAATGCATCAAGTTCGGGACTTTTTTCTATATCCCCTGTGAGGAGCATGACAAGCGCAGTGGCACTCTCAGGAGGGAACATGACGGCGCTGATCCCAGAGAATGTGCCCTTGAAATTGAGCAGCACGGCGGATAATGTGTCCCCGGAAATAATGGTATTCCCGACCGTCGTGATATCATCAAAGGGGACGATCCTGATGGATGGGATCTGGAGACGGATGTGCGAACCTGTCATCTCCTGGAGTTGTCCGGCAGCCCTGCCAACCCCGATATTTACAATCTCCCGGATAGCGTCAATTGCCTGGTCATCGATCTCTATCATCGCACTCCACCAGCAAGCGCTTGCACGATTGCAGATTTGAGCAGGTCTTTCTGGACCGGTTTGTTCAGGTACCTGAATGCACCCAGCTCCATGCAGTGGTCCCTGGTCATGGTCTGGACGTCCGATGTGACGATGATGATGGGCACTTTTATCCCTCTGGCCCTTATTTGTTCAAGTACCCAGATACCATCAAATTCGGGCATGAGGAGGTCGCTGAGAATGACGGCAGGTTTTTCCTTGAGAATACGTTCAATACCCTCATGCCCATTTTCTGCGGTGATAATATCATATCCTAAGTCCTTGACTATGCTCGAAATAATTTTGCGCTGAAACGCCGAATCCTCTATGAGAAGAACTTTAACCATACGTGAAGCTCCCGGGGAATTGTATTGATTATGTTAAAAGACATATTACTTAAGGTTATAAGAGTTTATCATTCGGTATCTGCCCCGGACTCGGGGTAGGTTCGGGCAAAATGAGGATTCCTTAAACACGAAACATCAGAAATCTTTTTCGTTTGAAGATCGGGACGACTTGCGGGTACCCGCAGAAAAATACCTTGATTGTTTGTCGGGCCCTGGGACAGTTTATTATTCCTGCGTACCGGCCGGGGTTACCTGGCACTCTTCCCTTTTTGTCCGCCACGTCCCCTTCGGCACCACCATCTCAAACCGTGCCCCTTTCCCGGGCTCGCCGTTCTCCGTGATTGTGATCCCGGTGATAGTCAGGATCTCCCTGGAGAGGGAAAGGCCAAGTCCGGTATTCTTTCCGAACCCCCGGTCGAAGATCTTCACCTTCTCTTCTGCCCTCACACCTTTGCCATCATCCTCACATATGATCAGGCGGTCATCATCCTGTTCCTCAACAGAGAACCGGATGGTCTTAACCTTCTCGCCATACCGGGCTGCGTTGTCCATCAGGTTGTAAATGACCTTGGCAATCAGTGGATCAGCAAGTACTTCTGTTCCGGCAGGGATTTCGTTGCTCACCCTGATCGTTCCAAGTGGGGCCTCTGTTGCAGCAGTATCGATCAGTTTACGGGTATTTTGCCAGGTGGGGGCCATTACGCCGATCGCCTCGTATTCCTTTGTGAACTGGATCATTGCTGATATCCGCTCTGCAGCGGCGAGTACTTTCCGGAGATACTCGTGGAATGCAGGGTCTGGCTGATCACTTTCAAGGATACTAAGGTACCCCTGCAGCACCGTCAGCTGGTTATTGATATCGTGTCGCGTGATGCTGCTCAGGAGGGTGAGCTTCTTATTTGCTGCGTCAAGCGAGGTTGAATATTTGGTGAGTTTCTGTGTGTAGTCCTCCCGCTCCCTTTCAAGATCTTTTTGATCCGTGATATCCCGCCCAACCGACTGGTATTCAACAAGCCTCCCAGTTTTATCAAAGATCGCCCGGTCGCTCCATTGTTGCCACCGGGTGTACTGCTGTCAGGCATGATGATCCGCTGGTCGACCGTCCCGTGTGGCTGCCCGGGGGTGAGGGCAGTAAGGTGCCGGGCAACAAGTTCCCTGTCCAGAGGGTGGATGACCGGCTTGAACAAATGTCCGATAATCTCCTCTTTTTTCTTATTAAAATACCGGCAATACGCATCGTTGACAAAGATATGGGTGCCATCCGGCAGGAACCGGCAGATGAATTCGGTCTGGTCTTCGACGACATGGTGATACCGTTCCTCACTCTCCCTGAGCGCCGCCTCTGCCTGTTTTCGGTCACGGTTCAACAGGGTAATCGAAACCTGGTCGGCGAGCTGGCAGGCAAACGCGATCTCATCGCTTTCCCACTGATGGGTGAGGTTGACATGTTCAAAGCAGATCACCCCTAGGTTGTGCCCGGAAACCCGAATTACCGCGTCCAGCATGGACGTAATGTGGTTCGGTACGAGGTAGCCTTCTCCGTACCCCGCCGTGCGTGGGTCAGTCAGTGGGTCATGGGCATCGATATACTGGGCCTTGCTCAACGCATCGAATTCTTTTTCATATTCTGACCGTTTTAGTTCCTGGTTGGCAGAATGCCTGTCATGCGACTTTTCGTAGAGATCAATGCACCGCAACTCATCTCCGATATGGCTGAACAGCCATACACTGGCCCTTTCCACACCAAGCACGTCCGATGCCATTTCAGTCAGGCCACTTGAAAAACTGTCAACATCTCCCGAGAGAAGTGAGGGTGAGAGAGTGAGCGTCGCCAGCGCTGCCTGTTGGTCCCGGGTTCTTTTCAACGAAGCAACAACAGTTTCCTCTGCATGCTTACGTTCGGTGATGTCACGATTGCTACCGCGGCTCCCACGGTACTCCCCGTTGGGACCATAGACCGGCTGGCTTTCGTGGCTAATCCACCGTTCTTCGCCGCTCCGGGTAATAATACGGAATTCCAGGGATACCCGCTCTCCAAAACTCTTTTGCTGAGAAGATAAATGGTCCATGATGAGATCACGGTCATCGTGATGCGCAATCGCGGCCAGGAGATCGGGGTTACCCATGAATTCATCAGGCCGGTATCCGGTTATCCGTTCACAGGATGGCGATACATAGATGAATTTCCGGTCCGGGGCGATCCAGAATTCCCAGTCAGATGTAAAATCTGCCACGGTATGATATTTGTCCTCGCTCTCCCGCAATGCCCGTTCCTGCTGGACAAGTTCATCTAAATTGGCACGAAGTTCCTCTTCCCCCGCAGCATTCTGCTCATAGGAGACGTTGAGTTCCTCGTTTTTCCGAAGGAGCTCCTCCTCGACACGTTTCTTCCCGGTATTGTCAAATGTAACGCCATCGAAAATCAGCCGGTCATGTTCGATTGACGGGCTTGATAGAACGCTAATCCAGATCTTTTTTCCAGATGGGTGGACATACTCACTTTCAAACTCCCAGAGTGTTTTTGTCCGGATGGCATGCTGGATCGTACGAAGAAATCGTTCCTGGTCTTTTACAGCGAGTCCATCAATGAATCGGTCAAGGAACGTACCTACATCATTGTCAAGACCAAGAACCTCTGCGCTGCGTTTGCTGATATAATCAAACCCGGTTGTCCCGTCAGGGTTGACGAAGAACCTATAGACCACCCCGGGTATGTTATTTGTCATGGTTTCAAGGCGTGTTTTACTCTCCTCCAGTGCCTCTTCTGCCCGTTTTCTCCCTGTGATATCCCGGAAGGACCACACCCGGCCAAAGCGGTGACCATCCAGGATCATCGGGAAGGAATACCGTTCAATCACCCGGTCATCTTTAAATGTGAGAATGTCCATGTCCACGGCATCCGATTCATAGAGCGACTTCACTTTTGCAAGAAACGCTTCGGGGTCGATTAACTGGTCCAGGACGAAATCCAGTAACGCCGAATCGTTGTTGCTCTGCATGATAGAATCAGGGACATGCCAGATCTCGGCAAATCTCCTGCTCGCATGCAAAATCTTCCCAAATTTGTCCACGGCAAGAATGCCGTCAGCCGTGGATTCAAGCGTCGCCCGGAGCTGCGTTTCCCTCTCCTGCAGCATCTGCCCCTGCCTGGCCAGTTCATCCAGGTTGGCCCTGAGTTCCTCCTCACCTGCAGCAATCTGCTCGTACGAGGCTAAAAGTTCGGTGCTTTTCTTCTGGATCTCTTCATCAGCCCGTTTTTGTTCGGTAACATCCCTGATTGATGCAATGGCACCAATTACTGTCCCGTCATCGTTATAGAGGCGGGATGTCTTTATATTCAGGACAGAATCTTTCCCAGGGGCATGGGAGAGCATCGTCTCTGCAATAAGGTTTTCACCCTCTTTTTTGATACGTGTGTAGGTGTCATAAGAAAGTTCTTCATCGGGAACAGATACGAGGTCGATCAGGATTGGGCGGCGCTCCCCGTAAAAGGGGATAGAGTATTCATAATTTCCCTTGCCCAGCATATCATGGGCTGCAATGCCGGTCATTTCCTCTATCGCTTTATTCCAGGCAATCACATGCCCCTGTATATCGATTGCGAAGGTCGCATCAGGAAGGAAATTAATAATATCATAGAGGCGTCTCTCGGTATCTTTTGCCAGCTGTTCTGTCCTTTTGCGGTCTACTGCCGAGCAGATCATATGCGCAAGTTCAGTGAATTGTGCCTTTGGCTCTCCTCCTTTCTGGAGATAGAAATCTGCACCGCTGTTGAGTGCCTCGATGATTATTTCTTCGCGCCCCCGGCCCGTGAAGATGATAAACGGCGTGGTATCCCCCGAGGCCTTGAGCTGCTTGAGGAACGTAATCCCGTCCATCTCCGGCATCTGGTAATCAGAGATGATCGCATCATATCGTTCCCGGCCCAGCAGCTCCAATGCTTCCCTGGCGGAAGTGAGCGTATCAACATCAACATCTCTCTGTCTTTTGAGGAACCGTTTGGCAATAGAGAGGAGGTCTGGTTCGTCATCGACATAGAGTACCCTGAGTGGCAGGGGCATTATATATGCTCTACCTCCCTCCGCCATATCCCTGTATGCATTTTCATCTCGAATCGTGCCCCTTTCCCGGGCTCGCCGTTTTCGAGGATTGTGATCCCGGTGATAGTGAGGATCTCCCGTGACAGGAAAAGGCCAAGCCCGGTTCTCTTTCCGAATCCGCGTTCAAAGATCTTCTCTTTTTCTTCGGCAATAACCCCTTCGCCGTCATCCTCACATATGATCTGGCAGTCATCACCCTGTTCCTCTACAGAGAACCGGACGGTTGAAACGTTCCCGCCGTACCGGACTGCGCTGTCCATCAGGTTGTAAAAGACCTTGGCAATCAGCGGATCGGCGAACACCTCAGTTCCGACCGGGATGTCATTGTTCACCCTGATAGTTCCTATAGGTGCTGAAACAACAAGAATTATTGCGGTCTTTCGGAGCATCCCTGCCCAGCTTGCAAAATCAAATCATAAATTTCAATACCGGGTTATCAAGTCCGGTGCCCGTGTCGCTGTGTACGAATCATCGCTCAACTGGGTCAAAGAACCGGGGGTTGTTATTATCTGCCACCGGACCAGGGAGGGCAGGCTTCCTCTTTCTGTTCATGAAGAAACATCCCATTTCAAACTCTACATGACTGACACGGGGCTCCTTTTCGCTCAATTCGGTATCCCTGCCTATCTGATTTTACAAAGAAGTTCCCAACTGGATATTATTAAAGGTGCACTTACAGAAAATTACGTCTATTTTGCACGTATTGTCAATGGATATATCCCCTATTACTGGGAATTGCAGGGAAATGCCGAAGAGGACTTTGTCATTCAAAATAAATCCGGTGATATCATCCTGATAGAAGTAAAATCTTCGGAGAATGTGAGGTCAAAAAGCCTTGCACAATATGCTGAATATTATCATCCACGTTACGCCATCCGGATATCCACAAAAAATTTTGGATTTGATAACAACATTCAATCGGTACCCCTTGTATGCAGTACACTGCATAAACGAATGACCAGGTACTCTGTGACAGGGACATGTTCCACCCGCTACTTCAGCACTATCTTCTCAAGTAGGTCAAAAAGAATCCCGAAGGTAAGATGTGTGATTACCGCTCCACCGCCCTTGAAACCATCTTATTCTTTCAGATGCAAGCCTCTGATATTAAGGTTATTTTTAAATTCTGATTTTAATTGCAGTTTGTTCCATTTCGGAGTACCTGATGTCCAGATCATTCACCCCCAAAACAGCGAAAATGCAATCTTATGTTGTTTTGGCAGGTGTCATGGTTCATAACGGATAAGGTGTATGGATCCGGATGTGAGAGACACGAAAACTAAATATTGACTGCCACCGCCATGGACCTAAACCCGGGATTGTACCGGGGCATGTATCATTCCCGAAAAGACTGGTCAGTCACTCACCTGATAAGACTTCACGATAGACAGGTTCGGATTCCCTGCCGGAAACCCGTGTAAAACAGCCTGGAATTCACCCGGTTTACCGGAACAATATCCTGGTAAGAGGTAATATCACCCAACCCCATTTAACAAAACCCGCTCCTGTTCGTTTAAATCGCCCGTATTTGCCTCCGATTTATATCGGTACTGAATAAGGCTATATTGAGCAATTTTTTCACAATTCGTCCGATAATTGACCCTTTTTTCATCTTTAGCATTGTGACTGGTTACTTATTTTCACCGTTCAACCCGGAAAGGATGAAATTCCTGTCTTTTCCTTGGGTGTGATCCGCAGGTTGACATGACGAAAGTAGGTCTTTTGTGAACCACGGACATCGGTCCTGATGTGTGTCTTTTCGTCAGGCAATCTTGACGATCTCACAGGGAGATGAAACCATTTGAGGGGCATGTATCTCCCCTTCTGCAACCCCGATCCCCCATCCGATTCGTTGAAGTTACCAGATTCTCTAAATAAGTATAAATCCTCGTCGTTCCTAAATACGGTATTACAATGGCTAAATATTCACGGCATGACGAATCCGTCCTTCATCCCGCCACCTCGAAGAGTAATTCGTTACGGACCACAGTACCTGCCTATATCGTGAACCAGTTCAATCTCAAGAAGGGAGACAAATTAAATTGGGGTATTGAAAACGGGTTTGTTGTTATCCAGGTGGCCAAACTGGAAAACAGGACCATCCAATCGTAATTGAACGCCGGATGGTCACCTGGTACCCCTCAGTCCGGCAAACAGTTGTAAAATGACAGCCTTGGTGGGACACCGGTCACCCGAAAAACATATCGTATCTCCCCGAACGTGACGAACCGTAGAATCCGTTATGGGCCACCACGACCACCGATTTTTTGCGGTCCGGGACATTTCTGTTCACACGGAAAAAACCCTTGTATGTATCACGGTCATCCATCTTCCCGGTCATTTATAAGAAGAGCCCGGACACAACAGGTTGGCATCCATCATCCCCGTTTCGGTCGTCCCCGTCTTACCAGAGCACGGCCACCTCATCTCGCAGTCGGTGGAACAGAACACCACACAAAGGACTAACAGATAAGACCCTCGCCCACTATTTTTTTTGCCCTCATTGCAACTATTCACCGGTGACGCGTCATTCCATGAGAATGGAACGACAAAAATCTAAAGGATTGTAAGACACCTGGCGTCGTCTTTATACGCTTTGGATGAATTGTCAATTCCTGGCATTTATTCCCTATGATACGAAGGGATAAACAACACGACAGCCCAAATAACATCATCAGCAGGATGAATCGTTTCCTGTTTGAAAGGGCAATCGTATGCCGATGGGCAGAATAAACAATATATCTCTCGCTACCATAGAGATGTTCTTATAATGTTCTCGTGAATAGACCATTACATACAAGGTGAACCCACGAATCGATGTGAACTCTATGAGTGCACAGTCATCAGGGTATGATCAATCCTGATTGAAATAGTGACACAACATTCGTAATCATTATCCCGGGATGCCGGGGCAGGGAGGGGCAAATCCTGTTGAAACACCCTAATGATATTCCCAGTTACAGACCGGGTGGGATTTGGTGAGTAACATGGCCGTTTCCAGGCAATCCGGATTTTTGTTGACGGAAAATGGATGGAGATGTCCGACATATTATTGTGCGTTTCGGGATTACCAAGGATAACGATGGCAGAACTGTTAAAACCCATGGTGCGAACCAGGATATCACAGAACGCAGACAAATGGAGGATGCATTGCGCCAGGCAAACAGGCAGTTGAACCTGCTCTCCAACATCACCCGTCGCGATATCCTCAACCAGCTGATGGTGCTCAAAGGGTTCCTCGAACTATTGCATGAGGAAATTGACGACCCGAAAACCCTGATGGAGTTCATAAAAAAAGAGGAGACCGCAGCGAATGCCATCGAACACCAGATTAAATTTACGAGGGACTACCAGGAACTGGGGATCGCGGCCCCCGAATGGCAGAACGTGAATGCCAGTATCAACAAAGCTCTTATCGGCCTTCCGATGCGGGATGTCCATATCGAAATCGATCCGAACAATCCGGAAATCTTCACCGACCGTCTTTTCGAGAAAGTGTTCTACAACATAATCGACAATGCACTCCGCTACGGGGGCACCGGGATGAAAACAATCCGGGTTTCGTCACAGGTGATCAACTCGGGACACCGGATCGTCTGCCAGGATGACGGTGTGGGGATCACTGCAGCGGACAAAAAGCGGCATTTTTCCAGGGGTTTTGGGAAGAATACCGGGCTTGGGCTGTTCCTCTCACGTGAGATCCTTGCGATCACCAGTATTACGAATAAGGAAACCGGCATACCAGGCCAGGGGGCCAGGTTCGAGATTTTGGTGCCGAAAGGGATGTGGCGGCTGAAGGGAGCAGGTACATGATGGCAGAAAAAATCCGCGTCCTCTATGTCGATGACGAACAAGGCCTGCTCGAACTTGGTAAGTTATACCTGGAACGGTCAGGAGAACTCACCGTCACGATCACCCCGCACACTCATGAAGCGATCAGGATACTGGAACACGAGCGATTCGATGTCATCATCTCTGATTACCAGATGCAGGAGATGGATGGGATCGAGTTCCTCAAGTATCTTAAAAAAAAGGGCAATACCACACCGTTTATTATCTTCACGGGCAAGGGCAGGGAAGATGTCGTGATCGAGGCACTGAATGCCGGGGCTGATTTCTACCTCCAGAAAGGCGGCGAGCCGAAGTCACAGTTCGCGGAGCTATTGCATAAGATCAAAAAAGCAGTTGAAGCCCGGATGGCTGAAATCGCTTTATGTGACAGTGAAGAGCGGTTCAGGATCATCTTTACCCATGCTGCAGAGGGAATCCTGATTGCAAATGTCAGCACCCGCAAATTCCTGCATGCCAACTCTGCCATATGTGCGATGCTGGGGTATTCCGAAAAAGAACTCACCAATCTGGAATTAAAAGACATACACCCTGAGAAAGACCTTGCCCGTTTGGAAGAAATGTTTGGGGCGATGGCACGTGGGGAGATGGACCTGGCAGAGAACATCCCGGTATTACGAAAAGACGGGGTTGTGCGGTATGTGGATATCAGGGCCACGACGGTATTGATTGACGGGTACCGCTGCAACCTCGGTATGTTCACCGACATCACCGGGCGTAAGAAGTCAGATGAGGAGCTGCGGATTGCTCATGAAAAATATACAAAAGCATTCCTGTCAGTACCTGATGCCATCACGATTACCGGGCAGGATTCGGGACAGATCACCGAAGTGAACGACGCTGCTTTGGAAATTTTCGGATACACACGTGATGAACTGATTGGAAAGACTACTCTTGAACTCGGTATATGGCGGAATAAAGAGGAACGGGACCGTTTTACCGACCAGGTAAGGAAATACGGAAAGATAACCCATTTTGAGGCATTAAATTGGCGCAAATCGGGTGAAATGTTTGATGCACTGGTAAATGCCGATACCATCACGATTGAAAATAAGCCCTGTATTATTGCGATTATCCGTGATGACACCGGGCGCAGGAAGACGGAGAACGCACTCCGGGAAAGTGAGGAACGGTACAATTCCCTGTTTAATAACAGCTACTCGGTCTCTCTCCTTATCGATCCGGATACGGGAAATATACTCGATGCCAATGCAGCGGCAACCTGGTTTTACGGGTATACTCATGATATGCTTATCTCGATGGGGATCTATGACCTGAACCGGTTGTCACGGGAGAAGGTGATCAGGGATCTCCAGCGTGCAAAGAACGAAAAGGCAAAACACTTCCTTTCCACCCATTTTCTGGCATCCGGGGAGAAACGTGATGTGGAGATCTACTCGGGACCGATCACACTGAACGGTAAACCGCACTTTTATTCCATCATCCACGATATTTCCAAACGCAAGGAGGCAGAAGAGGCACTTCGACAAAAAGAAGCGGAACTTCACGATATCCTGGAGGGATCACCCATCCCGATGTTTGTCATCGATTCGAACCATCGTCTGATATCGTGGAATAAGGCACTTGAAGATGCAACCGGTTCTAAAGCGACAGACATGATCGGTACCACCCATCAATGGCAGGCATTCTATCCGATGGAACGTCCCTGCCTGGCTGACCTGTTGGTGGACGGAGAGACTGATGTCATTCTGGAATTATATACCGGGAAGATTGACGCTGCCAGGCTGGCTGGAGGTGTATGTGATGGGACTGATTTTTTCCCCAATCTCGGAAAATCAGGAAAATGGCTCCACTTTTCCGCCTGTGTGATCCGGGATGACGGTGGGAATATTGTGGGTGCCGTTGAAACACTCCAGGACATTACCAGCGCGAAACGTGCAGAGGAAGATATCAGGGCCCTTTCGCAGTTCCAACAGAGCGTCATCGACAATGCAAATGTCTGGATCAGCGTACTTGACCCAAAAGGGAAAATCCTGGTCTGGAACAACACCGCCGAGCAGATCAGCGGGTACCTTGCAAAAGATGTGATCGGAACAAACACCGTCTGGAAACAGCTCTATCCCGATCCATTGTACCGGAAGCAGGTCCTCCGGAATATTCTCGATATCATTCAGACGAACACCTATGTTGAGAACTTTGAGACCAGGGTCTTGACGAACTCAGGCGATCAGAAGATTATCTGGTGGAACACGCAGCCATTAAGAGATGCACAAGGGAAACCGGTACAGTTCATCGCCATCGGGCGCGACAATACCGAACGGCGGTTAACGGAGGAGAGGATCAATTCACTCCGGCAATTCCAGGAGAGCGTGATAAAAAACGCAAGTATCTGGATTTCGGTGCTGGACGGAAAAGGGAACGTACGTGTCTGGAACCGGGCTGCTGAAGAGATCAGCGGGTACCCGGCGGCCGAATTGATCGGCAGCAACACGATCTGGTCCCGTATGTACCCGGGTAAAGAATACCGTCGTACGGTTACGACGACCATTCATGACGTGATCAGGTCAAAAAAACACCTGGAGAACTTCGAGACCATGATCCGGACAAAAGGAGGGCTGGCGCGGATTATCTCGTGGAACATCAGTCCCCTGCAGGATGTCCCCGGGATTGAGGAAACGTTCATTGCTATCGGCAAAGATATCACCGAGCAAAAATCGCTTCAGGATTCAGTACAGCTGGCGAATAAGAAACTGAACCTGTTATCGAGTATCACCCGGCACGACATCGTGAATCAGTTGACCGCACTGGATGGATACCTTGACCTCTCCCGTGAGGTCCTTGGTGATCCCGTGAAACTGAAAGAGTATATTATAGAAGAACAGAAGATTGCAGAAATTATCGAAGCTCAGATCCTGTTCACGAAGGACTACCAGGAAATGGGCGTAAAAATGCCGGAATGGCAGAACGTTCACAAATGTGTTGACATGGCGAAAGCGAACCTTGCCCTCTCGGGAATTGTCGTAAAAACCGATGGCCTCTCGCTTGAAGTGTTTGCTGATCTGCTTCTCGTGCGGGTGTTCTACAACATGATCGATAACGCCCTCAGGTATGGTGGCGAGAAGATGACCACGATCCGGGTCTCATCTTTGGAGTCAGATCACGGGCTTATCATCATCCTCGAAGATGATGGTATTGGAATTCCGGCAGACCAGAAGGAAGCGGTCTTTAACCGTGGCTATTTCAAACATATGGGGTTTGGGTTGTTCCTTTCCCGGGAGATCCTTGCGATTACCGGGATTACGATAGCCGAGAACGGGGTGCCTGGGAAAGGGGCACGGTTTGAGATCACGGTGCCTAAAGGCGGGTACCGGTATATATGAACCGGGGAAAAATACACACCACGGACCCCCGCATTACAAAAAAACGGGGAAAAATTGTAACAGTAATTCGGAAATCCATATCCTCCTGATACCCAGGTGATTCCTCGTCGTGTCCACGGTGTCGTGCACCCGCCATGAAGTCAGGAGGAAACCTCAGATCGGCAGTACTCCCGCGTAATGCCAACGCCTCGACCATCACGGTCTGCCGGTGTGGGATTTTGTCTCTTTCGAAAATGTCACCAGGGGTACAGGCAGTTGATGACCCGGGGTTCAACCGGAGTATCCTGGGACTACCTGTTCCAACGATTCAATCGCAAGGATTTTTTTATATCCTGCTCATGTCCACGCATAATTTACTCAAATGGCGATATTTGAAAAGATTTATTGTATTCCTGGATAATAAGGTACCGATGGAACGGAACATTGTTGCAGGCACGTTGATATGTTTCATCAGGTTTTATCCATTACTTTTAACAATTGAAAAATCGGGGATCTGAGTATCAGTGGGCGCAAGCTTCCGTCTATCAGTTCATGAAGTTCTCGAACCGGACCATGAAAACAGCCAGGCCAGCCTGGTCATTAACATCTTTATCATTGGCCTGATCATCGCGAATGTTTGTGCTTTTATTCTCGAGACCGACGCATCGCTTTTCTTACAATACGGGCAGTTTTTTATCAGGTTCGAGGAGATATCAATTGGAATATTTACGATTGAGTATGGTCTTCGCTTATGGAGTTGTGTAGAAGACCCCCTGTACGAGCGACCCATTATCGGCAGACTCCACTGGATGGTAACATTCTATGCTGTTATTGATTTTCTCGCGGTCGCTCCCTTTTATCTCCCCCTGGTTGTCCCTGTCGATCTCAGGGTATTAAGGATCATGCGGCTGTTCCGTATCTTCAGAATTCTCAAACTGGGGCGTTATACGAGTTCATTAAGCCTGATGAAAAAAGTCGTCCTCGAAAAAAAATCTGATCTTCTGATTACTCTGTTTGTCCTGTTAATTATTTTGATTTTAGCATCATCGGGGATGTATTATGCCGAAAATGCAGCACAACCCGAAAAATTCTCAAGCATTCCCGAAAGTATGTGGTATTCAGTGAGTACCCTTTCAACCGTTGGCTATGGCGATATATACCCGGTTACTCCCCAGGGTAAAGTATTGGCCAGTGCCATTGCCCTTTTAGGCATTGCATTTTTCGCTTTGCCAGCCGGAATTATTACATCGGGTTACATCGAACTGACAAACGAGAGGAAAAAGCATCGAACAGATACTGAAAGAGAGAATATTCACAATCGAAACGATATGGACTCCGATAATCACGGAAATGGATTTATTTGCGAATATTGTGGTAAACTGAATAAGCCCAGGTGAAACTAATCGTAAGGAACCTATTCACGTGGATGATCTGGTTCATCTGTCAGCGACGGATGTAAGAGCAATGGTCGGGTCGTGAAAGCAGGAGTTGGTTCCTCGAAAATCATCGGCTGAATTGTTTTTATCATTCAACCATCGATTCCCGCCAGGCAGGGATGACGGTCTGTACACCCGGGATTGGAATAATTGTTCTTTGCATTCCTTTCGTTTCGCCTGCTGTCCAAGGTGATCGACCTGTAGGTATTTCGATAGTTCCCAGGTTGAAGTATCGCAGAATTCTCCTCATTTATTGATCTCGTCTTACACCGGGTGTAAAGGGTAAAACACCCACCCTGTTTAAAAAGACTACATCCCTTGGAATGCCCATCACACATTTCCTTCAGCTCTAATCAGCAATTCTTCAAATACGCTTACATCATCTTATTCATTATCTGGCAATTTACCCGGGTGAAATAGTGAAGGAACAACGAGGTTGTAAGGCATTCAATTATTCATTCTCGATTCGGCAGAGATATTGGATAGCGTAGATGCGGGGGACAAGGATGGAAATCAAGGCAATAGTGGACAGGATTGAGGGAGAATGGGCCGTCCTTCTTGTACGTGATGACGAGAAGGTCAGGTTCAACCTGCCCGTGGTGTTTCTGGCCGGGACCAGGGAAGGGGATCATGTCACGATGACGATCACGGTGGATGCGGCTTCAACCGATGAAGCCCGGCAACAGGCATCAGATCTTATCGGGAAACTGAAGATGAAGAACCGATAGGGACATACCTGGTACTGTAATTTTTTATGGCTGATGAAGGGAGTTACTATCGGAGCATGCGGTAACACAGGAACCGGGGGGAACATCTTCGGAGGACTGGTTATCGGTATGTCCCCTTCGGCACCAATATCTCAAACCGTGCCCCTTTGCCTGGCGTCCCTTTTTCGGTGATCGTGATCCTGGTAATCGAGAGGATCTCACGGGACAGGAACAAACCGAGACCGGTGTTCTTCCCAAACCCCCGTTCAAAGATCTTCTCCTTCTCTTCCGACACCACTCCGTTACCATCGTCTTCGCAGATGATGAGATGGCCATCACCCGACTCTTCAACAGAGAACCGGATGAACGTAATCTTCCCACCGTACCGGACCGCATTTTCCATCAGGTTGTAAAACACCTTTACAACCAGTGGATCGGCGAATACTTCGATCTCGACGGATATGTTATTTTTTACCATGACCGTTCCAAGCGGTGCGTGTTTTGCCGCTTTTTCAACAAGTATCCGGCAGTTCTGCCAGCTGGGAGAATGGACCCCGATCTCCTCGTATTCTTTTGTGAACTCGATCATGGCAGAGATCCGTTCTGCTGCGGATGCAACCTTATGGAAATACTCGTTGTGTGTAGCATCGGGCTGCTTTTTTCCTAGCATTGAAAGGTATCCCATCTGCACCGACAGCTGGTTGTTGATATCGTGCCGGGTTATGCCGGAGAGGAGACTCCTGACAGAAAGTTTGATTCCCATATTAAATGGCCTGATCGCGTGCAAAGTTATGCCTTAATAGTGATGCGCGACTGAAGGCCATAAGGTTTTATTTTTTTTGCTTTTCACACACACGCTCTCATGGTTTTTTAGCGTCCTTTGGACCCAAAATAGCGTGCATCCTATTGTGTTCAAGCCTGTGATATCATCGGTTGATCTGTTGA
>Ga0114951_10002413_pt1 | contig 21183 bp, 13 predicted proteins | sample AM7aDNAmetaG_FD_88677 | JGI IMG/M metagenome (GOLD analysis project Ga0114951, IMG submission 88677) | Freshwater microbial communities from Finland to study Microbial Dark Matter (Phase II) - AM7a DNA metaG | ecosystem: Environmental > Aquatic > Freshwater > Lake | place: Finland: Lake Alinen... | reverse complement strand
AGTATTTTTAAAAATCTATAAATAGTATTTTAAAAATATATAAAAAATCTATTTATAGAATTAATAAAAATAAAAAAATTAAAATACTATTAATAGTATAAAATGTATGGGGGTGTTTTGTAATATTGTTTTGTTAAATAAAATTTTATATATTAATAAAATGTTTTGTAATATATATATTTTTTATATTCGTTACGGGGGCCGTGGATTAATAAATAAAATATAAAACGTATTATATATTTATAAAAAATATTGATATTTAAGAGATGAAAAAATCATAATTATTAAATATAAAAAAATAAAAAACTAAATTCAAAATTTTAAAAATTAAAATTAAAAAATTATGGAAGGAAAGTAAATAACTTAAGTAGGAAACTGTAAATTCTACTATAATGAATTTGATAACGATCAATATGAATCATTGTAAAGTGAAAAATAAAGGATGTTTGTAAATAATATATCAGCATTCCCATTAAATGCTGTTTAAGTATACCACTACGATTAGTAAGGTAGAAGAATATTTTATTGTAGACTTGGTGATTTCGATGTATCAAAAGGTAATTTTAAAGTGAGTTTTAGTTTAAGACTTAATGATGATGATGCTAATTTCACTCCTACATAAGGTATTGACTATTATTTTTAAGATATTGTATATACTCTTGATGATGTGGAAGTTATTAGAGATTTGATAATTGAAATCAAATAAAATTATGAGTCTATTAATACTATTGTCATCTAATGCGAAGGAAAAACAAATCACAAGACAAATTAATGGTCAAATAGCTAAAAAGTTGGAGGAAATGGATATTAGAAAGGATAATATGGATAGTAATCAGGATCATCAAAAGGAATTCCATAATAAAAGGAGTTTAGTAATCAAAAGACAACTGTAGGAAAAGTAACAAAAAGTATTAAGAAAAATTGATTTTAATATTTATTATAATTTTCATATTGATTTAATATATATATTTTATAATGTACAAATTTAATTATAAATATATATTTTATATAATCAATATTATGAATATTTATCAATTAAATTTTATAATTTATCATCATATATATTTTTTTATGATTTAATTTAAGGATTTTAATTAATTTTAATTGCATAATATTCAAAAAATTCATAAGGTAATAAAAAATTATCAATATTATTTTATTATAATTTTTAAATAGCATTTTATTATTATAATTTAGCTTTAGAATTATAATCATGATAGTTTTTTATTTAGTAATTTTTATCATTAATCATATAATAAAAGTGAATCTAATTTTATTTTTATTCCAACATTTTATTAAAACTTAATATATGATTATTATATTTTAAATTTTCGAAATCTTAAATATTTGGAATTCGAGATATTATATTTTTTCTTTATTCATATTTAATGAAGAAATAATATATAAATCGTAAATAATTTTATGTTATTAATTTATAATTTTAACTAAAGAAATCAGCCATTAATTATAAGAATTATATTTCATTATCATGTATATTTTCATCCATTTTTATATCTTATTATGTTAAAATAACAAAATCATTTTAATAAAAATCATCTATACCATCTTTAATTAGATTATTAATTTTAGTTTTAAATAAATATTCAATATATTATTAAAAATTAGTTATTAATTATTAGAATTTATTTTCAACTTATTTTTATTTTTATTCTAATTTTTATATAAATTACATAGTATCTTTATATTACAAATCTGATTAATCTAAATTTTTATTTAAGTCACTTAATTATTATTATTAATCATTTTTTAATTTAAATTATTATTTATTTAAATCATTTAATTAAGTTATTTATATCAAGAAATAATCTTTGGAAATATTTTAGACTATATTTAATTTAGAATTAATATTATTTAAAAATTATTATTATTAAATATTTATTTAATTATCAATTTATTTTATTATTTAATCAATATCATTTAATTGAATTTATTTAATATCATTATAATTTTATGATTTTATTTTTTATTATTCATTTTAATATTACTATTTTAGGTTATTTATTGAATATAATTATTTAATTAATTTATCTAAATTTAATATTTTATGCAATTCTTTTTATATTTAATTCATATCATAAGCTTCATCAGTTTTTAATATTTAATCTATTAAATTTAAATCTATATAATTATATAATTAAATAATATCATTTAAATGAAATAAAAGTTATTATTTATCAATATTTTCTTATAAATTCATTAAATATATATTTAAGCCATCTTATTTTATTTTATTTAAGTCGATATATTTTTAATTTTATTAAAATACATCTTACAATTAATTAATATCTAAACAATTTTCTAATGAAGTTATTTATAATCTTATATATTAATAATTTTTAATTTATTCATCTATCTATATAAATTAATTATCGTTAATTTAATCTTATGATAAATTAATTTTATTTATATATAAATATATTTCATCTTTCACTTGTATATTATCAATATATTTATTTGTATTATGTTAATAAAACATATTTTAGTTAATCATATTATATAGTTCATAAAGTGTTATTTAATATTAATTTTTTTCTTCATTTAATAAATCAACATTTTATTTTTAAGTTTAAATTTATTATTATATTTAATATTATCTTCTAAAATAATATATTATTTCATTATAAGACTTTAATTTTAAAATAAGAATATAAATTTTAAAATATAGCATTTAATTTTAATTATTAAGACTTTAATTTATTTAAAATGATTTAAAATCTAAATTTTTATTAATAAAAAATGACTTAATTATTATATCATCCTTATCTTAATAAAGTTAAAATACCAATTACATTATTTAGTCTTATAATTCATCTAATTATTAATAAATTTAAATTATTTTTTAATAACTTAAAGAATTTTTTAAAATATGTATCTTATATATATAAATTTATTTTTAAATTTATTCTATTTCAAAATAACTTTAATTTTAAAGTTCTTAATTATTTTTAAAAATATTTAAATTTTCTATATTTTCAAAAAATATTTTAGTTAATCTTTCTTAATCCAAAATATTTATACATTCATTAGCAATTTAATTATCATTTATTTTTTTTTAATCTTAATTTAATAATATAAATAATTAACTTTATAATATCATTTCTTATTAATTTTATTAAGTAATTTTTTAATCATTATTATTTAAATAATCAGTAATTACATTATCAAATTAATATACTTTGTAATTAAATAAGTTTTATTTTATTTAATGTATTAATTATGCGTCTTATTCAAAGTCGTAAATTAATAATAGATTATATAATAAACTTCCAAATTAATCATAATTTTAATTATCATATTATTATTATTTATATTTTTAATCATCAATTATTTAATTATATTATTAATAATAAATACTATTTAATTAATTATCAATTATATTTATTTTAGGAATAATATTATTTTTTAATTTATAATTAAATTATAAAATATCACTTTTTTTTTTATTTTTTTTAATTTGTTTTTTAATCATAATATATTTTAAAAATTTTTTATTATAAAAATTATATAAAAATTTATTAATTATATTAAATATATAGTTTTTTTCATTTTTTATTTTATAAAAGTTCAATTGTTTTTTATAAATTTTAATATTAAGATTATGAAATAGGCAAACGATCATATGAATTTTATATAGCCTCTTATTTTCTTTTATATTCAGTTGTTGGTATATATGATAATTTTTTAACTAAATTCTCACTTAATTGGACTTATTTATTATCTTTAACTAAACTATTTACAACACCTTTATTTTCTAAAACTTTAATATTTTTATATTTATTTTTTATTGGAGTAAATTTATGTTTTGATATTACATTTAAATCACTAGATTATAATTAAGTTTCAATATTATTATAATTTTTATTTGGTTATTAAAGACCAGTTCTTGAATTAAATTAAATATGATTTTCTTTATTTTTTAATAATTTTAATTTTTAAACTAATTATTTTGAAACTTCATTAACACTTGGTTTTACTTTTTTACTAATATCTTTATTAATATATTTATCTAATTTCTTTTATTTTTTTTAAACTTAAATTGCTTTTTATAAATTTAAAAAATATTTATATTCATCAGTTGTTTTAACTTAATTATGAATTTTTTTTTAATCAATTTTATTTTAAATAATCTATTTATATATAAATGGTGTTAATTTTCTTGCTTTTTTCCCACTTCTATCAGGAAATTAAATATCTTAAAATTCATGTCTTTACCCATCATAAATAATTCTATCAGATAAATCTAAAGCAGTTAAACATTACATTATTTTTTTAGATTATCCTTCAGCATTTGTTTTAAATCCAAAATTATTTATATATTTATATAAATCATTTTTCTTTGAGTCATAATAAGCCTTATATGTTTATTACCATAATTTTTAGGCATATTATTAATTTTCTAAATTTTTATCAGGCTATAATTTCTTTGTATAATCATCATTTACTTATAATTTTTATATATGAATAATAAAATTTTCAATAATCTATTCTAATTCTTTTTATGAATAATTATTTACACCAGCACCACCATTTGGATCTAATTCAGGAATTAATTTAAATAATTTTTCTACCACTTAAACAATTTCTTCATAGGTACTATATTTACCATCAATAATATCATTATATAAGGTATTTACTTAAAAATTCATTTTTAAAAAATATATTTTAAAATTAAAAATTAAAAATTTAAAAATCTTTTTTAAAAAATAATATTATAAAATTAAAGGTACTTTTTTAATATTATAAATAATTTATTTTTATATTTTTTTATTATATATATAATAGAAATTAAAAATGAATTGGACATTAAGACCTGATAAAAAAGCAATGAAATAATGGAATGAAAATGTTAAATCTAAATAAGATGTATATGATTGGCATTAATAATTTACTCCATGGTTCACTCATGATCAAATAATGATGATTTTAGAATAATATGATTAATCAATTTTAGATATGAATAATTAAGAAAAAAATAATAAATAATTACATATTATAAGTGAATTTGAAAAATTATTAATAAATGTTTGAATAATATTTTTATTATATATAAAAATCTATATTTGTATTATAAAAAATATAATTAATTATAAATTTAAAAAAATAAAATAATAAAATTATTTTTAAAAAATATATATAAATATAAAATTAAAAATGGGAAAAAGAGGAATGAGTGCTGCATGGATGTCTAAAATTAGAAAAATGAGAAAATGTCATAAAGGTGGTCATAAAAAATCTCATCATATTAAAAAATCACATCATAGAAAAGGATCTAAATTAAATTCAAAACGTTTATCTAAAATAGAAAATATATTGAGCCATTCATATAAATTAAAATGAAAAAATAAAAATATATAAAAATATATTTAATATAAAAATATATTATACATATTATTTGTAAAAAATATTTAAAAATGAGTGAAATTATTGCAAATATATTTTTGGAATTAAAAAATTATAAAGATTAATTAAAATAATTATTAAAAGATTAAGACGATATTAATTATAAAATAAGATTATATTAAGATTAAGAAATAAGCTCTATTAATGATGAATTAGATAAATAAAATCTTTAAAATTAAAAAAAAAAAATTTAATTTAATACACCATATATAATTAAATATAGTTTTTAATAAAAATTAAATGAAAATTATATTAATATTAAAAATCTTTTAAATTTGACTATAATGAAACCATATTATTATTTAAGATAACGTTTAAATCATTTATCAGCTGATTAAAGATTTAGATTACTTCAATAATAAAAGTCTTTAGTTGATGAATTAAAAAAATAATAAGATAATTTTCAAAATTATTTATTATTAAATTAATATTAAATAACAAATCTTTAATTATAATTCGAAAATGATTTATATTTTTTATATATTAATGATATTATTAATAGATTAGATTATTTAAAAAATTAGGTTGATAATGATAAATATAGATTTTAAATGATATATATTAATCATAAGAATTATTAAAATCCATTTTAAAATCTGCTATAAGTATATTAAAATTATAATTAAAATATTTATAATAAAAATGAAGTAATATAATTATAAAATTAATTAGAATGTTTAAAAAATTGGTCTTAAAAAAATGATATATTATTTAAAGTGATTAATAATAAATATATAACTGATTAATAATAATAATATATTTTTGAAGATCATATAATTTAATAATTTAAATAAACATTAGATTAAAATCATAGTAGTTTTTATTACTTAAATATTCTTAAAAATGAATAAAATGGTATTATTAATTACGAAAATTGTTATTAAGATGATATTAAAACATTTATTAATAATAATATATCAGTTTATAATAGAGATATTTTTATTAATGATAATTTTAGTGCAATTTAAAATAGTTAATAATTAATTAAAAATTAAATTGATTTATTTTTAATATAATTTTTCAATTAACCTACAGTTAAATATATATAATAATAAATTACAAGTTATATTTAAGTAATTAGTGATAATTTATTAACTAAAGATGATAAATTATATATTATTGGTTAAAATTAATAGGGATTTAATATTTTAGAAGTAAATAAATAAATATAAATTTTTAAGGAATAATTAACATTAGATGATAAAGATAAAATTAATAAATTAATTGATTAAATAATAGAAAATAATGATATATTTAATACTAAAGATATAAATTAAAAGAAATAAAAAATTATTTAATAATTATAATAAACATAATAATTAGAATAAAATGGTATATTATAAAATATTAAAAATAAAATATTCAATGATGAGTATACAAAATTATAAGATATGTAAATATTTGTTCCTGGATTTAAAGAAGAATATATCCCATATAATTAATAGAATTCATATACAAATTAAATATTAGATATGACATATTATTTATCTGATATAGTTATTAATGATTTTTTATTTGTTCCAATATGGTTTATATCTCCATAATATGCAGTAATTAATTTCATTAATACTTTACCTAAAATAATTTAAAGAATATCTTAATAATTTAAATTAAAATAATAAAAATTAGGATTATAATATTTAAAAGATAATATAAGAGACTTTTACTTTAAAAAATATATTTTTTAATTAGCTGATATTGGAATTGTATAAATTTAAAATATATATTATTTAAGATCTTAATTATAAGAATAATTATAAAGAGCAATATTTAATAAAGATTAAACATCATAAGAATTTTATTAAGAAGTTATTGATTTTATAGCAGAAAATGAAAATTTATAAAAAAGGGATCTTTTAAATTAATAATAAATTAATTATTATTAGTAATAACTTGTATCAAATAAAACATATTAAGATTAATTTAAAAATTCAATTATATTTTAAAAATATGACTAATATAGAGACTATTAATTTAATTCTAAAAATTAAATTCTTTAAAATTAAAGTCAAGATTATTTTTTATAAAAATAATAATTATAAAATTTAAATATGTTTAATATTTAATAAGATCCAATGTTTATATATAATGATACTTATGAGGCGATAGAATATAAAGCATATTAATAAGCTGTTTAATTTATTGCTGAACCAGCAACTAATCTTTTAATTGATTTATCATAAACAGCTGCTATTAAATTATTTTATTGTATAGGTGGTTGTTTAGCATTATATATAAGTAAATATAAAAAATCAAAAATTCAAAAACCATAATAATTAGAAGATAATATAATTTAATAATAAATTTAAGAAGATGAATAAATTATAAAATAAGGTTAAATGGTTTTTAAAAATAATATAAAATTAAATATGGATTTTTCTGATAATTTAATAAAGTCATTTATAAAATAAATACCTTCTGAATAATTTGAATAAAATAAATTATTATAGATAAATTAAATAAAATAATAATCAAAAAATATTAATAGTTAATAAGCTATATTAAAATAATAAAATAAATAGCTTTAAAATTTTAATAATAATTATTTTTCAACATAATATTTAAAAAATGCATTAACTAATTTTATATATAAACCATCTAAATAATAAAGTTAAAAATAAATAATTAAATAAAATATTCCAATTAAAAAATAAATAACTTAATTTAAATAAATTTAAAAATAAGACTAAAACTAATAAAAATTAATATAATCTTTTAAATTTAATTAATAATCAAAAAATATTAATTAAAGTAAAATTGAAAAATAAGTAAAAAATATTAATTAATAAATATAATAAGTAGTTAATAAAAGTCAAATTAAAAAAGAAGTTCAATTAAATTAAAATTAATAAATATAAAATAAAAGAAAATATTAACATTTAAGTGATTATTTACCTATAATTAAATAAATTCATATATAATAATAATTATGAAAATAGTTATTTTTATATTTTATCAACAATTTTATTTTATAATATCTATATAATTGTTATAAATGTCATTTGATTTATTTAATAAATATTTTCTCCAAAAATTACTTTATAAAACATTATCACTATTTTTTAATTTATCAATTTTCTTTTTAACAATCTTAGTATTTTCTCTTAAATCAATTAAATCACTTTATTTAATATTTCCAAACTTGACAATTCTTCTTCTTTATTTATCATTTTCATCATTATATATAACAAGCACTTGATATTTACGTTTATTATGCTTTGATTCTTATAATTTTTATGGGAATGATATTGTAAGAACTTTTTTTGGATTATATATTCTTTTAACTTTTTTTTTATTTAATTATAATTAACTTTATTTTTCAATAGTAACATTTAATATATTATCATTATTAAATTATTAATTTGAAAAATCTTCTCTAAATAATGATTATCTTTATGTTAATTATAATTATTGATTTAATAATTAATCTTCTTATTATTATTTTAATAATGAATCTTCTTCCATAATTCCATTTGATTACATGATATATTTTATTAATAAAAAATTTTTTTAATTATTTTTTTGAGTTTTAAAATTATATTTTTAAAAAATAAATTAATTATAAAATATTATACAAAAATTATATATTTATAGGTAAAATTTTATATTTAATATTATTCATTAAGGTATAGATTCAACACGTTTTAATTATCCATTTAAAATATTTATTTTTTTTTATACTTCATTTCTATTAGTTAATTCACTTTATTAGTCATTATTTAATATTTCATATTATTTATTTTCATCAAGCTATTAGCTTTATTAATCACTAAAATTTTATTTTATATTTGTTATTTATTTTAATAATTATTTTTTAATTTCATCATTTTGATTATTTTAAGTAAAATCGATATTATGAATTTCTTAAAAAAATAATTTAAAGGTATCAATTAATTCACTTTGAATTGAATGTTTTTCTTAGGCTTTATTTAATTATCTTTTTAAATATATTGTATATAAAACTTTGAGAAATATTATTAATCCTAATACAATATATGAAATATCTTCTGTATTAATCATTTATTTTTAAAAAATATTTTAATTTATAAAAATAAAAAAATAAAAAATAAATATATTTAATATATTTTAAAAATTCATTATTAATCTTTTTATATTATATATTATATAAATTATTATTAATCTTATAATTATTAAATAGTATCATCAGGAATATTTTTTTAAAAACTCTTTATTTAGTCGTTAATAAGTCTTGTTTAATCTATTAAATTCTTTACATCATTTAAGTCATTTTCAGTATCATTTAATTATTCGCTAATAGTCTTCTTCATTTAAACATCATCTAATTCAGAATTTGAAGTTATATTTGAAGATTATGAACTTGATGAATCCAAAACTTTATTTTAAAAGAATATTTAATCATTTAATAAATTCTATTAAACTTTATCAACAAATGGTTAAATATTCTAAATCTATTATTATTCAAATTATTATAAATCTATATCGTTTTAAAAAGTATTTAATTTATGATAATTTTAATTTAATTTCGTATAATCTTACTTTTATTAATTTTCAAATGATACTTTTTTTTATTATAAAATTGAATTTTACATTTCTTAAGTTTATTATTTTTTTAAAAATAATAATACTTAATCAATATCAATTGAAATATTTTCTAATAAATCTTTATATTAAACATTATTCTTTTATTATTAAATTGTTTCAATTAAATTTTTATGAGCAAAAATTTTTAATCTAATTGCTAAATCACTTTATCCTTATTCTAAAAATTATTTTCCTTAACTTAATGTTTCACTCAATTATTCAAATAATTTAAATTAGTTTTCAACTAAATCAATATTTTAATTAAATAATTTTTTGAAAATATTAAATAATTCATAATATTTGATATAATCATCAAATTACATTTTTTAAAAATTTTTTAATTATTTTATTTTTTAATTAAAAATTTATTAATTTTTATAAAATTATATTTTTATATATTTATATATTTATTTTAATTAATATATATATATTTATTCATGATATTCATCCTCTTCCTAAAACTTAAACTCCAGTTTATCTTAATTAAATAAGCATATCATAATTGCAAAATACATACATTGTATAACTTCTTGGAAATGAACATGTATTATCTGATTTTAGTGTAATTTCAAATGGTCTATTATTAATTGTATTAATACCACTAATAACACTATAATCTTAATTTAAGGTTTCTAAATTCATGGCGTAAACTGCTCTTCCAACACATCTATTTTCATGGAAAAGGGGGTTACTTACAGTAGTATCTATATTTGAAATCTAATTTTGTCTTAAATTATAGGTTGTTACTCCACCATTTTAAAATGGTGCTTTATTTGTTGGATCATAGGCTCTTTAATTAACAGCAAAATTTACATTATTTATTATACAATTATTTTATATATCCTAAAATTTATTAAATGATTTATATAATTAAACTAAAAATTCACTATTATTCTAATCAAATTCATTATATAACGATTAATATACACCAGCATTTCCTGCATGACCTGTAATAGGTAAAGGAGGATAATATTCACTTCCTACTTTGATATACATTGAAGTAATATTAGCACTTAATCTATATTATTTTCTACAAAAACTATATGTTGTAAATTCATCTGGAATAAAACACCAAACAACATTTTTTAAACTTTCAAATCCTAAATTTACTTAATATGTACCATTTGGTGAAGTATTAGCATTTATTTAATATCTTGGTCCTAACATCCATGATTATGAATGAATAATAATTCCTTTTTCAGTATTTAATTAACTTAAAATAATATTTTCAACTTATGGTTCAAAATACTACATTTCAACATTAATTTCAAATTTAGTAATTCTCCAAATTCTACTTAACATTGGATAGGTTGTTGTTCCTAATGCTGTTGTTGAATTACAATTTGTTCCACCATCAGCATATCCGCTTGTAAACATAGCATATGGATTTAATCTAAATTCAAGAATTAATTCTTAAAGTGCTTTCATAGGTATATATTTATATGATTCCTTTGGCATTAATATTCCTAATAAACCACTAATTAATGGAATACAAAATGTCTATCTATCACCAATTACATATTGATTTAATTAACCTTTATATGTTGTCATAGTATATATATTATGAGATAATAAGGCTTCATTTCCATAGGCACTTAACGATTGATTAAATGGTATTTTATAACCGTTTAATTATTTTAAATTTGATACTGCAACATTATTTAAATAACCACCAACTAATGATACAGTTTAATTTAAAACATTATTTGTTCCAGTTCCATTTAATGTTTATAAAATATAACCTCCTGATGATTAAGAAGTATTAGGGTTAACACCTCCACTAAATTATGAACCACCTAATGTAGTTGTTTATAATGTATTTTTACCGTCTTATTATGATAAAGTAAATTCATATCTATTTAATGGTGTAGAAAATGTATTAGGTAAAAATTATACACCATAATTATTCCATTCAGCATTAGTAGTATTAATTGAAACACCATCATTAATTGAGACATCGTTATTTGTAAAACTTTAAAATCCGCATTAATTTATATATTAAACAGTTGCGGCTGATTCAACACCAGATTATATAATATTAAAATTTAATGGATTGCAATATTATTAACCTCCAGGTGCATTTTATGCATACATACCTTCAAAATATCTACTATTTCTATTATCAGCTCCACTATTAACATCATTTAATATAGATGCAATAGTATCATATTCTTCAATTCTTTCAATTTCACATCCTCCTTTATTAATAATCAATTATGAAATAAATGAAGATGCACTATTATCAACTTATTATGACCCACAAGCGTTACCACTTAATAAATCTCTAATTCCATCCATCTAACTTACATCTACTTCTAATTTAATATATGCACTATAAGGATCCCAAAATCCATTTGAGCTAATATTAAATCTTATTATATCAGATGATGATACACCATTTGTTGATGTATTAAAAGCAATTGGAGTAAATTTTTCTTATCTAACATGTGAAGGAAATCCTATTGGTTTCACATCATTATAATTTAAATTTCTAGGTAGTTATTATTACATAATTCAATTAAAATATTTAATAAAAAACAAAAAATGTTAAAAAATTATTTAAAATTTAATTTTTTAAAATTATATTTATTTATATTTATAATAAAATAAATATTATAAATAATTTTTATAATTATATATTTTTATATTTTAAAATTAAATATAATGATGAAATAAAATGAATTAGATAATGAAAATATTATTTAATAATAATAAAAATAATAATTATCAATATTAAATAAATAAAATAATAATGATAATTAATTTGATTTTTAAATTAAAAAGAATAATATTTAACCTGTAATAAAAGATTCTAAATAATTATTAAATTCATATAGGTTTCTTCCAAATGATTTTGTTTCTTTATTAGTTGGAAAACCAAATAGTGGAAAAAGTCATTTAATAAGAGAACTTTTAATAAATAAGCGTTTATATAAAAAACATTTTAGTTATGTATTTATATATAGTCCATATACAATTGATGATTTAAAATGTATTGAAGGAAGTAATTATTTCAAAAAATTTGATATCGAATAAATATATGGATTAATTGATTAATATTCAGAAGCTAAAAGAATATTATTCATATTTGATGATTTTATAAATGAAATAAAAAAATAATAACATGATAAATAATTATAAGCCTTATTTTATAATAGAAGACATTTATTAACAGGTGGAGGAGAAATTAGTTATTTAATTACTACATAAAAGTATTTTTAATTCCCATCTACATTAAGAACATGTTTAACTAAATTATATATTTTTGATATTAATAAAAAAGAAATTAATAGTATAAATAATGATATTGGAGTATTAGAAAATAAATAGTTTGTTAAATTAATGCATTTAGTTTAAAAGAAAGATCATAGTCATTTATTAATTATTCTTGATAAAATAAAATTATATATAAATTTTGATGAAATTATTTTATGATTATATATAAATTATTTATAAATATTTTTATTTTTTAAATTTTTAAAAATAATATGGATTAAATAATTAAAAAATAAAAAAATAGTGATAATAATAATAATATTATATAAAGTTTAATTATTGATAGTAGTATTATTGATTTGATATAAAATAATTATATTAAAGTAAATTTAACTAATAAATTACCATTAATGAAAGATGTTAAATATTATTTAGTTTTAAAAGCATGTGATTTATAAAATACCTAAAATTATTAACCAAATATTGATTTAGGAAAATAATAAATGGGATTTTATTTATCAATAGATAAATAATAAGATAATACAATATATCAAACAAATGATATTATTTTCGATAATACAATATTAGCTAATTCAGGATAATATAATACAAAATGTAATAATTATTTTGCCTACATAAAATTATTTCCTTTATTTGTATAATATGCATAAGTTTCAGCAGGTACAACATTTACATATAAAGCATAATCAGTTCCATAAATTTTATGGTAGAAGAGGATTTATATTGAAAATAATAATTAATTTGTAATAAGATTTTATGATTATAATGCTAAATAAAAGGAAATATTATATGATTTTACTTAATTAACATATGTTACAGCTCCTAATTAAAACCCTGATCCATAAGATTATTATAATTAAAGAATTTAATTAATATTCGATATTTATTAATAAAATGAATGAAAAAAATAAAATTTATTAATATATAAATTTTTTAAAATTTATTTTTATATTAAATATTATATAAAAATAAAAAATATTAATGAATAAAAAATATATTTAAAGTTTAATTATTGATAGTAGTTTTATTGATTTATTAAATTAAAATTAGGTTTTAATTAATCTTTAAAATAAATTACCAGACATCTAAAATAAATAATATTATATGAAATTAAAAGTAATTGATTTTAAAGGAACAATGTATGATAATAACTACTTTTATAATGCAGTATTTTAATAAAATTTATTTTTAAAAATGACAAATTAAAAGGATTAATCACTATATTAAACTAACGATATTATATATGATAATACAATACTAAATAATTCTGGAATTTATAATTTAAAAACAAATAATTATTTTGCATAAATTAGATTATCAGAAAGACCTTAATAGTTTATAGCTAAAAATTCATTTAGTTAATTACCATATGATAATTAATCTGTCCCTTAAATATTATGGTCAAAAAGAATTTATATTTAAAAAGATACTTAATTAAAATTATAATTTTATACATTTAAGTCTAATTAGAAAGAAATATTAGTTGATTTTACTCATAATTTATATTATCCAAATGATTCGTATTAATAATTATATTATAATTAAAGATTTATATTAATTTTTGATATTTATTAATGTGATAAAAATTGATATTATATATTTTAAATATTTTTTAAAAAGTAAAAAATTAATATATTATTATTTTTAAAATTTTAAAAATATAATAAATAAAAATGAAAGCAGTATAAGAATTTATTTTCGGATAAGTAAAAGATACTGATACATATAAAAGAGGACTTATAAATTATTCAACATATGGAGCAATTGATGAAAATGATGGAGAATTATCATTTTCAACTCCTCTTGTTTCAATATATAAAGGAATTGATTTTTTAAGATTTGGTAATGATTATAATAGTGGTGTTTGGATAGGTACAAGAGCCATTAAATCAATAGGAATTAATTTATAAGCTTTATTTATTAATCATTGGTGTGTTTTAATTGATGGGAATTGTTTTAGTTTAGATACTGATACTGGAAGTATAAATGGTAATATTAATATTAGTTTAACAGAAGATAAAGAGCATTATTAATGGTATAGATATGGAGATTCTAAAAAAACGTTAAATTAAATTTAAGAATTTGTTGATTATATAAATTTTTGTAAAATTAAATATGACATATTTGATGATAATTGTTAAAAATATAGTGTTATAATTGCAGATTTTTCTATTGATAATGGAGATAGAAAAGGGATTTTTTAAATAATAGTTAATGATTCAAATAAAGATTATAACTATTATTCATTTAATAATTAAATTTAATTTCATGAATTTAAAAATAAATAATGGTATGAAAATAATTGGGATTAAAATAAATATGAATAATAAATAAAAGCAGTTAATAAATATAATTAAAGAGAGTCAAAGTATACTGGAATTAAAAAAAATACCTTATAAATTAATTGAATAAAAATTACTAATTAAAATATTATATATAAAATATATTATAAAATAAAAATATTTTTATAAAATTATTATTATATTTTTAAATTTTTTAAAATTTAATTAAAAAATAAATTATTTTTTATTTTAAAATTATATTAAAAATGAATACTATTGGGGCTGTAAACCGATAAATAAATACAATAGGTAATGTGAAAGCTAAAATAGATACAATAGGATAAACTGTAAAATCGATTACATTGAAATTTAGTCCATTATCAAATTTATTAAATGAAACTTAATAAGTATAAGTAAATAATTTATATGATTTTTAAAATTCGCTAGATTAGAGGAACTAAAGATTTTAATAATCAAGTACAAATTATGGATAAAGTATTTATAGTTAACCTGAATTTAATTTATTTTCAAATCCTAATTAAAATTCTGGATTTTAACGTGGAAGATAAATAGAACCAACTGTAAGAAAAAGTGTTTTAGGTAATATTGTAAATTAATCAAAGTATTAGAGTTTTTAAAATATTGATTATGATTTACCAGAGAGAGTTTAAAGAAATAAAACTCCATTTTAAAATTATGATTAATTTTAAGATAATAAATTATAAAGTTTACCATTTAATTAAGAATAAATTAATTCAGAATATAATTTAAATGATTAAACTATAAAAAAATAAAAAAAATTTTAAGATTATTAAGATAATGATTATACAAATTAAATCAAAATAAATAATTAAAATAATTTATCTATATAAAATGATTAAGATGAAGATGAAGATTAAGAAATATATACTAACTGATTTTTCATTATTAAATCTTCTTTTAAATATAATCATTAACAGTTTAATTTAAGTATATTTATTTTCGTTTCATATTAATTATAGATTCATCATTAATTACTTTATTATAATTTTTCTCTAATTTTTTTATTATTTTTTCTTATATTTATTGTTAATTATTTTTATATAATAATTAAAATTTTTTATATAGTAATTTTAAATCATTATGCTCATTTTTAATTAATTTATCTTATTAATAGGCTAAAAGATCATCATATGGTTTAGATTATTATTCGTCAATCCAAATTCTTTTTAAATCCAAAATTCTTACTAATTTATCTTGATCTGATATATTTACACCTCCAAAATATCTTTAAAATGTTCCTTAATTAGTAAGATTGACATATTTATCAGTTTATAATTTTTAAAATATTTATAAATTTAGAATATCATTTCTTATTCCTTTACATTTCATATATTCATCATTATTATTTTTATCTTTTTAGGTTAATTTTAAATAATATATCTTAGGTGCAATAAATAATCCATTTAAAATTTAATTTTCTAATTTCCATTATCCAATTTAATTTCCAACAATATTAGATGGTAATTATTAACTTGTTATTATGCTATCTGTATCACAATAATATAAATTTTTATATCCTGTTAAATATACACCTTCTAATAGATTTACTCTAGCTTGTGCAGTTATAAATGAAGCTATTCTTACTAGACTTCCAGTAAATTTTAGATTATTTTTCTTAGCAAATGATAACTTATATACATTATTATTTATTTACTTAACATTTTATAATAAAGGATTTCTTAAATTTTCTTCAATTTATTATGAATTAATATATTCGTTTGTTGGAAATTCTTTTTAACCAAATTTACCATATCCACCATTCATCAAGTTTTTATAAAATTATTTTAAATCATCTCTATTTGTATTTAATCTTTTATTATATAAATCATCAATAAATTCACCGAATATATTTTCACCTTTATATTTTAAATATCTATAAAATTTTATATTTTTTATTAAATTCCATTTTTTTATAAATATTAATTCGCAACCCCATCTCCAGCTTTTAGGTACGATTCTTAAATAAATAAGACCATCTTTAGTTCTAATTGGTAAAGTTGTAACAGTAATTTATTCATTATATTCTAATTCTATTTCATATAAATAATATGGAATAATATCATTAATATTAAAATTTTTATAACATTATTCAAATTATTATTATTTATTATTTAAAGGTTATATTGGTATAAGACAATTTTTCATGACATTCGGATAAGAACTATTAATATCGTAATAAAAAAGATTTTCACCTTATTTTTTGAAATTCATCGTTATCCCGCCATAATATGAATCTCTTTCAATTTAGTATATTTTACGACTAATATTTGATTATAAATCAATTTTTAAATAAAATTATTTAAATATTGTTAATGTTAAACTACTACTACTAAATATATTTCTTATATCTAATTTAATTTTCTTTGTATTATGTATATTATTTTCGAATTCATAATTAACTAATTCAAAAAATTTATCAACAATTCCTTTTAAAACTAAACAATCTTAATAACAATATTACAAAACTTTTAAAAATTTATCAGTATCTTAATAATCTTCAATTGACCAATTTTTAATATCAAATTCTTATTTTTATTATTCAATTTACCACATTTTAGCTTATTATTTTAAAGATCCTTAAGAAAATATATATTTTATATCTTTGAAATATAAATTATTAATTTAAATTTATTTTAAATCAGTATCTGTTCCAATTATTTAAATTTCACTATATTTAACAATTAATTAATTCATTAAAAACATATAATCAAATTTTCCTCCATTAAATGACCATATATTTATAATATATTTTTTATATTTAATCATTATATCATCAATAAAAATAAGAAATTATTATATACAATCTTATCCTTTAAAATTATATTTTTATTGATTTTAATCGATAACGCAAATTAAGTATACATCTTATTTACCTTTGTTTTATTCTTTTAATATTAATTAATTATTATTAATAACATAAGTTTCCATATCTAAATAAAAATTAAACATTTCAGGTATTTCTTATTCATTTTATTTTTCATCATTATCATCTAATTATTCTTAAAACTAATCATTTTATTTTTTCTTATTTTTAAATATAAAATTCTTATTTCTCATTATAAATGGATATATTTATTAATTATTTACTTTTAATTTATCACATTATGATTTAGTTGTTAATATAGCGTGATTTTTTTAAATTAATAATTAATATTATTATTATGGAAATAATTCTCTTGTTGATTTTACAATATATATACCTAATATAATATTGAATTTATCTTTAATTATTTTAACAATAGCATGAATCGAGCCATAAAATAATTTATCGCATAATTAAAATTTTAAATCATTTTTATTTAATTAATCAATATAATTTAATAAAAATTGATCAAATTGTAAATTATTATCTAATTATTTTTCAAAATAATATAATATTCTTATTAAGCAATGTTAATTTTTATTTTCATTAATAATATCGAATTAATTTATATTTATTAATTTATTACTAGAATCAAATCCAATTAATCCATTTAAAAATTATTCTAACATATCATCTATATTTAATTAATCTAAATAGGGTTGTTAATTAATTAATATTCCAGGCTAAATAAGATTTGTATTTTTATGCTAATATTCTTTAATTGCATATATTTCAACGCTTCTTAAAAATGTTGGATTTTAACTTAAATTATAATCTTCTAAAAATTCAATTAAAGAATACATTTATTATAATATTTCAGCAGTAATTTATTTTTGGTTTTAATCATTATCAGGTAAATAAAATGTATAATCTTCATTAAATATTTGATTTAATTATTATTCATTTGAATTTTTACAAAATATAAAATTAAAATTTCTTTTTCTCCAAGATGTAACTAATTAATTTATATTTGGGTTATCATCAATTTATAAATAAAAGGCTTAATCATTTTATATTTATCTAAATTATGCATTTTCAATTAATAATTAAGCATTATCTTATATTAAACTTAATTCAATTATTTATTTGTCTATATTTGCGAAAGCTCTTTAATATCTAATTATATTTTCAATACTTTATTAATCATCTTATTCTTATATTAAATCAGAATATAAAACTTCTAAATTAAAAAATACCTTTTCATATTATTAATCTTAAAATTCTTATTAAATTTTAATTATTAAATTTTCTAATGTTATTCTTAAGAAATATGGGAATTTATTATTTGAATCTGCATCTAATGTGTTTGGATTTATATTTTAATATTAATGCTAAAAATCATTTTATAAATCATTTAAAGAATTTTATCTTATATTTTAAGCATTTATAACATTTAAATTTAATACACTATGTTAATCAAAATCTTATTCATCAGAATACAATAAAGGAGGAAGAAAGAAATATTTGAATTAAAATAAACTTGGAATTTGAGGGTTTTATAATGCCCAATATCGTGCAGGTCTAAAATCTACTCCATTAACATCATCGTTAACTGATGTCTAACCATTTACATTATCAAAATTAGTTCCAACAAATGTTTTTTTTAAGTAACTTTCTTCTTAAGTAAATAATTTATGAAAAAAATCTATTCTATTATTATATTCATTTTTTCTTTATTAATTATTTTAATTTGTTATTAAAGGATAATGAGCAAAAATATCTTGTAAATTATTAATCATTATTTTTCAAAAGAATAATATTTTTAAAAATTAATTAATTTTTAGAAAAAATAAAAAATAAATTTTTGATTTTTTAATTATTATAAATTAAAACAATATTTAAGATCTTAAATACCAATATTAAATATATAAATTAATATTTAAAAATATAAATGATATATAATAATTTTAAAAAATAGATATATAAATAAATTTAATTAAAATCACTATTTTGAATGCATACATCTTCTGCAACAATACTTCCGTTGTCTTGAGTCCAACTCCTTCAAGAAAACAATACCACACCCCTTACAAATTATCTCGTCAATCACTCTTTAAAACTAATAGATTGGCCCTGTTAATAGATGCTAGTCAAATACTTTAGTCTATTATACTGGTTGTAATTATTTAACCGATGGTCTTAATATGAAATGACTGAACTCTTATTATTTTAATTATTATTATTTAATATTATTAAGATATATATCCTACTATTTTTATTAAAGTAATTCTTATTATTAAAAGCAAAATTGACATTTTCCATAATTAGTTTATTATTATATGACATTATATTTATCTTAATATTAATTTTTAACTTAAAATTAATTAATTTACTAATCTTGTTATTCACTTTATTAATCAATATTAAATTCACCTTAATAATTATTATCAATTTAAATTTAAATGATTTACTAATCTATTTATAAAATTTATTAATCAGGTTGTTAAATTATTATCTAATTATCATTTTTAAATTAGGCAGGTTATTGAATTTTTATCTAATTATTATTATGAAATTCGCTTAAGATAAAATCATCAACATTATCAGCCTATAATACCTAAGATATTTATGATATTTGTCTACCTTCATTATAATGCCAATCTTATGAAAAATTATTACTGAATATATCAATTGATTCATCAACAAAAATAGGATTTTATAAGGTTGTACCTTATTATTATTAAGTAAAACTATCGTTAGTAAGTAATCCGTATGATGTATAAGACATTTTTGAGTTTTTTTTTTGAGTTTTTTAGATTTTGAGTTTAGTTTTTT